>Ga0326726_10001086_pt1 | contig 25034 bp, 22 predicted proteins | sample MHFenrmetagenome_2_FD_207603 | JGI IMG/M metagenome (GOLD analysis project Ga0326726, IMG submission 207603) | Lab enriched peat soil microbial communities from Michigan Hollow, Ithaca, NY, United States - MHF15MN | ecosystem: Environmental > Terrestrial > Soil > Wetlands > Peat | place: USA... | reverse complement strand
CGGTGCCCTAGACCCCCGCGAGTTTCTTCTTCGTGTACTCGGCGAGTCCTCCCGCCTTGAAGATCTCGGACGCCTGGCCCGCGAGCGGCTTGAAAGTGAATTCCCTCCCGCCGATCCAGAGCGTTCCCTTCTCGGGATCGAGCCTCATGCTCCCGTGGTGGAGGGTCGCCTTGTGTGCGCGTGCGTACTCGGACGCCTCCGGACACTCGATGCAGTAGAGCGCCTGATTGATGGCATTCCGGTAGTAGAGGCGCGAGAATGACGCCGCGACGACGGCGACGACCCCGGCGAACTGGATCGCCGATACCGCCTGCTCACGCGAAGAGCCGCAGCCGAAGTTCCGCCCGGCGATGATCATATCACCCTTCTCGGCGGTCTTCGCGAAGGCAGGATCGTAGTCCTCGAGGGCATGCTTCGCCATGTCCTCATTCGAGAGCATCTCGTAGGTGTACTTTCCAGGGTAGATCACGTCGGTGTTGATATCGTCGTCGTCGAGTATCCAGACTCTTCCTTCGAGCGCCATGGTCTCCTCCAGTATCTCAATCGGGGGACACGATCTTCCCGGCCAGCGCCGACGCGGCGACGGTGGCGGGACTCGCGAGGTAGATCTCGGTCCCCTCCTTCGTGCCCATTCTCCCCTTGAAGTTCCTGTTCGCGGTCGAGATGGCGCGCTCGCCGGTCGCGAGCACGCCGCCGTATGCACCGAGGCACGGCCCGCAGGCCGGGATCGCGATCTGGGCGCCGGACGCGAGGAGCTTCCGCGCAACGCCGCGCTCGTACGCCTGATCGAGGACCTTGCGCGAGGCGGGGTACACGAGGAGCCTCACACCCTTCGCGATCTTCTTCCCGTCGAGAATACGCGCCGCGGTCTCGAGATCCTCGATGCGGCCGTTTGTGCACGTGCCGAGGAGCGCCACGTCGATCTTCACGTCCCCCACCTCGCTCACGGGACCCACATTATCCACCTTGTGCGGTTTGGCTACCATCGGCGGGATCTTGGAGACGTCGTACGTAGAGACCTTCTCGTATGCGGCGTCCTTGTCCGGGGCGAGCACCGTGTACTTCGGCGCGCCGACCTCCTTCAGATACGCCTCCGTGCGCCTGTCGAACGGCACCATCGCGCATTTGCAGCCCGCCTCGGCGGACATGTTGCAGAGGGTCATGCGGCCGCCGATCGGGATCTCCTGCATCGCCGGCCCGTGGAACTCGATCGACATGTAGTTCGCGCCTTCCGCCGTCAGCTGCCCGATGATATAGAGGATAATGTCCTTTGCCTCGACGTTCTTCCCGAGCTTCCCCTCGAGAACGATCTTGATCGACTCCGGCACGCGCAGCCACGTCTCACCGAGCGCCCACACGCTCGCGGTCTCCGTGCGGCCGATGGCTATTCCCGCCGCGGCGAGCGCCCCGTGCGTCGTGGTGTGCGAGTCCGATCCGAAGATCACGACCCCGGGAATCACGTGCCCGTACTCGGGGAGCACCTGGTGACAGATGCCGACCCCGCAGTCGTAGAAGCTCCGTATCCCTTGATCGGCGACGAACGTACGAATCGCCTTGTGATTGTCGGCCTTCTTCGAGTCGGGAGGCGGAACCTCGTGATCGAGCGCGATGAAGACGCGCTCCGGATCCCATACCTTCTTCCCTCCCATCTTTTCGAAGGTCTTGAGAATGGCGGCGGAGTTGTCGTGCGAGAGGATCATGTGCGGCTTCGCGAAGACGATCTCGCCGACCGAGACCTCTTTCTTTCCCGAAGCCTTCGCGAGAATCTTCTCAATCAGTGTCTTACCCATGCCGAATCACTCCCCCGAATAGGCGAAAAGGTCACCGGCGCGGCAAATGTCGAGCTGCACGGTCGTGGGAGCCAGGGCCTCGATGAGCGTGCCGCTCACGCGTTTGATCGTTCCCTTTTCGAAATCGATCTCGAGCTCCTCCCCTTCCCGGATAAGCGCCTCGGCCAGATTGGGCACCTCGAGGAACGGGAAGCCCGAGTTGATGATGTTGCGCTTGTAGATCGCCCCCGTCGACTCGGTGAGGATGATGGAGACGCCGAGCGCCATGAAGCAATCGACCGCCTGCTGCCGCGACGAGCCGCAGCCGAAGTTTCCGCCCGCGATGACGACGTCGCCGGGCTTTACCGTCGAGGCGAATCTCTCGTAGCCGGCGAGCGTTTCGAAGGTGTGCTCACCCATCTTCTCGAGCTCGGTGATGGCGAGATACTTGTTATGGAAGATCATGTCGGTGTCGATGTTGTCCATGAGACGACCCTGCGGATTAGTGATGAGCCGCGCTCGACCGATGATCACCTTCGGGCAGCCGGCCATCTTCATGGGTCTCTGCTTCGCCCTGGGCTTCCCTGGCGGAAACGGCTTCTCCGGCATCACCCGCCAGGAAATCATGGAGAGATCGGCACGATGCTTCGAATCCTCGTCCGGCCTGAATCTCAGAAGCTCGCCCTTCCAGGTGCGCGGATCGACGATCTTCCCTTCGATCATCGAGGCTGCGAGCACGGCGGGGCTCACGAGGTAGGTCTCCCCCTTGCCCTGCTTCCCCGCGAAGTTCCGGTTTGAAGTCGAAAGCTGCACCTCCCCCTTCCCGACCATCCCGATCTGCCCCGATGCGCATCCGCTGCATCCGGCGTTCGAGACGAGCGCGCCCGCCTCGATGAAGATCTTGAGGAGACCTTCCTTCACCATCCGCTCGTAGACTTCCTGTGTCGCCGGCACGACCCGCAGCGACGCGCCCTCCTTGATCCGGCGCCCCTTCAGAACCGAGGCGGCCTGCGCGAGGTCCTCGAAGCGGCCATTCGTGCACGAGCCGAGGAAGCCGGTGTCGACGCGCGCTCCCACTATCTCGGAGATCTTCCGTACGTTCTCCGGGCTCGGGGGGCATGCGGCGAGCGGCTCGAGATTCGAGAGATCGATCGAAAGGGTGTCGGTGTATCGCGCGCTCCGATCTGCCGTCGTTCCCTTGATCGATGGATCCCCGGAGCGTTTCCTGAGGTACGAGAGCGTCTTCCGATCGACGGGGAGAAACGCCGCCACGGCTCCCATCTCAGTCGCCATGCTCGCGACCGTGATCTTCCCCGAGAAGCTCAAGTGCTCCGCCCCGTGCCCCTCAAACTCGATGACCTTGCCGAGGGCGCCCGCGGAACCGAGCCGGCGGATGACCTCGAGGGCCACATCCTTGGCCGTGACGGGGAATTTGATCTCCCCCTCAAGGACGATCTTCATCGTCGCGGGCACTTCGAACCAGTTGCGCCCCGTCGCGAAGATGTACGCGATGTCCTTGTCCCCCATCCCCTGCCCGAAACAGCCCACGCAGCCGAGGATGTTGAGATGGCTGTCCGTGCCGACGACGATCGTGCCGGGCTTCGCGGCCCCCTGCTCGATGTTGACGTGAGAGCCGATGCCCGCGAGAACGTCGAACACCCGCACTCCCGTCTCGCGCGCGAAGATGCGGCAGATCTGCTGGTTCTCGGCGTAGCCCGTGTCGCGCGCCGGTACGTTGCAGTCGAACGTGAAGAACGTCCTCTCGGCGTCGTCGACATACGGGGGCTCGTAGTTCGCCCTCAGATTCTTGACGACGCTCGCGCCGCCGAAATCCCGGGCGCTCCGGACGTCGATATCGATCCACGCGACGTCCCCCGCCCCGACGTTCTTCCCCGAATGCGCCGAGAGAATCTTCTCTATGATCGTTTTGCCCGTGCGAATCTCCCCCTTCTACAGCTTGCGAGCAATCTCCTCGGCCATCTCCATCGTCGTGCTCTTTCCGCCCATATCGTACGTACGAACCTTGCCTTCCCTCACGACCCGGGCGACCGCGTCCTCGATCCTCACGGCGGCTTTCTTCTCGCCGAGCCAGTCGAGCATGAGCTTCGAGGCGAGAATCGTCGCGATCGGGTTCACCTTGTACATGCCGGTGTATTTGGGCGCCGAGCCGTGCGTCGGCTCGAACACGGCGTAGTCGTCGCCGAGATTCGCCGCCGAGGCGAAACCGAGCCCACCGACGAGTTGCGCGGCGAGATCGCTGATGATGTCGCCGAAGAGGTTCGAGGAAACGAGCACGTCGTAGCTCATGGGGTTCTTCACCATCCACATGCACATGGCGTCGATGTTCGCCTCGTCGAGCTCGATCCCGTGATACTCCTTCGCGATCGCGCGCGCCTCGCGGATCATCATGCCGCTCGTCTCGCGCAGGACGTTCGGCTTCTCGACGATCGTGACCTTTGTGCGGCCGTACTTCTTTGCGTACTCGAAGCCGCTCCGAATGATGCGGTCGCAGCCCTTCTTCGTGATGATCCTGAGGCCGAGTGCGATCTCGTTTTCGGGAAGCTTCGCGAATTTTGCGAACTTCTTGTTCTTGGCCCCGAGGAAATCGAGCACCTCGCGCGGAGTCGGGTAGAACTCGACCCCGGCGTAGAGCCCCTCGGTATTCTCCCTGAACACCGTGATGTCGATGCCCTCCTTGTAGTTGAGCGGGTTTCCGTGATAGGCCTTGCACGGACGCATGTTGGAATGGAGATCGAAGAGCTGGCGGAGGCCCACGATCGGGCTCGAATAGACGAAACCCTTGTCCTTCAGCGACGGGTCGAGCTCGGCTTCGGATTCGGTCTTGGGCTTCGACGTTATCGCGCCGAAGAGCGCGCAGTGCGTCTCCTTGAGGAGCTTCACGGTCCGTTCCGGAAGGGCGTTCCCCTCGCGGCACCAGAATTCCCAGCCGATGTCGCCGTGAATGTACTCGGCGTCAAGCTTGAGCGCGTCGAGGACGAGTCTCGCCGCCTCCATCACTTCCTTGCCGACGCCGTCGCCGGGAAGCCACGCAATCCTGTACTTCGCCATTCACTGCCTCCTTGTTCTCAATTCATCGACGGCGAGCCGGCCTCGTCACCGGCTCCGCGCGGTCACTTCATTCTCGGTAGACGGATGAGCCCCTTCTTCTGGAGCAGGTGGAACTTGTCGCGCGATTCCTTGATCATCTTCTCCGCCTTCGAAACGAGCTGGTCCCAGCTCAGATCGAGGCGCGCCACGCCCTGCTCGACCGCCTTGCGTCCCACCGCCGCCGCTTCGCGCGGGTACACCTCGACCTCATCCATCGTCGGAATCAGGTAGTCCTCGCGAAGCCCTTTGTCCTCGGCGACTCTCGCGAGCTCGCGGGCGGCCGCGATGCACATCTCATCGGTAATCGTCCTGGCCATTACGTCGAGGGTGCCCCGGAAGATGCCCGGGAACCCGAGGGAGTTGTTGACCTGGTTCGGAAAATCGCTCCGCCCCGTCGCGACGACGCGCGCGCCCGCCTCCTTCGCCTCCCACGGCCAGATCTCGGGGATCGGGTTCGCGCACACGAACACGATTGCGTCCTTGGCCATTCGCGCGACCCATTCCTTCTTGATCGTGTCGGGACCGGGCTTCGAGAGGGCGATGAGAACGTCGGCACTCTCGATCGCGCGCGGGACGTCCCCCGTTCTCCCCTCGCCGTTCGTCTTCTGGGCCATTTCCCATTTCTCTTTCCAGTCGAGTTTCAGCTCGGCCTCGCGCCCCATGTGGAGGATGCCCTTCGAGTCGCACATGATGATGTTCTTCGGCGTGACCCCGGCGAGCATGATCATGCGGGCGATGCAGATGTTCGAAGCGCCCGCGCCGACCATCGTGACGCGCACCTTCGAAAGATCCTTGCCGACGATCTTCACCGCGTTGATGAGCCCCGCGGTCGTTACCGCCGCGGTGCCCTGCTGGTCGTCGTGCCAGACCGGGATATGACATTCTTTCCGGAGCGTGTCGAGAATACGGAAGCATTTCGGCTGTGCGATATCCTCGAGGTTGATGCCGCCGAAGGAAGGCTGGAGCAGCTTCACGAACTCGATGAGCTTGTCGGGATCCTTCGTATCGACGCAGATCGGAAATGCGTCGACGCCGCCGAGGTACTTGAAGAGCATCCCCTTGCCCTCCATGACGGGGAGTCCCGCCTCGGGTCCGATGTCGCCGAGACCGAGGACACGCGTTCCGTCGGTGACCACCGCGACGAAGTTCCCCTTGTTCGTGTGCTCGAAGACCTTCTCGGGGTTGTCGCGGATATCGAGGCACGGTTTGGCGACCCCCGGCGTGTACCATATCGCGAAATCGTCGATGCTGCGGATGCAGGCCTTCGGCATGATCTCGATCTTGCCTTTGTAAAACGGATGCATGATCATCGCGTCGATGCCCGGCTGCTTGGCCCTCTCGATAAGCTCCTCTTTCGTCACCGGTTTGAGAATCTTGGCGACCGGCTTCGTCGAGGCGGCCTTCCTCGGCGCCGGCTTCCTCGCGGGAACTCTCTTCTTCGGTCTCGCGACGCCGGTCTTCCTCGCGGCCTTTTTCGGCGCGTTCTTCACTCTCTTTGGACTCATGGAACCAACCTCCCGAGGGTATAAAGGTTCACGGGAAAGACAGCATTCGAAGTCTGTATCTTTCCACACTTTGAAAAACCCAGTATGTCCGGCTGTAACATCGCCTGCGATACGAATCTATTTCTCGACCAACTCGGCGGCGGCCTTGAGACCCTCGTCGAACGCCTTCATGTTGAGCTCCTCGGTCCCTTTCGGGACGCGCGCGAGGATGGCCTTTCTCACTGCGTCTTCCGACGCGACGCCGGATATCTTCGTGAGAATGCCCAGCGCCACGATATTCGTCACGACGGCCTTCCCGATCTTCTTGATCGCGATTTCGGTGATGGGAGCCTGGTAGAGCTTGTAGTCTCCCTTTGGCAGGTCCTTCACGAGGCCGGAGTCGACGATGAGGATACCTCCGCGCTTCAGATCCTTGCTGTACTTCGTGCACGACACCTGCGTGAGGGCGAGAAGCAGGTCGAGATTCAGGACCTTTGGATAATCGATGTCGCCGTCCGCGATGACGACCTCGGCCTTGCTCGCCCCGCCGCGGGCCTCGGGGCCGTAGCTCTGGGTTTGAACGGCGTTGCGGCCGTCGTAGATCACGACCGCCTCCGCCATGATCTTGCCCGCCAGTATGAGACCCTGGCCGCCCGAACCGCTCAGACGCATTTCAAATCTGTCCATGATCGCTCCCGCGTTGCCCGTTCGTCCCTATGCTTTCGCCTGTTTCTCCGCCGTCAGCCTCTCGATGAGCTTGTCGTACTCGGCCGTGAACTCGGGCTTCTCGACGTCCCAGAGAATGCCCGAGGGGACCTTGCCCTTCCGCTCGTCCTCGGACATCTTCTCGAGCCTGTCTTTCTGAACGACATTGTCCTTGAGCCAGTTCATCAGATCCACGGGGTTCGCGAGCTTATTGCGCCGGCCGTACGCGGTCGGACACGGGGAGAGGATCTCGACGACCGAAAATCCCTTCTTCGACAGCGCCGCCGTGATGAGCTTATCGAGCTGCTGCACGTGATAGACGTCCCCGAGCGCGACGAACGAGGCGCCGGCCGCCTGCGCGAGCCCCGAGATATTGAACGAGGGCTCGAGGTTCCCGAACGGCGCCGTCGAGGCATTCTTTCCGCGCGGCGTCGTCGGCGAGACCTGGCCGCCCGTCATTCCGTAGATATAGTTGTTGTAGAGGAGCACGGTGAGATCGATGTTGCGGCGCGCCCCGTGAATGTAGTGGTTCCCGCCGATTGCCGTCGCATCGCCGTCGCCCGTGACCACGATCACGTGAAGCTTGGGATTGGCGAGCTTCACGCCCGTCGCGAACGCGATCGCGCGGCCGTGCGTCGTGTGGAGCGTGTTGATGTCGACGTAGCCTGGAGTGCGGCTCGAACAGCCGATCCCTGAGACCATGACCGCGTCGTCCTTCGCGATGCCGAGCTTCTTGAGCGATCGGATGAAGGACTTGAGCACGATCCCGTCGCCGCAGCCCGAGCACCAGATGTGGGGAAAGTTCTTCTCGCGTATGTAATCGAGGTAGTCGAACATCGTCAGACCACCTCCTTGATCTTTTCGATGATCTGTTTCGGCGTGATCGGGTCTCCGTCGACGCGGTTCACCTTGTGGACCTCCGCGCGGCACTTCGCGGCGAGCTCGACCTCACGCGCCATCTGACCGAGGTTCATCTCGGCGCAGACGAACGCCTTGACCTTGCCCGCGACGTCGAGTATCGCCTCAGCGGGAAAGGGCCAGATCGTCGTCGGCTCAAAGAGCCCGACCTTCAGCCCCGCCTCGCGGCATTCCTTGACGGCGCGCGTCGCGGAGCGCGCCACGCCGCCGTACGCGAACACGCACACCTTCGCGTCGTCGAGCTGGAAGGTCTTCCAGCGCATGATCTTCGCGCGGTGCCGCTCGATCTTTTCTGTGAGGTGGAGAATGTTCTCCCCGATCTTCTTCGCGTCGTTCGTGGGGAAACCCGTCTCGTCGTGGCACAGACCGGTCACGTTGTACCGGTAGCCGGTGCCGAAATTCGCGAGAACCGGTACTCCGTCTTCATTCTTCTCGTAGGGAAGGTACTTTTCCGGCGACACCGTCGGCTGCTTGCGGTTGACGATCGTGACGCTGTCCTTGTCCGGAAGAACCATCCTCTCCGTCATGTGTCCGACGATCTCGTCGAAGAGGAGTATCACGGGCGTCATGTAGGTCTCGGCGAGGTTGAAGGCATGAATCGTCTGCTCGAACATCTCCTGGGCCGACGAAGCGGTGAGCGCGATGACGCCGTGATCGCCGTGACTCCCCCATCTCGCCTGCTGCATATCCATCTGCGCGGGAAGAGTCGGCGTTCCCGTGCTCGGGCCGCCCCGCTGCACGTCAACGACGACGCACGGCACCTCGGCCATCACGGCATGCCCCAGATTCTCCTGCTTGAGGCTGAATCCCGGGCCCGACGTCGCCGTCAATGCCTTGGCTCCGGTGAGGGAGGCGCCGATAATGGCGCCCATGGCGGCGATCTCATCCTCCATCTGGATGAACTTTCCGCCCACTCTCGGGAGCTTGCGAACGAGGTACTCGGCGATCTCCGAAGAAGGAGTGATCGGATAGCCAGCGAAGAAGCGGCAGCCGGCCCAGATCGCCCCCTCCGCGCAGGCGTCGTTCCCCTGCATCATGACGATCTTTCCCTTCGGAGTGTTTGACAAAACCGCCGTCTCCTTTTCTCGAGCGGAAGCGCGGCGCCTCCGCTCATAGAGCCGTATTCCTCTCGCGGGAGCTCACGGGAAAAGAAATGAGGACCCTCGATAGAGTCCTCATTCTACGGTAATCGCGAAATCGGGGCACCTGAGCTCGCACAGCATGCACTTGATGCAGTCTTCAGGCCGTGCGACCTTGACCTTCCCACCTTCCATCTCGAGAACGTTCTTCGGACAGAAGGCGACGCAGATCTCGCAACCCTTGCACCACTTGAGGTTGACTTCTATGATCGCTTCTTTTTTCTCGGCAGCCTGGCTCTCAGCCACCCCGACCACATCCGATCGCGTTCATTCCGCGCCACAGGGGCGATCCATTCGTCGTCGAAAAGGTCCGCTTTGAAATTGGAAAGAATATATAGCAGGCCACCGTTCGTTGCAAGCCTTTTGTCCTGCTATAGCAGACTTTTTTCAGGATAGTGAAAATGAAATATGGAGCTGGCGATCAGAATTGAACTGATGACCTGCGCATTACGAGTGCGCTGCTCTACCAGCTGAGCTACGCCAGCTCCTCGAATGACCCTTATAATAATAGAGGCCGCAAGGTGGGTCAAGCCCGTGTTTGCGCGCCGACCTCCCCTGACACGGCGCGGCCCCCGTCGATCCCGCGACCGCTCGTCTTTCCGGAAGATCTTGAACGCGTGCCGGCGTCATGCTAGATTCCCGGCGCTGCCCCGGGATGACACGAGCGGTTCGCCGGGACGCAAAGCACCCACCGTATGAATAAGAAACACGAACGTTCCTCGGGACTTCTCTTCCTGCCGTTCCTCCTTCCGCTGACCTTTGCCCTCTACGCGGGGGCTTTTCGCGTGTTCTTCAGCCTGGACGATCTGCAATTTCTGTCGAGGGCGGCGGGGCTCGAACATGCCGGTGGATTGAGGCGGGTTATATCGACGCAGTGGTTCTTCGATGTTTCGTGGAGGCTCTTTGGAACGCGGGCGTGGGCGTATCACCTGGTCGCTCTCCTTCTGCACGCCGCCAGCGGCTCGATTCTCTATCTCTTCGCGCGCAGGCTCGGACTCAAGCGGAACGCCGCTTATTCGGCGTCCATCATGTTCACGGTCGCCTACGTCGCCTTCCTTCCGCTCCACTGGATCAGCGGCATCCAGGATCTCTCCGTCACCTTCTTCGCGCTCATCTCAGCGTACCTCTTTCTGGATCGACGCGCGGCGGCGGCCGGTCTCTCGCTCGCGGCCGCCTGCCTCTCCATCCTCTGCAAGGAAACCTCTCTCTTCCTTCTTCCCGCACTCGCGCTCGTTCTCCCTGCGTCGGCAAAGCGCAAATGGATTCTTGGTTCTGCGGGACTCCTGTTCGGAGCAGCCGTTCTGATTCTTTCCGGAAACCTCGCGCCGCGCCCCGCGGGGGACCCCTACGAAACCGCTTTCGGCCCCAATGTGCTTTGGAACCTGCTCACATACAACGCCTGGCTGTTTCGATTCTGGGATTTCTTCCCGGACGCGTCTCCTCGCTACGACGCGGCTCTCGCGGGCTGGGGGCTCATCCTGCCTGCCCTCGTATGTCTCGCCGCGTGGCGAGCGCCGAAGGCGAGGAGAGCTATTGTCACGGGGATCATCGCGTTCATGCTTCTCCTCGCGCCGGTTCTGCCTCTCGTCCGCCACAGCTATCTCTACTACCTCTACCTGCCGCTCGTGCCATTCTGGCTTCTGGCGGGCGCGTACCTCGGGAACATCTCCAGACGCCACGTCTCAACGGTCGTCCTCGCCGGCTTCGTTGTCCTCTCGTTCGTCAACGGCATGCGGCATCGCAGGGCCGAAATCATGGCGGGCGTGCCGGAAGACCCGATTTTGCGCTATGCCGCCGTTGCCAGGAACGCGGTCGATTCGTTTCGCGCTGAAGGAGAGGTCGCGGAAGGGGATTATCTGATCCTGAAACCGCTGAGCGCGACTACCATCGATCTCGACAGGGGACCCCGCGGCACGAGAGGAAACGAACGTGAGCGCTTCACCCTGGTCGAGCAGGCCCTGCTCGGGGGGAAGGCCCTGCGTCTCTTCTTCCCGGCCATGCGCAGTATATACTTCGAAGACCGGTCGAGCCCCGTGGAAGGCTGGCAGAATATGCACCTGTATCTGACGTACGGTCCCGGGATGATGAAATCGCTCGGCTACGGCGAGGCGGGCCGGATGTTCTTCATCATGAAGTGCATCGAGAAGGGAATGGACGAACAGGCCAAGCGGGAGCTCGTCATTACGCTGGAGCTCCACCCGGATGATCCCACGCTCATCGGCATGCTCGGTGATACGGCGCGGAGGCTGGGGGACGCGGAAACCCTGCGAGCGGTCGTCGAGAGACTCCGGAGAATCGCCGCCACGGAAGATGAATCCGGCGCCGCTCATGCGGCGCTCGCGAGGCTCGACTCCATCCCGTAGAGGGGAACACGCACGATCTCTCGACCCCCGCGCGGCCGTTACTCGTAGTGCAGCGCCTCGATCGGGTTGAGGGCGGCGGCCTTCTTCGCCGGATAGAAGCCGAAGAAGATCCCGATGATGCCGGAGAACAGGAACGAGACCACGATGGTCAACGGATCAACGACGATGGATGCCGAGATCGCTCTGCCGATCACCCCGGCCGTCACGAGCCCGAGGAGAATGCCGAGAAGGCCTCCCATGAGACTGATGATACCGGCCTCGATGAGGAACTGCACGAGCACGTCGGCCTCGCGCGCCCCGATCGCGAGACGGATCCCGATCTCCCTCGTCCGCTCCGTCACCGATACGAGCATGATGTTCATGATCCCGATTCCGCCGACGAGGAGCGAAACCCCCGCGACCGCGCTGAGGAGCAGCGTCATCATCTTCGTGACGGATGTCGCCATCTCGTTGAGCTCTGTCTGAGTGCGGATCGAAAAGTCGTTGTCCTGGGAGCCGCTCAACCGGTGCGCCCGCCGCATGATGGTCTCTATCTCGGTTCTCGCCGCCTCGATCTTATCCTCCGACACGGCGCTCACCGTGATGCTGTTTATCCACTTCCCGTCCCCCAGACGAAACAGAACGGTCGTGGAGGGGGCGAGAATGATGTCGTCCTGGTCCGATCCCATCATGTTCTGCCCCTTCTTGCTCAGCACGCCGATCACGTGGAAGGGGACGTTTCCGATGCGCAGCCGGGACCCGACCGGATCCTGTCCCGGGAAGAGCGTGTCCGCCACCGTCGCGCCGAGGACCGCGACCTTGGCCATCGACTTGACGTCGCGGTCTGTGAAGAACTCGCCGCGGTCGACTGGCCAGCTTCGGATGATGGTGTAGTTCGACGCGACGCCCTGCACGCTCGTGAACCAATTGTTTCTCCCCGCGATCACCTGCGCGTTCTCGCGGATGACCGGAGAGACCTGCGTGAGGAGGGTGGCCTCCTTCTCGACCTTCGCCGCGTCATCCATCGTGAGCGTATGCCAGCTCCCTGCCCCGCGGTTCACGCCCCCATATCCGCTCGCCCCCGGCACGACCATGAGGAGGTTCGTTCCGAGAGATTGGATCTTCCCGGAGATGTCGGACTGCGTGCCCCGTCCAACCGAGATGAGCGCGATCACCGAAGCGACTCCGATGATGATGCCGAGCATCGTGAGAAAGCTGCGCATCCTGTTCTTCATGATGCTCTTGAGGGCGACCTTGATGAGACTCTTCCACTTCATAGCATTTCATCCTTTATGATGTGGCCGTCGCGGAGCTCTATCGCGCGGCGCGCCTGCCGGGCGATGTCTGGCTCGTGCGTCACGAGGATAATGGTGATCCCCTGATCGTTCAGCTCTCTGAAAATGCCGATGACCTCCATCGAGGTCTCCGTGTCGAGGTTTCCGGTGGGCTCGTCCGCGAGAATGATGGATGGCTCGTTGATGAGCGCCCGGGCGATGGCCACCCGCTGCTGCTCTCCGCCCGAGAGCTTGTTCGGCTCGTGGTGGAGCCGGTCTGCGAGCCCCACGCGCGTCAGCGCCTCGACGGCTTTCCTCGCGGGATCCTTGATGCGCCCCGCCCGGTCGTAGAGGAGGGGGAGCTCCACGTTCTCGAGCGCGGAGGTGCGCGCGAGGAGATTGAATCCCTGGAACACAAACCCGATCTTCTGGTTTCTGATATCGGCGAGCGCTCCCTTGTCGAGCCCTCCCACCTGAATGCCTTCGAGGATATATTCCCCCTGGCTCGGCAAATCGAGACAGCCGAGAATGTTGAGCATCGTCGACTTGCCCGAGCCCGACGCTCCCGTAATCGCGACGAACTCCCCCTTCTCGATCTTCATATCGACGCCTCGAAGAGCGTGAACGTCGACATCTCCCATGCGATAGGTCTTTATGAGACCTCTCAACTCTATGAGACTCATGTGCTCATCCTTTCAAACGCCGATCCTGCGCATGCCTCTTCCTCCCTGCGGCGGACCCCCGGGGAAGCCGAAGGGCGTCACGGTGGTATTGGACGTCTTCTGGGCCACAGTGACTCCCGTTATGACCTTCATCCCCTCGGTGATCGTTCGACTTTCCTTCACTTCGGTGTTCCGGCCGTCCGTGACACCCGGCATGAAGAACGCGACCGCGGGCTCGCCGTTCTTGTCGATGTAAAATACCCGGCTGGGAGCGCCCGCGCCGCCCGACGGGCCCCGGCCCCCGCCGAACGCGAATCCCCCCTGCCGACCTCCAACCGCCCCCTGCCGGGCGCCTCGAGATCCTCCCCACTGAGCGCCCGCGGACGTGCTATCTCCGCGCGATCTGCGCACAGCCATTTCCTTCCGGAACTCCTTCATGGCCTTCTCGACGAGCGCCTGGTCCGGCTTGAACTGTATCGCCGAGTTTGGAACGAGCACGATGTCCTTCTTCTCGTTGACGATGAAGTCGACCGTGGCCGTCATGCCCGGGAGGAGCTTTCCGCTCTCGTTGGAGGCATCCACGACGACCGTATAGTTCACGACGTTCTGGATCGTCGTCGGCTGCAACCGCACCTGCCGCACCTTCCCCTTGAATTTCTCGTCGGGGTAGGCCTGTACGGTGAACTGCACCTCCTGTCCCTCCTTGATCACCCCGATGTCGCTCTCGTCGACATTGACCTCGATCTGCATCGACGTGAGATCCGACGCGATGATGAAGAGGGTGGGCGCCTGAAAGCTGGCCTGGATCGTCTGCCCCGCGTCGACGCTCCTCTCGATCACCGTGCCGTCGATCGGCGACTTTATCGTCGCATAATGGAGATTCGTGACGGCCCGCTTCAGGACGGCATCGGTCGACCGGTAGGCGGCCAGCGCCGCGTCGTAGCTCGTCTTGAAGGTCAGGATTTCCGTCGCCGACAGAAACCCGTTGTCATAGAGCGGCTTGTTGCGTTCGTACTCGGCTTGCGCCTGATCGAGCTGGGATTTGCTCCTCAGCATCCCGGCCCGGGCATCGAAGACCTGCGCCGCGAGGATCGTGGTATCGAGAACGGCAAGGACCTGCCCCGCATGCACTGTATCGTTGAAATCGGCGTAGAGCTTGTCGATCGTGCCCGAAACCTGGGCGCCGACGTTGACGGAGTTCACGGCGCTGAGCGTGCCGGTGCTCGAGACGGTATTGACGATGTCTCCCTTCGTCACGTCGCCGAGCTGGAACGTGCCCGCGTTCCTGGCGCTCACGACGTGCCTGACCAGCACGCCCCCCACGGCGACGGCGACAATTATGCAGAGGATCACGATGGTTCTCTTCTTCTTCATACGGACTCTCCTCTCACGACCGGTTTCACGATATCGCCACGAGCGCCCTCACTCGAAGAGCGACAGCACGTCTCCGATACGCCCCGCGTAGTAGAGCACGGCGACACCCCTCAGCAGACGGCTGTACCTCGCGTTTATGAGATTGTATATGCTCTGGAGGCTCGTTGCCCGTGCCTGGGTGAGCTCCACGAGCGTCGACGCATTCACCCGGTAGCGCTCCTCCATGCTCTTGAGCGCTTGCTCGCTGTAGGTGGATTGGGCCACGGCAACCTCCACCGCCTTCGAGGCCGTCGCGTAGTCCTCGAGCGCCTGCCTGACATCCACCTCCACCTGCAGCTCGAGCTTCGTGACGTCGAGCTGCGCCTGCCTGAGCTGGACCTTTGCCTGATCGACGCTGCTCTTGGTCGCCAGCCGGTCGAAGATCGGTGCGGACAGGGAGATGCCGACCGACGCATTGAGATTGTTCGAGTAGAACTGATCCCCGAAGTCAAAGCCGCCGCCGCTCCGATAGCCCGTTCCCGCTCCCGCCGAGATGGACAGAGACGGCCAGTAGCCTGCACGGCTCGCCGTTATCTGCCTCTTGGCTGCTTCGACCTGAAGCCGCTGCGCCTCGAGATCGGCCCGGCCGGAGAGCGCCTTCGTCGCCGCATCCTCCCCGACGAGCCCGGCGAGCCCGTTCGTCATCTCTTCCACGTCGGGCGCCACGATTGAGTAGCCTGCTCCCGGGCTCACCCCCATTATCTGGAGAAGCTTGTACGTGTCGACTTCGTAGTCCCGCCGATCGATGAGGAGGCGGGATTCCGCGTCTGCGACCGCCGCCTGCTGCTGGTAGAGGTCGACGATCGGGCGTCTCCCCGCCTTCGTGAACGCCTCGATCTGCGCGAGCTGTCTTTTCTGAGCCTCGAGGTTCTGCTCATCGACACTCGTCAGTTCGCCGTCGAGAACGACGAGCACGAATTGCTGCACCGTCTCGTAGATGACCTGCTCCCGGCTCCGCGCGAGACTCTTCCGTCCGGCGTCGAGCTGAAGCCGGGACTGCCTGAGGGCGGCTATCCTCCCGAATCCTGAGAACACCTCGAGCCCCGAGGACACCGAGAGGTTCATCGAGTTCGAATGCTCCCATTCAAAATTGTTGGAACGCTGGGCCTCCTCTTTTCCGTATGACCGCGTCGCTCCGAGAGACAGCCTCAGATCGGGAAGAAAATCCGTTTTGCTCCGCCTGAGGGAGATCTCCTGGGACTCGGTGAGACTCGTCGCCCGCAAAAGATCGACGTTCGTCTTGAGCGCCGTGTCGATCGCTTCTTTGAGCGAGATCGCCTTCGCGTCCTCCGCGCGTGCGGCGCAGGCGACGACCAAGGCCCACGTCAGCATCGCACACGCTGCGATCACAAACCGTTTCATATTCGTGTTCGATCGCGGAAAATGCATTTCCATACTCACTCCTTGGGGCCGGCCGTATGCGATTCCTCGTCCCTCATCCTGAACTCTTCGCGTATCTTCTGCACGTTGACGTCGTACTTCGCCTGCTGATCGGGACTCAGTATACCCCGAATTCTCTCTTCCATCTCGGTCGCGATCTTCCGAACTTCCGCCCGCGATCGCTGCTCGAACTCCCCGAAGCGCGGATCGAACTCCCGGATGATCGCGTCCACCTGCGCGCGTTGCGCCCCGGTGAGTCCGAGATTCGCCGTGAGCCGGCCGGCAATCCGCTCATGGGGTCTCTGATGCGGGCTCCGCATAACGTGCACGAGATGAGAACGCATGAGCGCCGTCGCCCCGAGCCCGCCGATGATCACCCCCGCGATGAACACGGCGATCACGCCGGACCACAGCCGGCGCTTGCTCCCCGTCTCATGTTCCATCATATGCGATTCCTCCTTGAGTCATTCAAATAATGAAATCCAGCGGATTGTCAAGGTACCGTGCCGCGAGCTCCTGGTAGTCGACGAAACCGTTCGAGTAGATGTAAGCGAGCAGAATCAACGCGACGATTCCGGTCACCATCGCGAAACGCCACGCGAAACTGCTGAACGCCGCTTCGCCGTCACCTCGCCCTTCGACCGCGCCGAGCCGGCGAATATCCGACATGACCGATTCCAGCCATCCGGGTCCGGCCGGCGGCGGCGCCTCCAGCGCCCGCTGGGCGGCGAACAGGTATCTCTCGAGATCATCGATTCTCGTCTTGCCCCGTTTCATGATGATCCTCCTCATTCGCGATCAGCTTCTCGAGGATTGCCCGGAGCTTCTTCCTGGAGCGGTGTGCCCGAACCTTTACGTTGACAACGCTCCAGCCGAGAAGTTCGGCGGCCTCTTTCACGGGCCGCTCCTCGATATGCACGAGCTCGAGAACGGCTCGGTCCTCCGCGGAAAGCCTATTCAGCGCCCACGCGAGCAGCGAGCGCGCTTCGTCCGCGGAGACACTTTCATCCAGGGCTCGGCTCGATCGATCCGAGGCGAGGCGGGCCATCGCCGTCAGCTGGGCTTCGCTCAGATCGCTCATAGGCTGCTCTCGTCGACCGTACACCTCGCGCCAGTAATCGTGGCAGGCACGTACCGCGATCTTCGACAGCCAGGCGCCGAAATCGCCCCTCCCCTCAAAGCGCGCGAGAGACGTGTATGCGCGAATGAATGCCTCGTGGGCAACCTCCTCCACATCCCGCCGCGGCACACGCCTCGCCGCGATGCCGAAAACGCGCGTCTGATACCGTTCTACAAGGCATTCGAATCCATCAACGTCCCCCTGAAGGACGCGCTCGACGATTTCCGCGTCACCCAGGTTTGAATCGTATCCGCGCATATCATCTATAATACAAGCTCGACGCACGCCGTGTCCAATGCTCGAATCCGCAATGGGTACGTCGAGGGAAGAGCCCGGCAGGTTACATGCACCCGCGCGAAATCCCTTGTAACCAATCGCGAGGTGCGGCCGACGCACTGGGTATGGACCCCGGCTCTCCCCCGAGGAAGGAGAACAGGTAATGATTCCACGCTCATCAAGACTCATCGCGCTCACGGCGGCGATCGGTGTTGCCGTCGCCGTTTCAGGCGGTTGCATGGAATCCAAGCTCGAGAGCGGCTGGCTGGATCATGCGATAACGATCGACGGAAAGGCCCCGGAATGGGCGGGCCGCGAGGCCTACTTCGATGAGCCCAACGGGCTCAAGATCGGATTCTCGAACGATGAGCACTTTCTCTACGTCTACGTCTCGACCTGGAACCAGCGTCTGCAGAGGCAGATCCTCATGAACGGGCTCACCGTCTGGTTCGATGGGAAGGGCGGGAAGGGCCAAACGTTCGGTATCAATTACCCGATGAAGCGATCGGTGCGGGGCGCGCGCGAGACGTCTCGCGATGCCTCGGCCGAAACGCCCCGAAGCACGCAGCAGATGCTCGGGGATCTCCTGAGCGAGGCCCGCGGCGAGATCGCGGTCATCGGCTCCGGCGGCGAACCGGTTGCCTCCCTGACCGCAACGGACAGCGGCTCCACGGACATCGAGGCGATGATCGACGTCGCCAACCGCACCCTCATCTATGAGCTCAAGCTGCCACTGGCGCGCACGGACACAACCCCGTACGCCATCGACGCGGAGCCAGGAAAGACCGTCGGCATCGGCTTCAAGGTCGGCACGAGGGAGCTCGGCGAAATGAGGCGCGGGGAGGGCGCTCCTTCCGGCGGAGCGGGAGAGCGTCCCGGAGGCGGCGAAGGAGGCTTCCCCGGCGGCGGTAGTGGCGGCGGCTACCCCGGCCGTGGAGGCGGGGGCGCCTCCGGCGGCGGAATGGGAGAACGTGGAGAGATGCCGGGACAGACTCAGCCATTCGAGCTTTGGACGAAGGTCAGGCTCGCCGCGGGGCCTTCGGCTTCGCCGAAAGAATAGGCTCGCCATCTCGGATAGCCGCGCCGCCGAAGACTGCTGCTGCGTAGGCTATCAGGAGGGGCTCGATGAGGGACCTGAATCTCACGACGAAGATCGACAGCAGCATCGTCAGAACGACGTAGCTCACGACGGGTGCGACGACGGGCGCGTGCGTCCTTCGGCACAATCGCGCGAGGCCCAGAAAACCGAACACGAAGACCGCGAGGTACGCATACATCACGACGTGAGCGCGACCCTCCCCACCCACGATGTCGCGCATCGTGCCTCTGTCCCAACCGAGCTCGAAGAGCGCGTAGATCTTCGTGTGAACGATTTCGACCGCTCTCAGCTTGTGCTGCTTGATAAAATCCAGCCCCATGCGAATGTACTCCCGCTGCGACACGTTCTCCCAGCCGGGTATCTGCACGAAGCCTCCCTTCGCCTCGGGGTTGTAGCTCATGTAGAAATTCAGCGCCCCCGTGTCGGAGACGAGAATGAGCCGGTGCGAGTGAATTCCGTTGTACAGAATCCAGGGGGCGCAGATGCACGCGAGGACGACGACAAACCTCACCTTCTTCCTGACCGTGAAGAAGAGCCCCGGCACGAAGAAGAGAAACGCGGGCTTGATCAACATGCCGGTCCCCGCCACGACAGCCTGCACGACCGCGATACGGCCGTCGTTCCATTTCGAGGCCGCGACCGCCATCATCGCGATGACGACAAACACGCTCAGCGACTCCGTGAGGGTCGTGAGGTTGTACAGGATCAGGGACGGGTACACCGCGTAGAGCGCCGCGGCTATCAGTCCCGAGCGCCGGTTCCACATGCGCGATACGGTCCAGTACATGAGGAGTATCCCCGCCGAGCTTATGATGCTCTGGACCACGAATACGGCCGTGTAGTTGTAGTCGCCCCACAGAGCGTAGATCCCCCTCAGGAAGAGCGGATAGAGCGGCGGGCGATGGGGATTGAATTGGCCTTCGGCGGCCAGGTAATTGTACTCGGCCATGTCGCTGTAGTTCGGGATCGCGCGACACGTCAAGGCGAGAACGAGACGTACGAGGAGCCCCGCGGCGAGAAAGAGAGCGACGAGAAGCATGTGGCGTTCGATGCGGCGTTCGCCGCGCCATCCCCTTGCGATGTTCCATTTCGTCTTCATGCGTCAAGACACCGTCAGTGCGTTTGCGACCCGGCGCCGCGGCCCGCGACCATCACGGAAAGGTACAGAATCAAGAGGGGCTCGAGGAGGGCCCTGAATCTCCCCTCTGAAAGCTGCGCGAGGAGGACGAGTGACGCGGAACAGACCACCGCGGGGAGCACGATTGGCAGGTGCTCCCTTCGAACGTATCGCGCGGCGGCGAAGGATCCGACGAGCAGCATCACGAGATACGAGTACTTGCGAACGAAGTAGATGCCGTTGATTCCCGTTCCGCCCCCGCCGACCCTGACCATGGGGCTCTCGGGATGCCAGTTATAGAGCGTGAGCGCATTGACGTATATCCTGTCCAGCACCCGGTAGAGGCTTCCGCTCGCCTCGGCGTACTTCCAGATCGACTCATCCGAATGAGCGCGAACGCACGCCGCCGGGGCGAACGTTCGATGAACAATCGAGCTCTGAACGATCCATGGAGCGACGATCGCGGCGCATGCGACGCAGAGGAGGAGCCTCCGTTTGAGCGTCACGAGAACTCCGGGCAACAGGAAGATGAGACTCGCCTGGAGAAGCGCGCCCGCTCCGACGAGCGCCCCCTGCAGGCACGCCTTTCGCGTGTCCCGCATCCTCGAAATGGAGATTGCCATCATCGAAACGACGCAGAGAACGATCAATGATTCCACGTGAACGGCCGTGTTGTAAAAGAGGAAATCGGGATAGACGGCGCTCATGACCGCCGCGGCGACTCCCGCCCTCTCACCCCATGTCCGTGCGGCGACGAGATACATCAGCGGCACGACGAGAGAGCTCAATACTCCCTGAACAACAAAGAGGGGCGTGAAATTCGCGACGCCGAAGAGGAGGTAGACGAGCCGGAGCAGGAGCGGATACAGCGGCGCCTGGCAGGCGCCGAAACCGCCTTCCACGGCCAGCGTATTATACGTCTCCATGTCTCCGGGGTCGCGAGGTTCCTGAGCGGCGAGCGCAATGTAGATACGAATCGCCAGCGCGAAGAGAAGAATGCACAGGAGCGTCCTGTTTTTCGCGAAGAATTGCCTCATAGTGCCGTCCACCGATCGGATGAGCCCGTATTGTATCGTATGAACCGTGAATCTCGAAACGCGTTTTTACGCAGGGAGCGGTCTACTTGAGCGCTTCCTTGCGTCCCGCGTAGAAGTCGCGGTAGAAGGAGATGGAGCTCCACACTTCCCCGGCGATGACGGGTGTGCCGTGGACGATGAAGCTCGCCATGTTGCGGCCGACGCCCGGGCCGAGCATGAAGCCCTGCCCGCACATCCCGACGGCGAGGTAGAGTCCCTTCACTTCCTTCACGTGATCGAGGATGATGATCCCGTCCGGGGTCATCGGATACAGGCCACGCCAGACGCGGCGGATGAGCATGTTCTTGAGGCGCGGGATGAGATCGATCATCCTGCGCGAGATGACGGTCATGAACTCGGAGGTGTTCTCCCGGTTCGTTCCGATGATCGGCACGAGCGGCGTATAGCAGAAGATGACCTGGCCGCGGTCGTTCTGACCGAAGTAGAAGTTCTTCGTCCTTCCCTCGGGGCCCGGGCGTATGTCGACGACGAGCGGATCGAAGAAGCGCTCCATCGGGGCCGAAATGCCGGCCTCGTGGCAGTCCGGGACGACGGGGATCTCGAGCCCCGCCATTCGCCCGATCCGCTGAGCCGCGGCGCCGGCGGCGTTGACGACGACACCCGAATAGTAAACGCCCTTCGCCGTTCTCACGCCACGGATCGCGCCCGCCTTCTTCATGAGACCGGTCACGGACTCGTTGAACCGGTATTCGCAACCGCGATCCTTGCTCTCCTTCCAGAGCGCGGCCGAGTATTTGAGGGGCGACACCTGGCCATCGCCGGGAGAGAACGTTCCGCCCCTGAGCCCCCTCTCGTTGACGCCGGGAATGAGCTCCTTGATCCTCTCCGGACCGACCCAGTCGATCTCGAGGCCGTAGCTCTTCTGCGCCGGCAGGATCCCCTTGAGAATCTTCTCTTCCTCTTCCCGATACACGGGGAAGCAGTAGCCGCCGGGAACCCAGCCCAGATCAATGCCCGTCTTCTCCGCGAAGGTCGAATAGAACTCGAGGCTCTGGAGACAGAGCGTTATCTTCGCCGGATCGGAATGCGTCGCGCGGACACCCCCGATGGCCGCCTTGTTCTGCCCCTGCCCCGGGGCGTGCTCGGACTCGAGAACGAGGACCTTGAGCCCCTCGAGCGTAAGGTGGTACGCGATCGGAAGTCCCACGCTCCCGGCGCCGACGACGATGGCATCATAGCTCTTCGCGCTCATGAGGCATCGCCGCCTTCGTTCGAGCCGGCGAACACGGACAGAGGCACTTCCGAGACGAACGGCCTGTTCGTCGGAAGGGTGACCTCCCCCGGACTCACGCCGAGCTCACGGTAGAGCCTGAGGATGAGCTCCGTGCACGTCTTACCGCCGCAGGCGCCCATGCCCGTGCGAATCGTGGCCTTGAGAACGTTCATGTCGCGCACGCCCGCCCGGATCTCGGCGCGCACCTCTCCCGCCGTGATGCGCTCGCAGCGGCAGATGATCGTGTCGTCGGGAACCGGCTCGGCGACGCCGAACCCCGTCTCCCCCGTTTCGGGCTCGAGGACCGTGAAGCCGGCGACCTTGAGCGCGTCTCCTTTCGGCACCTCGATCGATACGATCTTCCGCCTCGCATCGATGTTCGAGGTGCGGAAAGCGACGACCCTGCCGTGCCCGACCGACGTCCCCTCCATGTCGACCGTCTCGACCGTCTTCCCTTCGGAGAGATCCTTCACCTCGAGCTCGTACGGGAGCATGAGGAGCGAGGTGTTCGATTCCCTGTCGTAGTCCGGCATCACGAGGCTGATCGCGAGCCCCGGGCACACCGCGACACAGTTGGCGCAGCCGATGCAGTCCCCTTCGAAGAGCGGGTTGTTCATGATCGAATCGCCGTCGATGGCGATGCTGTTCCGCGGGCAGGAATCGGCGCAGGGGTTGCAGGGAATCTCCTGGATGCAGCGGATAACGGGGTATATTCTCTTCGTGAGCCGCGGAGGCTCCACCGGGATCGTCTCTCCCGGCTTGCTGCGCAGCACCGCCGCCGTCGATTCCCATTCGTCGGGAACGTCGATTTCGCAGCCGAGAGAGCGGGCGATCTTCCGACCCGTGATCTTTCCGCTGAAGATGGCGGCGGACGCCTCGGCGATCTCCTCGGCGTCTCCAGCCTTGTAGCATTCGATACCGTACTCGATCATCTTCTCGTAGAGCTCGTTGACCGGCGAAAGACCGACGGCGATGAGGAGCGTGTCGACCTTGTACGATTTCTCCGTGCCAGCGATCGGCTTGAACGCGGCGTCTATCCCGGCGATGGTGACCTTCTCGAGCTTCTCCTTCCCCTCCGCCCTGATGACCGTGTGCGATGTAAAGACCGGCACGCCGAGGCGGCGGAGCTTGTCGAGGTGCACCTTGTAACCGCCGCAGAAGGGGAGCGCCTCGACGAGACCGACGACCTTGACACCCGCCTGGATCGCGTGATATCCGGTGATGAGACCGACGTTCCCGCCCCCGACGATGAAGAGTCTCTCCGTCGGCATCACGAGATCGCGATTGAGGATCGTCTGAAAGGCCCCCGCGCCGTAGACGCCCGGCATGTCGCAGCCGGGAAAAGCGAGATTCTTCTCGCGAGCGCCGCAGGCAACGAGGACCGCGCGCGGAGACACGAGGAAATACCGGCCGTCCTGCTGGAGACCGACCTTCTTGTCGTTGAAGGCGCCGACCGCCGTCGTCGCGAGCATGATTCTCACCGACGGGAGATTCACGAGCTCCCGGGTGAGAATGCGCGCGATCTCGATACCCCTCGTGCCGGCGTAGCAATCATCGCGGGAACCGAAGAAGGTATGGGTCTGAAGCGTGAGCTTCCCGCCGAAGTCGTTCTTGTCGTCGACGACGAGCGTCTTGACGCCGAGCGTGCCGAGTTCGATCGCGGCGTTGATTCCCGCTGGTCCGCCCCCGATCACGAGAACGTCCGTCTCGATGGTCGGAATCTCCCTGAAGGGCGGGAGAGCGTCCTCGGCCGGAAGTGCCGGCAGACCTTCGCAGCTCGCGATCTCCATCCCCGGTTTGATGACGGTCATGCACCCCTTGACGGGAAGGCCGTCGACGAGAACGGTGCACTGGCTGCACTGCCCGTTCGCGCAGAAGATCCCCTGCGGCTTCCCGTCGCGCGGATGGTGCCCGAAGATCTGGATACCGTTGGCGAAGAGAGCCGTCGTGATGACCTCCCCCTCGAGCCCCTTCATCCCTTTCCCGTTGAATCTGAAGGGGACCTCGGCACGATCGATGATCGGGAGAATGGGGTGGCTCCGCACGCGGTGAGCGCCGCCTGCCTGCGAGCTCTTCATGGTGCGTGCCGCACGTGCCATTCCGACGACTCCGTTATCCCTCGAGCCTCGATGCGGCGAGGGTGATGAGATCGCGCACGACGACCGGCGACTGCTTCCACGAGCAGGCCGGATTCACTTCCATATAGAGGAGCGTGCACTTCGGGCACGCCGTGACGAGCACCTCCGCCCCGCGCGCGTGCGTCTCCTTGAGGCGCTCATTGACCGCGGTGCGCGTGTGGGGACCGTGATTCACCCACGAGCCCGCCCCACAGCACGGAGCGCTCCGCCGCGCGCCGTCGAGCTCGATCGGTTTCTCCGAAGACAGCGCTTCGACGAGCTTCCTCGGCGCCTCGTCCACGCCGAGGTAGCGGCACAGATAGCACGGATCATGGAACGCCAGTCTCTCCGGCCCCGGTGCGAACCTGAGGGCGTCCAGACGGCCGGACAGGAACTCGGTGATATGCCGAACCTCGAAGGGAAGCCCCCCGATCTCTCTCGAATACGTGTCCTTCAGCGTGTAGGCGCATTCGGGACAGATCGTGAGAACCTCTCGCGCCTTCGATTTCTCGATCTCCTCGAGGTTGTGCCGCGCGAGCGCCATGAAGGCCTCTCGATCGCCGAGATCGTAGAGATCCCTCCCGCAGCAGCGCTCGTCCCCGAGGACGATCGGCGAGACGCCGAGCCTGTTGAGAAGCCGCACCGCCGATTTCGCCATGCCGATGAAGCTCTCCCCGCAGGCGTCTCCCGAGACCGCGTCGAACGCAGCGAGACAGCCGGTGAAGAGGAGGATCTCGCCGCCCGCATTGACGCTGAGCGAGCCGTCGACCCAGGAGAGACGATCCTTCGAGACCCTGGCAC
>Ga0326726_10001085_pt1 | contig 25050 bp, 38 predicted proteins | sample MHFenrmetagenome_2_FD_207603 | JGI IMG/M metagenome (GOLD analysis project Ga0326726, IMG submission 207603) | Lab enriched peat soil microbial communities from Michigan Hollow, Ithaca, NY, United States - MHF15MN | ecosystem: Environmental > Terrestrial > Soil > Wetlands > Peat | place: USA... | reverse complement strand
TTATTTATTCACCTGAGTTTAAGGAGGTTTCAGTCTGTTGAAATCTTCCTTTTTATTTGATGACAATGTCCCATTGAAAGCCATATCCAATCTTCGAATTTTGTAGCATCTTTTAAGTGATCATATATTTTGCTCAAAGAAAAGATAGCTTCATGCCAAAGTTCAAAGATCGGATAAATGGTTTTCTTCATCCCCAGATCCGGGAGATAAACCCTGCAATGAAGGGATCACTCGGAGGTATCATGGGGATATCCGACTCAGGCATCAGCGTAACAGAGGAGACTTCCCTTAAATTCTCTGCAGTATGGCTGGCCCGGAGGATCCTCTCCGAGCTGCCGGCATCACTCCCCCTGGAATTTTATGAAGAAAAAGGAGCAAACCGCAATCCCATAGAGCACCGGGCCAAGGAAGTGCTGCTGCAGCCGAATGCAATTATGAACCGTTTCACCTGGACAGAATTTATGAACGATGGCCTCCAGGGCTGGGGAAACTCCGTTGCGGTTATTGACAACAGGCGTTCGGGATATCCGGAATCATTAATGCCGGTTCATCCTTCATCGGTCAAGGTAAAGCTCGATGGCGGAAAACTTTTCTATTCAATCGATGATAAGGACCTCGGAGTTAAGGGAACTTTCTTCAGTGATGAGATTATCCATTACAGGCTTTTCACAACAAACGGTATCTGGGGCAAATCGCCGATCCAGATGGCAAAAGATAATATCGGGCTGGGCCTGGCAACCGAACGCTTTGGCGCGAAGTTCTTCCGCAGGGGCGGAAACCTGAAAGCCGTCATCGAAACGGCGGGCCATATGGGGGACAAGGAGTTCAAAGAATGGAAGGAGCGCTGGGATAAATATTATTCCGGAGAGATCGGCGACTGGGAGACCCCGGTATTGGAATATGGAATGAAGTATAATCCCCTTGGCATTGCTCCGGAAGATGCTCAGTTCCTGCAGACCCGCCAGTTCTCAATTCAGGATATAGCCCGCTGGTTCAATCTCCCGCCTCATATGCTGGGAGATCTCTCCCGGGCAACTTTCAGCAATATTGAGCACCAGGATCTCCAGTTTGTAAAATATACACTCCGTCCTATACTCCGCCGCCAGGAGATCGAGCTCGAAGAGAAGCTGCTTCTGCCGGCTGAGAAGGGTAGGATCCGGATCCGGTACAACCTCGATGGACTGCTCCGGGGAGATCTTGCTTCGGTGACATCCCATATTAAAGAGATGGTCCTGAGCGGTGTGTTATCACCCGATGAGGGTCGCGCACTTCTCAATAAAAATCCGCGCCCAGGAGGAGATCAGTTCTATACACCTGCAAATATTATCGGTAATAATAATTCACAGCAAAATGTCAACAACAAAGAAATACCAATTCGGGCATATACGCACAATTCCTGAAGGAGCTGAAGAGAGCAGGATTATTCCCTTTGTTCTCTCGACAGCTACCAGGGACAGGCATGGAACGATACTTAATCAGGATAATTGGGACCTGGATAATTATTTAAAAAATCCGATTGTCGCCTATCAGCATACCCTTTCCGGCGGACTTTGTTCAGATCCTAATCCAGATTTTGTAATCGGGAAGAGTATTAAAATTGGAACTGAGGGAATGGCAAAGGGAAAAATGCTCGTTGCTAACGCTCAGTTTGAGCCTGCAGAGATAAATCCTCTGGCCGAGAAAGTATTCCGGAAGCTTCTCTTTGGATCAATCAGCCGCTCCAGTGTAGGGTTTCTCCCAGTTGGTGAAGGTGCTTACGGTGAAGGAGAAGAAGCACAGGGGAAAGATAAGGAAGTTTATTATTTCCATGGGCAGGAATTGCTTGAGTGGTCGGTAGTGAATCTCCCGTCAAACCCTGATGCCGGGAAACGGGACATGCTTCGCAGGATGAGGGAAGAGGGATTCACCGCACTTATGTATGCTTTCAAGGAGCTCGGCGGTAAGTTCCGCCTCTCCCAGCTCGAACAATTTAGAGTGGTCGACATTCTCGATATGCTCGATGGTAAAGATCTGGAATTGAAGGAAACGAATCCAGACAGAATAAGATTACTCCTCTCGGAGGTCGAATCACAGAAAGATCAGATACAGAGACTGCAGGAGCAGCTCAAATACTATAAAACCAGCCTAAAAGGCTAATTCTATATGTTAAACTAAAATTTGTAAAAGGTGAAATCAATTTTTTTGAAACAAAAAAGAGAGAGCCTTCTGGCTGAAAAGGATCTTTTAGCCAATAAGGCTGAACTCAATGCCGAGGAAAAAACCCGGTGGACTGAACTGGCAAATACGGTCAATGGCCTTGATTCTGAAATCAGACTTGAGGAAGAGAAAGAAAGTTATGCCCGAAGCCGCGCAGCTGAACGCGGGCATGAAGTAAGCAAATCTGAAGAGAGAGATATTCAGAAGTATTCGATTATCAAGGCAATCAGGGAACAGCTGCAGGGTAAGCTGACTGGTCTTGAAGCAGAAATGAAGGAAGAGGCACAATCCGAAATGAGCAATATCAGTGCTCTCGGAGGTCTCGGTATTCCCATGAAGGTACTGCAGAACCTGAACAGGTTCCTGCTTCCTGAGAAGTACAAAAAGAGAACAGTACTTGGAGCTGCCAGCTCGCCTGTCGTACCGACATTTATCGGGAACTTTATCGATGCGGTCTGGGCAAAAACCATCCTGGTGGATCTCGGAGCTCAGACCCTATCCGGATTAACAAATAATGTTGATCTTCCGACCATAAGCACTAAACCGACCACGAAATGGGACGCAGAGAATGATGAGAACAGTGATGCCGGAATGGCACTGAATAAAGTCTCACTCACACCAAAGAGAGGAACAAACTATGTCCCGCTCAGCAAACTGCTTCTTATTCAATCAAGTCCAGATATAGAGCAGAGAGTATGGGATGCACTGATCAAGTCATGCGCAGTATTGTTTCAGCGTGGCGCTCTTCATGGAGGAGCTGATGCCCCGACAGGATTGCTCGCAACTTCTAATATCGGTGATGTTGCCGGAGGTACTAACGGAGCAGCTCCGACCCTCGCACATATGCTGGCCCTCCAGAGGGAAGTTGCCCTTGATGATGCTGATTTCGGCTCTCTCGCTTATTTGACCTCACCAAGAGGCCGCTGGAAACTCATGAGCACAGCCATTGAAAGCGGTCATCCCGAGAGAGTATGGAATATTCTGCAGCCGAATAGCCTTATGGGTTATAATGCCGGCGTCTCCACCATCGTTAGTGATGTTCTCACGAAAGGAACAGCATCGGGAGTCTGCACCGCAATCATTTACGGGAACTTCAATAAGATGACCCTTGCCCAGTTTGGTGCCCTTGATCTGCTTGCCGATCCATATACCGATTCAAAGAAAGCACAGGTTAACCTGGTATTGAATGCTTATTATGATGTGGCCATTGAGATACCCGAGGCTTTCGCAGCAATGAAAGATGCACTCTGTGCCTCCTAAAGGCGATTTTTTCATAGGTTAGTTGAAGTTTAGGTTAGAAGGGCCGGCACGCCCGGCCCTTTTTTCAAAACAAACATCATGGCAACCAAATATATAAATGTCAGATGGCTCAAGGCCCACTGGGCTTATGCTTATTCAGCAGGCCAGAATGGCATTGTCGATGCGAATGTGGCGCCGGTCCTGCTGAAGGGAGGATTTATCCTTCCCCTGCCCGATGAAGATGATGGAAGCAAGCCTAATCCGTTGCCGGCAGATTTCCCGGCCAAGGATAAGCTTTTCGATAATGGCTTTGACACAGTCGAAAAAGTACAGCAGGCAGGTCCTGGTCTCCAGGATATCGGGATCAGTAAGGCAATGATCAAGAAGATACTTGCATACGGCAAATAAACAAGGTCATGAAGTATAAGCTCAAGACAGCCCCCTTGTTCGATCCGATATCGATTGAAGAGCTCAAACGGAATCTCCATATAATGGAAGATGATGATGAGAAGGATGTTTATCTCGATGAGATAATCGCTTCTACCGTTGAGTATGTCCAGAGTGATATCGGACGTCAGTTTTGTCTGGCTACTTATACTGCATACCTCGATGCTTATCCGGGAGAGGAGATGGAGATTGACCGGGGCCCTGTCAGCGGGATCAATTCGGTGAAATATTTCAAGCCCGGCGAACTGGTTCTTTCAACTCTGGATCCCTCGCTCTATCAGCTCGATAATATTGATCTGACCGCCAGGCTTAAATTCCTGGAATCATTCAGCACTAACAGCAATAAGATCAATGCTATAGAGATTGAGTTCACTACCGGCTGGGGATCTGCCGATGATGTGCCCAAAGATATAAAAGATGGTCTGATCCTGCTCTGCAGCGATCGGTACCTTAATCCTGAAAACCCGATGCTGAATTTTGGTATGGGACTGAGGCAGACTATTGCCGAAAGGTATTTTCGTAACTTCAGAATACAGAGATACTGACATGGGAGAGATCGGAAACATGGAACGTAAGATCGAGATCCTCGAGCCGACCACAACAAAAAGCTCGATGGGAGCTCCGCAGAAGACTTATACTCATTTATGCTATTTATGGGCAGAGCGCAAAACTCCCTCCCCGGTACCGGAGCAATATGTGGGTAACCGGCCCATCGTTCCTTCAAGGTATGTATGGAAGGTCCATTATACCAGCGATCTTGATGAAACCATGAGGATAGTTGATGATGGAACGGAATATAATATTCTCTCCCTGGACCCATCGGGGAGGATGTTCATTGAAATAACTGGGGAGAAAATTACGGAATGAGTGGATCTAACTTCACCCTGGACGGAACAGAGAATCTTAAAAGGATCTTCCAGCTATATCCCGAGATGGGATATAGAAGACCTGTTAATAAAGGATTCTCAAAAGCTGCCCAGCCGGTCAGGCGTGCGATCATAGCCGGGATACCGTCGAGTCTTGCACCGATCCGTAAAGCAGTAAAGGTCAAGGCAGCTGCGAAGTTCATGTCCCTCCAGGTGGGATTTTTCGCGAACCAGGGAGTCTATATCAACCGGAAAGGAAAGAAGTGGGATCCCTTCCAGCTGGCATACTGGTTTAGCTATGGGACCTATTCCTGGAGAACCTCTCTGGCGAGGCTGCACGTTTTTGCAACTCCACGTAAGACCAGGACATCGAAATGGCAGGGTGGAGTGAAACCGTTGTTCTTTGTGGAAAGGGCATGGGACCAGACAAAAGGCACAGCCCAGAAGATATTTGAGCAGACGGTCGATGAGGAAACAATGAAATTCTTAACATCTGAAGCGAAATGATAACAGCTGCAATACAGGGAAAGCTCCAGGCGATCATTCCGAATACCTTCCCGATAGTCGGGGATGAGGAGATTGAGTGCCCCTGGTGCTATCATAAAGAGACCGGCACTCCGATCCGCCTTAAGGAAGGGCTGAAAGGATACACTTATGACTGTGAGGTTGCGATAATTGCAGCGCTGCCAGATGAGGTCGAGACTTATGCAGCCCAGATAATAACAGGAGTAGAATCCCTGGCAGGCACGATAACCAGCGGGACCACAATAAACACAGTGACCTTCGAGGGAGATGAGCCTGATTTTGATTACGAACAGAAGTTCTATACCAATATATTGAGATTTATAATTGAAACCGCAAACCGTTAAAACTAAATAAGATGGCAGAAACAAGAGTATCGGCTTATATGCTTAACATGAAACTGGGCAATAAGCTAATAAAAGGACTCGAAACCACCGGGATAGCAGGCAAGGCAACCTTCCAGGAGCTCCTGCTCAAATCATTCAACGGGGTAAAGGAAAAAGAGTTTGATGCAGCTGAATGGTCCTTTAAGTTCTCAGGAAAAACTATTGAGAGGGATAGTTCGGAATCTGGTACTCATGAGGATTTTGAAACCCTTCGCGAAGCGATGAACAGCGGAGTGGCTGTTGCATTCGTCTATGGACGTTTCACAGCCGGCGAGAAGATCGTATCAGGAACATGCATTATAGTTGACTGGAGCGAGGATGCCGGCAGCGAGAAGACAATGGGATCCTGGAGCGGATCAGCTGAACTGAGCGGTACCCCGACATTCACAACCTATCCGTCGTAATGAAGCCCGATTATCTAACACTCTCCGATGACCGGCGTGTGCGTATCGAATGGAACATGAATGCGCTTGCCGAATATACCTCGCTTACCGGGCGGGAGATGACAGATCTCACTGCAGCAAAAGCTGATCTTAAGATCCTCCGGGTCATTGCCTGGTGCAGTGCGACTGAGGGTGAGGCAGCTGATGGCCGGGAGTTGGGACTATCGGAAATCGAGTTCGGAAGGCTTATGTCGATGAAATGTGTAATTGAGTTCTCTGAAATTATTTCAAGGCAGATAAACGGTCAAAAAAAAAGCCCTTACAAGGAGAGGAAGCCGCTGATATTCTTCAGGAAGAAGGATTAGATATGGGTGAGCTGGCGAAGTTCACCTATCATTATATGCGGCGATTTGGCCTAGGCTGCCTCAGATATGATCCGGGGCAGTTTGGCCTGATGAGAGTGGGAGATTTTCTTGATGCGATGGCCGGGTATCATGAGCAGCAGAATGAGAGGATCAAGCTTGATGCTGAGCTGCTCAGGCTCTCGACAGCGATCCTTTGGAATATCCAGGTGGACAAAACTCATAAGCTCTCGCCAAAGCAGCTGATGCCTCTGCCCTGGGATGAAGAAAAAGTAATACCGGTGGTAATCAGCGAAGAAGATTATCGTAGAACTGAAGAATTATTTGAAAGGATCCTGAATGGGAACAGTAATAACAAATCTTAAAGCGCGGTTCGGTGTCGATAGTTCCGACTTCAAGAAAGGACTGAAGGATGGCGAGAAAGCCATTGATGAGTTCAAAGGAGCAGCCGGTGATAAGCTCGACGAGTTTGCATCTATGTTCGGTGTGAATATGGGAGCTGTCGGTAAGGCTATCGATACTGCTAATAAGTCGCTTAATTTTGTGGTCCAGTCATTTAAGGGGGCAACCAGCGGCGGGGAGAAGTTTGCCATCGCTATGAAGATTGTGAAGACCGCCCTTATATCAACCGGAATCGGCGCCCTGGTGGTTGCTCTGGGATCCCTGGTTGCTTATTTCACAAAATCCGGTGAGGGAGCTGATAAGTTTGCAAAGATCCTTTCGCAGATCAAATCTGTTGTTGGTAATGTAATTGAACGCCTGGCGATTCTGGGAAAGGGTATATGGGAGATAGCAACTGGAAAGTTCAAGCAAGGATGGCAGGATATGACCAGCGCCTTCAAGGGGATGGGAGAGGAGATCAAGGAGGACTGGAAGGCCGCCGGCGCTCTTGCCCAGGCAGAGGATGCCCTGGAGGACCGGGAGATAGCTCTTATCAATTCCCTCGAAGAGCGAAGGGCAAAGGTTGCAGAGCTCCGTCTCCAGGCGAAGGAAGAGACGGAAGATCAGAATAAAAAATTATCTCTGCTCAAGCAGGCTGAATCAATTATCAGGAGTGTTTATGGTGATGAGGTAAGCCTCGAGCAGGAAAGGCTCAGGATCATGCGCGAGCGGATCGCAATGGCCTCAAAGGATCCGACCGATGAACAGCGCCGCGGGCTCGCGGAGCAGGAGGCAAAGATAAACAGTCTTCTCCGCGAACAGGCTGAAGCATTAAAGGCAATAGTCAGGGAGAAAAAGTCCGCCCTGGATATTGTCACCCAGGAGGCTGCCCTGGAAGAGGCAAAATCAAAAACAATTGGAATAACCAAGGTCACCCTGGAGAATATCCAGATGCCAGATTTCAGTACTATCATTTCAAAGGCGCTGGCTCCACTACATGAGATCCAGAAAGCTATCTCCGGGGTTATGGTCGATATCACTCAATCTGTAAACTCTGCTTTTGAAAGTATGGCAGTTGCTTCAGGTGAGTTCCTTGGCAATTTATTGAACGGTGATGCAAATTTAGCTGACTTTGGGAAAGTGGTGATGGGAACCCTGGCGGACGTTGCGATCGCAGTGGGGAAGGTTTGTATATCCTCCGGAGTGGCAATGTTAGCCCTAAAAAGTGCCTTGGCATTTGACAACCCGGCGGGAGCAATAATTGCAGGTATAGCTCTGGTCGCTATCGGACAGGCCGTCAAAGGAGCACTTTCTTCGGCTGTTAGCGGTGCGGGATCCTCTGGATCTGCAGCTGCCATGACCAGTAGTTCATATACTTTCAATACAAGCACGCAGGCACAAACACAACCGATCGAGATCCATCTTACCGGAAAGCTGATTGGCGAAGGCAAGGACCTTGCGGCAGTATTGGAACAGGAAAATTTCAGGAAATATAAATATACTTAGGTGGCTTACGGTCTTAAATATGAGCTTCTTTGCACCACAAAAAAGGGAAACCTTTATAAGGTGAAACTTAATTTTAATAATTACAGCAGTGCTGATATTGATCGTAATATTCCTATAAATCCTTTTAAGCTCCGTAAAGATTCAGCAGATGTTATAAAAGGAACCTCTCTTGAGTTTTCCATGAGGGAAGAAGTTGATTTTGAATACCTTGAGTTTTATACTAACGATCCGAAAAATGTTCAGGTAGAACTTACTGATAATTCTGATGTCCAGTTATGGATTGGATATCTTGATCCACAGCAATACTCATGCCCATATATCCCGGCACCCCTTAATATCACATTCACAGCAAGCGACGGGCTTGGTCTCCTGAAGAAAGAAGCTTTTACATTGACAGGCACTCAGACGCAGTTTGCTATTATTCGCCATTGCCTGGATAAGATCAGCCTGGGACTCGGATATGCTATCGCGATCGGTGTTCATGAGACAAACCATAATGCTTCACTATCGCCCCTGGAGCAGACAACAGAACCTTGTTCGACGTTCGAGAATTTTAATTGTTATGAGGTTATCGAGAAGATATTGGGGAAATATGATGCCGAGATCTGTCAATGGAAGGGACGCTGGAGGATAGTCTGTAGCAATAACAAGAAGTCGACCAGGCTGCTTTATAATTCATCCGGGACATATACAGGCACAGAGTCTTATCCTGTGGTCCTTGACTTGGGATATGCCGGATCCGGCATTGAGTTGACTCCGATGGGCCAGCTCAATATGTCACTCGAGCCAGGCGGAAGGCAGGTCCATGCCATTCATGATTATGGAAGGAAGGAATCGCTCCTGGATAACTTCGAATTTGAGGATTTCGCTGCAGGTGCCTTTGATTCCTGGAACCAGTCCGGGACCTTTGACATCACTCAGGGAGATCTGAACGGAGAGAAATTTGCTTTCCTCGAGACAACCTCCGAAGTTAACGGGGATGGGATATCGCAAACCATCGCTTTTGATAATTCCGGGGGAGAGAGCTTTATACTGGAACTTGATTATTGTGCCATCGGATACCTGATGTATATCTATAAGAGAATAATCGCGATGACTTGCAGGTTCCAGGTTGAGCTCACTAACGGAGTTAATTCTTACTGGCTGAAATATAATGGTGACGGAGCAGGGGAATGGACCGCAACGCCGACAATTATATCAAATCTCAATAATGCTGCCAGAGAAGTTCCTGCCTTCAATCATATAAAGATCGAGACCGCAGCTCCACCGATCTCTGGTTATATCTCTATTGATCTTTACAGACATTATGGAACGGAGCCTGGACCGAATTATCATTATCTGGGAGTCTGCTGGAGCAAGCCGATCATTAACCTGATAGGCGGAGCGGCTGCAGATGCTGGAACAAAATATGAGGCAACAGCAGTCTTTGATGACAGCACAGAGCCGGTCAATCTTCCGAATATCTCTATCCTGAATGCCGATGCTCCTGCTGGAGTTCCTAACGCCGGGATCCTGTACCGTAATATCACAAAGCTTGGAAGCGGCACTCCGACTTCGCTCTGGAATATTGACGGGGTGAGCGGCGATTATACAGCCATTCAGGTCCTGTTCAAGCTGCTGGCCAGCCGGAACCGGGTTTCGAGGCAGCTCCTGCAGGGAACAATAAAGGGAACTACCATTGCCATTGATTCGATCATAAAACATGCTTACAATAATAACCGGGAGTTTGATATTATTGAAGGTACCTGGAATATATATGAAGAGACCTTTAATGGGAAATTCCTTGAGATCCTTGCCTGGAGCGATGAGGATATAACCATAACTCTCGGAGAAGGGATATCTGGTCCTGGAGGGGGATCTTCCGGAGGCGGAGGATCAGGAGGAGGGACCATCATTCAGATGACCAGGGAACAGATCCTTGCCATGCTGGATTTCCTTGTCTATCATGAGAATGAAGGAGACCCTTATGTGGAATGTACAATACCCTTTGCCGGTGACTATGACATACAATCGTATTCTGCATCCGGGGCTATTCCAGGGACAATATGGGAGGACATGCCAGTTGCAACATCTGGATCTGTAGGAGGGATAATACTTGGGTCCGGTAGCACTCTCTTTCTGAGGGAGGATGGTACCTGGCAGGCAGCTTCAGGCGGGGGAGGAATGGTTTATCCCGGAGCAGGGATTCCGGTATCCAATGGATCCGCCTGGCTATCATCTATAACAGATAATCATTCAAATTGGGATGCTGCTTACGGCTGGGGAAATCATGCTTTAGCCGGATATGCTTTATTAGCTTCAAAGCTGAGCGCTTTTGCTGCAACTTCATCAGCAGAGCTGGCGGGAGTTATCTCAGATGAAACGGGAAACGGGGCACTAATGTTCGGAACATCCCCGACTATAACGACATCTCTGCTGATTGCTGATGGGGCTTACGTCGGCCAGGTGAGCGGGCCAAAGATGACATTTGATGATACAAATAATTACCTGGAGATCTCCGGGTGTTATGTTGGTATCGGAACTACTACCCCGCTCCATGAGCTCGATGTACGGGGAACTATTGTCTGTGATGGTGATATTATAGCTTATCATACATAATGGGAAAGCATCGAAATATATTCCGGACGTTTACAACCAGTGCCCTGAAAGCAAGGGCTGATATACCAGCACAGGCTGATATATCGGAACAGACGGGATATATAGATTGTTCAAATATAAAAATGTCAGCTGTCAAATCCATCCTGGGTGCGACAACAAATTCCCTTTATGAGCTCTGCCGCCACGCAAACGTAAACCACTGGAGCACTTTCGGCCCGACGGTCAGAACGTATTCAAACACAGGAAGCTTCGCGAATGCCGCAATGGTAAACAGTGATCCGGCTGTCGCGGCACTGGGAGATTTTGCAGGGTATGATCATGTCCCTTATTCAACGCCAGGATGGTATAATACTCCTTCGAATCCGACAGATATCTGGGTAAATTCTGGAAGCAAGGGAGAGCTCACAGCAGATGTTTATCTGGGTGAGATTGATTATAATGTAGGTGATAATGGGGGAGTGGCTTTTGTTTTATTCGATAGCTATGGAACTATCCAGGGATGGAGCCTGATCGACCTGGATACTGTCGGGGATTCGGCTAATCTTTCACTGGAAACGATCAATAATCAGGTCCTTGAACACACAGACTGGTATGCTGGAGTGTATATAACGAATGATAATACTGTTGTGGATCCTGATGACCTGGAAGGAACAGTTCAATGCAGGCTTCCAAATACATCGACATTCGGAGTTCATATACATATCAAGGCTGCATCCGAGTGGCATTATGATGGCGATGCCCAAAACATACCTTCTCCCTGGGTACAGAATGGCAGTGCCGGAATGAACTGGAATACAGGATATTTTGACATTGGATCCATTGCGGCAAACCAGAATTATGATAACATTAAAATATATGCAAGACTATTTGACTGGACCTACACTCAAGTCGGGAGTGATGGAGTAATTTATGATGCTGCTTATTCTGCCTTAGATGACATTACAGGAAGTGTTATACTTGGTTCGCCTCCTATTGCTTCCTATGGTTATCATGTTCACGTTTATTTTGAAGAAACATCTTAAATATTAAAGCTATGGAACAGACAATTGTGATTATAGCATGTATCGGGGTTCTCGCTTTTATAGTCTTTAAGTTGATTAAGGCAATCACCAGGAAATATCCGGATAATGGAAGTGGAGGAGGAGGAGGAGGAGTCGGAAGTGAAGCCGATGACCAAAAACATGGTGATCATGAAAATCAAAATACTTGAAGCTATGAAAAGAAAGGTGGTATTTGAGCCGGAAGATTATTCAAAAATTGCGGAATATATTTCTGTAATGCCGGTGCCGTTCAGCAGGGTTGAGCAAGCCGCTGAGATTAAGGTTATAATGAAAAGAGCTCTGATTATGGATATCGAAATCAAGGAACCAGAGAAGATAGGGAAAGAATAGTGAAAATACAAACACTGAAGAACTTAATTAATGTTTCATTAAATTCAAAGAGATGCATGATCATATCGTTGAGCCGGAGATAAAGGACATTATTGTTCCTTATGGAAATACAGTTAACTATTCTTCCAATCAGTATAAAAACGGTGTTTTGCTTGATATGTCAGGCATGCAAATGGATATCGATATCGAGGATCTTCATGGGAATATAGTGAAATCATACTCAAGCTCAGGAGTATCTCCTGCAGTAACAATCTCCACAACATCATATAATATATGGGATTTGAGTCCGCTGGTTTCTGATGATCTTCACAGGTTTACAATGCGATTAACCGAGGGAGATGAAATAAAAACATCAAGAAAAGGATACTGGATAATAAAGAGATAATGGAAAAATTTACGTCAGTTCATACAAATCCAAATAAATATACTTCCACCGAGTTGGATAATGCCACTTTTTGGGCAAATTTATTATCCAGAATACCGAGTCTTCTTTATGCAACCTCTGATTCGGACACTCAAATAACTTTAAACTGGACCAATGGAATAGGAATTGAATATGATGGCTTCCATGTTTACAGGAGCACGGATGGAGTGAATTATTCAATCTTTGATACTATTGATGGGATGGTATCGAGCCACGTATTGACTGTACCTTCTGCAATATCGCCCAACTATTTTTATATTAAGGCATTAAAAGGTGGATATGAGTCTGCTTCGAGTAATATCACCAGGACAGGTATCATTGAGATATCAATAATCCAGCCCGCATCACCGGTCTCATCATATTTCTATTATATCGCATCATCGGGAGCATTGTATGCTGACTGGGGAGATGGACACATAGATACCCTGACCTGTAATGGAGTATATAATCTCTGCCTGCATAATTATTCGACAGGAGGTACTACATATACATTAAAGATCAGGGGAGACCTTGGTAAATTAGTCAGATTCGTCAGTACCATAGATCATGCGGTTATCAATACTACTGAATTTATAAAGGCCGAAAATATTAGCATTCTTAGCTTTATTACTCCTTACGAGATCTATGGATCACTCGACGGATCGACCACATTGACTGAGATATGGATTGCAAACCCAGTAATAGTAAGCTCCAGGGGAGGAATAGAGCTGGCAATGTCTTCTGTTCCTGATCTGGAGATATTTGAATGTAATGCCCTGCCCGGGAACAGGTATGTCTGTAATGTATCAGGATCTTTTAGCCAGATTCCGAAATTAAAGCAATGGTGCGCACTTACAAAAGTCGGAGGAAGTATAGATGCGATAAAAGATATCGAATATTTCAGCTGGGGTTATGCGTTGGGAACAGATCCTGCTACAGCAACAATTCAGTCTGACGAAAATGCTGTAAGAATCTGGGGGGATATTTCGGATAAAACACATATTTGGTTTTATGGAGTCAATGGGGGGGCCGCAACTGTCACAGGGTCAACAACATTACTTTCTGAATTTGAAAGCCTTAATGTATCAGCAGGATTAACCAAACCATCTACTGTGGCACATATGCCTAAATTATGCAATTTCCAGTCACAGTATTGGGAGTTATCTGAGACAGAAATAAATCAATATATGGCTGATTTCTGGGCAAATAGGGAAGTCGTAAGGACATATATGAAAAATACCATAGGTACAACTTATGGAGCAGGCTACAGGGCAATTTATCTCAATCAGAATCCTCTTAATGCACATCCATCTGGCCAGGGACTTATTGATTTTGTTCATCTGTTGAACTCAGTTAATCCAAATCCTCCGGCCAATGGTGTAAAATGGCTTGTGGCTCCCAGACTCACCTATGGTGCCGAGATGATGAACAATCCAATGTTTGCAAGCCAGGGGAACTGGCTGCTTTATGGAGATTCCACAATATCAGGAGGTAAACTAAGATTTACAACAGGCGTTGCCGGATTTGCATATCAAGCTCCTGCCGGATTTGTTGCCGGTCATAATTATCTTATTGAGGTAACCTGCGATTCATGGACTCAGGGGATTGCAACAATATATATGGACAGCGATCTTAGTCTTTATCATTGTTCGAAAGCCGAAAGTGTCTTCATCTTGTATTCATACAACGGATTTGGAGGTACACTTTTTATCCAGAATTACAGCAGTTTAATTGCGACGTTTTCACTGGCATCTATTAAAGAGATTTCTTAATGATAAATTAATTATGAGGAGATTAAAAAATGGCTGAAACAAGAGTATCTGCATATATGCTTTCGATGAAAGTAGGAGGCAAGCTGATAAAAGGACTTGAGACAACCGGATTAAGCGGAAAAGCTTCTTTCCAGGAAGTGCTTATAAAATCAGCAAATGGAACAAAGGAAAAGGAGTTTGACACAGCCGACTGGACTCTTAAATTCTCAGGAAAGACGATTGAAAGGGATGGAACAGAATCATCTACACATGAGGATTTTGAAACTCTTCGCGAGGCAATGAATAGCGGAGCGGCAGTCTCATTCGTATATGGAAGGCTTGCTGCCGGGGAGAAGATTGTTTCAGGTACCTGTGTAATAACAGACTGGAGCGAGGATGCCGGCAGTGAGAAGACTATGGGATCATGGAGCGGATCGGCAGAGGTTTCAAGTACCCGGTCGTTTACGACATTTTCTGATTATGGTCCTGAAAAGGTCACAAATGGGACTTTCACTTCAAATATTAACGGATGGACAAATTACTCGGGTCATCCCTGGGATACAGCCGAGAGCAGTGGAGGTCAATTACATCTCGTCAGTAATGGAGTCCAGGAGACTGGTGCACTTTGTTCACTTTACCAATCCCTGTCCCTTCTTGCCGGTCATGTCTACCGGATAAGATTTGATGTTACTCAGCTTGGTTCAAACGGTATAATTCTTTGTATAGAAAAACCAGCCCTTGGATCCGCTGCTGGATATAATAAGGGTTGTAGTATCACTGAATCGGTTGATACTGAATTTACATGCCTTGTAGATGATCCGGTAATCAACATTTATACATCAGCACCGACTGCGGCAGAGTTTAATTTTGATAATATATCCATCCAGGAAGTTCTATAATATGAAAATTCTTTTATTCGTAATTGCAGTTTTTTCATTCGCAACCAGGGAGGAGGTCCGGTATCATTGGGATCGGTTATTTGCTCACTGGTTCCCGACAGGATCCGCGCCTGAGCAATGGTTCAATCCGGCTATCAGCTGGCAGAATAAATACTTTGAGAATGATCTGCTTACATTTATTTTTTCAACTCTACTGGTTTGGACAACAGATTTTAGTCATTCCCTGATGTTTATATTTCTGAACAGTATTTTCATGATTTTCCTTCTGATAACAGAAAAGGGAAAAAAGTGGTGGCAATACCTGATTATGCTGGCAGTTCTTAACCTTGCCTGGGGATTTGTTTTCGAGCTTACGATGGGAATCTTCGGGGCATTAAGCGGGATATGATATGATCGATAAATTTAAAACATATTCATCGACTATCGCAGCGATCTTCAGCGCCGGGGTGGTTCTTTATGGTGTCTTTAAATTTGTCAGCCAGGGAACCGAAAATGCGGATTCTAATAAAGAAATACAGCAGGTACTTAAATCAATACAGGAGAATCAGCAATCAGGGAATATCAGGCTCGATTCCATCGAGAGTGTCGTCCGGGGAGTTGATGTCATGACATTTATTATCAATGAGAAGGTTGAAAAAGTCAAGAACCAATTTACAATACATCTCTCCAGGGATAAGTCAGTGACTAAGGAGGAGCTCCTGGAAATACTTAATGAAATGGATGAAAAAAAAAACGTGAAAAATACATCGAGGATTCAGCTGCAGTGAGGCGGCTGATGGATACTATAGAATTTAAAATTAAAATAACCAAAAAACATGAGCGTTGAAAAGAAACCGAAGCAGGATCCGGTAGAGGCCCTGGTAAAAAAGAGGTATTCAAAAATACCGGTTAGCCAGACAGCTATTGAGGGAATGAGGATGTCATCAGATGACCGGCAATGGGTGCTTCGGGTTATAAGCTTGCAGGACCTCGCAATTGAGGAGTATATTTCAAAAGTAGTCTGCAAATCTCTTAATGCTGCCTATAAGAAGACAGCCGATGAGATCATAAAACAGAATACCAGGATCTTTGATATGATCGAGAAGCAGAATAAGAAGATCGATGATATTGCTAAAGCAATGGATGATATCAAGTGCCGCATCGAGGATCATGAGAGAAGGATTGAAATCATCGAGGATGTACTGAAAATAAAAAGAGCCTGATTATGTTTTATAAGCCGCGTCATTTTATACTGCAGGAGCTGGTCTGCCCTCATGTCTTTAAGGAGTTTGGAGAGATGTCCTGGCCGTTCTTTGATGATAAGCTCCTTATGACAATAGACCTTCTCAGGGACCAGCTGGGACCAATCTTTATAAACAGCTGGGATATGAAGGGTAAATATGATGAAAGAGGCTTCCGCTGCATCCATTGCTCTTTAGTGAAGGATGCCATCGAGAAGAAGACCCTTTACGTCTCTCCTCATATGACAGGCCAGGGATTCGATTTTGATGTCAAGGGAATGACTGCAGAGAAAGTGAGGATCTGGATAACGAATAATGCAGTGAAGCTGCCATATCCGGTCCGGCTCGAGAGAGATGTCTCCTGGGTGCACCTTGATACCAGGGATTATAACAAAGGGAAAGTATCTTTTTTTAATGCTTATTAATAACCAAATCAAAACAGAATGAAAAAGTTAGTACTATTTTGTAGCTTATTGCTCTTACCCCTTGCAGTCTTCTGCCAGGTCGATAGCACCCAGGTAAATCCCCCGGGATCCTGGAGTGAGGTCCTGAATAATTTCAGCGCATGGTTCAATACCCTGGCAGCCGTTTCTGCCCTTACAGTGTTTGTAGCGGCCTTCCTGAACAGGATCTTTAAAATATCTACCGGATGGGTCAAGCAGCTTGTCTCATGGCTCTGCGCTATCGCTTTATGCTACGGAGGCAATCTGCTTAATCTGGGCTTTATTGCTGATTTCCCCTGGCTGACTACCGGGATATATGGAATAGCGGCTGGATTTGTGGCGAACGGGATCTTCGATATTAATTTTGTTCAGACAATACTCGATTTCATAAAGCTGAGCAAGGTAAGGCCCCCGGTAACTCCGCATATATAACAGGGTAGGAAAATCTCATAAAATGAGATACTTCGGATGCATGGTCCTGGCGGCTTTTATTGTCGCCAGTTCCTGTGTTACTCAGAAACGATGCCTGAAGCGCTTTCCTCCGGGAACCGACACGGTTAAGATCACTATCGTAAAGGATACAGTTATCCTTCGCGATACGACTGTTTATATCCACCTCCCCGGAGAGATCCAGGTCGACTCAATAGTTATTCCTTGCCCTCCACCTCCGGCTGCTTACATTCCGGATACTGTCCGGGCAGAGACTTCCCTGGCTGTTGCTTTTGCCTGGTGGAAATATCCCCGGATCCATCTGCAGCTGATACAGAAGGATACCACCATTGAACAGAGGTTGCAGGATGCCATCAAGGAGAAGATCCACTGGCAAGGTGAGTATGAGAAGATAAGGAAGGTTGTCAGAGAGAAGTATTTACCCGGAGTGTATAAGGCAGCTCTCTGGGCATGGATAGGGGTGATCCTGATGATAATATTTGCCCTGGTAATAAAGTTCTTCAAGCCGTTTTGAGTGCAATTAGAGCTATTTAATCAGGTATTGCTTTGTGCCGGGTATCTGCAGGGCAATTTTATGAAGCTCTTCCCAGGCATTGAGAGCAATACTGTTTCGCTGGCCGATGAAACGGATCTCGCTCCAGGAGGGACCAGAAGTGACCCCTCCGAGGTCGATTGATAGATTATCCTTATAGTCGCCCCGGAGCATTACTTTATTCTCCCTGATAAGGAAGTTTAATTTAACAGATCCGTTTTTGAAAGGCTTTTCGGTGGTCGTTATTATGCCATTTTTCTGATCGGAATTTAAGATGCCGTAACCGTTTTCTAGAAGAGTTTCAGTTATTTTTCCGAAATAATTTAAGGCCGAAATTGTATCATTTATTGATATAGTATTCGCCTTTTTGGGTATTTCTTCCTGGGCTGTTATGACATAGCTTATTGACAGACAAACCGATAGGAGTAGGGTTGCTTTCATAACGAAGTTCTTTAAATTGTTAATATAGTTGTTGATAACTTTAATGCAAATATAATATTTATTTTGATTTTAATGTTATAGCTTTACACGATGGAAAACGAGAAGAAAAAATATAATGCCCTGTTCAAAGCAGCTTATAACAATCTGCCCAGGGGAATATATCTCGAGGTAAACAAAGAACTTCGTAAGCAGCTTGAATGGTCTCAGTCGCTTTTATATATGAGGCTCTCCGGAGCAAGAACTATAAAAGAGTCTGAGATACCAGTTATCAGGATGATCTTTGCAAAGCACGGCATTGACGTTTTTTGAATAGTTTGAAAAGAATAGCTTGTCTTTCCTATAATTAATATGAGGTTAAATATCAACTGATTGACCCATAGCATTGTAATGATTTTAAAAGACAAGCGTTTAAAGACTTGTCTTTTTTATGTCTACAATTTTAAAAATCAAACTCTCACCTCCGCACCTGGTCAGTAGGAAATACGTCGTATTTATTGACCGGGAAGTCAGGCAATCCTTTTCGAGTAAGCGAAAAGCCTGCGACTATATCAACAAAATCGAGAATGAGCTCAATGAAGCCCTGCTTTTCATCAATGAGTATTTCTGCACTCTCACAACCTTCTACCGCAATTATTTCCTGGCCGACAGGGACTATCGTTTTAAATACGAGGTCGAGGCGTGTTTTCATCTGATAGACAACCGTCTCAATTACATCGCCACCCATACCGGGAGCGAGAATTTCAATCCGATCATCTCCCAGGCACTCAATATCTGCTTCGACTCACTCGCCGAAGCATGCGGGCTCATTGACACAAAAGCCAGGGCCAGATATGATATGCTTACCCGCAGGCGAATCGAGCTCCATAATAAGATCATTATTCAGTACAAAGGATCCTTCGAGAACTTCAAGATGCAATCAATTTACCTGGACAAACTCAAATCCAGGACAGCATAATGTTAAACTAACTTATTGAAACTATGGCAACAGAAGATGAACATTACTTACAGCAATACCTTAAAGGCAAGGTAAAAAACCAGGCAATCCTTATCAATGATCTCCGCAGTGATCTCCAGAAGGAGAGATTTAAAAGCCTGAAGCTCCGCCTGGATCTCCAGGTGATCCTTGAGAATCCCGGAAGCCTGGCAGCGCAGAAGATCCGCCACCGGTGGAACATTCAAAGAGTAATCTTCTCAGAAGCAATCGCATCATAACCCGGCAGATACTTATGAAAATATTATTTATCTCCCCGGTTGTCATCGACACCTGCAGCTTCTACCGCAGCGGCGGGATCGCACCGGATCTCCGGGAAAAATTGGGAATGGATATCGATGTTGTGTCATGGGATAAAGGCATGTTCCACTGGCAGACCCTCATGGATTATAACCTGGTGATGATGCAAAGGCCACACACCGATATGGCCCTGAGCATGGGAAACTATATCAAGGACCTCGGGATCCCGCTCTGGGTCGACTATGATGACAATACCCTGGATGTCCCTCCCGGGAATAAGGCTTATGAGACAATGCTCAAGCAGAGGGAAACTATTAAGAAGATCATGATGATCGCTGACGTTTTAACGGTAACCACTCAGGAACTGAAGCGGCAGCTGCGGGACTTCAATGACAATATCACTATCATTCCGAATGCTTTCAATGACACTATCTTCAGGAAGAGGGAAACATCCATCTCCCAGAGGATCATAGCCTGGAGGGGCGGGGATTCTCATTTCGCAGATATCTTTCTGATGGGAGGGTCGCTGATCGGAGCTATAAAGAAATATCCGGAATGGGTATTCTCCTTCCTGGGATTTAATCCCTGGTTCCTGGGACCGCATAAGAATCTCTTCTATGTCCCGGCCCAGGATCCGATGCTATACTTCAAGAACATTGCAAAGCTCGCCCCTTATGTCTTCCATGTTCCCCTGGTGGACAGCAAATTTAACCGCTGCAAAAGCAATATCGCATATATCGAAGCTTCTTACAGCGGGGCTCTCTGTTTGGCACCCGACTGGGAGGAATGGCAGGTCCCGGGGATCCTCTCATATAAAAACGAGAAGGAGTTCAGCGCTTCCATCGAAGCTATCATTGAGGGGCGTATTGATGTCAAAAAGCTGTCCGGCAAAGCCTGGGAATATATCTCTGATAACCTTATGCTCAGCAAGGTAAATAACCTTAGAGCTGACCTGGCGAGGAAACTTCTTAACCTGAAATAATATGACAAAAATTTATCTCTCCGGGGCCATAACCGGCATCGCCCGGGAAGCCGTTGAGCGGAAGTTTAACGATGCTGCAGAGCTGCTTAAAAACAGGAATTATGAGGTCGTTAACCCGCTGAAAGTAATTCTTAATCCGGATGCCTCTTCCAGGACCGCTATGAAGAGGCTCGTTCCCTTACTACTTAACTGTGATGCCATTTATCTGCTGAATGACTGGCAATTCAGCGAAGGAGCTAAAATAGAATACATGCTCGCCCAGTACACCGGGATGAGGATAATGAATGAAGAAGATCTGAACTAAATAAATTAACCAATAAAAAAAAAATCAAAATGAAAACTATCGTCACTTATTCACAATTTGAAATCGCGGAGGCAATCTTTAAAATTGAGGGAACATCTCCTTTGATAATACATAAATTCAGTACTAAAGCGCAAACTCAAATCGAAGAAAAACAAGCAAAGAAATCTAAAGGAGGGCGTCCACTCAGAAATCCACAGGAAGACTATGAAGGAGCTCTCTATTTTTTAAATGATGGAGTTCGCTATGGTTTTCCGGCAGGGGCCTTTAAGGCCGCTATGGTCCGGGCAGGGGAGCAGCTTGAATGGAAAATGACACAGCTGAAAGTGCGCTTTTTTGTTGTGCCTGATGAGAAAGAAACCAACCTGGTAGAAATTATTGGAGAACCAAGGATGAGAACAGATATGGTTCGCATCGGGATGGGAACGGCAGATGTCAGATATCGACCTGAATTTACAAACTGGCAGGCAGTACTTAAAATTCAATATAACAGTAAGGGTATTTCGACAGAGCAACTCGCTGAATTAATTGCCCTTGCAGGATTCTCTGTTGGTATTGGTGAGTGGAGACCAGGAAAGGCAGCTACCGGTAGCTTCGGAACATGGAAGCTTAATTGATGAGGCAGGTAGGGTATGGACGGGCAAGGCCCGGCTTGGTTCGGTGAGGTGTGGTATGGTAAGGCGCGGTAGGGCATGGCAGGTAAGGTGAGGTAGGGTGCGGTTAGGCTCGGTTCGGCGGGGCTTGGTGTGGTTCGGTGCGGTCCGGTGTGGTGTGGCAGGTATGGTGAGGCGCGGCGTGGTATGGTGTGGTATAATGTGGTCTGGTAGGGTCCGGCATGGTATGGTGAGGCAGGTATGGCATAAGTTAAAAACGTAAAAATTAATTCTATGGAAAAGAAAAATTACAAATTCAGAGAGGGCTTTAACTGGAAAATTGATCCGGCTATAGCTGGCAAGCAAATGGAAAAGCTTGCGAAAAGACACAATAAAGAGATAACTCCTAAAATTTTGGTCGAGGAGGCAGAAAACGAACTCTCACCCTTCCATGACTTATTTGAATGGGACGATAATAAGGCCGGTCGCGCGTGGCGAATACAGCAAGCAAGACTACTTATCGGTTCTTTGGTTGTTGATATCATCATTGATGAACCGGTTGAAGTCAGGGCTTTCGTTAGCATAAAAAAGACGAATGAAGGCAATGTTTATTGCTCTATCAGTGATATTGTTGATGATGATGAGAAAATGGAGCTCATTATTTCAGAAGCAAAAAAGAAGCTGATTAACATCTCGACTCAACTAAAGGGCTTTGAGAAGCTCCAATCCTACGCTCTTAAAATCGATCAATTAGTACTCGAACTCAATTAATCAAAACTATGAAACTGAAGACTTTTGACTTGACAACCTGCAAAGGAAGAAGATCATTGGCGCCTATGATTAGTTTTAATAAAACAGGCGTGATCACACTGAATGCTAAACTGGTAGCGCAGCTGAACCTCAATCCAGGGGACACTTTAATCTTTCACCAGGATGAAGCCCGCAAGAAAGACTGGTATATTGAGAAGAATGTCTTAAACGGCATGACACTCCGGAGATATAAAGGCTCAAAATCCATGTCACTAATTATGAATGCCTCTATGGTTTCCAAGGAATTACTCTCTTCATTGAACACAGAAGGCCCTATAAAATTTCCTGTTGCAAACCAGACTACTGAAGGCAAATATTATGCAATTCTTACGGCTGGATTCAATGGAGCTAAAGTATGAGTAAGTTATTCCATGAAAAGCCGCCTTCGGAATCCCGCCAGCTGAGCATCTTCTATAATACCACTCACATGACGGAGGATGAGTTGCGGATCCGGAGGGTAAGCGCTAACAGGCAGAACCAGATGATCCTGAAATTCTTCCAGGATAATCCTATGGGCTTTTTCACTCCATTCGAGGTCCAGCTTTATACTAACCTCGAGCGCACACCCATAACCAGCATCCGGAGGGCAATAAATACCCTGACAGATGCCGGGCTCCTGATCAAGACCGACAAGCTCCGCCAGGGAGATTTCGGAGCCATGAATCACACCTGGAAACTATCTGAATTATGACAGTTAAGAAACCTGTGAAATGGCTTCCCCTTGATGTGGACGCCCTGGAGGACCCGAAAATAATGGCTCTTGTTATGGCGCTTGGGATGGAGGGATATGGCATTTATATTATGCTTATTCAGTTTCTGGCAAAGCAGGAGCCTTTATATATAACTGCAATGGACTCACTGAAATACATTGCTTATCGCAACCATGTTTCTGAAGAGAAAATTAAGGCGGTAGTACAAAGCTTCGGGTTATTTGAGTTCGATGGAGAAACCTTTTATTCAAACTCCCTGACGCGAAGGATGGAGAGATATGATAACCTTAAACAAAAGAACAAGGAAAAGGCAGAAAAGCGGTGGGAGAAAACGCGTGAATTATACCACGGTAATGCCACGGCATTACCAGCGCATTACCCCGGTAATGCAGAGAAGAGAAGAGAAGAGAAGAATAGAATAGAGAAGAATACAAAACAAAAGAGAACATCAGAGAAGAGTACACCTGTTTTTACTCCTTCTGTTAATCAAAATGAAACTTTAATCAAAAAATGGGATGAATGGGTAGAGTTCCGTAAGCTTCTCAAAAAACCGTATAAGACAACTCCGGGAGCAGCAGCTGCTTATAACAAACTCCTGAACCTGGCAGATAGCGTTTCAGAAACAGCCATCGCAATAATCAATCAGAGCATCGAAAATGAATGGCTCGGCTTTTTTCCGCTGAAAAACAAACCGGTCACTAAATCCATACCTGGCGAAAATGCCATTCAGAGAATGTTGCGTGAGATGAGAGAAAAGGAAAAACTCGAAGAAAATGGAAATACAAAATGAAAATTATAAGGTATTTATTAGTGCTCCTGCAGGAGAGATTCCCAGGGAAGAATTGTCCGGGATCCTCGAGGAGCTCATGGTGAATGCCATGTTCTACATGAATACTTCCCTGGCGGAGACATCTACAAAAACAACCAGGGAGGCGATCCTTTATGTCCTGAAGAATGAGTTCAGCTATCTACCTCTCCATATGATCTCCGAGTGCTTCATGAAGGGAGCGCTGGGAAAGCTTGGAGGGACGACAAAATTCACCGTCCGGAATGTTCATATATGGCTGGATTCAATAAAAGATCAATATCAGCAGCTTATTTCTCAGGAGAGAAGCAAGGAGGATCAGAAGAGAAAGCTCCAGGAAGAAAGAGACTGGAAAAATCACCACAAAGGAGATGTAATATTCGGAACAGCTCTCAGCCTGAAGCTTGCCTGGGTATACACCGGTGCGATCCGGGCCGACGACTGGGATCTTTACTCCCCTGATAAAATTGTTAATTATCTCCGCGCAGGAGAGACTGAAAAGACCTTAAGACCTTCAATGATAAGATCATGAACCAGAAAGAAAGAGAAAAATTCATAATGCAAAGCGAGCCTCCTGAAGGGGGATGTTTTGCGATACTGATCGGGATCCTGGTGATGGTATTTGCCGGGATGTTCGCAGTTGCTATTTTCCAGGCCATAAAAAGTCTGATATGAAGACAGCCCTGATACTTATCCCAGACACCGGCGACTCGGTGAATAGATATACTTATATCCAGGACTGCATCAGGTATGCTGAGAAAGATGGCTTTACGGCCGACTGTCCCGCCCTCCAGGAGAGCTTTTCACAGGTGAGCCAGGTGGATTATCTCGATCAGAGGCTTGCCTGGGCTGACAAAATTTATCTTTTCACCGATTTTGGCATCAATGGACTGATGCTCCAGGTGATCGACAGGATTATTGCTGCCGGCAGGGCGGAGGCTTTGATCTATAAGAAGCTCCATGAACTAAATCCCGATAAATATTATTCCGAGCCCACTCAGATCCTCGGGGATGTCTGTCGTAAATTAGGATACAAACCGGAGCAGCTGCGAGCAAAAACCCGCAAGAGGCATATTATTGACGCAAGCTTCGTTTATTACCGACGCTGCAGGGAGATATCAAAAGCTTCACTTGCACAGATAGGATTACCACTTGGCAAGGACCATGCGACAGTCCTTCATGGAATAAAGGAGGCTTATAAT
>Ga0326726_10001084_pt1 | contig 25061 bp, 21 predicted proteins | sample MHFenrmetagenome_2_FD_207603 | JGI IMG/M metagenome (GOLD analysis project Ga0326726, IMG submission 207603) | Lab enriched peat soil microbial communities from Michigan Hollow, Ithaca, NY, United States - MHF15MN | ecosystem: Environmental > Terrestrial > Soil > Wetlands > Peat | place: USA... | reverse complement strand
TTCGAAATCCCTGGTCCGGCGCGGAGCCGAAGGGACTCGCCAACCTGCTGCGCTGGTTCGCCGAGCGTCACACGACCCGGCGGCCCCCTCCGGACCCCGATCCCTCGGTGTTTCCGGTCATGTCGCCCAGGCTCGGGCAGGTGCGCGCGGCGGGCGATGTGGCGGTTACCTGGATCGGTCATTCCACGGCGTTGCTCGAGTTCGGAAGTTGCACTGTGCTGACGGATCCGATCTGGGGGGAGTACGCCTCTCCGATTCCAACCGGGAGACTCAGACGCTGGGTACCGGCGCCGATCCCGGTCAATGCCCTGCCGCGGGTGGACCTCGTCCTACTCTCACACAATCACTACGATCATCTCGATGCCCGGACGGTTCGAGCGCTGGCGGAGCAACAGCCTCGGATCGAGTGGTGCGTGCCGCTGGGACTGGCGGCCTTGCTGCGCCGGCTGGGGGTGTCCCGGGTTACCGAGTTCGACTGGTGGGATGTGCACCCCATCGGGACAGCGTCGGTGGCGGCCACCCCGGCGCAGCACTTCAGCGCCCGTGGGGTGCACGACCGCAACCGCACGCTGTGGTGCGGTTTCACCGTACGGGTCGGCTCCCGCGCGGCCTACTTTGCCGGCGACACCGCCTATCATCCCGAATTCGCGGAGATCGGCCGGCGGCTGGGGCCATTCGACCTGCAGCTGCTGCCAGTGGGAGCCTACGAGCCGCGCTGGTTCATGCGGGTGGTGCACATGAACCCGGAGGAAGCGGTGCGGGCCTTCGGTGAGGTGGCGGGTGGATCGGCGGGAGCGGCAGAAGGAGCGGGCAGAGCGGCAGTCGAGGGGGGAGGGTCTGTGCTGGTCCCGATCCATTGGGGCACATTCAAGCTGACGGATGAGCCGATGGACGAGCCGCCGCGGCGGACCCGTGAATCGTGGTCCGCGGCCGGAGGTGATCCGGCCCGCCTGTGGTTGCTAGCGCACGGGGAGACCCGGCAGCTTCAGGCGCCGGGCGCCTGACAGGACCCGGTACGGTCCGCTACATCCGTCCCGATCCGAGCCAGTCCGTAGAAGCACGGTATTGACGAAATCCAGCCAGCGTGTACGCTAATGAGCGGCGCGCCGGACCGGCCCGACAGACGGGCTGCGCCCACCATATCGGGAGGCGCGCGCCACCCATCGCTCGAAGGGCCGCCGGCGATGGACCTTCGTGTCTCCCGACCCCACACATCAGGTTGGCGTTTCCGCTGCGGGCCCTGTGCCCGTCCCGGTCGCATTTCCGCCCCCCCCACGCACTCCGCCGGGGGCGGCATGGCCATGCGGTGGAGGCCACCCGGAGGGAACCACCATGCGAGCGCGCGTGCTTTCGTTGGCAGCGCTTGGGGGACTCGTCCTGCTGTTGGCGGGCACTCCAGCTGGAGCGCAGCAGTCGCAAGGCATTGTCCGAGGTCAGATCCAGGATGCCAGCAACGGTTCCCCCATTGTCGGTGCGCAGGTGGCTATCCTCGGCACCTCTCTCCGGGCAACGTCGGGGACCGAGGGCCGGTTTGTGATCCGGGGCGTGCCGGCGGGGAGTCACGAGGTCGTCACGATCGCCATCGGGTTCGCCTCGCAGCGCGCTCCGGTGGAGGTGGTGGCCGGCGGGACCAGCGAAATGACGATCTCCCTCACCGCAACGCCCTACCAGCTCGAGGAGCTGGTGGTCACCGCGTTAGGGGAACAGCGGTCGGTGGAGCTGGGCCACAAGATCGACAAGGTCTCGGCGGACAGCGTCGTGACCTACTCGGCCGGACGTAGCGTCACCGACCTGCTGATCGGCAAGTCGGCCGGCGTGAACGTCCTGCCCAGCAGCGGCACGGTGGGTGCCGGGACCCGGATCCGGATCCGGGGCGCCAGCAGTGTCTCTCTGTCCAACGATCCGCTTCTGTTCGTCGACGGGATACGAGTGTCGCCGCTGGGCACCGCCTCCATCGCTGTGGGCACGGGCGGGCAGGCGCCGTCCCGGCTGGACGACCTGACCCCAGAGGAGATCGAGAACATCCAGATCGTCAAGGGCGCCGCGGCGGCGACGCTCTATGGCACCGAGGCGTCGAGCGGCATCCTGCAGATCACCACCAAGCAGGGGCGTCCCGGGCCGACCCGGTGGTCGGCCTCGGTAGAGCAGGGGGTGATCACCGACAACAACAAGTACCCGACCAACTTCACCTCCTTCCGGCACGACACCAGTGCGACGCCGGTGCGGGCGACCTGCCTGCTGACTCAGGTGGCGGCCGGGACGTGCACCCAGGACAGCATCGCCTCCTTCAACGTGCTGGAGAACCCGTCCACCACGCCGATCGGCAGCGGCTACCGCCAGCAGTACAACCTGCAGGCGAGCGGGGGCAGCGATCAGGTCACCTACTTCGTCTCCGGCCTGTTCTCGGGTCAGACCGGAACCCTCAAACTGGGCGACGGCGAACAGACGCGGCTGGCGAAGGCCCGCGGGATCTCGGTCGGCGATCTGCCGGACAACGTGATCCGGCCGAACTATCTCAGGAAATACGGCGTGCGGGCGAACGTGCATGCGAAGGTCTCCTCCCGGGCCGACGTCACGGTCTCCGCCGGCTACACCTCGAGCAACCTCCGCCTGCCCCAGAACGACAACAACGTCCTGGGCGTGCTGCCGAGCGGGTATTTCGGCAAGGGCAGCCCGGTGGACACCGTGGCGCTGAACGGCAACGGCGATCCTAACGGGGGGTGGGGCTTCTTCCGCCCAGGGGAGATCTTCTCACTGGTCCGCTCGCAGAACATCGAGCGCCTCACCGGCGGGATCACCACTACCTGGCGTCCGATCTCCTTCCTGAACACCCACGCGACGGTGGGCTACGACATCGCCAACCGGACCGACGTACAGTTCGATCCGACCAACCTGGGTCCCGCGTTCGGCACCACCCCGCTGGGGACCAAGGCCGACGATCGCACCGCGCTCAAGTCCTACACCGTGGACGTGGGTGGTTCCGCCAACTACCGGTTTACCCGGGCATTGTCCGGCCGGACCTCGGTGGGCGGCCAGTTCTTCAAGGACGTGTTCTACCAGAACACCGCCGTGGGTCAGGGGCTCGCGCCGGGCAGCCAGGACATCGACGGGGCGGCGACCCTGACCGCCACGGAGACCACCACCGACGTGCGGACGATTGGCGCGTACGTGGAGCAGCTGGTGAGTCTCAAGGAGCGGTTGTTCGTCACCGCCGGGCTCCGGGTTGACGACAACAGCGCCTTCGGAGCCAACTTCGACGTGATCAAGTACCCGAAGGTCAGTGTCTCGTATTTCCTGTCGGACGAAGGATTCTTCCCCAAGACCTCGTTGCTCTCCACCCTCCGGCTCCGGGGGGCATACGGCCAGGCCGGCCGGCAGCCAGGCGCGCTCGACGGGCTTACCTATGCCACCCCGGTCTCGGCCGCAGTGGATGGCTCCTCGCTGAGCGCGATCACGGTCGGCGGTATCGGTCTCTCCGGCCTCAAGCCCGAGCGGTCGAAGGAAATCGAACTCGGGTTCGACGCCGGCATGCTGCGTGACCGGCTGGGTGTTGAGTTCACCTATTACAACAAGATCACCGACGACATCCTCCTCAGCCGGGTTCTGCCCCCCTCATCGGGAGGCCCCACCACCCGGGTGGAGAATCTCGGTTCGGTCCGCAACTACGGCGCCGAGCTTGCCCTGACCGGAACGTTCCCGATCGGCGGGTCGAGCCTCGAGCTTCGTCTCACGGGCTCCATTCTCAAGAACAACCTCCGGACCCTGGGCAAGGACGACAACGGGGCCCCCATTCCGGCGATCGTGTTCGGCAATCAGCGGCACCAGCCTAACTACCCCCTGGGAAGTTTTTGGGACTTCCCCTACACCTACAAGGACACCAATGGCGACGGCATCATCGCCCTCTCCGAGATGACGTTCGGGGCGAGCCCGGTGTTCATCGGATCGGTGCTGCCGACCCGGGAATTCGCCTTCCGGCCGGCGTTCACCACCTTCCGGGGCATGTTCCGCCTGGGGGCGCAGCTCGACTATCGCGGCGGCAACTACATCTTCAACAACACCGAGGCGTTCCGCTGCACCGCCACGGGCAACAACTGCCGCGCGTTGCATGATCCCAAGACCCCGCTCGCGCAGCAGGCGGCCGCGGTCGCCCGGCGCTTCAGCCCGACTCAGACCACCTACGGCTATGTGGAGAAGGGCGAATTCCTGAAGCTCCGGGAGGTGTCGCTGACGTTCACGGCACCGCAGAGCTTTGCCCGGCTGCTCCGGGCCAGCGCGGCGCGGTTCACGGTGGCCGGCCGCAATCTGGCGACCGCCAGCGGCTACTCCGGGGTGGATCCGGAGGTGCAGAGCGCCGGCCAGAACAACTTCACGACCCAGGATTTTCTCACCCAGCCGCAGGTCCGCACCTGGCTGTTCCGTGCCAGCTTCGACTTCTAAGGAGACCGAGCCATGACTTCGCAATTTCTGATGCGCGTGCATCGGCGGCGGTCCCTGGCAGCGGCCTTGCTGCTGGTGGCGCTGGGATGCGGCGCGCTGGACGTGCAGAACCCGGACATCGTCGACCCCTCGACCCTCACGGGGACGCCCAGCATCGCGGCGTTCCGCAACGGGGCCATCGGGGACTACGCCTTTGCCGTGGATGGTGACAACGGGGTGAACGAGGGCCAGATCCTGGTCTCGGGCTCTTTCACCGACGAACTGGTGAACGCCGAGACCTTCCCCACCAGGATCGAGTACGACCGGCGCACCATCGATATCCGGAACGGCACCCTCACCACGGTCTTCCGCAATATCCAGCGGGCCCGCCGTTCGGCGGAGGATGGGGCCGTGAAGATCGCGGCCGCGACCCCCGCCGCAGTGTTGCGGGGACAGTTCCGGATCCCCGAGCTGCTGAGCCTCGCCGGCTACGCCTACATCTACATGGGGGAGAACTACTGCAGCGGCGTGCCGATAGGGAACTTCGGCGATGACGGGACGCTGGTGTTCGGGGATCCGCTGACGACCACCCAGTTGTTCCAGCGGGCCGTCGAGCGTTTCGATTCGGCGCTGGCGTTCCCGGATAGCACGCCGAACGTCAAGGTGCGACGGCTGGCCGCCGTTGGAAAAGGCCGGGCCCTGCTGGATCTGGGCCAGTACGCAGCGGCCGCTGCCGCGGTCGCGGGCATCCCGACCAACTTCAGCTATTCCACCACCCATACCGCCGCGACCAACCGGCAGCACAACGGCATCTTCCGGTTCGGCATCACCAACGAGCGGTTCTCGGTGGCGGACCTGGATGGGGGGAACGGGCTGAACTTCCGGACGGCCCTCGATCCCCGGGTGCTGACCCGTCGCTCGCCGGCGAACGACTTCGGCTTTGACAACGCCACGCCGCAGTGGGACGAGGGGAAGTACTATCCCGAGACCGATTCGGTCCAGGTGGCGACCGGCGTCGAGGCCCGGCTGATCGAGGCCGAGGCGTCGCTGGCGGCGGGGGACCCGGCCACCTGGCTGGCGACCCTGAATACGCTGCGCGCCACGACAAACCTGATCAAGTCCCCACCGACCGTCGCCTCCGGCGAGCTGTCGTTCGTCGCCGGCCCCGCGCTCCAGCCGCTGGTCGATCCGGGCACTCCCGCCGCCCAGCAGGACCTGATGTTCCGGGAGCGGGCGTTCTGGATGTTCCTCACCGGCCATCGGCTGGGCGATCTGCGGCGGCTGGTGCGGCAATACGGCCGGTCCGCGGACGCGGTGTTCCCCGGTGGGGGCGGGCAGCCGTATATCGTGAACGGCAACAACAAGGGAGGCAACTTCGGCAGCGACTTCAACCTCCCGATTCCGTTCGACGAGCTCAACAACCCCAAGTTCCTGTCGTGCATCGACCGGAACCCGTAAGCAGTCTCGGGGGACTGGACCTGGTTGATGATGACGGGTAGGCCACAGCTGTCGAAGGGTGGAGGGAGGCGCGGGACGCCTCGCTCCACCCTTCGTCGTTTTGCCCTGGTGGTTCCGCGGCCGGCTGTGCTAGCCCGTCAGGGCAGCGCCTCCTGGGTGCCGACCGCCGCCAGCATGAAGGCGTAGCGGAACGCCGCCTCATGCAGCCGGTCGTAGCGGCCCGAGGAGCCGCCATGTCCGCCGGCCATGTTGGTCTTGAGGTAGAGCGGGTTGTGGTCGGTCTTGGTGGCGCGGAGACGGGCCACCCACTTGGCCGGCTCCCAGTACATCACCTGGGAATCGTTGAGCGAGGTGGTAACCAGCATCCAGGGGTAATCCTGCGGCCGCACGTTGTCGTACGGCGAGTAGCGCATCATGTACTCGTACTGCTCGCGGATGCGCGGGTTGCCCCACTGTTCCCATTCCTGCGCGGTCAGCGGGAGCGAGCCGTCCAGCATGGTGTTGATCACGTCGACGAAGGGCACATCCGCCACGATCGCCCGGAACAGGTCGGGACGCATATTGGCGACCGCGCCCATGAGCAGTCCGCCGGCGCTGCCACCGTTCGCCACCATCCGCTCCGGGCTGGTGTACTTCCGGCGGACCAGGTCTTCGGCGACATCGATGTAGTCGTAGAAGGTGTTCAGCTTGTTAAGCATCTTGCCGTCATCGTACCACCGGCGACCCATTTCCTGGCCGCCGCGGATGTGGGCGATGGCGTAGACGAAGCCGCGGTCCACCAGGCTCAGCACGTTGCTGTTGAAAGTCGGCTCCATGGTGGCGCCGTATGAGCCGTAGGCATACAGCAGCAGCGGGTGCCGGCCATCGAGCCGGGTGCCGCGCCGCATCAGCAGCGAGACGGGTACCTGCATCCCGTCCCGGGCCGGGGCGAAGAAGCGCCGGACCCGGTATGCCGAGGGCTGGAAGCCGCTGGGGATCTCCTGCCGCTTCTTGAGCGTCCGCCGGCGGGTCGCGGGGTTGTAGTCGTATACCGACGACGGGGTCACCAGGCTGGAGTAGGAGAAGCGGAAGACGTCGGTGTCGAATTCCGGGTTGGCCGCCGGGAACACGCCATAGGCCGCTTCGGGGAAGGTGACGTAGTGACTGATGCCGGAGGCCAGGTCGGTAACCCGGAGCCGCCGGAGCCCGCCCGCGCGCTCGCTCACCACCACGAACCGGCGGAAGGCATCCACCGACTCCACGAACACCGAGTCGCGCTGCGCCAGCCAGTCGGTCCAGTGCTCCGGCCCGGGATTCTCCTCGGGCGCGCGCACCACCCGGAAGTTGACCGCGGCATCGTTGGTGTAGATCAGGAAGTACCCGCCGGCATGCTCGACGCTATACTCGACGCCCGCACGCCGGGGCGCGATGACCCGGGGCTCCGCGGTCGGGTCGGCGGTGGGGATCATGCGCCACTCGGAGGAGGTGAATCCCTCCGAGGGGATAAACACATACTTGCCGCTCCGGGAACGATAGACGGAGACGTTGTTGAGGACGTCGTTCTCCTCGAAGACCCTGACGTCCTGCTCCCGCGGCGAGCCGATCAGGTGACGCCAGACTGCGTTGCCGCGCTTGGCGGAGTCGGCGGTCATGTAGAAGAAGGTGCGGTTGTCGTCCGCCCACGCGGTGCCGTTCCAGACCTGCGGGATACGGTCGAGGACCTCCCCGCTCTCGAGGTCCTTCACGTAAAGGGTGTACTCGCGGAAGGCGGTGGTGTCCTCCAGATAGAGGAGCAGCCTCCCATCGGGGCTCACGTCCATTCCGCCAAGGGCGTGGAATTTCTTCCCTTCGGCCGCGGCATTCTGGTCGAAGTAGATCTGCTCGGCTGCCTTCAAACTGCCGCGCTTGCGCGCGAAGATGGGATAGGCCTTTCCCTGTTCGGTGCGGCTGTAGTACCACCATCCGGCGTCGCGATAGGGGACCGACAGGTCGGTCTCCTTGATCCGTCCGAGCATCTCCTCATACAGCCGTGCCTGCAGCGCCTCGGTGTGCTTCAGTCCGTCGCTGGTCCAGGCGTTCTCGGCCTCCAGGTACGACACCACGGCCGGGTTGGCCTTTTCCCGGAGCCAGAAGTAGTCATCGACCCGCACATCGCCGTGCAGCGTGTCGACGTGGGCGATCCGCTCCGCCACCGGTGGTTCCTGCCCGGGGAGAATCGCGGGAATGAAGGAGACAGCGGTGGCCATCGCGGCGACCCGGACGAAGGACATTGGCAACCCCGGAGTGGGGTGAGGGGCGATGTTAGGAGGGTGGTGGAGGGTGCCGCAAGGCCGATGGAATTCCGGCAGAGGGCCCTGAGGCGCCCGGATTGCCGGCAACCCCTTACCGGACTTCCGGGTACGGCTGCGGTGCGGGTGCGCGAGGCCCGGGCCCGAACACACCCCGTACAAGGGGCTACTGCCGATCCGCGACCGCCTTGGAGACCGCCGCCCAGCGGTTCCTCCCCACGGGCGCCCGGGTACCGGACTTGAGCAGGGCGGCGTGGTCGCCCAGCCGCTTCCGCTCCAGCGCCGTGATCCGGCGCAGCTGCACGATGGCCGACCGGTGGGTTCGGATGAACCTGGCGGGGTCCAGCCTGGCCTCGAGCGCATTCATCGATTCCCGGACGAGGAACGTGTCCGACCCGACATGCAGCCGGGCGTAATAGCTTGCGGCTTCGAACCACTCGACGTCCTCGGCGGCCACCACCACGGTCCGGGTCCCCGCGCGCCTCACCCCCGAGTCGCCTCACGCCGGATCACCGGTCCACCAGCGGCGGCCCCGGCGGGGCCGAAGCAGGCTCACCAGGGGACCGGTGTCGCCCAAATCGGGACGGAACGGCGGCAGCATCAGGAACCCGAGTCCGATCAGAAGCAGCAGGATCCCGGAAGCGAGCGATCCCCAGCTGACTCGAGGCTCGGTCCCCGCCGGCGCGGGCATGCCGATTCCGAAACCAAGCACCACGACACTCCCGGCGAAGGTTGCGCCCAGGCCGAGCAGCCTGAGCAGCACGTTGAAGGTTCGCCAGTAGAACGAGTCACTTCTCACTGCCTTCCTCGATCATTCCCGAATACAAGGCGAGCAACTTCTTGAGCTCTTCGACGATCCCCGGTCGCTGAGCTGGGGGGTTGACCCAGGCGTACTCCAGCATGTGGTGAACCAACTCGACCGCCACGCCGGCGCGGAGCCGGCGCCGCTCGGGGGGCACGTGCGGTGCCCGCGCGGCCATCAGCTGCTCCACCAGCCCGACGATCGTCTCGCTGAGCTCATCGGTCATGCAGCCGGGATTGCGGGGATTCCTGGTGGCGTGGAAGACCGCGATGTACGCCGGGTTCCGCTCCATGAACCGGGCCAGCGGGGTGACGATCCCCTCCACCATGAGCGGGATGGGGAGCTTCGCCGCCTCTACCGGCATCGAAGCCCGATTCAGCTCCCGAATCTCTGCCTCGTATCGGGATGCCAGGCCGAGCACGATGGCATCCTTATTGGGAAAGAAGTGGTACAGCGAGCCCACTGATGAACCCGCCCGCTCGGCGATCGCATTGGTGGTTGCTGCCTCGACCCCGACTTCGGCGATCACCGCGGCCGCCGCATCCAGGATCTCTTCCACTCGCTTCTCGCCACGCTCCTGCTGGGGTTGGCGCCGGGTCTCAGGCGACCCCGCCGCCGGCCTTCCGGCTCCTCTCTTCGACTTAACTGTCTTTTGCATAACACCTTATCTCGTTTGCGCTGGTTCTGGCCGTGGCCCGGCCTGATACCGGCCAAAAAGATGGCGAGCCAGCCCAGTCTTGACAAGTAGAGCAAAGGTTCTACTTTGGTTCCTGCAAACTAGAGCTTATGCTCTATTTCTGTCAACCTGGTTCAGTCAAAGGATCTCATGTTCGGCCGCACACTCTCGAGCCTCGCTCTTCTTGCCACCCTCGCGGGGGTGGCCCCCACCCATGCCCAGGCCCGCGCCCCCGTGTCCGGCGGCGCGCTCGTTTCTGCCGGCCCCGCTATCCCCGCGGCGCCGGCCACGGTTCGCATCCTGACTCTGTCCTGGACCGAGATACAGGTCCCCGCGCGGCTGCTCGCGCCTCCTGCTCCCACTGTCGCCAGGGCGCCGGCCGAGGCGCTGTGGTTCACACTGACCTGGCAGCCAGCGCCGCGCCGGGCGGCTGAGATTGCCTCGATCGCCGTCGCCGCGCCGCAGTGCACGGTCGTGCGTCTGGTCTCGGTGCCATGCGAGTGATTCGCCGGGCGCTTGCCGCGACAAGCCTGCTGGGGTGGCTGTTGCACCCCGGCGGGTCGCCGCTGGCGGCGCAGCAGTCGGCCCTCGACGGCCACGTGACCGAAGGCCTGAGCGACAACCTCCGGCTCATGGAGGAGCGGCTGTCGCTGGCCCGGGCCGACGCGGCGGTGCGCGAGGCGCGGGGCCGCCTGCTCCCGTCCGTGACCCTCAACGCCCGCTACTCGGAACGGTCAGGGGATATCCTGGACCTCGGCGACCTGGTCAACCCCGCCTTCGGTGCGCTCAACCGGCTGCCCCACTGAGGCGGGACGGCGGAATGGCGGGACGGCGGAGAGCCCAGCCGCTCCCGCCCTTCCGCCTTCCCGCCCATCACGAAAGGAAGTCCACATGTCTCCCAATCCTGTCGCACTGGTGACTGGTGCGTCGAGCGGTATCGGACGCGCATCCGCCATACGGCTGGCGAGCGCCGGCTTGACCGTGTTCGGCACCAGCCGGGCGCCGGCAACCGCCCCGCCGCTTCCGGGAGTGACCCTGCTGCCGCTGGACGTTGCAGACGACGCCTCGGTCGCTGCCTGCGTGCAATCGGTCGTCGCCCAGGCGGGGCGGCTGGATGTCCTGGTCAACAACGCCGGCGTCGCGGTGATGGGTGCGGTGGAGGAGACTCCGCTGGCGCTGGCCAGGCAGCAGTTCGAAACCAACTTCTTCGGGGTGATCCGGGTGACGCAGGCTGCGCTCCCGGTGATGCGCCGGCAGCGGTCTGGCTGCATCATCAACATGAGCTCGATCGCCGGTCTAGTACCGATGCCCTTCGGCGGTCTCTACTCGGCGAGCAAGTATGCCCTCGAAGGGCTCACCGAGGTGCTGCGCGCCGAGGTGGCGGCCCTGGGCATCCGGGTGGCGCTGGTCGAGCCGGGGTTCTTCAAGAGCGAGCTGGTAGCGGAGGCCTCCGCCGGCGCCAGCACCATCGAGGATTACGGACCGGCAAGGGAGCGCATGCTGTCGCGGGTCCGGGCTATTGAGGCCGCCGCGCCTCCGCCCACCGCGGTAGCGGATCTGGTACTGCGGCTTGCGCAGCATCCAGCGCCACCGCTCCGGAATCCGGTGGGGAAGGAAAGGATCTTCGCCACCCTCAAGCGGTTCCTGCCGGCGGCGATGTTCGAGCCGCGGGTGCAGAAGTACTGGCGGGTGAGCGCCTGACCAACCTGTCAGAGCGCAACGCAGAGACGCGGAGGACCCAGAGCGCGCAGAGAGACCGAAGCGGCGACGAGCCCTCTGCGTTCTCTGCGACCTCCGTGTCTCTGGTGGAATCCCCGGGTTGTGTGGCGCCGTGTTGCAGCGCAACCGGCACCCAGTCAGATTGAGTTTCATGGACCCAAGACTCGCGACCGATTTGCACGACCTGCCCCGCCTCCTCCGGCTCGCGCTGGCGGAGGCGGAGACGTTTCTGGCCACCCTTGCCGACCGGCCGGTCGCGGTGCCGCTTCCCGCTGGCGTTGCCCCTGTCACTCTTCCCGCTGCCGGGCTGGGCGCCGCGCAGGCGATGACACGGTTCCGCGAGCGGCACGCCGCGCTGCTCTCCGGCTCCGCTGGGCCGCGATACCTCGGGTTCGTAACCGGCGGCACCACGCCGGCAGGGTTGGCAGCCGACTGGCTGGTGAGCGCCTACGACCAGAATGTCTCCAGCACCGAAGGATCTGCTGCCGCCCTGGTGGATGCGGAGGCGAGCGGTCTGCTCCGCCAGCTGTTCGGCCTTCCGGACAGCTTCCATGGAGCGTTCGTGTCCGGCGCCACGATGGCGAACTTCGTGGGCCTCGCCACCGCGCGACAATGGGCTGGAGAGCGGGTGGGCCGGGACGTGGCGGAGGCCGGGCTGTACGGCGCGCCGATCCGGATTCTCTCGGCCACGCCCCACGCCAGCGCCATCAAGGCCCTCGCGATGCTCGGTCTCGGGCGGCAGTGCTGCGAAGGGGTGGCCGTGCTGCCGGGAGGCCGGGAGGCGATCGACACGGCGGCGCTCGCGACCAGGCTGGCCGAGTCAGGCGAGCGACCCACCATCGTTGTGGGGAGCGCAGGGACGGTGAACACCGGGGACTACGACGACTTCCAGGCGGTGGCCGACCTGTGCCAGCGGCATGGCGCCTGGCTGCACGTGGACGGAGCCTTCGGCCTCTTCGCGGCCTGCGTGCCGGCGCTCAGTCCGCTGGTCCGGGGCATCGAGCGGGCAGACAGCATCGCGGCCGACGGGCACAAGTGGCTCAACGTGCCGTACGATGCCGGATTCGTGTTCACCCGGCACCCGGAGATCGAGCGCCGGGTCTTTCGGGTCAGCGCTCCCTATCTCGAGGGTCCCGTGATGCCGGTGCCGGATCCGCTCAACGCCACGCCGGAGAATTCCAGCCGGTTCCGGGCCCTGCCGACGTGGATGACCCTGATGGCCTACGGGCGTGATGGGTATCGGGAGGTGGTGGAACGAAACTGCGCTTTTGCCCGGGCATTGGGTGAGTGGATCTCTGCGTCACCGGACTTCGAGCTGTACGCACCCGTGCGGCTCAACATCGTCTGCTTCGGTCTGGCCGCCCGGCACCTGGCCGGCCACGAGCCGGTCGGGGCGCATCGAGCCGTACTGGACCGGCTGCGCGACGGCGGAGAGGTATTTCTCACGCCCACGACGCTCTTCGGCAGGCCGGGCATGCGGGCCGCGGTCTCCAACTGGCGCACCACGCTGGAAACCGACCTGCCCCGGGTGACGGCTGCGTTGGCGAGGGCATTCGGGTAAGGGGGGGGTGGAGTTGTCATCCCGAGGGAGCAAAGCGACCGAGGGGTCTCCGAGGTTGCCCACTCGGAGACCCCTCGGTCGCTTTGCTCCCTCGGGATGACGGCGTACTGACTCACAGCTCACCGCTCCCAGTTACTCCAGAGTCTTGTGGAACCGCCTCACACTCAGCGTCACGATGAGAATCGCGAAGCCCCACATTGCCAGGAACTCCGGCCACAGAGCTTCGAAGCCCACACCCTTGAGCAGGATGCCCCGCAGCACAGTCAGGAAGTAGGTCAGCGGCAGCGCCAGGCCAATCCACTGGGCCGGTTCCGGCATCGCGGCGCGGGGGAACATGAATCCCGAGAGCAGGATGTTGGGCATGATGAACATGAACCCGGCCTGCATCGCCTGGGCCTGGGTCCGCACCAGGGTGGAGAAGAACAGCCCGATCCCGAGGCTCGCCACCACGAAGGGGAAGGCCATGAGGAACAGCAGCGGGATGCTGCCTCGGATCGGCACGTGGAACAGGAGACGGCCAAGCAGCAGGATGACCGAAACCTGCACGTATCCCACCAGCAGGAAGGGGACGATCTTCCCCAGCATCAGGCTGGTCCGGTCTACCGGGGTGACGATCAGCTGCTCCAGGGTACCTCGCTCCCGTTCGCGCACCACCGACATGGCGTTGATGATGATCATTGTCATGGACAGCAGAACGCCGATGATGCCGGGAACGATATAGGTCGAGCTGTCCAGCATCGGGTTGTACCACGGCCGCACCCGGAGCTCCAGCGCCTGCCGAGCCCGGGTGGTCGGGCGGTAGTTGAGTCCCGCGAGGGACGCACCCTGGAGCGCGGACTGGGAGGAGAGCGGGTCAGCCGCATCGACGATGACCTGGGCTTCCGCCCCGCGGCCCCGCTTGAGATCACGGGTGAAGTCGTGCGGAATCACCACCGCCGCCGCCGCATCACCCCGACCGATGCGGGTCTCGATCTCGGCCCGGCCCCTGACCTCCCCAACGACGTCGAAATAGCTGGAGTTGACCAGCGACGCCACCAGCTCCCGGCTCTCCCGGGTCCGCGCCTCGTCCAGCACCAGAGTCGGGAGGTGCCGCACCTCGGTCCGGATAGCGAAGCCGAACAGCGCCAGCTGGATCGCCGGGATGCCGATCATCATGCCCAGGGTCAACCGGTCCCGGCGCATCTGGATGAATTCCTTGCGGAGCATGGCCCAGAAGGGCCAGCGGGCGATGCGGTCGTTCATGCCGCCGCCTGGTCCCTGAGCTGCAACGCGATGAACGCATCCTCCAGCGTCGGGGCGCCGAGCTGCGCGGTGATCTCGTGGGGCCTGCCGACCGCCTCCAGCCGGCCGCGCCACAGGATGGCCAGCCGGTCGCAGCGCTCGGCTTCATCCATGTAGTGGGTCGTGACCAGAATGGTGGTTCCACCATGGGCCAGCTCCCGGATCATCTCCCAGAAGTGGCGCCGGGCGGCAGGATCGACGCCGGCGGTCGGCTCGTCGAGGAACAGCACGTCGGGACGGTGCGAGGTGGCGCAGGCCAGCGACAGGCGCTGCTTCCAGCCGCCGGAGAGGGTGCCGGCGAGCTGCCGGCGCCGGGCGGTGAAGTCGAGGGCAGCGATCTGCTCCTCGACCCGGGCCTTCCCCTCGCGGCCGACCAGGCCGTACAGCCCGGCGTAAAACCGCAGGTTCTCCTCTGCGGTGAGGTCGTCGTACAGCCCGTAGCGCTGCGACATGTACCCCAGCCGGTGGCGGACCGATTCGGGATCGTGCACCACATCCACGCCGGCCACCGTCGCGCTGCCGGAGGTCGGGGGCATGAGACCGGTGAGCATCCGGATGGTCGTGGTCTTGCCCGATCCATTGGCGCCTAGCAGGCCGAAGATCTCGCCCTTCGGGATGGTGAGGGTCAGGGAATCAACCGCAACCAGGTCGCCGAAGCGCTTGTGGAGGGCCTCGGTGATGATGGCGGGAGGTGCGGAGGCGGCGGGAGCGGTCGGAGCGCTCATGGCTGGGCTCCCTGAGCGAATCGCACGGTGACGGGGAGCCCTGGTCTGAAGGTCGACGGCGGGTTCACCAGCTCCACCCTGCTGGCGAAGAGCAGGTCCGCGCGCTCCTCCTCCGTCAGGGCGGCGCGCGGGGTGAACTCGGCTTTGCTGCTGACGGCGCCGAGCCGGCCCTGGACGGCAGGACCGACGGGATCGCGGTCTCCCCGCTCCGCTCGGGCCACGACTACCGTCGCCGCGGATCCCGCGGGAAGCCCGGCAAGAAGCCGGGCCGGCAGGTACACCCGCACCCAGCGACGACTGACCTCACCGATGGTCACGAGCGGGGTACCGGAGGGAACCACCTCTCCGGGGTCTGCGTGACGGGAGAGCACCACGCCGTTGACCGCGGCCAGAACCGCTAGCTCGCCCAGGTCCGCGCTCGCCCCCTTGAGCATCGCCTCGGCACTCCGCACCTCTGCCCGGGCGGCGCCGATCTGATCGGCGCGGCTGCCCTCCCTGGCCAGGTCCAGTGCGGCGCGTGCCGCATCCCGCCGGCGGGCAGCGGTTGCCGCCGCCGCGGTTGCCCGGTCCAGCTCCTGCGCGGGGACGACGTGGTTCTCGGCCAGAGGCTCGATCCGGGCCAGGTCGCGGGCGGAACGGTCCGCCTCCGCCTCGGCAGCCGCCAGCTCCGCTTCGGCGCGCTGCAGCTCGGGCGGCCGTGAACCCCGCTCCAGATCCGCCAGCCGGGCACGCGCCATGGCCAGGCGGGCCCGCCGCTCCTCCACCGTGGCAGGGAGGCTCGACTGGGTCAACACGGCGAGAGTGTCTCCGGCTTTCACGCTGTCGCCCTCATCCACCCGGAGCTCCACGATCCGCCCGCCGATGAGCGGGGCGGCGTCACTCTCATCCAGCTCGATGGTGCCGGGGAAGCTCTGTGATTCGCTGGTGCGGTGGCAGCCGGCCAGGGCGACGAGGGCGACGAGGGCGACGAGGCGACTCATGCACGAACTCGCTTCCTGGGTTTTGCGCCGGCGGAGGCCGGGGCCAGCGCCGCCATGCTGAACCGGACGGCGTGCTCGACATAACGCTCGATTCTCGCCGGAGGCACCACGCCCTCATACCCCAGCATCCTGGAGACCGCCGGCTGGGCCACGAAGAACCAGGCCATCTGGGAGACCAGCGAGATAGCGGTGAACCGGGGATCCAGCTCCGGCCGGATGCTGCCGGCGGACTGGCCCCGCCGGATGACGTCGCAGATCCGCTGAAACAGGCCGGCCGCGATCTCGCGGATCATCGGCAAGGCATGCGCGGCCTCGTGATCGGCCAGCTCCCGGGCGAGGAGGCGCGGGAGATTCGGCGCGCTCTGCATCAGTCTGGCATAGCCCCGGAGCAGCCGGTCGAGCGCCTCGAGCGGGGGGAGCTCGGGTGCCAGCCCGATCGTCATCTCGCGGGTGGCATTGCCCAGGCGCCGCTCCAGCACGGCGTGGTACAGGCGTTCCTTGTCGGGGAAGTAGTAGTACAGCAGGGCGGGGTTGACGCCCGCGTCCCGGCCGATGGCCTTGATGGTGGTCGCGGCGAATCCCTGCCGGGCGAAGAGGGCTTCGGCGGCGTCGAGGATGAGGGTGGTCGCGGCGGGGGAGGTCATGCTTTAATTAATCATTCAATTAAGAGCGGTCAAGTGCCGGAGTGGCACCGCCGGTAATGCCGGCGGGGCCGGCGCGACCGGCCGGCCCCGCCCCGAGCGACCGGACAGCGGCATCAGTGATGCCGGCCCTCCAGGCCTGCCACCAGCCCGATGTGGTCGCTGATGAACAGCGGATGCAGCGGTCCCTGGACCATGTCCCGCGGGAGGAATCCGAACCGGGCGATCCGGCCCTCGACCGCGTCGTCGTGGTGCCCGAACCCGCGGGCAAGGACGTAGTCGATGCGCTGATTGGGGACCCGGGCGTCGGTCAGGTTGCTCGAGTGGCAGCAGGTGAATCCGTCCTGCCCGGGCCGGAGGGCGGCCCAGACGTCGGTGTATCCCGCCCCCAGCGCCACCTGATACATCGGGGTTGCCGTGAAGTCGTTGAGGTCACCCATGATCACCGAGGGCCTGCCGGAGGGGATGGCCGCCACCAGCTCCTGCATCTGCGCGGCGCGGAGCAGGGCCAGGTCCTGAGGGCCGACATCGTCCTGGAGGTGGGTGGTGGCCACCACATACCGGCGCCCCGCGACGGTCACCGGGACCGAGGTGAACCCGTACGTCAGGGAGACTCCCGGGGCGACGGGGCCGACGTTGGCCGTGAAGTTGTTCGCCACGACGTCCGGCCCGATCCGGACACCCGCGTCGACCAGGGTGACGTCGAAATCCGTCAGGCTCACGCCGGGGATCGGCGCAACCACGAAGTTCTGGTTCACCGCGGCCACCCGATAGTGCAGGTGGTGCCGGGCGAGCGCGGCGGTCAGCTCCGGAAGGAAGTCCTCGTGGGCCACGATGTGTGGGCCGCCCAGCGGAGTGAGATCGAGATCGATATCGATCCTGGAGACCTCGACCAGTCCGATCACGTCCGGCCGGAGCCGGCGCACCTGGTCGGCGAACCCGGCGGCACGGGCGGTGAAGTCGGTTTCATTCAGAGTTGCGACCGCGGCCAGCAGGGCCGGGATGTCGTCGTTCTGATCGGGAGTGGCGAGCGCCGTGATCACCGCGTCCACGTCGGTTCCGACGTAGATATTCTGGCTCATCACCACCAGGCCCCGGGGCGACGGCGCCCTGAAGGCCTGCAACTCCGCCGCGGACTCGACGGCGGGAGGTGCCGAGACATTCTCCTGGGCACAGCCGACGGCGAGGGTGGCGAGTCCGGAGAGAATAAGTCGGGATGCGGATTTCATCGGGCCCTCCTTCGCAATCCGGGCGCCCGAGGCGGGGTGTCCCAGGTGACCCGGGAACACTCGAATGTGACGGCCTAATGTGTCAGGCAGAGTGAGAGGGCGGTGAGAGTTGCTTTATCCGTAGGAAGGGGGCCGGACCTGCCCTACCGGCCCAGCCGATCCCGGATCCAGTCCGGGAGCAGCAGGTCATCGGCTATCCGAGCAATCTCCTCCGCTTCCTTCCACGCCGCTTCCAGGACGGAGAGATGGCTGGCGAGGTAGAGCCTTTCGCTCTCCTCGTGGGCCGCCATCTCCAGAGCCAGGCGCATCGGGGCGTCAAGCTTCCTGAGATGCAGGCGGCCTCTCCAGACACCACGTCGCGGAGGGTAGAGCTCGCCGGCTCGGGTAGCCTGCAGGTCGAGCCAGGACTCGGACGCCTCCGTATCGGCGAACGGGTTGCCCGCGCGGTCGAGGAGCTCCACCGATTCCCGGAGATCCGCCGGCCGTCCGGCGGTGCGGTTATGTCGGGCCAGGGCCAGCCCGGCCAGGGTCATCATTGCCGGTCCGTCGACCGCCAGATCGGTGTGGCGGTGGAAGAGCGACGGTCGCGCCTCACGGGTGAGCTCCAGGACGAGCGCGGGTTCATTCCTGACGCCAGGAATCCGAAGCTCCAGGTCATCGAGGTCTCCCGCGGTAATGGCGGTTTCGGCTCCGAGTCTCGGCTGCTGCCGGTACACGATCCGCTGGTCGCGACGCTTGCGCCAGAGCTGGGAGCCGAAGTTGGCCAGCTGCAGCATGCCCAGGCCGAGGCCGGTAGCCAGAACGCCAATCACCGCCGCCGAGCCGACCGCGACGGTCGCGCCCCCAATCATCAGGTTGCGGCGCCGGCGCCTGACAATGGTGTCGCTGTAGCGCCAGGCGGCGAATTCCGGCCGGAGCGGGTCGCCGATGCGAACCAGCTCGGTGCCGTCCCGCAGCCGGGCAAGACCGACATGATCGGTGGAAGTGCGGATCCTGGTGTCACGAAACAGGCGCTCGCACTGCTCGATAGCCTCCCACCGCTCGTCTAGGGGAGCGAGGTTCCATCGCTGGCAGTGGGAACAGACGCTCCAGAGGCGGCCCCTGGAGGCGTCGAACGCTACCCGCCGGCCGACCGGAAAGGCCTCGACGCTCTGATTCTCGCCCAGGTTCGAATGGCAGTAGAGGCAGGTGGTGTACATGCGGGGCAGGCGACAGGCGTTGGCCGTTGGCCGTTAGCCGTTAGCCGTTAGCCGTCAGCCGTTAGCCGTTAGCCGTTAGCCGTTAGCCGTTAGCCGTCAGCCGTTGGCAATGAGGTATATCACCCTCCTCCAAGATACTTGATGTCCCACATCCTGTGCCGGCTGACTGCTCGAGACCCCCACCGTTCCTCACTTCTCACTTCTCACTTCTCACTCTTCACCATTCACGGTTCACCGCTCACCGCTCACCATTCACCGTTCATTGGTCCTACTCCTCCCGCAGCGCCGTGATCGGGTCCACCCGGGTCGCGCGCACCGCCGGAATCAGGCTGGAGCAGAGCGCCACACCGAGCAGCAGCACGGGGATCAGCAGAAAGGTCTGTGGATCGAGCGGAGCGACGCCGTAGAGCAGCGAGCTCAGGAATCGGCTGAGTCCGGCGGCCAACAGCAGTCCCAGGGTCACGCCGCCGATCACCGGGATCATGCCCTGCCGCATCACCAGGCTCCGGACCACCCGAGCATCGGCCCCCAGGGCCAGCCGGATGCCGATCTCGCGGGTGCGCTGACTGACGGAATAGGAGATGACCGCGTAGACCCCGATGGTCGCGAGCACCAGCGCCAGCAGGGCGAAGCCTGCCATGAGGCTGGTGCTGAAGCGCTGCTCCTGCACCGCCGTGTCGAGCACCTGGTCCATTGTGGCGGCCTTGGCCAGCGGCAGGTTGGGGTCCTTCTGGTGTATCAGTCGTCCCACCGGCTCCAGCAGCGCGCCGGGGTCCCTGGTGGTGCGCAGCACCAGCGTCATGCCGCGGCGGGTCCGACCCCAGGAATTGGCAAACTGGTTATGCGGCACGAACCATTCGCGCTTGATCGGTCCGGCGAGTCCGTGGTGCCGGGTGTCACCGATCACCGCGATGATCGTGCGCCACGGCGTGCCTTCGCCTCCGATCCGGATGCGCTGGCCGAGTGGCTCCTCGCCGGGGAAATACTGGTCGGCGAGCGCCTGGTTGATGGCGATGACCTGGGGCCCGTCCGGGGTGTCCGTCTGATCGAAGAATCGGCCCTTCACCAGCCGCATTCCCTGGGCCTCGAAGTATCCCCGGGTAACAACCTGCCAGTCCGCCGACCGATTGTGCTCGTTGGGGGACCGGGGCTTACCCTCGATCTCCACGCCAGCGTCGCCGATATCATCTGCGAGAGGCAGGACCCGCACGAAGCCCGCCGCCACGACCCCCGGAAGCTGCCGGACCTCGTTGCCGAGCTCGTCGTAGAAGCGGACGAGGTCCGCGGTCCCGGGGTAGGTGGGCTCGGGCAGTGCCAGCCGCAGGGTGAGCACCCGTCCCAGGTCGAAGCCCGGGTCGACATTGATGAGGTTCCGGAAGCTTTTCACCATGAGGCCGGCGCCGATCACCAGCATCACGGCCAGCGCCATCTCGCTCGCCACCAGGAGGGCTCGGCCGCGCCGTTTGCCGATGCCGTCTCCAGCCCGGCCTCCCTCCTTGAGCGAGGTCACGAGGCTGATCTGCGACAGCCGGAACGCGGGGAGGGCGCCGAACAGAAGCCCGGTGAGCAGGGAGACGCCCAGGGTGAAGCCGAGCACCAGGCCATCGATGCCCAGCTCGGTGGCCCGCGGGATGCTTGTCGGCGCCGCGGACGCGAGCAATCGCACGCCGACCCCGGCAAACAGCAGCCCGAGCAGGCCGCCGGAGAGAGCAAGGACCAGGCTTTCCGTGAGGGTCAGTCGGAGCAGCCGATGCCGTCCCGCTCCCAGCGCCGCGCGCACGGCCAGCTCCCGGCTCTGCCCGTCGGCCCGGGTGAGGAGCAGATTCGCCACGTTGGCGCAGGTGATCAGCAGCAGCAGGCCGACGGCGCCGAGCAGAGTCAGCAGCGCCGTCCGGACCCCGCCGCCGACCTCCTCCGCCACCGGCACCGCGAACGCGCTGAACTGCATGTCCGGGGGGTACTCACCCTCGGCGCCCCACCGGCGGGTCAGGGCCACCAGCTCCAGGGTGACCCGGTCGGCGGCGAGGCCCGGCTGCAGCCGGGCAACCCCGTAGTAGTTGTGATTCTGACTGGTGTTGGCCGGATCGAGTCGGAGCGGGGTAATGAGCTGGGCGGCGGTCCGCGACTGGAACTCGAGCGGCAGACGGAAGCCACGGGGCAGCACCCCGATCACCGCGTAAGTCTCCCCATCCACCAGAATCGTCTTGCCGATCAGCGCCGGATCGCCCCCGAACCGCCGCCGCCACAGGTCGTAACCCACCAGGGCGACAGCGGGCCCGTTGGGCACGTCTTCCACCCGGGAAATGCCCCGGCCCAGCGCGGGGGCGAGACCCAGGACATCCAGGAGATTGTGGGTTGCCGCGACCGCCACCACGTTCTCGGGTCCCTGGTCTCCCGTCAGGGTCACGTCGTCGCCGGTCGCCCACGCCGCCACGTCCTGAAACAGCCGGGTCTCCCGCTGATAGCCGAAGAACTCCCGATCGGACAGCCAGGTCTTCTCGAAGTTGGTCCACCGGCTCCAGATCATGGCGAGGGTGGCCGGGTCGCGATACGGCAGCGGCTTGAGCAGGACCGCGTTGATCACGCTGAAGATCGCGGTGTTGGCCCCGATGCCCAGGGCCAGGGTCAGCAGAACGCCGAGGGTGAACCGGGGGCGGCGAAGCAGGGCCCGGATGGCCGGCCGGACATCGGCCAGAAGCTCTGGCATGAGTACACCTGTCAAAGACGGGTCTGGGGCAACTCGAGCCGGGAGCGGCGGGAGCCAACTCCATTTGACAGGGTCTGCAGCGAAAAAGTTGCACGCCGCTGCCTTGCCGCCTTGCCGCCTTGCCGGCTGGCCGCCTCAGCGCTGGGTACCGAGCCAGTCGATGACCCACCCCGAGTCGGCGTTGGAGGGAAACACCGGATAGAACACCTTGACGATCCGGCCTTCCTGGAGCACCAGGGAGAACCGGCGGAGCAGGGTCCAGTCGGCGTACCGGAAGGTTGGCAACCTGAGGGCCGTGGTCAGCTCCAGGGCCGCGTCACTCAGCACCGGATAGGGGAGGTGCAGCCGTTCGGCCATCTCCCGCTGATAGTCGGTCGTCTGGGTGCTGAGGCCATACACCTCCGCGCCGAGCCGGACGAGGTCGTGGTAGAGATCGCGGTAGGCGCAGTTCTGCGGAGTGCAGCCGCGGGCCCCGGGGATCTGATCCCATCCCGGCGGCGACTCCACCGTGGGCTGGCCGGTGCGGGGGTAGGCGTAGACTACCGTCCACCGGGCGGTGGGCCGGTCCAGCCGGACGGTCCCGCCCAGGGTGGATGGCAGGGCGATCGCCGGGCCGCGAGCGCCTGAAAGGTGATCGCAGGCCCCGTCGTCCACGGGCACCGGCAGGTCAGGCGGCAAGGAATAGAGGTCGTCGGAGCGCACGGGCGGACTCCCGGCTTTCAGTGCTTAACCATGCGGCTACAAGTGGAGCAGCCGGCGGAGGAGCCACAGGCTGAACCACAGGGCCAGCATCCCCAGGCCGGCGAGGACGGCGAACAGGGCCACGAACAGCGCAACGCTGCGCTTGCGGGTTTCATGCGGCCGGTCCAGCCAGCGGTCGAGCAGGGCGAGGTTTCGCAGGTTTCCCCGCCAGGCGAAATCGAACAGGTCCCCCGCGACCGGCAGCGAGCCTATCGCGACGTCCAGGGCCAGATTGAACAGCATCCGGGCCAGCACGACCCAGGGTGCGCCGAGCCGAATGGCGACGTAGAGCCCGTAGCTGCCTATCAGACCACCGAGGGCGTCTCCCGCGCCGGGAATCAGCCCAAGGATCGCATCCCATCCGAATCGGAATGGGGTGCCAGGAATCCGGAAACGGGCGTCAAGCGCCTGCGCGAGGGTCCGGTAGCGCTGCAGGTGGTGGTGCGACACGGCGTCAGGCCGGGCGCGCGGAGCGCGCGAAGGACCCCTCGCCACATCCGCGATGGCGGATTCTCCTCACGGCTTGAACCGCTCGGCGCCCTCCGCCGGCATCCATGGATGCTTCGGCTCGAAGTGCCGCCACAAGAGGGCGGAGACCTTGCGGATGAGCACCCAGCCCTCATTCGGCGCATCCCAGCCGGTGTCGGCCTGCTCCTTGGTGATGACCGCAAAGACGTAGTCGCCCGAGGGAGCGTTCACCAGAACCACTTCCGAGCGCGAGCGGTCTATCGCCCCGACCTTGGATGCGGTCTGCACCCAGGGCGGGAGGACCGAAAGGGCCTCTCCGGTCCAGTAGCTACGGGTGAGGTGACGGTACATCTCCTGGCTCGCGGAGGGGCTGACCGCCTTGCCCTCCCGGATCAGGGTGAGGAGCCGGGTCATCTCCCGCGGCGTCGTCTGGCCCCACCCGTATCGGGACCGGTTTTCCTCCCGGCCCGGCGTACGGCTGTTCACCCGGGTGGAGTCGAACCCATGATCCGCCAGCCACTGATTGATGACGGTGCCGGTTCCGGCCAGCGCCTGCAGCCAGAGCGAGGCGGTATTGTCACTGGTGGTGATGCTGAGCAGCGTGAGCTTGTTGAGCGGCAGCCGGGTCGAATCCCGGAAGCTCCCCAGGATGTCGTCGCCCTCGTACAGCAGCGAATCGGTATAGATCAGCTGCTGCCGGAAGTCCAGCCGGCCGTGCTCGATGGCGTCGAACACGCCGATCATGATCGGCACCTTGATCATGCTGGCGGTGGGGAAGACCGAATCCGGGTTCACCCCCGCGCTCCGGCCACTGGGGAGGTGCCGGACGTAGATCCCGACGGTGCCGTGGAAGCCGGCGGTGAGGCTGTCGAGCTGGCGCTCCAGCGACTTGTCGAAGTGCTCGCGGGTCTGGGCGGACAGGCGGTCGGGCGGACCGGCGGACAAGAGGGCACCAAGCCCCAGCAGCAACAACGACCAGTCTCGCGACGACCGTCCGCCGGTCCGCCTGACCGCCGGTCCGCTCACTCCGGCGGCCTCGGATCGACCCCGGTGATGGCCCGGATCGCCTTCCGCGCCATGGCGGCGACGTCCTCGTTACGGTCATCCATCGCCTCGGTCAGCGCGGGCACGGCATCCTTGGCCTCCGGGCCGATCTCGCGGAGGGCGACACACACAGGGAAGCGTACGGCGGGGGGATTGGTCGTGTCCATGAGAGCCTGAACCAGGGCGGGAACCGCGGCCTTGGCGGCGGAGCCCATGCCGCTGATGGCATACGCGGCGGCGTTGCGGGTTTGTGGGGCGGGTGCCTTCAGGTCGGCGATCCAGGATGACAAAGGACGGCCATCGAAGGCGGGCTCTTTCGCCTTCTGGGCCTCCGCCCTCGTGGCGAGGAGCGCGAGGAGGATGGCTCCGGTGAGTGAACGGTGTATCATGTTTCTCCCTGGGACGGACGTGGACGCGGAAAACGGAAAGTACACCACCCATCGGCGGGCGGACAGGATTCCGACTTGCAGCCGATGACCACCCGAAACCGCACCCTCTACTGATTCGTACACCAGCCACACCCTTTCACTCCATCACCGGGAATCCCAGGTGACGCTGCTTGCTCTGCTGGCTCTGCTGCAGGCTCCTGCCGCCACGACCGCGGCGGAGTCGGTTCCGTCCGCCGCGGTTCCGGCCGCGGGCGGCGGAAGGATCCACGATGGCCACCAGGGCCAGTTGTCGGTGCAGGTGCCGCGGCTGGAGGCGGAGGTGACGGTCGACGGTGTGCTCGACGAACCGGCCTGGGCGCAGGCGGCGGTACTCAGCGGGTTCTCCCACTTCCAGCCCATCGAAGGAGCTCCCGCGATCGATTCCACCGAGGTGCTGATCTGGTACTCGCCCACCGCGATTCACTTCGGCATCCGCGCGCGAGAACCCCACGGTGAAGTGCACGCCACTCTGGCGGACCGGGACCGGATCTTCTCCGACGACGTGATTCAGCTCCTCATCGGGACCTTCAACGACAGCCGCCAGGCCTTCATGTTCGCGGTGAATCCGCTCGGCGTGCAGGGCGACGGGGTCATGGTGGAGCGGGGCAACATCGCCGGGGGCGGGTACACCGGCGGCGCCGCCCAGGCTCGCGAGGGGTCGGATCTCTCGCCCGACTACGTCTTCACCTCCAAGGGGCGGCTGGTGGAAGGCGGCTACG
>Ga0326726_10001083_pt1 | contig 25078 bp, 19 predicted proteins | sample MHFenrmetagenome_2_FD_207603 | JGI IMG/M metagenome (GOLD analysis project Ga0326726, IMG submission 207603) | Lab enriched peat soil microbial communities from Michigan Hollow, Ithaca, NY, United States - MHF15MN | ecosystem: Environmental > Terrestrial > Soil > Wetlands > Peat | place: USA... | reverse complement strand
GGCGAGATCCCTTTGAAAGGTAAGGCTCAGCCGCAACATCTCTATCGACTGATCTCTGACCTGCCTGATATGCGTACACGGTTTGCCGTAGGTCTGGCTCGGGGGATGACTGACCTCGTCGGCCGTCGGCCTGAGATGGAGGCACTTCGATCGGCGTATGAACGGGTAAAAGGCGGCGAGGCTAAAGCGGTAGGTGTGGTTGGTGAGGCAGGGGTTGGCAAGAGCCGGCTGGTTTATGAGTTTCAAAAGATTTTAGGGGCCGATGAGACTCTTCTCGCCGGTATTTGCGTCCCTTACGGGCGGAACATTAACTTTCTTCCGGTGATCGACGTGGTCAAAGCGTGCTTTGGTATCGTTGAAGGGATGAGCGAAGAGGAGGTCGGAAATCGAATCAAGGAGACGGCCCAAAATGCCCTTGCTCCTATGCTCCCTTTTTACAGGAATCTTCTCTCACTGAAGGTAGACGATCTGAGATTCAACGTCCTCGATCCCGAAGGCCGCAAGTATGGGACGTTTGAAGCTGTGAAAAATCTTCTTCTTGCCATGAGCGAGAAAAAGCCATTGGTAATTTTCCTGGAGGACGTCCATTGGATGGACAAAATATCCGAAGAATTTTTTACCTATTTTTCTCACTGCATTCATGACCACAAAGTTCTGATGATCTCAGCCTATCGTCCGGAAGGAGCTCCGCCCTGGGCCCAGGGTACCCATTATCAGCGGCTGGGATTGGAGACACTCGGTTTCGATGCCTCCACCCGGTTAGTGAGGAACATTTTGGGTGGATTACCTCTGGACTCGGCGCTTGAGAGTAAGATCGTGGAGAAGACCGGGGGCAATCCTTTTTTTGTTGAGGAAATCTTGCGGGATCTTGTCGATCGGGGGGATCTCGTGAAGTCAGGGGATCGGTACATTTGTAACCGTCCCATCGATCAATTAGAGATTCCTAATACAATTCAGGGCGTGCTGGCTGCCCGAATGGACCGTCTGAGCGAAGACCTCAAACAAACCATGCAGGTAGCGAGCGTCATCGGGAAGGATTTCGCCTTTCGTCTACTCAAGAGCATCATGGAGTTAGGAGAGGAGTTGCGGGTGCGCCTGACAAGCCTGGTGGGGCTTGAGATCCTGTATGAAAAAGCTCTTTACCCGGAACTGGAGTACATTTTCAAAAATGTTCTCACGCAGGAGGTGGCTTACGAGAGTCTGCTCAAACAGAGACGTCAGGAGATCCACGGCCGCATTGCTCGGGCAATTGAAGGACTGTATGCGGATCGTCTCCCCGAACACTACGAGTTGCTTGCCCACCATTACGGGAGAAGTGGAAATACGGAGAAGGCGATTGAGTATTTAATCTTGGCAGGAGAGAAATCCAATCAAAATAAGGCCGTCCAGGCGGCATACGAATTTTTTGGGCAAGCGCTAAAGGTGGTAGAAAGCGCCCATCGTTCACTGGATCCGGATAAAGATAAAAGAATTCACCAAGGACTGGCCTCGGCCAGCTTTGACATTGGTGATATTAGTACAGCGCTAGAGAATTATAGAAAAGCCATGGAGGTCTGCCAAAAACATGGGATGATCAAAGATGAAATGGAAATTTTGGGGGAGTTTGGATGGGCAAAGGTGTTTACGCCCATGACGCCTGAAGAAGCAATCAGATCTTATGGAGAAGGAATCGCAAGAGCCAGAGAGGCGGGGGATAAAGGCGCCGAGAGTCGAATATTATCTACAAAAGGGTTCTACTTGGGTACCCTGGGGCACCGGTACGAAGGATACAGTGTGGCAGTCGAGGCCGAGGCAATGGCCCTTCAGACAGGGAACCCACGATCAGTAGTTGCTACTCGTGGACTGCGTGCGGTGGCTGAGAGATGGCTTGGCAGGCCCAGCAAAACAGTTGAGTTAACCGAAGGAATGACTGATGCGCTCAGCAAGATGTTTTACCTCCACGAACTCTCAGCTATTATATTCATCCGTGGACTTTCTCTTGCTGAAATTGGCCGTATAGAGGATGCCTTCGCAGCACTCAAGCACGGAATTGATCTTTGTGAAAAACTTGGAGGCCTAATTCACTTGGGGAGACTTTACAACAGTCTGGGGTACTGCTACAGCGAGATCCATCACCCTGAAGAGGCTTGGAAATGGAACCTGAAAAGCGAGGAAATTGCACGTAAACTCATGGAGCAATATCCCATGGGGGGGTTAATCCCCGGCGAGATCGTTGCGCAAGCGAATGTCAACTTGATGGAGAATCTGTTCGATCAAGGGAAAACGGAAGAAGTATGGAAGCGCATCAAATCTTTTGAAGAAGAGTCCAAGAGTCCCGACTATAATAGAGCCCGAGATCGTTGGGAGGCCCGGCTGGATTTCCTGGCCTCTCTTATCCTCTTGGAGCACGAAAAGGTCGATGAAGCAGAGGCCAGAATTACAAAAAATCTTGAAATATCGAGGAGAGAACATACAAAAAAGATCGAAGGACGATTTTTGAAGTTGCTTGGGGAAGTTCAGATGAAACGAAACGAGTTGGACCGTGCGATTTCGAGTATTAGCCAAGCGATTATGATTCTAAAAGAAGTAGGCAACCCGCGACAGCTTTGGGAGGGGCACGCTTCCCTGGCACTGGCTTATGAAAAGTTGCGGCGTGAAAGCGAAGCGAGAGAACAATGGGGCGCCGCGGCTGAAGTCATCCAGAAAACAGCAAACGGCCTGTCCGACCGCGAGCTTCGGGAAGGCCTCCTCATTGCAAAACCCATTCGCGACATTCTTGCGCGTGCAGGAAGTTAAAAGAGGAAAAAGATGAAATGCCTAAAATGCCTAAAATGCCAGTTTGGTCTACAAGAGGCGCAGAAGTTGCTGTAGAAATCTTAAGAAAGGAAATAGGACCTGGGACAGAGGGAAAGGATTAGCATAAATTTGAAGCCGGGAAGAACATGGCGGAATCAAAACTGGTGGCGGATTTTGATAGTCGGGGCGATTCTGTGCTTCACACTCCAGGCCTGCTTCCACGATGCCCGGCAGCAGCAGAGCAACAATTTGCCATCCGCCAGATCCCGGTCCGAGGGCTGCGGCCACAAAGTGGGGCTAGTCTAGTAATGTATTGACAATTCCTGATTTCATGGTAATTTTTAAAGATCACTTCAGGATGGCTGCAATAACCTTGAATTACGATGTGATTGTGGTAGGTGCGGGACCGGGCGGGTCGACGGCGTCGAGGCTTTGTGCCAAGGCCGGGTTGAAGACGCTCGTCATCGAAAAGGAACGATTCCCCAGGTACAAAACCTGCGGGGGTTGCCTTTCTATGAAAACGGCTCATTTGCTCGGCTTTGATCTCAGCCCGGTTATTGAGAACACCATTTATGGGGCAAAATTCACTTATTGTTCCAAAGATCCTTTCATCATCGAATCCGCAGATCCTATTGCATTTCTAGTTATGAGAGACCGCTTTGATCAGCTTTTAGTCGATAAGGCTTTAGAGAGCGGAGCCACCCTCCTGGATGGGGAGAAAGTCACAAGAGTCGAAGAGAAAGACGGCGGAGTTGAGGTAGAATTGGGAAAGGTGAGAAAACTGCAATGCCGATATCTCATCGCTGCAGATGGAGCGGACAGCATCGTTGCCAGGTGTTTGCCTTTGCCGCCCGACAGAAAATACGGGAATGGAATTGCAGTGGAAAGTGAGATTCCTTTTGATTCCTCCATCCATTTTCCCAAACCGGAACTTCACCTCGTCAATTTGGACTTCGGGAGGGTTCCCAACGGATATGGCTGGGTCTTTCCTAAAAAGGAATGGCTCTCCGTCGGGATCGGCGGAATGTTCAGAGAGACGAAAAAAATGAATCCGCGTGAATACCTCAAATCCTTTCTCAAAGGCCTGGACTATATCCCAAATGGGAAGACAGCAAAGATCAAAGGTCATCCCCTCCCTTCTTTTTATGATGAGCGGCAGAGGGTCGCGCAGGGAAGAATTCTTCTCGTGGGCGATGCTGCCAATCTGATGGACCCCCTTCAGGGGGAGGGGATTTACTATGCTATTCGAAGCGGGATGCTGGCGGGTCAGGCGATGGAGGAGTGGAAAAGGGAGGGGATTGCTCCTTCCGATTTTTACCAAAGAGCAGTTCATGAAGACATCTGTGGGAACCTGAAGTGGGCGCTCACGTTGTCGCGTTTCACTTTTCGTTTTACGAAATTGGCCTATCGAACTCTAAAACGTTATCCTGAACTGGGGGAATTCTACCTTCAGACATTGGACGGGAGAGAGACTTATCAGGGGTTTGTGAGGAACGTCAAAACAAGGATCAGAGACTTTCTCAAAGGGCAACTGAGTGAGAAGATTAAAGAAGCAATGGCAAGGATGTGAGGATTTAAGAACAAAGGTCAGAAAGATCACGCTCGTTCTGGAAAAGCAATATGGCGTCCCCCGAAGGGAATATTCGGGGGATCCTCTCGACATTCTCATCGAAACGATTCTTTCACAGAATACCAACGATCAAAATCGCGACAGGGCCTATCGGGGATTGAAATCGAGATTTCCCAACTGGGAGGATGTCCTCAAAGGAAAGGCAAGAAGCATCGTTTCAGCCATCCGGCCGGGTGGTTTAGCAGAGCAGAAGGCGAAGCGGATCCGTGAAATCCTTCGTTGGATCAAAGAACGGGAAGGGAGATTGAGTCTTTTTTTCTTAGAAGAGATGGATGACGAGGAAATTAAGAAAACGATGGGCGGCCTGAAAGGGATCGGTCCGAAAACCCTTCACTGTCTCCTCCTGTTTGGCTTTGGAAAAGAAGCCTTTCCGGTTGACACTCACGTCCTTCGTACTGGTAAACGCCTTGGTTTCATCCCGGAACGGATGGGTGCAGAAAAGGCGCACCGATGGATGGCGCCCCTCGTCCCGAGGGGGAAATCCTTATCGCTTCACCTCAACCTTATCCGATTCGGGAGGTCCGTGTGTAAAGCGAAAAACCCTTCCTGCGATGCCTGTTTTGTTTCAAACAGGTGTCTCTCCCTTAACCGCAGCGCGCAGTTTGCGCATCCCCAGTTTTCTGAAGAAAGTTTTCAGAAAAGTTCTTGACGCAGAGGGGCAGAAGCCTCGGAGGGGATCTACTCCGGTCATGGGCAAGGGAAAAAACCGGACAACGGCGCGGGGCCGTTGCATGCAGGACGAAGGAAGGTTAAAATCTAGTCCAAGTTGCGTACTTTATCTATCAAAGATTTTATCAAAAGACTTCTCCATATCGAAGACACTCCTGAGAGAACGGCCCTTGCTTATTCCATCGGTATCTTCCTGGGTTTTTCGCCATTTCTAGGCCTCCACACCCTTGTTGGTTTAACGATTGCTTTTCTGTTCGGTTTGAACCGGGCCGCCATTCTCTTGGGGGTCTGGACAAACAGTCCCTGGTGGATCGTTCCCTTCTACATGGTTGCCACAAGGGTAGGAATGTGGGTGACAGGATTTTGGATTGACTGGCCGACCCTCAAACAAATTTTTCAATCGGGAGTACATCAGGGATTTATGACTTCGAATTTCTGGAGTTGCATTGAATCCCAAAGAGGCCTCTTTCTGTCCTTCGGGATCGGCTCATTAATCCTCTGCACCTTCCTCAGCATAGTTGCCTATCCTCTCTCCCTGAGATGGATTAAATTTTATCGGACGCATAAGAAAGCAAAGAGCTAAGAGCAGGGGGCAAAGGATATACGTTCAAATAGAAAAAACTCTATGCCCTATGCCGCTGGCAATTGACCTTGACACTCGTCCCTTCTTAGTTGAAAAATTAATAAGATATGACTGAGCTGACGAAGGAAAAATTTGATTCCATTGAGTCGTGGTTTGACTCTGAACCATGGAGAAAATGGAAGCGAATCGGCTTGACCGGTCTTGCAGGCTCGTCGAAGGCCTATTTCTTATCTCATTGGAGAGAGAAGGTAAGAGGGCCTTTGCTGATCGTGACCCCTCACCTCAGGAATGCGGAGACCCTTCTCGAGGACGTCCGATTCTTTACGAAGGGTCAGGGAGTGTCTTCCTTTCTTTTCCCTCAATGGGAAATTCTTCCGTATGACGAAATTCCTCCTCATCCCGAAATCGTGAGGGAGAGGGTGAGGCTCCTGTTTTCTCTCCTAAAAGGAGAGGAGGTATTGATCGTTTCTTCTGCTAAGGCCTTGATGCAAAAGGTTCAGGCGCCGGCCGATTTGAAAGAGTCCGTATTCCATCTTTCCGAGGGAGATGAGATCGATCGTGACCGATTGATCCATTTTCTTGGCGATGGCGGCTACACGTCCGCGAGGACTGTCGAGGAGAGCGGGGATTTTAGCGTTCGGGGGGCGATCGTTGACGTCTACACTCCTTTTTACGAGGAACCTCTCCGCCTGGAATTTAACGGAGACCGATTGGAGTCCATCCGCCGTTTTGAAACAGAGACGCAGCGTTCTCTTCCCCAGGGGACGATGAAAAATGCAATCCTCCTTCCGGCAAGGGATATTTCCAGAGATGCTTCAACTCATCCTTTAAAGACCCTTCTCGATTACTTGAAGGGGGATGAAACCATCTTCATTGAAGAAGGCGAGGAAGTGGAGAAAGAGATCGAGACATTTTCTCGCCTCATCGAGGAACGTTATGAAAAGGCCCTCCGGAAAATGGAGTCTGTGCTCCCACCCGAGAAGACCTATCTTCGTGATGAAGAGGTCTCGCTTTGTTTGGGAAGGTTTCAAACTATTTCTCTCCAATCAGGACCCGTTGCCCCTCCGAGTCAACAGGTTTTTTCATTTGAGATGGAGAGCAACGAAAATCTCCAGAGGGAGATGAGGACCGTTCTTTCTGCGAAAGCCGGTTTTCAAGAGACTTCTCCTTTTTCAGTTCTCCTGCGGCACCTTCAGGATTGGCGAGAAAAGGGGAAAGGGGTCTTTATCGTTTCTCATACCCGGGGTCAGGCGGAGCGATTGAGAGATCTATTCTCAGAGTATGAAGTCGAGCCACGGCTGGAAAAAGCGAAAGGTTTTAGAGAGGTTCCGGATCCATCCGGAGAAGGCACCGTGCTACTCGTTGGCTCCCTCTCTTCGGGGTTTCGAAATCAGGGCGAGGGGTGGCTGATTTTGACCGAAGAGGAGATCTTTGGAGAGAGGAAAAGGCTTCCTGAAGGAAGGGTTCGAACTTCTTTCGCTTCTGCTTCCTGGCAGAGAGGCAGTCCGGCGGTCTCTTCATATCGCGAACTTCGAGAAGATGATTTCATCGTTCATATTGATTATGGAGTGGGCCGTTACAAGGGGTTGAAGCATTTGAAGATCTGGGGAGTCTCGAACGACTATCTTCTCTTAGAATACCAGGATGGAGATAAACTCTATCTTCCCGTGGACCGGCTCAATTTGATCCAACGCTACATCGGCGGGGATGGAAAGTCTCCCAGACTGGACAGGCTAGGAAGCAATTCGTGGCAGAGGGCGAAGAAGAGAGCGAAGGCTGCTGTCACGGAGATGGTGAAAGAACTTCTTGACCTCTATGCGGTCAGACAGGTCTTTGAGGGTTTCAAATTTCCACCTCTCGATCAATTCTACAAAGAGTTTGAAGCAACTTTTGAGTATGAAGAAACCCCGGATCAGATTCAAGCCATTGAGGAGGTGATGAAGGGCATGGATCAGTCCAAACCCATGGATCGCCTAATCTGTGGAGACGTAGGATATGGGAAGACTGAGGTGGCCATTCGGGCTGCCTATCGTGCGGTGATGGGTGGAAAACAGGTCGGCATTTTAGTTCCCACGACCGTTTTGGCGCAACAGCACTATCAAACCTTTCGCGAGCGATTTAAGATCTATCCCGTGGTGATCGAGGTGCTCAGTCGCTTTAAAAGCCCCCGGGAGCAGAAGGAGATTCTTCAGCGGCTGAAGGACGGAAAGGTGGATATTGTCATCGGGACACACCGACTGTTGCAAAAGGATGTCTCCTTCAGGGACTTGGGACTGGTGGTGATTGATGAGGAGCATCGATTCGGCGTTTCTCATAAGGAGAAATTGAAACAGATGAGGAAGCTCGTGGACGTGATCACGCTCACCGCGACCCCGATTCCGAGGACCCTCCAGATGGCTGTCTCTGGAATTCGGGACCTCAGCCTCATCCAGACTCCCCCCGAGAATCGCCTGTCGATTCGAACCCTTGTCGTCCGCTACGATGATGAAGTCATCCGGGATGCCATCGAGCGGGAGTTCGAACGAGGAGGTCAAGTCTTTTTCGTCCACCATCGCGTCCAGAACATTCATACGATTGCGAACCATTTGAAGCAGCTTGTTCCGGGGGCCTCCCTGGCCATTGCCCATGGCCAGATGAGAGAGAAGGAATTGGAAAAGGTGATGCTCCAATTCGTGAAGAAAGAAGTGAATCTTCTCGTCTGCACCAGCATCATCGAATCCGGCTTAGATATCCCGACCGCCAACACCATCTTGATCAATCATGCGGAGCGTTTTGGTCTGGCGGACCTCTATCAGATCCGTGGTCGCGTGGGCCGGGGGAGCCATCAAGCCTACGCTTATCTCATCGTCCCCAGTGACCTCGCGCTTTCTAAAGATGCGATGAGGAGGCTTCGGGCCATTCAGGAATTGAGTGAATTAGGGTCCGGATTCAAGCTGGCCATTCAGGATTTGGAGATCCGGGGGGCAGGAAACCTCCTCGGACCTTCTCAATCCGGACACATTGCTGCCTTGGGATTCGAACTCTACACGCAATTGATGGAGAAAGCCGTCAGGGAATTGAAAGGTGAGGCAGTGGTCGAAGAGATTACCCCGGAGATTCACTTCCATCTTCCTGCCTTCATTCCAGAGGCTTATGTGGAGGATCCCGGGGAGCGACTGAGTCTCTATCGAAGACTTTCCCTTTCTCGTTCTGATCAGGAGGTGGAGAAGATTCGAGAGGAGCTGATCGACCGATTTGGGAAGATTCCAAAAGAGGTGAGCCATCTTCTCGAGGTGATCAAGGTGAAGATTCTCCTGACGAAATTATCGATCAAAAGGCTTGAGGAGACGCCTTCCCAATTTGTCCTGACCTTTGACGAGAACACGAAGGTCTCTCCCCATCGGATCGTCGATTTTGTGCATCAAGGGGAGGGTAGATATCGACTCACCCCGGACTCTAAATTGGTGGTTGAAGGATGGCCGGATGTGAGACAAGACCCCTTCGGAGCAGCTAAAAAGCTATTGCAAGCACTAGCCTGATGTGCTAAGTTTCATGCATCCTCTGCAACAAAGAGAGGAAATAAATAACCGTGAATCCATGGATAGGGGAAGATGACGGCGAAGAGATTGGTTTTCTTTGGGATGTTGCTTTTTTTCTCTTTTTTGTTTTCTGACTGTCAGAAGTCACCAGAGAAGGCGTTGGGGGAGAAAGAGCTGCTCAGGATCAACGATGTTTCAATTTCTCTTGAAGAGTTCCAGCAGATGTTGGAAAGACAACCTTTGGAAGGGAAGATGAAGTTGTTAAGTGAGAAAGGGACGAGAGATTTTCTTGAAAATTATGTGATTCCCCGTGAGGTCCTCTATCAGGAAGCCCAGCTCAAAGGTCTGGATAAGAAAAAAGAGATGTTGACCAAGATCGAGGATGCGAGACGGGCGATTCTCATCGATGCCCTTCTCGAAGAAGGACTGAGAGGAAGAGGGGAAGTCTCCGAAGAAGAAATTGGGCGATATTATAAAGAGAACCAGGCGATCTTTACAGAACCGCAGGAGATCAAGATTCGTCACATCGTTGTCAACACGGAGCCTGCGTTGAAAGATGTCGTGACGAAGCTCTCGCAGGGTGAAAGTTTTGAGAAGTTGGCCTCCGCTTACAATGTCGGTAAATTCAAAGAAGACGGAGGGGACCTCGGTTATATCCGTCGAGGACAGTTGGCTCCTCCCTTTGCTCAGTTTGAGGAAGCGGCCTTTTCTCTCAGAAAGAGGGGAGAGATTAGCGAGGTCGTGCGCACCCCGTACGGATATCATATCATCCGATTGGAAGATACGCGAGGGAGTACCTTGAGGCCCCTGAATCAGGTGAAAGAAAGGATCCGTTTTTTCCTTCAACCAAAGAAAAACCAGGAGGCCTACCTCGCCTATGTGAAAGAGACAAGATCGAAATCCAAGATCCTTATCAATGAGAAGCTATGGGCGGAGGAAGAGAAAAAGGAGGCGAAGCCAAAAGAAGGGAAGAAATGAAGAAATTTCCTGCCTTTTTCATTTTAATCATCCTTCTATCTTTTCTGTGGGGTTGTGAGCGATGGGGAGTGGGACTGCCGGAACGGGTGATTGCTCAAGTCAATGAGGAACGGATCCTGGTAGAAGAATTTGATCGGGAGTTTAAGGAGTTGATCTTAGAGCCCGGCAAAGAGATCAAAGAGAAAGGCCTTGAGGATCTGAGGCGGGCTTATCTCGATCAGGTCATCGAACGAAAGCTTCTTGTTCAAGAAGCCCGACGATTGGGACTCCGGATTTCTCCGAAAGAGTTGGATCAGGCTATTTTTGAAATAAGGAAAGATTATCCTGGGGAGGGGTTCGGAGAAAAATTGGGTCTCAAGGGGATCACCCTGGAGGAATGGAAAGTTCGGCTTGAAGAAAAATTATTAGCCGAAAAGGTGATGCGAAGTGCCATGCATTTCCCGGAGAAGATCGATGAAAAGGAAGCCCTTCAGTATTATGAAGAGCATCGGTCTTCTTTCCAGCTCGGCCGGAGGGTGAGGGCACGTCAAATTGTCCTCGCCGATGGAGAAGAAGCGATCCAGGTCCTGAAACGACTTAAAAAGGGGGAGAATTTTGAGAAGGTGGCTATGGAGAAATCCCTGGGACCTGAAAAGATCCACGGTGGGGATTTGGGTTATTTCAGTCAGGGGGAGAAACCGGCCGAATTCGACCATGTGTTTGACATGGAAGTGGGGACGATCAGCGGGGTGATCAAAAGTCCTTATGGGTATCATCTTTTTAAATTAGAAGAGAAAATCGAAGCACGACAGATTCCCTTTGAGGAGGCCAGGGCAGGGATTCTTCAAGAGCTCGGGCAGAAGAAAGGGGAGGAGAATTACCAAAAGTGGTTTAAGGGTCTCAAAGGAAAGGCGAAAGTCAAGGTAAACAAGAAGTGGCTTAGCTTGTAAGGGGGAGAGGCGAGGAGATGAAGAGGCTCTTTTTACTATTTGTTGGATTCTTTTTTGTTTTATGTAGCGGCGTCCTTTTAAGTGAAGGGGTCGTGGATCGTGTGGTGGCGGTGGTCAACCAAGAGATCATCACCCTCTCTGAACTTGAAAAGTGGATCCACCCCATTAAAGAGGAGATCGTGGCTGAGGATCGTTGGGAGAAGCAGAAACAAGTGCAGGCGCTTCGTTTGGAGGTATTAGACAAGTTGATTGAGGAGAAATTGATTGACCAGGAGGTGAAGAGATCAGGGATTAAGGTGTCCAGTAAAGAAATCGAAGCCACCCTGGACGACGTCAGGCGACGGAATAGTGCCACCCCGGAACAACTGGAAAAGGCTTTGAGTGCCGAAGGCCTGACTCTGGAGAGCTATAAGAAACAGATCGAAAAGAGTCTCCAGCGCAGGAAATTGATCAATAGTGCGGTGAAGGTCGAAACCAAGGCAGGAGAGAAGGAGTTTAGGGAGTTCTATCAAAAGAATATCGATCGCTATCGAACGAATGAGACGTTTCGGCCGGCTCACATCTTATTCGTCATTCCGAAAGGGGCAACGCAGGAGGAGATTAGAGAAATTCGGAAGAGGTGTGAAGCCGTTTTAAAAAAAATTGGAGGCGGAGACGATTTTGGAGAGATGGCCCTCCTTTACTCACAAGATGTTTCAAATAGGAGTCGGGGGGATTTGGGTTATTTTAGAAAAGGGGAACTCCTCCCTATTGTTGAAAGGGAGGCGCTGCGCCTCAAAGTCGGAGAAGTGAGCGGAGTGGTTCGAACTGAGTTTGGCTTTCATATCATTAAACTCCTCGACCGAAAGGGGGTCGATCCTCTTCCCTTTGAGGAGGTCAAAGCAAAGGTTAAAGCGGATTACTATGATGTTGAACTAGATAAAGCTCTTAAACAATTCATCAGCACGTTGAGAGATAAGTCCATCATCGAAATCAAACTGTAAATTTGAAATTCCAACTTCCAAATCTCCTGCCTGCCCCGGCAGGCAGGCAAATTTCAAACTCTTATTAGTCATTGGGTCACTGGGTAATTAAGTCATTCAATGACTAATGCCTGGTTCGAAAGAAATAAAATCTCTTCAAAGGGCCTACTGGATCGGGGGTCGATGAATGAAGCTTCCTGTGATCGCAATCACAATGGGTGATCCGACTGGTATTGGACCAGAGATCATCGTCAAGTCTTTGTCCATGCAAGAACCGTTTCAGGTCTGCCGGCCCGTTGTCTTCGGAGATCAGGATGTGCTTCTCAGGGCCATTCGTATTCAAGATCTATCCGTTTCCCTTGAGCTCATCGATGAGATCCCGGACGATGGATACCAAGCCGGGAAGATATTTCTCCTCCCCCTTAGCAAATTGAGCATCCATTCTCTTCGTTTTGGGCAACCGGACAGGGCTTGCGGAGAGGCCATGGCGAAGTATGTTGAAGAGGCATTCAGGGCGGTGACAAGTGGGAAGATAGATGCCATGACGACCTGTCCCATCAATAAGCAGGCGATGAACCAAGCTGGCTATTTATTTCCTGGCCATACGGAATTCTTGGCCCATCTGGCGGGGGTCTCCTCTGTCGCCATGATGTTCCTAGGCTCAAGATGGAAAATCGTTTTGGTGACGACCCATCTTCCACTAAAAGATGTTGCAGGATGGATCACCGTCGACCGCGTCCTCACGACGGTCCGTTTGACGGATGAAGGGATGAAAAAATATTTCGGGATTTCGCACCCAAGAATTGCTGTTCTCGGGCTCAATCCCCATTGCGGAGAAGGGGGACTTTTGGGAGAAGAGGAAAAAAGGAAGATCGTTCCGGCCATCGGACAGGCAAGGTCCTTTGGGGTTGATGTGGAAGGACCTTTTCCCGCCGACTCTTTTTTCGCCTTTTCTGGCCGTTCCGTTTTTGATGCGATTGTCTGCATGTATCACGATCAGGGACTCATTCCGATTAAGATGCTCGACTTTAAGGAAGCCGTCAATTTTACATTGGGGTTACCCTTTGTTCGCACTTCAGTTGACCATGGGACTGCCTATGACATTGCCGGGAAAGGACTGGCCGACCCAACGAATCTCATTATGGCTATCCGTGCTGCCGCTAATATATTGAACTCAAAGGCAAACAGCTAATATTTCAAATTAAGAAAAAGATGTTGACAAAATGATTGTTTTGGGCTAAAAAATTGTTTGTGAAAATTATCTTTTGAATTGACCTGTCGTTTTCTATACCATTCCATCACATACCTGCCAAGCAAGGCGGAGTAAAAAGGAGAGACAAATGAAAGAAGTTGTCATTGTTAGCGGAGCCAGAACAGCCGTAGGAACATTCGGAGCGTCTTTAAAAGATGTTTCAGCAATAAAATTAGGCGCCATCGCAATCCGCGAGGCCCTTAAGAAAGCATGTCTCAAGCCTATCGCTAAGAAAGAGCTTCTTGAAGTGGCTCCTGACGCATTTAAATGGGCAGGAATGTCGGAGTTAGAAAAAAAGCACTACCAGTGGGATGAATCGCTGCAGGGGGTTCAGGTGGATGAGGTGATCATGGGGAACGTACTCCAGGCAGGCCAGGGACAGAACCCGGCCCGTCAGGCGATGATTTATGCGGGCGTTCCCAAGGAAACAAATGCTTTTACGATCAACAAGGTCTGTGCGTCGGGTCTAAAAGCCATTGCATTAGGAGCTCAGTCGATTTTTGCCGGAGATGCAGAGGTCGTGGTAGCAGGAGGGATGGAGAACATGAGCCAGGTTCCTTATGCATTTCCCAACGGTCGCTGGGGTGCCAGGATGTTCAACCAGGAGATGGTGGATTTGATGATTTTCGATGGCCTCTTTGAGATTTTTTATGGCTACCACATGGGACTCACCGCGGAGAATATCGCTGAGAAATTTGGAATTTCGAGGAAAGACCAAGATGAGCTTGGGTTGCTGAGTCATCAGAGGGCAAGAGCTGCCATCAAGAATGGAGTTTTTAAGCAAGAGATCGTCCCGGTAGTGATTCCGCAAAAGAAGGGCGAACCCATTGTATTTGATACCGATGAACGTCCGATGGACACGTCCTTAGAGAAGATGGCGAAGCTGTCCACCGCCTTTAAACCAGGGGGGACGGTCACCGCGGGGAATGCCTCTGGGATCAATGACGCCGCTGCCGCTGTTGTTCTGATGTCCAAAGAAATGGCAAAATCCCTAAATTTAGAACCCATGGGGACGATCCGGTCATATGCCTCGGGAGGCGTTGACCCAGCCTTTATGGGTTTGGGTCCTATTCCTGCAGTCCGGAAGGCCTTGAAAAAGGCCGGGGTTTCTCTGGACGACATGGGACTGATTGAATTGAATGAGGCCTTTGCCTCTCAAGCCATTGCCTGTATTCGCGAGCTGAAGTTCGACATGGAAAAGACGAACGTCAATGGAAGCGGGATCTCCATCGGACATCCTATCGGATGTTCCGGCGCAAGATTGATCGTTACACTCCTCCACGAGATGAAGCGGAGGAAAGTCAATCTCGGCCTTGCTACACTCTGTATCGGGGGTGGTCAGGGCATGGCCATGGTCGTCGAAAGAAGTTAGGAGTTCAGAGTAGAGAGTTCGGAGCAAGAACATTCACTCCGAACTGATGAGGGAGAGGAGATGGAATATAAAAATATTTTATTGTCCTTTGAAGGGGAGATCGGGATCCTCTCGGTCAATCGACCCAAAGCGCTCAATGCTTTAAACATCGAGACCCTCAGAGACATTCAGATGGGAATCCAGGAAGCAAAAGACCATGCCGAGATGAAGGTTCTCATCGTGACCGGGAGCGGAGAAAAGGCATTTGTCGCAGGGGCGGATATTGCAGAGATGCGAGCGATGAACTCCATCGAGGCCCTAAACTTCTCGAAGCTGGGTCATCTCACATTAAAGATGATCCAGGACCTTGATCGGCCGGTCATCGCGGCAGTGAATGGTTACGCCCTTGGTGGGGGAACGGAGATCGCGGTTGCCTGTGATTTTGCCTATGCTTCTGAGAATGCGAGGTTCGGCGTTCCTGAGGTGACCCTTGGCATCTTTCCTGGTTTCGGAGGGACACAGAGACTTCCTCGTCTAATGGGGAAAGGGAGGGCAAAGGAGCTGATTCTATCGGGGAAGATGATCACCGCTCAGGAAGCCTACCAGATGGGGATTGTCAATCGAGTCTTTCCTCAGGCCTCCCTCATGGAGGAGACGAAGAAAGCGGCGCTGCAGATCGCAGCCAACGGAATGGTGGGAGTGAGACTGGCCAAAATGCTGGTCGATACTGGCTTTAATATGGATTTGGCAGAGGCCTGTACTTTAGAATCGTATGCCTTCAGTCTGGGTTTTACCACTGAGGATCAGAAGGAAGGAATGACGGCATTTCTCGAGAAGAGGAAACCAAATTTCAAAGGAAAATGAGGAGGAAAAAGTGAAGATTGCTGTATGTATCAAACAAGTTCCGGACACCACGGATGTAAAGATCGACCCGAAAACGAACACGCTGGTTCGGGAAGGCGTGGCAAGCATTACCAATCCCTTCGATGAGTACGCGGTGGAAGAAGCGCTTCTCATCAAAGAGAAGCACGGCGGGGAAGTCCACGTCATCAGCATGGGCCCACCACAGGCCATGGAAGTATTGAAAAATGCACTGGCCGTGGGTGCGGATAAGGTGTATCTGGTCTCAGATAGGGCTTTTGCGGGTGCAGATACACTGGCGACCGCTTATACAGTGGCGAAGACGATTAAGGCGGTCGTTGGGGATGTGGACCTGGTGATTTGTGGGAAGCAAGCCATCGATGGAGATACGGCTCAGGTCGGGCCGGGCATTGCCACCCGTCTGGGAATTCCCCAACTCACTTATGTTTCGAAGATCAAGGAAATCAACGTCGAGAAAAAGAAGATTATTGTAGAACGACTCCTGGAGTATGGAAGGGAGATCGTTGAATCGTCGCTTCCGGCTTTGTTGACGGTTGTCAAGGATATCAATGAACCCAGACTTCCTTCTCTTCTGGGGATCAAAAAAGCGGCCAAGGCTCAGATTCCTACTTTGACCGCAAAGGACGTCGGTGCGGACGAGAATCGTATTGGACTGAAAGGGTCACCCACCTGGGTGATGAAAGTTTTTTCCCCAGAGGCCAGAGGAGGAAGCGGTGAGATCTTGAAAGGCGAATTACCAGAGGTGGTTCCCCTCCTGGTGAACAAATTGATGGATACGAAGTTTATTAAATAAAAAATAATAATTCCCCATCCCCCCTCATAGAGGGGCTGACGAGGATTTTGGGAGGAAAATCGAATGGCCAAACTAATCATTGACAAAGATACCTGCTCCGGATGCGAATCGTGTGTTCCTGCCTGTCCTTTTGGCGCACTGAGTATGAAGGAGGGAATTGCAGCCGTCGATGATAAGTGCACCTTCTGTGGTGCCTGCGTGGATGTCTGCCCGGTGAGCGCGATCACTTTAGAAAAGGAGGAGAAGGCGATCACCATCGACCTCAAGGCGTACAAAGATGTTTGGGTGTTTATCGAGCACGAGTTCGGGAAGGTGGGCAGCGTTTCGTTTGAGCTTCTCGGCGAGGGAAGGAAGTTGGCCGATGCCATCGGATGCAAATTATGCGGGATGCTTTTCGGAGATAAGGAATCCGCCGATAAGTTTGCGAAGGAGGCCATCGCCTTTGGAGCGGAGAAGGTCTATATCATGGAGAGCCCGTTGCTCAAAGAATATCGTACCGATCCCTATGCGAAAGCGGCCGTCGACCTCATTCGGAAATATAAACCTGAGATCGTCATTTACGGAGCAACCACTCAGGGCAGAGATTTCGCAGGGACGGTCGCCACCACCATCGAGGCAGGGTTAACAGCAGACTGTACCGGCCTGGACATCGATCCGGAGACAAAATATTTGAAGCAGACCCGACCCGCTTTTGGTGGGAACATCATGGCGACTATTCTCGATTATCCCAATTATCGGCCTCAGATGTCCACGGTTCGACCCAAGGTCTTCGCCATGCCCCAAAGAGATGATTCGAGAAAAGGAGAGATCATTCGAGAAACTCTCCAAATGACCGAAGATCAGATCCGGACGAAGGTTGTAGAATTTATCAAAGGGGCGGAAACGGTCAATCTGGCGGATGCCGAAATTATTGTCTCAGGGGGAAGAGGGGTGGGGGGACCTGAGGGCTTTAAGCCGATCAGGGAGCTGGCTGGGGTCTTAGGCGCTGCCGTGGGTTCTTCTCGTGCAGCCGTGGATTCAGGATGGATTCCCTACGAACATCAAGTCGGGCAGACCGGCCGGACCGTTCGGCCTAAGATTTATATTGCTTGCGGAATCTCAGGCTCCATTCAACACCAGGCTGGCATGAAGACATCAGATATCATCGTCGCCATCAACAAAGACGGGGAGGCTCCCATTTTCAAGATCGCCTCTTATGGAATTGTGGGCGATCTCTTTACCGTCGTCCCCATGTTAACGCAAGAGTTCAAAAAAAGGTTGGGACGATAAACTTTTTGAAAGCAAATTACAAATGACAAAGTTCACATATCAATTGAATGCATAACTTTCAAATCTGCAACGCTCTGTTTTGGAGAGGCAGAGAATTTGATTTTGTTTGTTTCATTTGAATTTTGAACCTTGTCATTTGACGTTCCTCCATTACGCGGGTCATTTTCCCCTTGCTTTTTTCCGTTCCTTTCATCATAATGTCAAAAAATTGTGGAGTTTCTGAAATCCCCTATGGTCACGTCCCGGACTTTGATGAATACCGTTTCAATCTCTTCACCAGCCTGCGGGCAGCTCTTTTCCAGAGATCCTATTCTAAAAGAGGTCTTTTATGATCATCACGTGCGCGTCCTGTTTGACGAAGTTTAATTTGGATGATGCTCGAATTCAGACCAAGGGGGTTAAAGTCCGTTGTTCACGATGCAAACACGTGTTCTACGTCGTCCCTCCCCCTGAGACGAAAGAAGAAATTATCGAGGGGTTCGAATCCTTCGCCAAGTATCACGAAGGGTTGATGGGACCGGGTGAAAAAAAATTGGAGGCTTCTCCGGAGCCAAAAGGCAAAAAGGAAGAGGTTGTGCCGGAGGCGGAAGAGGAAGCGTTTCTCTTCTCTGAAAAGGCTCCTGTAAAGAAGACGGAGAAATTCGTTTCGCCTGAGAAAAGGGAAGAACCGGCCCCTGCAGAAAAAGTGGAGACATGGGCTGCCCCGGAAGAAGAGGAGAAAACACCCTTTGAAGAACCTGTTCAAACAGAGAGAGCGAAGGACACGCCTTCGAGGCGCAGGAGTGCGTTGAGGGTTGAGAGAAAAGGCCCGTCTCGGTTTCTCGCTCTTGTTGTCGTCTTCATTCTCTTGGTCTTCGGAATCTTCTATGTATGGTCGGAGTTAAGTTCTGGGGGCAGACTCTCCCCCTATTTCGAATATCCGGTTAAAAAGGTCACTGAGCTTTGGAACCAGATTTGGGGGATAGAGAAAGAAGATCTGGTCGTTGGGGATCTGAATCGCTATGATGAAAAAGTCGGAGAGATCCCGCTCTCTATTATCGAGGGAAAGGTGAAGAATCAATCCCAGCATACAAAAGAGTATATTAAAGTAAAAGTGATGATTTTTGATCGAGACAGATTCAAAGTCGCAGAAAAGGAAGCGATCTGCGGTCGAGTCATCAGTCGTGAGGAATTGAAGAAACAGCCTGTCGAATTTTTTCAAGGGGAGATGGTGATCAAACCTCAAACGAAGGAAGAGATGGTAACCCCTCCGGGCAAGACCACTCCTTTTATGGTCATCCTGAAAGACCCGCCCAGCCAAGCTAAAGAATTTAAAGTCGACATTGTCGAAGCTCCCAACCTCTCAAATTAGTCGTGTGCTCACTTGGTCTCGTAGTCGGATAGTCGATGAGTAGCCATAGTTGGTGTGGTTTGTATTCGTGGGGCTAAGATACTAAGATACCTTGTGACGATCAGACGACTTGACGACGAGACCATAAGACTAATCGGGTTGGATTCCCTGGGTATAAATTTCGACCATGGTAAGAAAAAGGGTGGCGATCAATGGGCCTGCGACCAGACCGATTAATCCAAAAGCCTGGATTCCTCCCAGGACGGCGAAGAAAAGGAGCAGTGGATGGATCTTGGTTTTGGCGCTGATAAAGAAAGGTCTGAGAAGATTGTCCACCATGCTGATGACAAACACTCCCAGAGCGAGTAAGATCAATCCCTTTAAGACAGCCCCTCCAATCAACAGGATGATGCCTGCTGGGGCCCAGATCAGAGCTGTCCCACCGATGGGGATGAACGAAAGCAGTGACATGGCTGTTCCCCAGAAGATAGGGGAAGGAAGACCGAGGATCCAAAAGAAGAGCCCTCCCAAGAAACCCTGAATCATAGCGATCAGGATCCCTCCGTAGATCGTAGCGTAGATCATGTCCTTGAAGCGCTGGATGAGAAGGTCTCTCTGTCCGCATGGAAGGGGGACGATCTCCTTCACTCTCCCGAAAAGTTGACTTCCGTCCTTAAAAAGATAGTAGAGGGAGAGGAGGGTGAAAAAGAAACCAGCAACAAATGTGGAGAATCCCCTCAAGAGGACGGTGGTTTGACTAAAAATGAACGTACTAATCTGGTTGAGGTTTCTTAGGAGAAGGGGCAGAGGGTCTAGCTGCGAGAAATCGATCCGTTGCCCCAACGCTGCCAAGATCCCTCTGAAGACAGGGGCCTCTTTGAACCGTTCAAAATAAGCTTGAAACTGACCAGCATTGCTCATCTCCTCAACCTGATGATAGAGGTCTATCACCTCGCTCGCCAGGGAGGCCATTAGAAAACTGAAAGGCAATACGATCACGATGAGGACCAGCAAGGTCATCACGATTGCAGAAAGAACCTCTCTTTTTCTTAAGAGGCGTCGAAGCTTCTGGAAGACCGGGTAAAAAACCATGGCCAAGAGGATGGCCCATATGATCGAGGAAAGAAAGGGGAGGAGGATTTGGTAAAGGAGATAAATGGAAAGGAAAGTGAGGAACAGAATGAAGATAAGAAAGATGTGCTCTCTTTTCATTTCTTGCCCTGACGTCGAGGCAATTTATCCGGGTATTGTTGTAACTCAGGGCTTCAGCCCTGATTCATCAGCCCTGAAGGGCTGAGTTACAATGCAACAACAGGGTTTATCCCTTTGAACGAATGAGAAGAATAGGCGTTTCTGCTCGGGTCAAGACCTTGAGAGCGACACTTCCCAGAACCCACCTTGAAATTCCGGATCGGCCGTGCGTACACATCACGATCAGATTCGCGCCGCTCTCCTTTGCAAAGTCAATGATCTCCACGGCAACCTGTTGCCCGGTCCTCACCACTGCATTGGCCTTGAAACCTTTTTTTTCCAATTCCTCACTCAGATTGACAAGATACCTCTCGGCCGCTTCTTTCTGTTTTTCATCGACGATCAGAGGTGTGACCAACTCCGGTGAGCCATAGATGGGCATAAAGGGGACCACTTCGAACAGAATGATTTCTGCACCGAAGCAACTGGCCAGCTTTTCAGCCTCATCCAGAGCCTTCTTGGCTAACTCCGAACCGTCCAAAGGAACCAAAATTTTCTTATACATACCCCCACCTCCTCGGTTATTCTAAGACGATTTATATCAACTTTGCCCAGTCAAGGCAATAGAAAAGAACTATAGGAAATTTTTATAAAGTTGCCAAAATCCTATTGGAAAAACCGATTTGACTTATCACTCGAAGGCATTAGAATAGACGTGAAAGGAAGGAAACAAATGGCGGTGCTCGATTGTCGCGGTCTCGCTTGTCCGCAACCCGTTGTTAGTACGAAACAGGCATTGGATCAAATCAAAGAGGGGGAATTGATGGTGATTGTGAACAATGCCTCCTCCTGTAATAATGTCGAGCGGTTCGCTCTTAGCCAGGGATGCTCGGTAAAGATTAGGGAGGCAGGGGAAGATTTTTATGTTCACATTCACAAGGCCGTTGGCGAAGACGTTAGGAAGGCGACCCAACCTGACCTGAAAGCGAAAAAGGTCGCCGTCTATATTAATTCCCAACACCTCGGAAGCGGGGACGAAGACCTCGGGTCCTTCTTGATGAAGGCTTTCTTAAAGACCCTGCTCGATTTCGAGACCCAACCTAACCGTATCATCTTGGTCAACAGCGGTGTCCAATTGGCCGCAGAAGGCTCCAAGGTATTGGAGACGCTTCAGATGTTGTCGGAGAAGGGAGTCGAGATTATCTGTTGTGGAACTTGTGTCGATTTTTACGAGTTGAAGGGGAAGGTGAAGGTTGGAAGAATTTCTAACATGTACGAGATTATCGATTCGATGTTGGAGGCAGACCGAGTGATCAGACCGTAATCTAATTTATGTCACAACAATGAGGATGGAGATAGAAATGGACGAAGTACGCCTGACGGCCAAAGTTAAAAAAGCAGGTTGAGCCTCCAAAGTGGGTCCAGAGGATCTGGATCAGGTCCTGAAGGAATTGCCCATTCCAAAAGATCCGAAGGTATTGGTGGGACTGGATACATCGGACGATGCAGGCGTCTATCAGCTCAACGAGGAGGTTGCCCTCGTTCAAACGGTAGATTTTTTCACTCCGATTGTAGACGATCCCTTCACCTTCGGTCAGGTGGCCGTGGCCAATGCTCTGAGCGATGTCTATGCCATGGGAGGAACCCCTCTCACGGGCATGAATTTGGTGGCTTTTCCCATCAAGACCCTGCCTTCTTCTATCTTAAAAGAAATCCTTCTCGGAGGTCTCTCAAAAATGAAGGAGGCCGGGGTGGCCCTGGTAGGGGGACACACCATCGAAGATCCAGAAATTAAGTACGGCCTGGCGGTGACGGGAATCGTCCATCCGGATAAAATTCTGACCAATGCAAAGGCAAGGGTGGGGGATAAATTGGTCTTGACGAAACCTCTTGGCACAGGGATCATTTCTACTGCTCTCAAGGCAGGGATGGCCTCTCAGGAAGCTGTCCGAAAGATTGTTGAAAGCATGGTGACCCTTAATCGAACCGCGGCCGAATGGATGAAAAAATTGGGAGCTCATGCCTGCACCGATATCACAGGGTTTGGCTTCATCGGGCATGTTTTGGAAATGGCGACTGCAAGTCGGGTGGGAGTGGTGATTCACTCAGGAGATGTTCCTGTCTTCCCTGAAGCCGTAGAATATGCAAGGATGGGACTGATCCCCGGGGGGGCGCATTCGAATCAAGATTTTTTCTCATGCAAGGTGGAAATTCGTTCGGATGTCCAAAATCTTTTGGTTGATATCTTTTATGATCCTCAAACGTCGGGCGGCCTTCTGATCTCCGTGCCTTCCAGCGAGGCAGAAAAACTGATCGCCACTTTGAAGAAAGAAGGACACGGTCATTCCAGCATCGTAGGTGAGGTGGTAGAAGAGCCTGTTGGAAAGATTCGCCTGCTCTGACTCTTCTTAATCATCCTTTTTTCCTATCTCCGCTTGCGGGAGCAAACTTTTTCCAATATAATGTGTGCGTTTTAAGAAAAAGGTCGTAGGGCACAGCTTTATCTCTCTTCTAGGGGCAGGTAAGAAGAGTTATAATTGAACAGGAGACGTTTGGTTTCGATGGAGAAGCAACTCCAAGCAATCCCGAAGGTCTTGAATCTAGTAGTGGCCCGGTATCGAGACGGGAAAATCATCAGAGGCAAGACCCACGATTTCGGGCCCCAGAAAAAGGTTTTTCATGTGAGTACCGTTGAGAAGCATGGAAGAACGGTCGACGGGAAGGTTTACGAGATCTCCCTCTCTGAGTTGAAAGCGGTCTTCTTTGTAAAATCTCTTGAGGGAAGGCAGGGGCCTCCCTCCGTGAAAGGACTTCTTGAAGAAAAACTGGAAGCTCCGGGTTTAATGAAGGCGAGGATAACTTTCTTGGATGGAGAGATACTGGTAGGGACGACGCACGGGTACACTCCCGAGAGAGAGGGTTTTTTCGTCGCTCCCTTGGAGCGAGATAGTAACAATTTGAGGATTTTTGTCATATCAAGCGCAGTGAAAAAGGTTGAAACCTGGAAGTAATTTCCTGCGGTCCGCAGGAAGAAAGACCCGAGCAATGGAGATTGAGGTAAAATTATTTGCAACACTTCGAGATTATCTCCCGAAGGGGAGCGGTCGTTTCTCCTGCAAGATGGAGGTTGACGGTTCTACTCGTGTTCAGGATATCTTATCTCGGCTCAAAATACCGGAAGAGATCCCCAAGATCATTTTGATAAATGGGGTTCATGGGAAGAAGGAGCAGGTACTCAAGGAGGGCGATGTCCTGAGCATCTTCCCTCCTGTCGCAGGAGGCTAATAAAATCGGAAGATCCAAATTCCAAGTACCAAGCGCCAAATAAATCCCAATTTTCAATGATCAAAACCCAGAGAGAATTATTTTAGCAATTTTTGTTTGGAATTTGGATATTGGGAATTATTTGGATATTGAGATTGGGTGCTTGGGATTTAGTCTATTTAGGACGTTTTTCTTTCAGTTCCTTAATCTTCTTTTCCAATCTTTCTTTTTGATCCGGTTTGGGTTCCAATTTCAAAGCTTTTTCGTAAAACTCGGCGGCTTTTTCGGCCCGGTTCAATTTGAGATAACCATCCGCTAAGTGTTCGCTAATGGTGGAATCATCCGGGGTCAACTGGTTTGCCTTTTCAAGTTCTGCCACGGCGCTCTCGTAATTCCCCAGTTTATAATAGACCCAACCCAGGCTGTCGGTGATGTACCCCATATTGGGTTTCAAGGTCATCGCCTTCTGGATGAGTTTAAGAGCCTCTTCCAAATGGATTCCCCGCTCGGAATAGGAGAAGCCTAAATAGTTCAGGGCGTCGGCATGGTTGGGATTGAGCCGGAGCACCTCCTTCATCTCGGTAGTCATCTTGTCGAAATCTAACATCTTATCGTAGAGGGCGCCTAATTGAAAATGAATTTCTGCGTCGTTTTGATTTTTCTCAAGCCCCCTCTTCAGAGTGGCCACGGCCTTTTCCATTTCGTTCTCTTTTTCAAAGACAGCGGAGAGGATGAGGTAGAGATCCCCTTCATTCGGTTTGGCTTGAATCGATTCCTCTAAGATTCGAACGGCCTCGCCATTTTTGTTCTGTTTTCTTAAAATCAGGGTGATGTTTCTAATCGAATCCGCAAAGAGAGCCGATCCAGGTGGAATCTTCTTGAATTCTGAGATGGCCTGGTCCAGAACATCTTTTTCTGCGTAGGCAGCTCCTAAATAATATCGAACCCGATCATCTTTCGGGTTGGCGGCGAGGACAAAATTGAATTCCAAAATCGCCTGGTCCAATTTCCCCTGTTCCATGTAAATCAAGCCCATTTTTGTCCGGATATTCAGATCTTCTGAATCGGACTTTTTCATTTCCAGAAGTTGATTCAATGCCTCGTCGAACTTCTTCTCCTTAACGAAAACTTGGCCGAGCCGATTTCTCGCCTTTTTATTGTCCGGGTCGAGATTAAGGATCTTCTGGTAAACCTCACCTGCCTTCCTGGGTTCGTTTCGGACCTCGTAAGTGATTCCCAGATCCATCAGGACGGAAATCAGGTTGGGTTCGAGGGCCAAGGCTTTTAAAAAATATTGCTCGGCCAAATCATACGATTTTGTCCGGAAATAAATTTTTCCCAGGGCATAAAGACCCATCAGGGAGGAAGGCTCGATCTTGAGAAACTGCTTCAGGACTTGGATTGCCTGATCGTACTGCTCGAGGTCTTCGTAGAGGGAGGCGAGAAAGAGGTAACTTTCCCGATTTCGGGGATCGATCTCCAAAACCTTCTTGTAAGAGGTGATCGCCAACTGGTACTTTTTCTGGATGGAGTATATTCCACCGAGGAGCAGATGGGCTGGCAGATCATCGGGGTCATTAACGAGTGCGGTCTTGCACTCTTGGACTGCCTCGTCCAAAAGTCCTTTTTGGATGTAAAGGGTGGCCAGTTCGATGTGGAGGGAGGGTTCTCTCGCATCACGAATAATCGCCGATTTGAGATC
>Ga0326726_10001082_pt1 | contig 25080 bp, 21 predicted proteins | sample MHFenrmetagenome_2_FD_207603 | JGI IMG/M metagenome (GOLD analysis project Ga0326726, IMG submission 207603) | Lab enriched peat soil microbial communities from Michigan Hollow, Ithaca, NY, United States - MHF15MN | ecosystem: Environmental > Terrestrial > Soil > Wetlands > Peat | place: USA... | reverse complement strand
CCGGCTAGTTGGCCTTGGGTACGATCAGGAACAGTCCCTGAACATGGGTGTCGGTGGCATCGCGCACGGATGTGCCAGTGCTCTCGATCTCAAAATTCTCTGCGCTGAACTGATCGAGGCTGTAGCCCGGCGGCGGCGCGCTCGTGCCTCGCGGGCGGATGGTTGCCCCATACGTATCCTGGTTGGGCAGCGTCACCGGCGGGTTGACGACTTCGGCCGCTACATCGAATGCGCCGGCGGCGATCGTGCGCTCGATCCCCGTCTCGGCGGCCTGGAACGCGTTCTCGTGGTATTCCTCGTTGCCGGCCATGACCAGTTCAGTGGTCGAGGTCGTCATGCCGGAAATCGCGAGCAGCGTGAGGATGAGCAGCAGGATCATGCCCACGACGAGAGCCGCGCCACTCTGATACAGACCGGGCCGGTGAGCGGAGCCGTTACGGCTGCGAGTGTAGTGATTCATGTCTGTGTATTCCGGATTTGAATGGTTCGCGAGACCACCAGGCGACGGAAACCGTCGTTGGGCGTGAAGTCGACGTCGGCGTACTGGTAGCGATGAGTGTCCGTGTAGCCGACTTCCGGTGCCTCGGCGCGCACGCGGATCCAGATCCGCACGGAGCAGACCACGGCTTCCCCGTTAGCGGGATTGCCGTCCACGAGCGGATTGCCCGGGCTCACGTAGCGAGTCGCGACGCCGGTGTAGAAGTCCGGCTGGCCGTTACCGTCGTTGTCGTCGGCTACGCCGTCGCCGTTGAGATCGGCACCTGTGTCGAGCCCGAACTGCACCTGCAGGTCCTCGACACCCGGCATGATCTCCTCGTCGTTGAACGCCGGTCCGGCCTCGAGATCCTTGCGCCGCAAGGCCGGGATCGTCGCTCCGATGCTCGACTGCTGGGCGATGTAGTAGGCACGCACGATGAGATCGCGCACTTCCGCGCTCGGCCCGTAGAGCGGGTCGATCACGATCGGGCCCGGCGGGGCGCTGCTGACGAACACCCGGCTCGCACCGCCCTGGCGCGTGGTGTAGACCTGCATGTGTGTCGCGTCCGCCGCGACCGCATCGGTGCCGGCGCGACGCAGGATGAGCGTATCGGTGCCGGGCTGCACCGCGACGCCTACGGCCGCCACCGGGCAGCCGAGCGTGTACGCGCCGTTGTCGCCTTCGACCGGGAGTCTGAGGTTGATCGCGAACGTGGCGCCACAGGATTGCGCACCGACGGGCACGGCTAAAGGCATGTTGCCGACGGTGCCCGCGATCAGCAGGGGATCACTCATCAACCCCCAATGATTGGCGAGCCGGATGTCGGGCTCGATCATGCCCAGCGCGTACCGCGCGTTCTCCTGCAGCCGTGCGACCGCTTCGTTGATGCGATAGGTCGTGCGGCTCTGCACGTACACGGTGACCGCGCCGATGATGAGGAGCGAACCGATGGTGAGCGCCACCATCAGCTCAATGAGACTCAGACCGCGGGAAAGGTGCTGCTGTGTTTTCATGTTTGCATCGTGAGCACGTAAGTGAGTGCCTGCGCCTCGCCGGGTTCGAACCAGCTGACGGTGATCTGGTACTGGGGCGGCGAGGCGAGAGGATCGACGTCGATGGTGCCGCTGGCGGTGTTCACACCGTTGCCCGGAAGCTCGTTGCGGATGGCATCGAGCCAGGTGGCCTGATCTTCTTCGGCGAGCTGGTCGGGCGAGCAGATCACGCCGCCATTGACGCAGTTGTGGGTCGTCGGCGCCGCACCGGCAGGCAAGGTCCAGTTGGGCGCGGCCCGGTTGGCGCGGATCCGGTCCGCCATGTCCGCGGCAAGATTGACGGCCTGCGTGCGATACACCGCTGTGCGCCCGGCGCGCAGGCTTTCGACGTATAACGCCGCGATGCCGAGCATACCGACCGAGAGCACTACCAGCGCCACCAGCGCTTCAACGATGCTGAATCCCCGCCCATGGCTGTTGTGCTGCGCCGATCTCATGCGTGCAACTCCCTACGGACAGATCCCATCGGCGCCCGGCAACACCAAGAAGTCGTCCTGGGTTCTCAACACCGACGGCCGACCCGAGGCGCTGAGAAAAAGCACGCGCTTGCTGCGATAGGTGTTAGCAACGGGCGGCAGCTCGCCCCGTTCGTCGCAGATCAGCACGTGAGTGGTAGCGGCCACCCCGCCAACCGTGGGCTGGGTGAATCCGCTCGACTGATAGGATATGAGTCCGTTGCCGTTCGACAGCAGCCGCATTGCGGGATCCAGCGTATCGTGACGCCCGACCACGGCCTCGCCCGGTGCGATGACGCCGTCGTTGTTCGTATCCACCCACACGACCCAGCCGCGGAAGGCGACATCGCAGGTTGGTACGTCGTCGGTTGGGTTCGCAGAGGCGCACAAGGCAACTGTGCGCTGACGCTTGATGGCCTCGGAGCGCGCGAGCTGCACGGATGCAAGCAGATCGTTCGCGGCGCCGGTGAGGCGACTGTTCAGGATGAACTCGCGGAAGTTGGGAATGGCCAGCGCCACAATCACCGCCACTATCGAGAGCGTCAGCATCAGCTCCAGCAGCGTGAATCCCGATGTTCTCCGGCCCCCCATGGTGGGGAATATAGCCGTGCGGCCACCGAACCGGTGGCAGTCCCGATCGGCGGAGCGATCTGGCAGACGAACGGCGCGCCGGCCCCAGTGTGATTCAACTTAATTCCGGTCCGCTGCTTAGCCATCGCATTTCAGTGCCTTGCCGGCCGCGTCGCGTGCGGAGATGCGCGGTCGGCCCGTCTGGCTCACGATGATTGCGCGCGCGGCACGCGCACCGCGCTCGTCGCAGAATACGAACGTGGCTGTGGTTCCCGCGAGCGCGACGGGCCAGTAGATCACGGCGCTGCGTGAGCTCTGGATCGTGAGCTTTTCGACCCGCGGCTGTACCAGCAGTATCGCTTCGCCGCGATCGACGGCCGGTGGCGAATCGTGATCATCGTTGGCGAAGACGATCCACCCCTCGCTCCAGCTCGACGCCTCGGGCGTGCAGCGGCGCTGATCCGCGCTCTTGCACACGACCGTCGGCTGATGCCGAAGAATCGCGGCACTGCGTGCCGCGTGCAGGGTGTGCAGGAGCGCATTGACATGCGTAGTGCGGCGCGCGTCGAGAATGAACTCGTGAAAGCTGGGAACGGCGAGCGATGTGAGGAGGGCGATGATCACGCCGACGAGCAGCAGCTCGACCAGCGTGACACCAGCCAGGCGTGGTGGCGCGGCAACGCGAAGCGGATGCTGGCCATCCATGGCCCACTCCCTGAGATCCGGGGTCTCAGTGCCGATCCTGCCAGGCTCGCCTGCGGCGACCGAGCAGCATTAGCGGCGTATCGATCGGGATTTGCCCCAGGCTGCTTAAGCCACTGATTCACAAGTGAACGCAACTCCGTATAATGCGGCGCCATGTCACCCCCAGCGCGAATAACAGCCTCACGTGAAGACGTCACCCGGCTGCTGCAGGCGCATGGCGTAACGCCCACGGAGCAGCGTCTGCGGGTGGGTGAGCTCATGTTTGCCACTGCCCAGCACCTGTCCGCCGATCAGGTGCTCGATGGACTGCGCAAGTCGGGGGCGCGCATCTCCAAGGCCACTGTCTACAACACGCTCAACCTGTTTGCCGCGCGCGGTTTGCTACGGCAGATCAACATCGATTCGACGCGCGCCTGTTTCGATTCGAACACAGGCCTGCACTACCACTTTCACAATCTCGACACCGGCGAGCTGACCGACGTGGGAATACCGGAGGTGGAATTTCGTCGTCTGCCCGACCTGCCCGCCGGCACGGAACTCGCGGGGGTCGATGTCGTGATCCGGGTGCGCCGCAAGGCTTGACACAAACAGCGCCGGCGCGTTGCCGCGCCGGAGACCGTTCTTTAGAATCCGCGCCCTTACGCCGGAGTAGCTCAGTTGGTAGAGCAGCGCATTCGTAATGCGCGGGTCGAAGGTTCGAGTCCTTTCTCCGGCACCAACACCTTGGCGTACCTCAAAGCGCCACCTTCATAGCCGAGGCGGGATGTATCCGCCGTGCTTGCGGCAGAGTTCACGTCACGACCTCGCGAGAGCGACTCTAGAACGTAAAAAGGATTGAGGCATACCAGGAGTAGCGATTGGTCTCAGCAGCGTTTTGAACTCCCGGACCAGCATAGGCTAACAAGTGATAGCGCTCGTTCACGTCATACCGGAGCCCTGCGCCAATGCCGGTGGACGCATGCCCGCCTTTTGTGTCAGCAGTCTCATGCACAACTTCCGCGCCGACCTGTAGATTTGAAAGCACCTGACGCGCCAGCGCCCAACCGGCCAGGCAGAAGTCCTTTGAGTCCCCGCCGCGATTGATCACGCAGCCGCCGCCGCCAAATGTCGACCACCTGCTCCAATCCTTCTCGAGCCATACCGGTACCAGGAGCGAGAAATGCCTGTCACCCAGGTCTGCCGATCCGCTCGGAAGAAAGAGGCGTGGGAACACGGCAATGTCCCAGCCGATATCCGCCTGGTGTGCGAACCGGTACTTGGCGGCCAGCTCGGTGTTTCCCAGGCCGACCGCGGTATTGCCGCTGCTTGGGCTTTCATATGCGAGCGGAAGCACGGCCGTTAGTTGGAGATCCGGCGTCGCGCCGTAGTTGAAGTCAATTCCTGCTGCTCCGCCCGTTCCGTCGCGCGTATGCGTGCCGTTGGCGAAGAGATAGACCTCGTAGTGCTCACCCTGCGAAAGTGTGCGAACTCCTATTTTTTAAGGGTTTGCTACACTCCGAGAATGTCTCTCTCCGGCGTCAACCCTCCTTCTGTCGACGTGTCCCTATGGAAGTTCGCCGGGCCGCGGTTCTGGCCGACATGGCTCGGCCTCGGCCTCATCCGCACCTTGAGCTGGCTGCCGTATCGCGTGCAGATGATGTTGGGCCGGCTCTTCGGCTCGATCGCGTACGTGTTTGCGGCACGCGAGCGGCACGTTGCCACTCTGAATATCAAGATGTGTATGCCGGAGATCGATGTGCAGCAACGCGGCCGGCTGGTACGCGCTCACTTCGCATCGCTCGGGCGTTCGCTGTTCGAAACCGCGCTCGTGTGGTGGGCGAGTGACGCGCGCCTGAAGAGGCTCGTGCGGGTTGAAGGCATGGAGCATCTGCGCGCTGCGCTGGAGCGGGGGCGGGGCGCAATCCTGCTGTCTGCGCACTTCACGACACTGGAGATGGGGGCACGCGCGCTCTGTCTCGAAGGTCCCACGGCAATCATGTACCAGATGCCCAAGAATCAATTGATCGCGGAATTGTCGCTTCGCCGTCGCGCCGCACACGCCGTGCGCGCCATCTCGAGCGACAGCGTGCGCGAGCTTCTGCACGGCCTGAAGGCGAACCTGCCGGTGTGGTATGCGCCCGACCAGCGCGACTTCGGCAAATCGGCCGCGGTGGTGCCGTTCTTCGGCATTCCAGCCGCCACCAACATCGCGACCTCACGCATCGCGCGGATCTCGGGTGCGCCGGTGTTGCCATATTTTCCAGAACGCCTGAGGCATGGTTCCGGTTACCGGATGCGAATACTCCCCAGGCTCGAGGGGTTTCCATCCGATGATCCGGTGGCGGATGCCGCGCGCTTTCATGCCCTCATCGAGGTGCAAGTGCGTCACTGCCCGGAGCAGTACCTGTGGAGTTACAAGCGCTTCAAACTGCCGGGTCCGAATGGCGACCCGTATCGGCGTTGACGATCGACATGGCCTCACGCTTCTCGCTGCTCGCACCGCGCTACTGGCCGACCGCGTTCGGTCTCGCGCTCCTGCGCGTGCTCGAGCCGCTGCCGTATCGCCTGCTGATCGCGCTGGGGTCGGCGCTCGGTACCGTGGTGCGCTGGCTGCCGCTCAGCTTCGTTCGGATTGCGCGGCGCAATCTTGAGCTGTGCCTGCCGGAGCTCGATGGCGCTGCTCGCGAGCGGCTGCTGCGCGCACATTTCCGCAGCCTGGGAATTTCGGTCTTCGAGACCGCGATCGCGTGGTGGAGCAGCGATGCACGCATCCATCGTCTGACCCGAGTGGAAGGGCTCGAGCACCTGAGGCACGCGCTACAGGCGGGACACGGTGCGATTCTGCTGTCAGCGCACTTCACGACACTCGAGATCGGCGCGCGCGCGCTCGCTGCTGTGCACCCCATCAGCATCATGTACCGGCCGACCAAGAATGCGCTGCTCGGCCGCTTTCTCGCTCACAATCGCGCTCGTCTTACTCGGGGCGCGATTCCCAGGGACGACATCCGTACATTGGTGGCGACGCTGGGCGCCAACGAAGCGGTATGGTACGCACCGGATCAGAGTTTCAGGAAGAAAGGTGCGCAGATGGTACCGTTCTTCGGTATCCCGGCTGCAACGAATACGGCCACCTCGCGATTGGCAAAGATGACCGGAGCCGCTGTGCTGCCGTACTTTCCGGAGCGCCTGCCGGGCGCTCGCGGCTACCGCATGCACATCCTGGAGCCGCTGCGGGAGTTTCCGAGCGGTGATCGCGTGGCGGATGCGACGCGGCTCAACGCGCTCATCGAAACTCACATTCGCAAGGTCCCAGAGCAGTATCTATGGATACACCGGCGCTTCAAGGGACTGGGACCGGATTATCCTCGCTACTACGCTCCGGTCGGTGACGGCTAATGAATGCCGCCAACGACAGCGCCGCCACGCGCAGGTCAGGCGGCAGCCGCTCGCAGCGGCGCATGACCTGGGGCCGCCGCTTCCTGTACTGGATCGGTGTGCCGATTGGCATGACGCTGATCCGCGCGTTCTGGCTCACGTGCCGCATCGTACACGTAGAGGGTCGCGCACATCTCGAGCCGCGGCTGCTGCGTGGTGAACCAGCCGTGATCTGTTATTGGCACCGCCACCAGCTTTTCTGCTGGCGCTACCTGCGGCAGTTGATCGACCGCGGCGCGCGCATCGGCTGGCTCATCAGTGCCTCGGTTGACGGGCACGGGCCGAGCGAGATCGCACGCCGCATGGGCGGCGGCATTGTTTTTCGCGGCTCGACCACGAGTGGCGGAACCGACGCACTGCGCTCGATGTGCAAGGCCATCGCCCGCGATCACGTCTCGCCGGCGACCACACCCGATGGGCCCTACGGCCCGCGCTCGGTGTTCAAGCCGGGAATCGTGAAGCTGGCGCAGCTTTCCGGTGTGCCGCTCATCCCGGTGAGTTACTGCGCGGATCGAGCCTGGGTCCTGCGCACCTGGGATCGCTTCGTGATTCCGAAGCCGTTTTGCCGCATTGTCATGGCGGTGGGTGAGCCGGTGCCGGTTCCCCGCCGGGCCGACGCCCAGGAGTTGGAGCAGTTGCGCGCGCGAATGGAGCTTGATCTGCAGCGGCTGTTCGAACTGGCGCGCTCGCGCTTTCAGTCGTCGGCGCAGTCCGCCGGCTCGAGCTGAATGGTCGAATGCTCGAGCGCGTAGCGGCGCGAAAGAAAAACCTTGATGTCCCGGAGCACGATGGCCGGTGCAGCGTCCGGCTGGATGTGTGCGTGCAGCGTCAGCAACGGCTGACGCGAGGTGAGTGACCAGACGTGCACGTGGTGCACGTCGATCACGCCGGCCACCGCGAGTCGCAGTTCGCGCTCGAGCTCGGAGATGTCGAGCCAGTCGGGCGAGCCCTCGAGCAGGATGTGCGCCGATTTCACCAGCAGGGTTCCGGCCGAGAACACGATGAGGCCGGCCACCGCCAGCGCCAGCAGCGGATCGATCCGGATCCAGCCCGTGAAGAGGATCACTGTTCCCGCGAACAGGGCGGCGAGCGAGCCGAGCAGGTCGCTTAGGACGTGCAGGTAGGCGGCGTGCACGTTGAGATTCTCGGCATCGCCGCGCCGTAGCAGCAGCAGCGCGACGACATTGATCAGCAGCCCGCCACCCGCCACAACGAGCATCAGCGGCGCCGCAACTGCCACCGGGTGGCGCAGCCGCATGATGGCTTCGTAGGAGATCCATGCCACCGCCAGCAGCAGCAGGATGCTGTTAACGAAGGCAGCGAGCACCTGCAGTCGTTGATAGCCGTAGGTGCGCCGCCGGTCCGAGGGCAGGGTCGAGAAGCGCAGCGCCGCCCAGGCCAATGCCAGGGAAGCCGCATCGGTGAACATGTGACCGGCGTCGGCCAGCAGCGTCAGGGAGTGCGCGAGCAGTCCGCCGATGATTTCGCAGATGGCGAAGACGCCCGTGAGCACGAGCGCCCACATGAGGCGATTACCCTCGTGGGGGTGATGGGGGGAGTGGGCGTGGTGGTCACCGGTGCGATCACGCCCGCTCGCCTTCACGTCGGGTGCGGCGCACTCCATTCAAAGAGCATACCGGTATACTACGCGGCCTAACAATGAACACGACCGGCGCCACCTCAGTGGGCAAGCAACCTGAAATCTCGGTCGTCGTCCCGGTCTGCAACGAAGCGGAGAACATCGAGCCGCTGGCGCGGGAAGTCGACGCCGCGCTGCGCGCGCGCGCCCCTTACGAGTTGATCTTTGTCGATGACGGCAGCACCGACGCTACGGCCGAGACCGTGCGTCGGCTGCGCGAGCGCGAGCTGCCCCAGCTGCGCTTGCTGCAACACTCCTTTCGCAGCGGACAGAGTGCCGCCGTGCGTTCCGGTGTGAGCGCTGCCCGTGCTACCTGGGTTGCAACGCTCGATGGCGACGGGCAGAACGATCCGGCGGACCTGCCGAAATTCCTCGTGGCGCGCAGTGATCCCGCGAATGCGGGCGCTCGGCTCATCATGGGCAATCGCGTCACGCGGCGCGATACCTGGCTGCGGCGCCTGTCTTCACGCATCGCCAACGGCGTGCGTGGCGGATTGCTGGGCGACGGTACGCCGGACACCGGGTGCGGTATCAAGATCTTCGAGCGCGACATGTTCCTCTCGTTGCCCGCCTTCGATCACATGCACCGTTTCCTGCCGGCGCTGTTTCAGCGGGCGGGCAGCCGCGTGGTGTCGATCCCCGTGAATCATCGGCCGCGCACGCGCGGGCGATCGAAATACGGCGTGCACAACCGTCTGTGGGTCGGCATCGTGGATCTGTTCGGCGTGATGTGGCTCAAGGCGCGCTATCGCGCGGGCCTCAAAGTCACCGAGAGCTGAAAGCGGCGGGCCGCGTCCTGATGTATCCACCGCCCACACCCAACTCTCCCGCGGCGCGAGCTGCGATCTGGCGCGATGTTGCGTGGCTCTGCGGCATCGGCCTGCTGCTGATTGCAACCGGCATTGGGCTGCGTCATCCCTGGCCCGCCGATGAACCGCGCTTTGCACTGATTGCGCGCGACATGGTGGCGAGTGGCGAGTGGCTGTTCCCGCGCGTGGGTGGCGATTTGTACCCGGACAAGCCGCCGCTGTTCTTCTGGCTCATCGCCTTGTGTTACGTGCTCACGGGGTCCTTGCGCGTGAGTTTCCTTCTGCCTTCGCTCTTTGCGTCCCTGGGAACAGTGCTGCTGATCTATGACCTCGGCCGGCGCCTGTGGAACCGGGAAGCGGGGTTGTGGGCGGCGCTACTGCTGCTCTTTACCGTGCAGTTCACCTTGCAGGCCCGGCTGGCGCAGATCGATGCCACCCTGTGCTTCTGGACCACACTCTCTTTATATGGGCTGCTGCGCCATCTGCTGCTGCGTCATGGCTGGGGCTGGTACGCGCTCGGTGGTTTTGCCGCCGGCCTAGGCGTCATTACCAAGGGCGTCGGCTTTCTGCCGTTGCTGGTCCTGCTGCCCTACGCATTCGCCCGCCGGCGCAAGTGGCCGCTGCCGGACGTTGCGCGCGACGGCACGCATTGGAGCTGGGCGCCGATTGCGTTCTTTGGCGCCATCGCGTTGTGGCTGGTGCCGATGCTGATCGCGGTGGCGATGAGCGACGATCCAGCGCTGCGCGCGTATCGTAACGAGATCCTGTTTCACCAGACTGTCACACGTTATGCCTCGTCGTGGCATCACCAGCAGCCGTTCTATTACTACCTCACCGTCATCGTGTCCCTGTGGCTGCCGCTCGTGTTGTTGCTGCCATGGCTGTTCCCGCGCTGGCTGAAGCAACTGCGTGAACGCGATGCGCGCGCGCTGCTGCTGCTGGGTTGGGCGCTGCTGGTGCTGCTTTTCTTCAGCGCGAGTCCGGGCAAGCGCGGACTCTATATTCTTCCGGCGCTCCCACCCGTGGCGCTTGCCACCGGTGAGTGGCTGCGCGGATTGTGGCAGCGGCCGGACGTTCAACGAACCGGCGCTGTCTTCGCACTGCTGTTCGTACTCATCGGCGCAGGAGCCTTCGCTTACCTTCAGTGGATCGCTCCGGAGCGCGCACTGGACTTGAGGCAGGACGTCGGATTGAGATACCTGGCGCCGCTCGCGATTTACGCGGTCGCAGCGGCCATCGCGCTCATCGCCTGTGGCGTGGGTCGTGGCGTGCTCGCGAGCGCGTGGGCGCTTGGTCTGTTATGGATCACCGGCAGCTTTGCCATCATTCCACAGCTCGATGCGGCGCGCTCCGCAAGCCGCTTCGTCTCAGAGCTGAAGCGCGTCGCCGATCCCGCGCGCGAGCTGGGCATGCTCGCTTACAAGGAACAGTTCCTGCTCAACCTCGATTGGCCCAGTACCAACTTCGGCCACAGCCGCTGGCGGGAAGGGCCGGCTGAAGCGTACGACGCAGCACGCTGGCTCAATGAAGGGGCGGGGCGGCAGCTCCTGGTGCCGGCTCCTCAGCTCGAGCCGTGCTTTGCGCACGCCGCGAATCGGCGCGCGGTCGCGGAAGCGAGCCGCGAGGAGTGGTACCTGGTGGAGCCGTCAGCAGAGGCAGACTGCGCGGGGCGGGGGGACGCGCGACACGTCATTCGCTACTCGCCGCCATCCGCGCGGTGAGCCGCGACGAGCCGGCACGCGTCAGGGGCTGTCGAGGGTGAGATAGGTGACGAGGCGACGCACGGCCTCGCGCGCATCGCGCCACAAAGGGTAGTCCTGGTTCTGACCGTCGTGGATCAGTACCAGCGACAGGTCCGTGGCATGGCCTACAAAACTCAAGCTACCCGGATCGGCCTGCAACAACACCGCCACTGCCGCGCGCCCCGGCCGCGAAATCGGTGCGCGCGCGATTCCGAGTTCTCGCAGCGAGCCCGTGGCAGCCTGCAGCCTGATGGGTCGGCCATCGGCGAGCAGCACAACCTGATCGCCCTGAGCCAGCAGGGTCTCGCCATCACGTCGATCGATAGTGGACCACAGGTATCCGAACCAGTAGTAGTGGCGCACACCGCCGCGGTTGACCTCGATCGGCGCGAGGCTTACGTAATCGCGTGCATTCACCGCAAGATCCGTGCGTTCGCGAGCAAAGACCAGGGGCTCAACGGCCGCTGTGATGGTGGCGGCAGTTTGTTCATCGAGATACTCGCGGACCGGCTTGTCGTCGCCGGGAGCGGGAGTCGTGATCGCTGCAAGCAGCGCCAGAGACCACGCGGGGGCCGCCCGCGTTCGGAGCCGTCGTATCACGTAAGCCTCGACCTAGAAGTTCATGCGATAGCCGAGGCTGAAATAATAGCGCGTGGTCTTCTCCACTGAACCGGCCAGATCGCGACGTCCAAATTCGGCTCCCCCCTCGCACTCGAACAGCACATGACGGGTCTGCAAGTCGAGACGCAGGGTCGGAGCGTACAGCATCTGCTCGGAACCGTCGGTGGCAAACTCTCTGCGGTCGATGCGCAGCTGCGGTCCGAGCCGCCAGGCGCCGCCGATCGGGAAGCGGGTGCTGATACCAAATGAGTCAGTGTCGACCGTGGGACCGGTCTGGCGCCTTAGTGCAATGCTGCTGAGGTCGCTCCCGCCGAACAAGCTCGAAGCAATGCCCTGCAGCGATATCGCAGACTCCGAGCCGAGGTCCGGGACGGCATCGACACCTCCTGAGGCCGGCGTGCCGCTGGCGGTGAAACTCGAATAATCGAGCGACCACTGCCAGCGTTCGCCGAAGGGGCGCGAGATCGAGACGCTGTAGAGGTCCGTGTCCGCGGTGCGATCGCGTGCGAGCTGTTCAAGCGTGCTCACGGGAAACAGGTTCAGGAGGTCGTCGAAGTTTTCTACCGGCTGGCCGATCAGCGAATTGCGCAGAGTCAGCGGCGGGCTCCTGCGATGATCGATGTTGGCTGTGAGGGTCCAGCGGCCCGGAAGTTCCAGAGTCCCGATCGCCAACGCGGCATTCAGATCCTGGAAGTAGATGTCGTAATCGACGAGGGCAACCAGCGTGCGTCCAGGCTTGAAGTAGTGGATCTCCGTGCCGACGGCACGCCGATCGGTGTTGCCCTCGAGCGTCTGGAATATGGAGTACAGCGAAAAATCCCACGCGCTCGCGAAGGGGCCGAGGTTCAGCGATAGTCCGGCGAACTGCCGGCCCGTGACCAAGCCATCGCGAGTGCTCTCGACCGGGTACCCAATGGAAGCGTTCAGCCGAATCTGGGGCCGGAGCTGGTAGCCGGCATAGAGTCCATCGAAGGTACCGAACAGTCCGTCGGAACTGCGGGTCTGTCGCCCGAACCGCGCCGACCAGTCGATCTCGCGATCGCCGAATTCGACGTACGCCAGGTTGACACGCGTCTGATCGCCCGGACCGTCGCTCAGCATGTCCTTGACGTAGCCCGCGGTGAGTCGCGTGGCGAAGTCGAAGCGCTCGCCGCGCCGCCGTGCCACCAGGTCAACATCGTTCAGCAGCGCGTTCTGGGTCGTGAGGTCGGTCGAGAGCGCCGGGTTCTCCACTTGACTGGTGTCGTGCCGGTAGATTTGCGACAGGCCACCATAGACGCGCCACGGTGATTCTTCCTCGCCCACGCCGCTCGCACCCGTGCGCGAGGGGCGTGTAGCCCACGCCAGGGCCCGCAGCCGTTCCTTCACACGTTTGACCGCTTTGCCGTCCGGGTAGCGGCGCAGATACTCCTCGTACTCGGCCTTGGCATGCGCCAGCTGACGATTGCGCTCGCGAGCCAGCCCCATCAGCTCTTGTGCTTCGGCACGCCGCGGAAACTCGGGCTGCTCCAGCACCTTGGTGAGGAGCGGTATTGCGGCGGGGTAATCCTTGTGTGCGAAGGCCTTCTTCGCCTTGTCCAGAGTCGCGTCGATGTCTTGCTGCGTCATCGAAGCGTTGACCTGCGGTAGCGTCGGCAGGACGACGGTCCCATTCTCCTCGCTGCTCGGCGCATTGAGCGCTTCATCGTCACCGATCGCGAGCCAGGCTTTCGGGTACGCGCCGCGCGCGCTCATCAGTACCTTGCGCGCGTCCGCTTCGGAGCTGATGGGGCCGGCACGTAGCCGGTACCACTTCTGGTCGCCCAGCTGATACTCGGAGACGTAGACCGGCGCGCTGGTGATGGCTTCCCTGGCGCGTTTCACGGCTTCCGCATCGAAGGGCTGCTGCGATGAATCAAGGTTGATGGCGTAGGTCGCGGGCGGCTGCGCGGCTTCGCCGATGTATACGTGTGCACCACGCGACTCGGCGCGCAGCAGGCGAATACGCAGGCCATGGCTGTCCGCTGTCGGCGCCAGCACGAAGGTTTCCTTCGCGAGGAAATGCACGTTGATGATGATTTCACGTCCGGTCAGCCGGTCGAAGTCGATCGCTTGCACCATACGCCCTGCATCGAAGAGCGGCGCAGGTCCGAGCACGATGCTGGAGACATCGCCGCAGTCCGGAAGGGGTATGAGGCGGATCTGCAGCGTGTCGCCTTCGCTCGCGGGTGTGTGTGTGAGGTAACGCAGCCCGCACCCGAAGATCAGGCTGATGTCGACGCGTCCGTCACGCTCGGTGACGTCGACGGCGTCCACCAGCCGTCCGGTGAACTGCTGGGCCTGAGCGGCTGAAGCCGTCAGTCCCATCACGATGGCGGTAATCAGTGCGCACTTGCGGAGCATGATCAGTCGAACGATGACGATGTCAGGCGATGCTGTGGTCCGGGGCGGCTCCGGCTGATCGTCGTCAGCGTGGAGTCAGTGTAGATGTGGCAGGCGCCCGAACAGTTGCGCAGCTCGCTGACCGTGTACTTGACGCTGCCGTACTTGGTATGCGGGCTGGACGAGTACCGGTTCGAATGGCAGCCAGCGCAATCCGGCTTGTACTGCGGCGAGCGCCAGGTGGCTGCGTCGGTGTTGGTCGTGTGGCAATTCGTGCACGTCAGCGCCACGCGGTGATCACCCGGATAGCCGCCACCCACGATGTGTTTGAACGTGTTGGGCGTCCAGGCGTTGGTCGTGTGGCAATGGCTGCAATCGAAATGGTTCACGGGAAAGGTCATGTGTCCCGTGGATGGGCCGCTCGCATTCGTACCGTTGTGGCACGAGGCACAGTTGTTGGTGATACCCGTGTGATTGAACGTGGCCGGCGTCCAGGCCAGCGTCGAGTGGCACACGCCGCATTCCTGCGTCGTCGGTATATGGCCTGTCGGCTTGCCGGTGGCCTTCACGCCGTCATGGCAGCTGCTGCAGGTGCCGAGCACATGAGCGTGATCGACCCTTATCGCGGGCTGCCAGGCGGTCGTCGTGTGGCAACTGTCGCAGCTGTTGTCGCTCGCGATGTGCGTTGAGCTCTTGCCAGTCGCGATCTTGCCGTCGTGGCAGGACGCGCAGGTGCCGACGACTTGAGTGTGATCGACACGCGTCGCCGGTTTCCAGGCGGTAGTAGCGTGGCATGCCTCGCAGACGTTGCTGGTCGAGATGTGCGTGGCGTTCTTGCCGGTCGCCTGCACACCATTGTGACAACTCACGCAGTTGCCCGTGATGCCGGCATGGTTGAAGCCGGTCGCCGGAATCCACGCGGTCGTGCTATGACAGCTGCTGCACTCCGCCGTGGTTTGAACGTGTCCGGTATTCTTGCCAGTGGCGATGACGCCGTTGTGGCAGGAGGAGCAGGTGCCGAGCACCTGTGCGTGATCGACGCGCGTGGCAGGCTTCCAGGCGGTGGTGGCGTGGCAGGCCTCGCACACACTGCTGGTCAGGATGTGGCCTGCGTTCTTGCCGTCAGCCTTGATACCGTCGTGGCAGCTGACGCAGTTTCCGGTGATGCCGTTATGCGAGAAGTTCGCCGGCGTCCACGCAGTGGTCGTATGGCAGGTGTCGCACGGCTGTGTGGTCGGAATGTGGTTCGTACCTTTGCCAGTGGCGATGGTGCCGTTGTGGCAGGAGGCGCAGGTGCCCGTCACTTGCGTGTGATCGACGCGTGTGGTCGGCTTCCAGGCGGCTACTGCGTGACAGGACTCGCAGCTGTTGCTGCTCGCGATATGCGTCGCATTCTTTCCGGTTGCCTGTGTACCGTCGTGACACCTCACGCAGTTGGTGGTGATGCCCGTGTGATCGAACTTGGCGGGCGACCAGGCATTCGGCGTGTGGCAGTTCTCGCAGGCGTTGTCGCTCGCAATGTGCCCTGGGCCCTTACCCGTCGCGATGGTGCCGTTGTGGCAGGAGAAGCAGCTGCCGATCACCTGCGTGTGGTCCACCTTGAGCGCGGGCGTCCAGGCCGTGGCCGAGTGGCAGGTCTCACAGTTGTTGCTGGTCAGAATATGCATTGGGCCCTTGCCGGTGGCCGTCGTGCCGTTGTGACAGGAGTAGCAGCTGCCCGTCACCTGCGTGTGATCGACGCGTAGCGCAGGCTTCCAGGTCGATGTCGAATGGCAGGATTCGCAGCTGTTGCTCGCGAGAATGTGCGTCGGGCTCTTGCCGGTAGCCTTCACGCCGTCGTGACAGGTGACGCAGTTCGCCGTGATACCAGAGTGACTGAACTGCGCCGGCGTCCAGGCGATCGTCGTGTGACAGGTGCCGCAGTCGGCGGTGGTCACGATGTGGTTCGCGTCTTTACCCGTTGCTGTCGTCCCGTTGTGGCACGAGGAGCAGGTGCCGACGACTTGCGAATGATCGACTGCCGTAACCGGTTTCCAGGCTGCGATGGCGTGGCACGACTCGCAGCTGTTGCTGGTACGAATGTGCGTCGCATTCTTACCGGTGGCGCGGGTGCCGTCGTGGCAGCTCACGCAGTTGCTGGTGATGCCGGTGTGGTCGAAGCGCGCCGGTGTCCAGGCAGTCGTACTGTGGCAGCTGTCGCACTCGGCGGTGGTGATGATGTGATTCGCGGCCTTTCCGGTAGCAGCCGTGCCGTTGTGGCACGAGGAGCAGCTGCCGAGTACCTGGGTGTGATCGACGCGCGTCGCCGGCTTCCAGGCGGTAGTCGCATGGCAGGACTCGCAGCTGCTGCTGCTCTGGATGTGCGTGGCGTTCTTGCCGGTGGCCTGCACGCCGTTGTGACAGCTCACGCAATTGCTGGTGAGGCCGGTGTGGTCGAAGCCGGCGGGCTTCCAGGCAGTCGTCGTATGGCATGTGCCGCACTCAGCCGTGGTCTGAATGTGTCCGGCGTTCTTGCCCGTGGCCGTGGTGCCGTTGTGGCACGAAGCGCAGGTGCCCTGCACCTGTGCGTGATCCACCCGCATGACCGGTGACCAGCCGGCCGGCGTATGGCAGGACTCGCAGCTGTTGCTGGTGAGCATGTGCCCCGGGTCCTTGCCAGTGGCGCGGCCGCCGTCGTGGCAGCTGGCGCAATTACTCGTGATACCCGTGTGATCGAAGCGCGCCGGCTTCCACGCCGTGGTGTTGTGACAGGCATTGCAGTCGAGCGCGGTCACGATGTGATTCGCAGGCTTGCCGATGGAGCGCACGTTGTTGTGGCAACTCTCGCAGCTGCCTCGGACCTCGCTGTGGTCGAAGCGCGTCGCCGGGAGGAATGCCGCGGTCGTATGGCAGTCGCCGCAGCGCTCGGTGCTCATGATGTGCTCCGAGGGCTTCGGCGTGGCGCTGACCAGTGTGCCGCGGCTGTGACAGGCTGCGCACTCGCGCGGCGTGCCCTTGAATACAGCGTTCACGTGACAGGACTCGCAGTTGACGTCGCGATGCGCTCCCGTCAGCTCGAAGCCGGTCGTGAGGTGATCGAAGCTCTTGGCCGTGGCCACGGCGTAGCTGGCGGCCGAGGCCAACGTGAGGGCGAGGAAACACAGGGCGACAGCAAATACCCCGGAGCGCCCGTGAGGTGCGAGCCTGTCTGCTGTCCGCAGTGTCTGCGTGTCCATGACTCGACCTAGTGCAGCCGTGCACCCTTGAACGTCACCGTCGAGTGGCAGCGCTGGCACTGCCGTCCGTACTGCCCGAGATGGATGTCGTCCTGTGCGTGGCAGGACACGCACTGCGTATCGAGCTTGACCTGATCCGCAGGCTGCTTGTGACAGCCGGCACACGTGGCCTTTGCGTGCGCGCCCGAGAGGGGAAAGCCCGTCTCTTTTCCGTGGTCGAAGTCCCAGATTCGCCAGCCGTTCGGCGAATGGCACTTCGCGCATTCCTGACCGAGGCCGCCCTTGTGGACATCATCGCGTGCGTGGCACGCGTAACAGTCGTGGCCAACGTCCTTGTACGCGCGTGTCACGTGGCACTGCTCGCACGGTACGGCGACGTGCAGTCCAACGAGCGGAAAGTCGGTCAGGTCATGGTCGAAATGCACACCGGTCAACCATCCTTCCGGCGTGTGGCAGCTGGCGCAGTCGGTACCGAGCTTTCCGGAGTGCGCATCGCTCGCGCGGTGGCAACCAATGCAGTCGGTCGCCAGCTTCTGAGCGGCCGTCGGCGCGGTGTGGCAGGCGTGACAGTCGACCTTGGCATGATGTCCCTCGAGGGGCCACTTGGTGTCGCGCGAGTGATCGAATGTCGGCGATTCCCACTTCTCGTTGTCGTGGCACTTGCCGCAGTCTTTGCCTAGGCGTCCGGCGTGCGAGTCCTGGCCGCTATGGCAGCCGAAGCAATCGCGGGGCAGCTTGTCCTTGAGATTGCCGGAGCGGTGGCAATCCTGGCAGTCGATGCGCCCGTGCACACCCTCGAGTGCAAAGCCCGTCTCCTTTGCATGATCGAACTTCGTCTTTTTCCAACCCGCCGTCGAGTGACAGTCGCCGCATTTGGAACCGCGCTCGCCGTGGTGCACGTCGTCCGGCTTGTGACAGGACGCGCACTGCTGTGGCGTGCCCTTGTAACGATTACCGAAATGGCACTGCACGCACGGCACGTCTGCGTGCCTGTCGCGCAACGGGTAAGCGGTCTTGTCATGGTCGAAGTGCACGTCGCGCCACGCAGCAGCGTTGTGGCAGGACTCGCAACTTCTGCCGAGCTTGCCTTCATGCGGTTCGACCTGCTGGTGGCACGACAGGCATTCGCTCGGTGCCTCTCGAAACGCCTTGCCGGGACGGTGGCAGCTCTCGCAAGCGAGCGTGGCGTGAGCGCCTGCGAGCGCGAAATCAGTCATCCGGTGATCGAACTGCTCGCGGCCGAGCTTGACGATGTCCGCATCCCGCCCCAGGTGCTCGGAATGGCACGCACGGCATTGCGATGAACTGATTCCGGCCAGCCGGCCGTGAAAGCCGCGCCTTTGGACGATGTCCGCGGCGATCTTGTCGTGGCAGGTGAGGCACAGCTGCGTCTGCCGGGCGCGATCGGCGCGGTCGTGGCACTGCGAGCAGTCTTCCTCGATCTTTTGGTGGGCGCTGGTCAGCTTTCCGGGCATGAGCAGCGTCTCCGGATTGACGGCGTGGGCGAGTCTCGGCGACGTCCACGACATGAGCATTGCCATTACCAGTAGTGCTCCGTCTCTGCTGCGACGCATGTGCCGGCCGCGTCAGCCTCAGTACACATGCACCGCGACGATGTGCACGATCGCCGCCACGAACATGATGAACATGAGTGGCATGTGCAGCACATGCCACAATGAGAACAGTCGCTCGTAGGCCTCGAACTCGGCCACGCGCCGGGTCGCGACCAAGCGCGTGCGGACGTAGGTGCCGGCCGCGCGGCGCAGGCGGCGGCGTTGCTCCGACACGAGCGGGGACTGCCGCGCCGCTGCGCGCAGCGCCTTGGACACATAACGACGCAACCGCCAGCGTGCCAGCAGCGCGTTGATCGCCACGATCAGGGGCTTCGCGAGCCCGAGCACCGGCACGCGCGTACCACTGGCGAGCAGTTTCGCTTCCTGCTGTTCCAGCCGGTTGACGAGCTCAGGCAGGAACGCGATCGTGCCCTGCAGTGTGCGCAGCCGTTCCGCGTTCTGCTGCAACTCGCCCAGGCTCATCTTGCGTCCGTACAGGCCATAGTGGATGTGCGAGTAGAAGTAGCGGCCGACGAGTCCGCTCGAGGCTACCGTCAGCATGCAGAACAGGGCGACGTTGCTGTTGGTGGCGCCAAGGCTGAAGTTCGAGTGATAGAGAATGCAGATCGGTCCAAGGACGCCGAACGCCATGTGTACCTCGAACCACTTGGACAGCGATCCCATGAACTTCAGCCAGCGGAAGCGCTTGCGGGCGGAATAGAGCAACAGCAGCAGCATCAGGCTGCCGCCGACGATCCCAAGGATGTAGCCGAGGCCGGTGTCTGGCGTGATGTAGCGTTCGGTCGGGAGGCGCCAGCCCAGATAGATCACGAGGGCGCACGCGGCAAAGAACACGCGCACAGGCGTGATCCAGCGACGTCGCACCTCCGTCTCAACAGCAGCGGCGGTCCGTGGCCTGGGTATGGCGGGTGCAGACGCGGTGTGAACACGGCGCTGCCCCGCCACGGGCGTCCCGCTCTTCACCTCGTGCTGCAATTGTCTGCCGGGAACGGACACGATGCGCCTCAACTGATTACGCGTGAAATGACGAGGTCCACTTTCATACCAGCCGCGGGCTGCAGGACGGGACTCTCTACATAGAGATCGCCCGGCGCGGGCAGCGCCTGACCACTGCGCGACAGGCGCGCTTCCACGATCACCCGGGTGAAGTCCGACAACCTGCGCGCCGGCATCATCGCCAGGCTGTCATCGAGCCGGAAACTCACTGGCCAGGAAGTGGGCGTGGTGCGAAACACGGCAAGGGGCGGGCCGGGGGAATCGACTGCCTTGGCATATATAAAGAGAGTGGCGCCCGGTAACACTCGTGCGGCGAGTGCCTTGTCGACCGATACGGTGCCAGTGATCTGAACCGCGAGCGGCGCCGGGCCCGTCTCGCTGGAACCGGCCGGTCCCTTGGCCAGGGCTGCGGCTTCGGTGATGTTCGCCTCGATGATCGCCACGTCCGGCGAGTTGGCGGGCAGTGTCGCGCGCAACTCCTTCCACACGGCGAGTGAATCCTGGTATCGATGCTGCTCGTGCGCGAGGCTGGCTTTGAGCCACAGCGCTTTCGGATGGTGTGGGTCGATGGCGAGCGCGCGGTCGATAGCGCGTGCAGGCGCGCCGGCCAGTGAACCGCCGGCAAGCGTTGCAAGCACGTCGGCGTAGTCCGCCCACGAGTCGGCGGTCATGGCGTTCAGTGCAATGACCCGCTCGAACGCGCTGCGTGACTCCTGGAACTTGCGCTGGTGTCGATAGATGGTTGCCAGCTCAAGCCACGCATTGGCGTCGCGCGGGGCTTCGCGCACGCGCGCTTCGAGCGCTTGAGTCGACCTGGTGTCGCTCGCTGCGGGTGGGGACCCTGCTCCTGACGCTCCGGCTGCGCCGGCAGCCTGCGCGCGCACCCTGGCGGCATCGTCGGGGCGGCCCAACACCTCGTAGGTCTGCGCCAGGAGCTGCCAGTCGCTGCTGCTGCCACCCTCGCGCGTCAAGCGCTCTTCGAGTTTGCTCGCGGCACTTTCCAGCGACTGTCCCTGGTCGCCGGGCGCCGGCGCGCGCGCGCCCGGATGTGGAGGAGTGACCGCAGTCAGGGACGGCTCGACGGCGTCGGGGCGGCCCAAAGTGCGGTAGAGAATGAATGCAGCCGCGCCGAAGCCCACGACTGCGAGCGCGGCAATGGCGACGCGGATGCTGCGGCCAGGGAACTTCTGCGCGAACGCGCGTGCGAGCGGAAGCATGACGAAAGCTGCCGCGAAGCCGGTGAGAATTCCCGCTCCGTACCAGAAGTAAGTGACCATTGGCCCACGCGAATGACGCTTGTGATCAAGACATTGAACTGCCTGGTGCTACGCCGCCCAGACGCAGTTCCCGGACCTATTGTCATCAAACCATCAGCGCGCACAATGTCTCGGATGACCGACAAGCACGGCGTCGCGATTCACCGACAATTCCCGGCAGAAATGTGCTTCCGCGCACACATTGGGAGAGTGGTAGTCTTGCGCCGCCCGGCGTCTCTGCAAATAGAGAAACCATGCAGCGAGAATTTGCAGTTGGCGGACGTGGTGAGCTTGAACGCCAAGGACCGGTCTGCGATGTTTCTATTCGATGGAAGTTCTCACCTACCTGATTTACGGAGTGCCGCTGCTGCTGGTGCTGGCGTGGTTTGCACGCAAGCGACGGCATCTCGAGCAGTTGAGCAGCGAAGCGCACGACACCTCGCGCCAGGCAGGGCTGCTCGATCCCGCATCGCTGCATCCTGTCATCGACCCGGCGCGCTGCATCGGCTGCGGTTCGTGCATCAAGGCATGCCCGGAGCAGCCCGAACATCACGTGCTCGGTCTGATCGATGGTCGCGCGCATCTCGTGAGCCCTACGGATTGCATCGGACACGGAGCGTGCAAGGCCGTGTGCCCGGTCGAGGCGATCACTCTGGTGTTCGGCACCGAGCGGCGCGGAGTCGACATACCCCTGTTGAGCCCGCGCTTCGAAACCAACGTGCCGGGCATCTTTATCGCCGGCGAGCTGGGTGGGATGGGACTCATCCGCAATGCGCTCGAACAGGGTCGGCAGGCGGTGGAAGCCATTCACGAACTGCGGCGTGGCAAGGGCGAGGGGCTAGACCTGGTGATCGTCGGCGCCGGGCCGGCTGGTTTCTCCGCGTCGCTGACCGCGATGTCGAAGAAGATGCGTTTCATAACCATCGAGCAGGAATCACTGGGCGGGAGCGTGTTCCAGTATCCGCGCGGGAAGCTGGTGATGACCGCGCCTGCGGAAGTGCCACTGGTGGGCAAGATCAATTTTCGCCAGACGAGCAAGGAACAATTGTTGGAGTTCTGGCGCGAAGCCGAGCGCAAGACCGGGCTCAAGACCAGCTATCGCGAGCGCGTGGAACATGTCGAGCAAGAAGGCGACGGTCTTATCGTGCACACGACCAAGGGGCACTACCGCACGCGCAGCGTCCTGCTGTCGATCGGACGGCGCGGCACTCCTCGCAAGCTCGGTGTGCCGGGCGAAGAGCTGCCAAAAGTGGTGTACCGCCTGATCGACCCGGAGCAGTACTTGGGCCAGCACGTGCTGATCGTGGGAGGCGGCGACAGTGCGATGGAAGCTGCCGCCAGCATTGCCGAGCTAGGCAATACACAGGTGGTGCTGTCCTATCGCGGTGAGGCGTTTGCTCGTGCGAAGCCGCGCAACCGGGATCGCGTCGCCACGGCGCAACGAAATGGCCGGCTACGGGTCATGCTCAATTCCAACGTCAAGCAGATCGCTGCCAAGTGCGTGGCCATCGAACAAGAAGGCGAGCTGTGCGAAGTGCAGAACGATGCCGTGATCATCAGCGCGGGCGGAATCCTTCCGACCGAATTCCTCACCAAAGTGGGCATTCGCGTCGAAACCAAGTATGGAACGGCATAAGGGCGTGAGATCGCTCGCTGCGATCCTGTTGCTGGTTATTGGCGTACTGGCGCGAGCTGAAGCAGCTGGCGTTGCGAGCAGTCCAGTCGATCCCCTCGAGCCGGCCAAAGCAGCCATCCGCGTCAAAGACTACGCGCGCGCGGCAACTGAGCTGCAGAAACCCGCGGCTGATGGCAATGCGGATGCGCAGTATCTCCTTGCGACGTTGCTGTTGAATGGGCTGGGCCAGGCTCCGAGCCCTGTAGCAGCACGAGGCTGGCTCGAAAAGGCGGCTGCGCAGAATCATGCGCGCGCGGCCTACAGCCTGTCCGCGTTGCTCGCGAATTCGACACCACCGGATCCTACCGGCGCGCGCCAGTGGCTCGAACGTGCCCGGCAACTCGGGCTCCCAGAGGCCAAGCAGGCAGAAGCACGAGCGGCGCTGCCGCTCGAGTTCCGCCCGCAGGCCGACCTCGCCGATCCTGCCGCCAGGCGAGACGCGTTGTGGCTTGCGGCGGAGCGTGGCGATGTGAGCGTCATCGAAGCGCTTGCCGAGCACAGCCTGATCGAAGCTCACGATGACTTCGGCCGCGGCGCGCTGGCTCGCGCTGCACGCGCGGGTCAGGCCGAAGCCACGGCGCTGCTGCTTCGCAAGGGTGCGAACGTACGGGCGGCGGACAAGTTTCAGATCACACCACTGATGTTGGCGGCACAGAGCGGAAACGTGGCGACCATGGATGCGCTCCTCGCGGCTGGCGCGCCCACGGATACAGTGGATCAGAGCGGCAACACACCCCTGATGTACGCGGCACGCAACGGACGGCTGGCGGCGGTCGAGCGCCTGATCGCCGCGGGAGCCAGCGTCATGCCGCGCAACACCCAGGACTGGTCGGCGCTCGACTTCGCGCAGTCGGCAGACGCGACGGAAGTTGCAACGCTGCTGAAAGGGAAGGGCGCTGTCGCCTTGCGACATTCTGCGACCCTCTCCACTGGCGGGAGCGTGAATACGGTGCAGCGCGCGCAGCAGCCGCAGGTGGACCTGTATGCGAGTTGGCCAGACCTCGCCGTTGCCGCTACTCGTGCTGATCCTGCGCTGCTCAATGCGCTGCTGGCACGCGGCGCCGATCCCAATGCCACGACCAAGGACGGCACACCAGTGCTGATGGTGGCCGCACAGGCCGATGCAGCGAAGACTGTAGAAACGCTGCTCAAGGCAGGCGCCACGCCGTCGCGCACGGATCGCCGGGGAAGCACCGCCCTGGAACTTGCGGTCCGTGCAGGCTACGTCGATGTCGTGGAGGTGCTGCTCGCACATGGCGCTACCGTCGTCACGCCCTCACAATCCGGGGAGCCCCTGATCGTTGCGGCGGCAAGGGCGGCGAGCCCCGAGGCCGCGCGTGCGCTCACGGCACGTGGCGCCGCCGTTACTGCTGCCGATGAGAGCGGAATGACCGCCCTCATGATCGTAGCGCGAACGCCGCGCGTGGAGTTCGCTACCCAACTAATCGATGCCGGCGCGCAAGTGGATCAGGAAGACAAGATCGGCCGCACAGCGATCTGGCACGCGGCGCGCTCTGGGAATCTCGCGATGGTGAGGTTTCTCGCGAGTCGTGGCGCCAGCGTCGAGCGCGCCGACAAGAGCGGCATCACGCCACTGGGCGCCGCCGCTGTCGCCGGGGACGCCGAGACAGCCGCCTTCCTGCTCGAGAATGGCGCGGGAGTCAATGCGCGCAGTACGCATGGCGGCACGCCGCTACTGCTGGCTGCTGCCAGCGGACACGACAAGGTCGTCGACACGCTCCTCTCCGCGCGCGCTGACAAGAACATGCAGGACCAGTCCGGCGACACGGCGCTCATGATTGCCAGCCGCAACGGCAGCACCGAGCTCGTTCGCAAGCTCGTGGATTCCGGAGCCAATACCAAGCTGCGCAACAACGATCACGCGGCGGCAGTCGACATCGCCGGCGCGCGCGGCTTCACGACAATCGTGCAGCTTCTCGGAGGTAAGTAACAGCACTGCCGAACGGGACCCGCACCCCGGAGAGGGTGCGGGTCCGGCAGTCAACTGGCGGCGGGCGATCAGTTCGTCGCGGTGAGGTTCACGTTGACATGGTTGGCCGTCAGCGTGCTGGTGTCCGCATCGAATGAGCCCGAGGCACTCATTCCCACGGCCTTGCTGCCCGCGGCGAGCTTGGTGCTCAATTGTGCACTGAACTCGCCGAAGTCGCTGAACACTTCCACGCGGCGCGGCTCGCCGATCGCATAGAGACCGAAGCCGGTGACCGGCTTGATGACCGGCGCGGTCGGCAGGGTCTCGATGTCGATGAGGCGCGGGCCTATCGCGATGAAGTGCCGGAGGCCGAGGCTTGCGTTGGCATTGTCGATCACGATGCTCTGCGCATCGATGTTGAGGAACGGCGTCGCGGTGCCCGTGAGGCCCCAGCCGATGCCGAGGATCGCACGCACGTCCTGGAAGTCGACGACGGTGCGTCCCTCGAAGTCAGGCGGCGCAGCGCCGAATGGCGTGACGAACCCAAACACGCGTGCCGGCGATCCGCTGGTGAGACCGCTCAGCGTC
>Ga0326726_10001081_pt1 | contig 25083 bp, 20 predicted proteins | sample MHFenrmetagenome_2_FD_207603 | JGI IMG/M metagenome (GOLD analysis project Ga0326726, IMG submission 207603) | Lab enriched peat soil microbial communities from Michigan Hollow, Ithaca, NY, United States - MHF15MN | ecosystem: Environmental > Terrestrial > Soil > Wetlands > Peat | place: USA... | reverse complement strand
ACCTTCGTCCCGAAGATTCTCGACTACGTTGCCGTGGATGATTGCGGTACCGTGATCAACCCGCCCATCGTCGAAGGCCAGGTCTATGGCGCGACTGCGCACGGCATCGGCGCGGCGCTGATGGAGACCTGCGCCTACGACGCCGTCGGTAACATGCTGACCAGCACCTTCAGCGACTACACACCCATCACGTCCGTGAATATCCCGAAAATCAGGTACGGCCACATTTCGACGCCTTCGCCGCACAGCTACAGCGGCGCGAAAGGCATGGGCGAAGGTGGCGCCGCTCCGATCCATACCATCTCGGCGGCGTTGCAGGATGCTTTGTTTGCGCAGGGCATCTTTGTCGACGATTCCTTCAACAATGCCGACAGCATTTTTCGCTCACTCAAGCAACACGAAGGCGGACAGTTGGAGAAGCTAGTCAAGCTCGAAAAGAAATGAAGAGAGTCTGCATCATCGGATGTGGCGCGATCGGATCGCTCTACGCCGCGCACCTGGCGCGTGTCGCCGAGGTCTGGGCCTACGTCCGCCGTGAGGATCACGCCCGCGCGTTGAATCGCGAGGGCCTGCACGTTACCGGAAGCCACGAATTCGCAGTCGCGCTCAAGTCCACGACCAATCCGGCTGAGCTGCCTGATTTCGATTTCGGGATCGTCGCCACCAAGGCCATTCAGGTCGAGGAATCCATTCGCCCGATCGGCCGCCGCTTCGACAAAGGCGCCGTGCTCTCCGCGCAAAATGGCTTGGGCTGTGAAGAAATCGTCGCCCGGCACACGCGTGGATACGTGATCCGGGGCACGACTTTCATGAGCGGCACCCGCCACAGCGACACGCACGTCCAGTACGAACTCGACACTCCGACCTGGATGGGACCGTTTGAGCCCAGCGGCACGCCGTATTCTGTAGTGAAAGACTTTGCCGCGCTCATCGTCGCCGGCGGGCTGAAGGCCGAAGCGCTGCAAGATGCCAAGCCCGCGCAGTGGTCGAAGCTGATTTTCAATGCGTCGGTGAACAGTGTTTCCGCGCTCACCGGGCTGCCCCACTCTCCGCATTTTGCGGATGAAGATAAGTTCTCGGATCTGGGTCACTTGCTGCACGCACTGATCGAAGAAGGCAAACGCGTGGCTGAGGCCCTCGGCGTGCACCTGCACGAAGATCCCTGGGCGATGAACCGAATCGGCGCCATGACCAATCATCCGCCCTCCATGCTGTACGACGTCCGCCACCGCTTGACCACGGAAGTGGAGTTTCTCTCGGGCGCAATCGCCCGAGAGGCCGAACGCGTGGGTGTGCCTGCGCCTTTGCATACCGCGATGTATCGCCTGATCAGAGGAAAGGAAGCAGCCTGGAGTTTTCAGGACGAGAACAAACCGGTAACCGTGCATTGAACGTAGCGCCGGCGACTCGCCGGCTGTCCCGAGGGCGACTCGCCCTCGGACTGGAGCGAGATCAACCAATGGCTTGGCCAGTAGACAACACGAAAGTCGACCGCGTCCGTGCCCTGATGATAGAGCAGGATGTCTCGGCGCTGGTCTGCCGCGCGCCCGATAACGTGCTTTACCTCACCAACTACTGGTGCATGAAGGGCTACGACGCGGTGGTTTTCCCGCGCGAAGGTGAGGCAACGCTGATTGCACTCGAGCCGCAGCAGGCCGATGCCGAACGAAATTCCTGGACCAAGGACATCCGTTATTTCAAGGGCTACGACGAGCGCGACCCCCGGCCGCCTCAGTTTCGCGCCTGGGACCGCGCGTACGAAGTCCTGAAACAGCGCGGCTTGACCGATAAAGTGGCCCTCGAACTTAACATGGGAACGCAGTCCGCCGACCGCATGGTCGGCGAACCGACGACCTTCATGATGTCGTACTTCGATTCGTTCAAGAAATTCTGCGGGCAAGTTGTCGACGCCACCCCGCTGCTCAATGAAGCCCGTTCGATCAAGACGACGCAGGAAATCGAGCGCATGCGCCTGGCCAACGAACTCGCTGCCCTCGCCATGGCTCACACCCGCGAGCATATGCGTCCCGGCATGAAAGAAAGCGAAGTGGGCGCGATGTATGAAGGCTTCGTGCACGGCATCGGGGTCGGCTACCAGGGCAAAGTCGAGATGGCACGCGCCTTCACGCTGGTCTGGTCCGGCAAAGGAATTGCAACTTTCACCGCCACCGGCGACCGCCCGATTCAGAAAGACGAGCCGACGCTCTTCGAAATCTGGGTCTGCGCCGATGGCTACTGGACCGATCTCACCAAGAACGCCTGCCCCGGCGATCTCAAGCCCAACTACCACAAGCTGCTCGACTTGCTTCTCAAAGTTTTCAACGAAGGCGTTTCCTTTGCGCGCGATGGCGCCAGCTTTCCCGATCTCGACAAGTTGATTCGCGCCCGCATCGCCGAAGGCGGATACCCGGGACAGCCCTCCCATCCCATCTGCCACGGAGTCGGCGCGCGCGCCCACGAACCGCCGTACGCGCACCAGGCTGGCACGGGCTCGATCCGGAAAGGAATGGTGCTCGCGATCGAACCTGGAATCTACTGGCCCGGGGGCGGCGGATTGCGTCTGGAAGACGATTTCCTGATCACCAGTGAGGGAAACGAAAAGATGTGTACCGACCCAGACGATTTCCGTCTGGCGAAGCATTAGAGAGTAGCGCCGGCGACCCGTCGGCAGTCCGCGAGGGCAACTTGCCCTCGCCCCTGAGAACGGCGAACCGGGAACTGAGAAAGAAAACTTGTCCAAAGCTGTCAGCAACTCGAAGCAAGCGCTCGACCCGAAACTGGTCGACCGCATTCTCGCCGAAGTCCGCGAAGACGAGATCATTGCCATGTCGTCGGACGTCATCAATATTCCCAGCCCCACCGGGCAGGAAGTGGAAGAAGCGCGCGCCAACGTAGTCGGCCGCTGGAAAGGCTCCGGAGGCGGCAAGAACCTGATGTTCAACGGCCACATGGATACCTCGAACACCGGCCGTGAAGAATTTCTCACCGGACTTGGTTACAAGCCGCATGCGGTCGTCAAAGAGGGATTCATATACGGCCTCGGCATCTACAACATGAAAGGTGCACTCGTCTGCTACACGAACGCCGTCAAAGCCTTGCAGCGCGCGGGCGTTCACCTGAAGGGCGACGTGATCATCGCCGCTGTCGCCGGCGAGATCGAAAAAACGCAGTGGGGAGATTTCAAAGGCAAAGAGTACCGCGGCTACGGATTTGGCACGCACTACCTCGTCAATCACGGCGTGCTGCCCGACATGTGCATCCTCGGCGAGCCCACCGACATGCGCGTGGTTCTGGAACACTTCGGCTCGATGTGGGTGCGCATCTCCTGCACGGGAATTTATGTGCACACCGCTTTTTGCGAAGGCCGCCAGGAGATGAACTCTATCCGCCGCATGGTCGAGCTCATGCCGCCGATCCTGAATTGGATTGAAGCCTGGGAAAAGAAGGCCGCTTACGGCAGCAAGAAGGCTCTCGTCAACCTCGGCGGTATTCGTGGCGGACACGCCTGGCGCGCCAGCCGCACTCCCGAGAGAACCGACCTGTTTCTCGACGTGCGGGTTCCTCCCACTATCCCCATGGCCGACGCGCGCCGTGATGTGCAGCAGGTCTTCCTCGAGCTTGAGAAGGCGCATCCCGACTGGGGCCTGGAATTCGAAACCTATGTTTCGGTTCCCGGCGCGCGCATCAGCGGGGACCATGAAATGATCCGCGCCATCGATCGCAACCACGAGCGCATCATCGGTAAAAAGCCCGAGCGTGAAGTTGTCACCTGGTGTTCCGATGCCAGCGTGCTCAGCCGTTACGGAGTGGAAACCGTGAATTACGGCCCCTCCAGTGGCCCCCGCGACAAGGAAGGGGAGAAAGTCCGGATTCAAACGCTAGTGGACATCACCAAGGTGTACGCGCTGACCGCCGCGGAGTTGTGCGGAGTACAAGGGTAGCGCCGGCGTCTCGCCGGCCCAGAAGGGCCGTGGAAAGCGGCAGTTTGAAGGTTGGTATCAGGGTATTGCGACAACTCCCGCTGTAGAGACGGGGCTCGCCCCGTCTCCGCTGCAAACGGAGACGCGGCAAGCCGCGTCTCTACGGACAAACGGAGGCGCCTTTTAGGGACCGCGCACAAGAGGTCAGATTGCCAAGTCAGAAAGAAATCGATCGCCGCTACAAAAACATCCGCTCCCGGATGCAAGCCGCTCGACTGGACGCTCTCATCGTCTGCGGCAATCAGTACGCCGGATTCGAGGGGGCGGTCTTTTACACGTCGGGCTTTGAGATTGTCCATCGTTATGTGTACGTGCTGATCCCGCTCGAAGGCGAACCCACGCTCGTCTTTCCGCGCGAAGCGCGCTGGATCGGTGACAAGAAGAAACCATGGGTAAAGGACCAGGTCTGGCCTGACGTTCCGGGCAAGTGGTTGCGTGATCGTGCCGCCGAACGCAGATGGAAACGCATCGGTACTTACGGGATGAACTTCGTGATGGCTGTCCGCGACTACCGTGAACTCGCGCAAGCGCCCTTCGAACTCGCCCCGTTCGACCAGGAATTCGACATGGCGCGGGCGGTGAAGAGCGACGAGGAACTCGCCGAAGTACGCGACGCCATGGACATCATCCTCGATGGCTTCTGGGCGCTGGTCGCCGCTTACGAGCCCGGCAAGACCGAGGCCGAAATCATGGCTCCGGCCGTCGAACGTTTCTTCGCACGCGGCGCCGGCCCGCGCATGATGAACATTCTCCTTTCAGGCGAGAATGGCGAAGCCAACGCCTATTTCAAAGTCCCGGGCAATCGCAAAGTCGCGGGCAACGATCTTCTTCTCTACTCTCTCGAAGTTACGGGCGCCGGAGGTTACTGGGTGGAATTCTCCCGTCCTCTCATTCAAGGCAAGCCTAGCGCCACCACGCAGAAGATGGCCGACGCCTATCCGCACGCGATGGAGTCAGCGCGCAAGCTGATGCGCGCCGGCGAACTGACCTCGAACGTTCATCGGTCGGTGGCGGACACTTTCGCCCAACATGGTTTTTCGCTCGGGCACCTCTCTGGCCACAGCATTGGCACCACCATGATCGAATACCCGGCGATCGGCGCAAAAACCGAGGTGCCGCTGGAAGAGAACATGATTTTTTCGTTGCATCCGCAGGTGGTCGATCAGGACGGCAAGGTCTGTCTCTATACCCAGGACACGTATCGCATCGGCGAATCCGAAGGCGAGTGCCTGGCCGACGTCCCGTGGATGTTTTTTAGCGGCGAGGAAACGCGCGAGAACGTGCGAAGTCAGAAATCAGAAGTTAGATGGCAGAAGTGAGGGCCCACCAACCAGTCGAGGTTTACTTCTGCAATCTGACTTCTGCCTTCTGACTTTATACACAGACTTTGGAGTTCGCCTTTTGCTGAGAGTTTGCATTGTCGGATGCGGCGCGGTGGGCAGCCTGTTTGCCGCGCATCTCGCACGCCGAGGCGAGGCGGAAGTGTGGGCCTACGACGTGTGGAAAGACCACATGGATGCGATCAACAAGAGCGGCCTGCGTCTCTCTGGCGCTGTCGACTTCACCGCGAAACTCCATGCGACCAGTGACGCCAAAGAACTGCCACGCTGCGACTACGGAATTCTCGCCACCAAAGCGATCCACACGCGCGCCGCGATCGCGCAAACCGCCCGCGCCTTCGATGACAACAGTGCCGTGTGCTCGGTACAGAACGGCGTCGGCAACGAAGAGATTATCGCCGAGCACGTAAAGTTCGTGATTCGGGGCACGACCTTTCCTGCCGGTCACCCCGTCGCTCCCGGTCACATCGGGTTCGACATCAAGGGCGACACCTGGATCGGTCCTTTCGAGCCGACGAACACGCCACTGTCGAAAGTCGAGGAACTCGCCGGCCTCATCACCCGCTCCGGGATGAACACGATTGCGTTGAAAGATGCCCGAGGCGCGCAGTGGACCAAGCTGATTTTCAACGCCGCCACCAACCCGGTCGGAGCCCTGACTCTCTTGCATCACGGTGCCGCCACGCGCTTTACACCCACCGGCCAATTGTTCAACGATCTCATCTCCGAAGGAGAATCGGTCGCGAAGGCCATGGACATCGCTTTGCACGGTGACCCCCGCGCCTTAGTCCAAAAGGGCGCGAACGCCCCCGGCAAACACCGCGCCTCCATGCTCCAGGACGTGCTGGCGAAACGCCAGACTGAAGTCGATTTCATGAACGGCGCCATCGTGAAGTGGGGTGAAAAGACTGGCGTGCCTACTCCACTCAATAAGGCCGTGTGGGAACTGATCAAGGGCCTGGAGCGTTCCTGGAGCGATCCAGAGTGAGTACAGAGCTGAGCTTTGAGACCTGACACCTGAGACCTTACCTATGCCCATCCCATTCAACATCGGAGTCCTGCAACTCAGCATGGAACCGGTCCACGAGACCTTGGCCATGGCCAAGGCCTGCGAGGACGCGGGTTTCGACACCTTCTGGATCGCGGAAGCCTACCCCTGGTGGCGCAAGCATTCTTTTGAAGCGCGCTCGTCGACTGCCATCCTGGCCGTCATTGCTGCACAAACCAAGCGTATCCAACTCGGCTGGGGAATTATTTCGCCCTACACTCGCCATCCCGTGCAGATCGCGATGGAAGCGCGCGTCATGCAGGACCTTGCCGGCGACCGCTTCCTGCTCGGCCTGGGCGCGTCGAAAATCTTCATGAAAGAAATTGGCGAGGGCGAAGGCGAGAAAGTCGGCCCGGCCACCGTCATGCGCGAGAGTATCGAGATCATCCGCGGCGTGCTCAAAGGCGATGCTTTCGAATACCAGGGCAAGGTGTTTGCCGCCAGCGTGCCCCCTCTCAAGTCGGACGCGCACGCTTCCCGCAAGATTCCTCCGGTATATGTTGCCGGCACTGGTCCGGCGATGCAGAGGCTGGGCGGTTCCCTGGGCGATGGCTTGCTCACAGCCTCCATCACCACGCCTGCGTTTGTGCGTTATTCGAAGAAGAACATGGAGGAGGGCGCGGCGAAGGCAGGGCGCGATGCTTCGAAGCTGATCGTCGGGTGCGTGATCGTCGGCAGCATCGGGCGTGACTCGAAGAAAGGCAAGGAGGGTGCCCGCGAACAGGCGGCCATGTACCTCGCCAACAAGGTGCAGAACATCAAAGGTTCCGCAGATGTCCTGCTCGAATCTGCCGGCATAAGCTTCGCCGAGCTACAACCGGTGGCCGACGCCATGGAAAAAGGCGGCCGCAAAGCCGCTGCCCAGGCCGTGTCTGACGAACTGCTGCGCAAGGTTTGCCCGATTGCCGGTACGCCCGACGAGTGCATTCAGAAGATCGACGAATACCGCGCCGCCGGCTGCACCCACATCATGCTGGAAATCTGGGGAGACGATCGCACGGGACAGGCCAAGCTTTTCGGGGATGCGGTGCTGCCACACTTCAGAAAGTAGGCGGGAAGAAGTCGAAGAAACTCAGATTGACGCGGTGATTCGGTAGATAAAAGACTCGCGGCCACTCCCGTCAGTCCTTGATCCCACACGAACTCCGCCTATCTTTTCCATGGCCTTTTGCGACCGCACATTCCGTGTGCCCACCAGAAAGATAACGCTGTTCACGAATTGGAAGGCGTGCCTTAGCATGAGCTGTTTCATTTCTCGGTTGTAGCTGCCGCCCCAGTGGGACCTGGCCAGAAACGTCCAACCAATTTCGATTTCGCTTTTTTCCTGGTCGTATCCGTGGAATCGCGACGACCCGATAACCTTGCCGTCCTTGGAATCAATGGCGATCAGCGCACCCCCGGATTCCATGGCCTCGCGGAAAAATTCCTTGAAAACTTCCGCTTTGTAACGGTCTCGCATCGGATGTTGTTCCCAGAGGAGCGGATCGGAAGCTACGGCGAAAAGGTCGTGAAAATCCTCTCGTCGAAGCGGTCTGAGTTCGAGCAGCTTGCCTTTCAAAATAGGCTGGAGATCAAAGGACATCCTTGATTCTGACCTCTCCTACTTTCCCATCACCAATTTTGCAATCGTCGCCAATTGCATATTCGACGTGCCTTCATAGATCTTCCCGATCTTCGCGTCGCGCCAGTATTTTTCGACCGGGTAGTCTTTCGTAAATCCGTACCCGCCGTAGATTTCCACGGCCAGCGAGGTCACGCGCTCCGCTACCTGCGACGCGAACAGCTTGGTCATGGCGGCTTCTTTCACGAAGTTTACGCCGGCATCTTTCATGCGCGCGGCGTTATAAACCATCAGCCGGACCGCTTCGATTTCGGTCGCCATCTGCGCGATCTGAAACTGGACTCCCTGAAACTCTGCAATCGGTTTGCCGAACTGCTTGCGTTCCTGCGCGTACTTCGCCGCACATTCCCAGGCGCCCTGCGCCACACCCAGCATCTGCGCGCCAATACCGATGCGCCCTTCGTTCAACGTCTCAATCGCGATCTTGTATCCCTTGCCCACTTCGCCCAGGGCGTTCTCCTTGGGCACGCGGCAATCCTCGAGAATCAGCTCGCACGTGGACGAAGCACGAATCCCCAGCTTGTCCTCTTTCTTTCCCACCGTGAATCCCGGGAAATCCTTCCCGATCAGAAAGGCCGTGATTCCCTTGTAGCCTTTCGACGCATCGATGGTCGCAAACAGGATGAACAGCCCAGCCTCTTTGCCGTTCGTGATCCAAAGCTTGCGGCCATTCAGGACAAAATCATTTCCTCTCAACTCGGCCTTGGTCTGGAGCGCGAACGCATCCGACCCCGATCCCGCCTCGCTCAAGGCGTACGCACCCAGCGTGTCGGCAACCAATTTGGGCAGATAGCGTTTCTTCTGTTCTTCGTTTGCCCAGCGCAGCAGCGCATTGGCAACCAGCGTGTTCTGCACGTCCACGATCACGCCCGCCGATGCATCCACGCGCGAGAATTCTTCCACCGCCAGGATGGCCTCGAAGAACTTGCCGCCCGCCCCGCCATACTGCTCGGGAATTTCGATCCCCATCAGCCCCAGCTCGAAGAACTGTTCCAGCAGGCCGTGGTCGAAGACTGCCTTCTCATCCATCTCCTTGGCCAGCGGACGAATCTTGTCCTCGGCAAAGTGGCGGACGTTGTCGCGAAACAGGATTTCATCTTCCGTGAGATTTGTAAGCGGGGCGGGATTTGCAAGCTGCAATGTTTCCGGCATAGATTTACCTTCCGTGGCAGACTCAAAATTGTAGCAGGAGAAAAGTTCTCAGTTCCCAGTTCTCGGTTCTCGGTAAAATCGTGCCGTTTGCTTTTACCGAGAACCGGGAACTGAGAACTCGGCTATTGCGACACCAGCTCCGCGACCGTCAACTGATCAGCCTTCCGCAACTCCGGAAACAGCCACGCCCAGATTCCAATCACGAGCAACGTCCCAACTCCTCCCAGCACCACCGCCGGCACCGTGCCGAACCACTGGGCCGTGAGTCCCGACTCGAATTCGCCCAACTCGTTCGATACGCCGATAAAGAGCATGTCCACCGCGTTCACCCGCCCGCGCATTTCGTCGGGAGTGGCGATCTGCACCAGCGTCGCTCGGATGATGACGCTGACCATGTCACTGGCGCCCACCAGAAATAGCGCGACCAGCGACAGGATCAAGCTATGCGAGATTCCAAACAGGATTGTGAATACGCCGAATGCTGTCACGCAAAGCAGCATCGTCATGCCGGCGCGCCGTCGAATCGGCCGGTGCGCCACGACAATCGCCATGACGGCCGCACCCACTCCGGGAGCACTGCGCAGCAGACCCAGTCCCCACGGACCGGTATGCAGAATTTCCCGAGCATAGACCGGCAGGAGCGCCACCGCGCCGCCCAGCAGAACCGCGAACATGTCGAGCGAAATGGAGCCGAGAATCAGTTTCTTCTCCCCGATGAAACGAAAACCCGCCAGCACACTTCGCAGGCTCACCGGCTCATTGGGACGCGTCGCCGGGCGCGCCTTGATTCGCATCGTCATCGACAGCGCCAGAATCGACACCGCCACCGACATCGCGTATACCGCCTTCGGCCCGCCAAAGATCGCATAGGCAATCCCGCCGATGGCCGGGCCCGCAATGGTCGCAATCTGAAAAGCACTCGAGTTCCACGCGACCGCATTGGCAAAATGCTCCTCCGGCACCAGGAGCGGGAGAATGGCGCGACTCGCCGGCCAGTTAAAAGAACGCACCGTGCCCAGCAGCACCAGGACAACATAGATCAAGTGAACCGACCTGGGCGCTCGCCAACTGATGAGCAGCAGCATCGCCGAACAGAGCGCGAAGCCGACGTAGCACCACATCAGCAGCCGCCGCCGATCGAACAAGTCAGCCGCGTGCCCCGCCACCAGAAACAACGCAAATCCCGGCAGAAACTGTGCCAGTCCGACGTACCCCAGGTCGAGCGGGCGATGCGTGATCTCGTATACCTGCCATCCCACCGCCACCGACAACATTTCCAGCGACAGCACGATAAAGAACCGCGCCAGCATGTAGGAAACGAAATCGGGATGTGTGAATGCCACTCGGCCAGCCAGCCGAGGATCCTGGGAAGTGAGCATCGCAGACTAGAAGTTATCGCATCCATCGAGGGTTGGGATAGGTAGGGAACAAGGCGCGAGGCGCAGACCGGAAGCCGCCTGCTACCCCGCGCTCGAAGAGCATGGATGTCGTCGATGGGCGACGGCGCTGATCTACCGCTTCGCTGCAACGACGGCCAACTCCTGCCTCGCGGACTGTGCCATCAGCATTTGCTCCGCCCGGCAACGGGAGCACTGGTGGACTTGCCGGTCCGGCTCTGTCCAAACCTGCGCCAGAAAATACTGGTCGCCGTATTTGTTGAAGACAAGCTTGGTGCTGGACTCCGCCGAGCTGGTTGCGGAGGGATGGACGTAAGCCATGGCTCGTGCCCGACCGTCGTTCTTCTCGATCACAATCAGGTAGGGGTCCCCTGGATGGTAAATAGAGTAGTCTCCCGCGGGAAGATGTACCCCTCCAGCGACGAATGCAAACGGGACATGAACGCGGAAGAGTGGCTGCCGGATCGACATCTGAGCCTGTAGTGCAGCCGGGATGAGCAGAATGAGGACAAGCAGGGTGGCAAGGTGAGTCACTCGGGTTTTCATAGAACCTCCTTCTAGCGCATTACGTTGTCGCCACGAACGTGGCGGTTCAGCTCCCACCATGAACAATTCGTCGACGGGGAGCAATGGAACCGGAATGGAAGTCGAATAGAAACAGGATGACAACGAGATGACACGCCGGGGAGGCTGGAGTCGGGTCCCAAAGTGATGAAACACGCCACAGAAAAGTCGATTTCTCAGCTTCCTGGCACGAGTGCACCTGACCCCACACGGATTTGCTGAATTTGATCTGCGCAAACGGCATGGGGATGAATTCCGCCACAGTTCCAATTTGGGAAATGCGCGCTCACAAATCTGCGCTACCTCACTGCCCGCGGTGCAGAGTCCCCACTAAAATAGTTCTGATACTTGGACCGAGGGGGCGCCTGCAAAGGACCCATGCCGCCCTTGCTTGCCCATGTCGCCCGTTTCGGGCCCTTTCAACTGGACCTGCGCGCCGCCGAACTGCATCACAACGGCACCAAGACTAAGCTCCCCGAACAACCCTTCCAGATTCTGGCTGAACTAGTCGCGCATCCGGGCGAAGTCGTCACCCGCGAGGAGCTGCGCCAGCTTTTGTGGGGTGGGGACACGTTCGTAGATTTCGAGCACGGCCTGAACACGGCGGTAATGCGTCTGCGAGAAATCCTGGAGGATTCGGCGGAGCACCCCCAATACATCGAGACCGTGCCTCGTCGCGGGTACCGCTTGATGGTTCCGGTGGAACGGACAGACCCCACCGTTGTTGCAGGCCCGCCTGCTGCCCGCTGGCGCCTCTGGATCGCGGCCGCAGCCCTGGTCGGGGTGACTCTCTTGCTCTGGCTGGCAGTGAGCGGCTGGCGGCTGAGGCCGAAGATCGAGTCGCTGGCCGTGCTGCCCCTGGAAAACCTTTCGGGCAATCCTGAGGAAGACCACTTTGCCGACGACATGACCGGGACGCTGATCGCAGAATTGGGGAAGGTCCGTGCGTTGCAAGTAGCCTCGCTGCAGGCCGTCATGTCATTCAAGGGCACGAATAAACCAGTCAGGCAGATCGCCGCCGAGTTGGACGCGGACGCGGTGTTGGAAGGCTCAGTAGTGCGAACCGGAGACAAAGTACGAATCACAGTTCAGCTAGTGCAGGCCCGTCCCGAACGGTACCTGTGGTCGGAAAGCTTCGAGCGCGATCTCCGCGACGTAGCTGCACTCCGGCAGGAGGTTGCGCACGCGATCGCCGGAAAGATACGGACCGGAGGCCGGTTCTGGTGGTCCCGGGCGCTCACCCCGGTCAAGCCGCCGTCGGCCCTGGCCATCAAGCGTCTAACGACAAGTGGCATGGTCGAACTCGCCGCGATTTCGCCCGACGGCAAGTACCTGGTGTATACGGAAAATGAAGGTCACAAGCAGAGCCTGTGGCTGCAGCAGATGGCCAGCGGCAGCCGAACCGCACTGTTGCCGCCCGTGGCGGAACAGTACGGCGCTGTAAAATTCTCCGCCGACAGTAACTACATCTACTACACGCGGAAGAATGAAAAGGGACCGGCAGACCTCTACCAGATTGCCGCGATCGGGGGCGCTCCCCGCAAGCTGCTGGTGGATGTCCCGAACGAGTTCGCGGTCTCCCCGGATGGCAGATCGTTCGCCTACGTGCGCTCGGGTTGGCCGGAAAAGGAAACGGTTCTACTGGTTCGAACTGCCGATGGTGCCCCCGAAAAGACCATCAAAACCTGGCCCAAATCGATGCTGTTGAGAGAGATTGCGACCTGGTCGCCGGATGGGAAGCTGCTGGCCACAGTGCAGCTTCCCCCGGAAAAGAACTCCATCGGCCTGGTCGCGGTGCCGGTTGACGGTGGGCCAGAAACCGCCGTTTTCAGTTCCATGACCTGGCGGGATATTTATGCGCCCCAGTGGCTTCCCGACGGCAGCGGACTAATTGCGCCTGCGTATGAGAAGGCTCCTCAACTCTGGGAATTCCCCTACCCGGTCGGGCCACCGCGGCAGATCACGCGCTTTACCACTCGATATTATACGGCCAGTCTCACGGCTGATTCCCGCGCCTTGGTGGCCGTGGAGGAGACTAACCTTTCCGGTATCTGGGTGGGGACAGCCACGGCGCCGGACCGGGTGCGCCGGGTAACTCCACTAGGCAGTCGTACTGTCGGCGCCATCGGCCTCGCCTGGACGCCGGACGGCCGGATGATCTACTGGTCGAACGACCACGATCAAAGCGACTTCATGATGATGAACGCAGACGGGAGCAACGCACAACGTCTGCCACTAGATGGCTTAAAGTGGTTTCCGAACGTTTGTCCCGATGGTCGCACTCTCTTGTTCATGGCTCCCCATCCCATCACTGCCGAAGACGTTGTTATGCGTGCCGACCTCGACGGCGGCCAGTCGCAAGCGATTAAGGAGACAAATGTCTGGGGCTTCGTCCACTGCACTCCGGATGGGAAGTGGGTGGTGTACAACCGGGGTACGGGAAAGAAGCTTTTCAAGGTGCCTATCGAGGGTGGGACGCCCATTGAGTTGACCGACCGAACCTGCATCCCCTCCGCCCTTTCTCCCGATGGCCGGTGGATCGCTTGTCACTACCTTCCTGAGGAAGGTGCCCCGAAGCTCGCCATCATTCCCTTTGCCGGTGGCCCTCCGGTCAAAGTGTTTGACTTGCCATCGACCGTGGTCTGTCTTCGCCAACCCGGCCAATCGAACGCAGGGTTCCTTACTCCGTTTGCGTGGACCCCCGATGGCCGCGCGGTGGCTTTTGTAGACAATCGCGACGGCGTCGGCAACCTCTGGGCACAAGCGATCGCCGGAGGAGCGCCGGTCCAGCTCACCCACTTCACGGGCGAAGGCATCTCCTTCTTTGCGTGGTCTCGCGACGGAAAGCAGATCGCCATCGCACGCGGAACCAGTACCGATGATGCCGTGCTGATCACCAACTTCCGGTAGCGGAACCTGCGAGGATTCATATCCCCAACTGTCTGCCCGGACCGCCCGCTTCGGGCCCTTCCGGTTACACTCCAGCGAAGCCGTCACCCGCGAGGAACTGCGTCATTTTGATACAAACAACGCAAATTATGCGTTGGACTGCCCTTGGGAAAACGGTTACTTTCACACATCGCCGGGGTCGTCAGGACTCCGTGGCGGAGGTAACGAGAGGAGCCATGCATGAAACCCTCGGCTCAGGCCTTCCAGCGCCGTAACCTTGAGAATGGTGACCGCGCCTTGGCTGAATCCAAGTGCCAGGCCTGCGGCAAGATCGTGGACACGACGAGTCCATCGCTCGAGCGAGGAGAAACCGTGGCCTTCCCATCTCCAATGGAGCCCATCAATGGGGAAGTCCCCAAGAAACGACCGTCGAGTGCCGTCGATCTGGAGAACCTGTTGCACTTCTCCCAGCAGTTGTATGCTCACGCACTTACGTTGCAGGAAGTGATTCGGAGCGGAGGAGAAGTGACGTACGAGGCGTTGAAACCCCGGTGCGAACGGCAGGCGGCAGAGCAATTCGAAATCTTCTATCACCCCGGTACCCGGCCCTTAGGATTGCGCAAACGTGGCGCGGGGTCGCGTGGTTAGCGGTTTGAATCAGGTCGCGCAATCCATCTTGGACGGCCAACAAACCAGCAGGCCAGGCTCTGCAGGCGCCGTCTCGCCTGAAGTCAGGGCACGCACCGACTTCACTTTCTGTTAATCAGTGCCGCCACATATCCCGCCCCGAAGCCATTATCGATATTCACCACGCTGACGTTCGAGGCGCACGAGTTCATCATTCCCAACAGCGCCGCCAGTCCCTTAAAGGCCGCGCCGTATCCGACGCTGGTCGGGACCGCCACCACCGGAACGCCCACCAGCCCCCCGACCACGCTGGGTAGCGCTCCTTCCATCCCCGCGCACACGATGATCACCCGCGCCTTCGAAAGCGTCCCGCGGTGTGCCAGCAGCCGGTGAATGCCGGCCACCCCAACGTCATAGATGTGCTGGACGGCATTCCCCATGATCTCAGCCGTGACCACCGCTTCTTCCGCCACCGGGATGTCGCTCGTTCCGGCCGATACCACCGCGATCATGCCTTTGCCATACCGCTTGCCATCGCGCTTCAGAACAATCGCTCGCGCCAGAGGCCGGTACTCCGCCTTCTTCACCTTCACCGCCACGGCGGCGTACTGCTCTTCGGTCGCTCGCGTCGCCAGCACGTTGCCACCATGCTGGGCCAGCCGGCTGAAGATGTCCGCCACCTGCCGCGGGGTTTTGCCCTGGCTGAAGATCACTTCCGGCATTCCCTGGCGCAGCGCCCGGTGGTGGTCCACCTTGGCAAACCCCAGGTCTTCGAACGGCAGGTGCCGTAGCCGCTCGACCGCTTCATCCGAGGAGACCCGCCCCTTCCGAACCTGTTCGAACAATTTGCGCAGTGCTGCTGGATTCACGTACGCCCCTGAAGAATGCAGAAGTCAGATTGTAGAGGAAAGGCTGCGGGCTCCGGGCTGCGAGCTCCGAGCGACCCGGTTGCCCGTAGCTCGCAGCTCGAAGCTGGCAGCCTTCCTTTGCTCTCTGACCTCTGCCCTCTGCCCTGAAAAAATCAAGTCCTTTCAGTAACTTACCCAGATTACTCCAGTGGTTCAACGCCCTTCGGAGAGATTGCCCCTGCCCTTCCCGCACCCTATAATCGCTTTACTCTGGTTCTGGGTTCTCCGTCAGGCTGTGGGTAGGTTGGTCCGAAGGCGCAAGTGTGCCTTCTGGTCGAGGCCGTACCCATATGCGAATGCGCCTGCAAATCGCCCTGATGGCCACCACGGTAGCCGCGACCTCTTTCCTTTGCACGCAACAGGTGTGGGCTGAGTCGAAGTCGCGTTCGGAAGCCATCGCCACCACCACCGATGAATATGGCCGCAAGATTTATGTCAACGACGGCGCGCCGGCAAGCGGTTCTGAGTCGACGACCCCAGCCCCGCGGCGTTCCGGCCTCTCGTACTGGAGTTCCACCGAGCATCGCTGGAAGCCGGTTCCGACCAGCGGCGCCGCGATTCGTGCTGCCCGCTCGGCCGCGACCGAAGTCAACAGTTACCTGGACGGCGGTTCCCCACTCAACATCCGAAGCAATCGTATCTTCACCGAACAGGAAATTGACGCCGCCATCGTACAGGCAGCGTCCCGGCACAACGTGGATCCGAACCTGGTCCGTTCCGTGGTTAAGGTGGAATCCAATTACAACCCTAACGCCGTCTCGCGCAAGGGAGCCATGGGGCTGATGCAGTTAATGCCCGGCACGGCGCGCTCCCTGAACGTGACCAATCCTTTCGATCCCGCCCAGAACGTGGATGCCGGGGTTCGGCATCTAAAGAGATTGCTGGAAAGCTACGGCGGCGATGTCCGCCTGAGCTTGGCGGCTTACAATGCGGGCACAGGAGCGGTGGCCCGCAGCGCGGGAGTCCCGCGCTTCGCGGAAACCCGTAACTACGTCCGCCGGATCACGAACCTGTATTACGGCAATGACCCGGGCTCCTACATTATCGGGAATCCGGTGCGCGACCCGGTCCGCGTGCAGCGTGACGCGCGCGGCGTGCTGTATATCAGCAATACGGAATAACCTGCGTCGGTCCGCGCGAGCGGGACGGCGCAGCTTGAGTACAGATCGAGTCAGCAATTTGACGACCCAGGCTTCTACGACCCTAGTCCGAGGCCAGCGCGCGTTGCGTTTCAGTGCCAGCTTGTTGCTGGTGCTGCTGCCGCTTTGGTCTGCCTCGGCTCGCGTCCACCACAATGATGCCTGGGCCCGCCAGCACTTCGCCACTGCCGAGCGCATGCGCGAGGCCCTCAACGGGCGGCCTGCCGATGAGCGCACGCGCCGCGAATTCCAGCGCGTAATCAACGCCTACCGCAGCGTCTATTTTGGCGCCCCCACTTCCTCCAAGGCCGATCCCAGCGTGGTGGCGACCGCCGAACTGATGGTCGAAATGGGTCGCCAGTTCGAGGACAACAAGGTTCTGCGCGGCGCCGTCGGGCAGTATCGCTTCCTGCGCAAGGAATACCCCGGCAGCAAGTACCGTTTCGACGCCCTTTTCACCATCGGAGAAGTTTACAAAGACGATCTCGACGACCCGGAAGAGGCGCGCGCGACTTTCGAGAACTTCCTCCACCGCTATCCGCGCAACCACCTGGCCGATGACGCCCGCGCCGCACTCAAGGAACTGGATGCCGATGCGGAGGAAATGGAGCGCGCGGCCCGCCGGCCGGCGCCGAAACCACGCCCCGACGCGGACGACGAAGCGGCCGCCGCCCCGACGCCGCGCCGCAGCAAACTGCCGCGCGTGACCGGCATACGCCACTGGTCCACTCCCGACTACACGCGCGTCGCCATCGACATCGAGCAGGACGTGAAGTTCGAATCGCAGCGCATCGCGCATCCCGATCGCATCTTCTTCGACCTGCGCGACACCAAACTGGCCTCCACCCTGGTGGGCAAAACGCTGGACGTGGACGACGGCTTCCTGAAGAAGATTCGCGTCGCCGAATTTCAGCCCGGCCGCACGCGGGTCGTGTTGGAAGTGGATGAACTCGCAAGTTACAACGCTTTCTTACTGCCGAACCCCTATCGCCTGATCATCGATGTCCACGGCAAGCAGAGCCGAGAGACGCTGATGGCAAACGCACATCCCGCCGCCGACCCGGCGCCTGCTACAGTGACCGAATCGGATGCGGACGACAATCCGTCAGAAGAGCGAGCCGACGAACAAAAATCGGCCGATGTGAAGGCGCAGACGGAATCTCCCCGGCCTCCAGTGCGCTTTTCGAAAGCGAAATCCTCTGACAAAGAACTGCCCGAGGAAGCGGACTTGCCGCCCACGGCCGCCGACTCCTCCAAGCCTGTCAGTGGCATTGGCGTCGTAAAAACAAGCGTCGTGGTACCCGGGTCCAACCGCAAGATTCCGAAAACGATCGTCGAGGCGGAAGATCACGTGCCGACCACGGTGGCCACCCTGGAGCCCGACAAACTTCGGCCCGAAGTTACACCCGCCCATCAAGCGGCGATTTCCGCGACCGACGAACCGAAGCTTTCAAAATTGGAAGCGCGGTCAGCCCGCAAGAAGAAATCCCGCGCTCAGCCTGCTCCCGACACCGCCGATCTCGAAGTTCGTGAAGCTCGCCCCACGGCCGCCGGCGACCGGTCCCTGATCCGCGCCCTCGGCCTCAAAATCGGCAAGATTGTGATTGATGCCGGACACGGCGGTCACGACACTGGCACCATCGGTTCCAATGGCCTGCTGGAGAAAGACCTCGTGCTCGACGTCGCCAAGCGCCTTGGCCGTTTGCTTGAGGCGCGCCTCGGTGCGGAAGTCATCTACACCCGCCAGGACGACACTTTCATCCCACTCGAAACCCGCACCGCCATCGCCAACCGCGAGCGCGCCGATCTCTTCATCTCGATCCACGCCAACTCCAGCCGCGATTCTGACGCGCGCGGCGTGGAAACCTACTATCTGAATTTCACCTCCAATTCGGAGGCGCTCGAGGTCGCTGCCCGCGAAAACGCAGTTTCTGAAAAGTCGATCTACGAACTGCAGGATCTGGTGAAGAAAATCGCGCTCAAGGAAAAGATCGAAGAGTCGCGCGAATTTGCCAGCGACGTGCAGGCATCGCTCTATGGCGGACTGTCGCTGCGCAACGCCGGCGTCCGCAACCGCGGCATCAAGAAAGCGCCCTTCATCGTGCTGATCGGCGCTAACATGCCTTCCATCCTGGCCGAAATCTCCTTCGTCTCCAATCCCTCCGACGAACGCAAGCTGCAGACCGCCGAACACCGCCAGCGCATCGCCGAATCGCTCTACCGCGGCGTTTCCAAGTACGCCAGCGGCCTGAGCGGTGTGAAGGTTGCCAGCAAGGAAGCCAAGAACGAAGGCCAGTAGAGCCCGGTTGTCAGTTCTCAGTTCTCAGTCTCAGTTCCCTGTTCTCAGTTCTCAGTTCTCAGAAACGTCACCCGCATTCGACTTTGTCTTTCAAACTGATTTCAAGAATCGGTTTTGGGTAGGGCACGGCTTCAGAACCTTGGCTGAGCGACGCCGAAGGGCCGCTCCAGATGCGGGCTTCACAGGATGGTGAAGAACTCCGAGATGTGTGCACCACCGTGGAAGAGCTGCCCTTCAGGGCCGCGTAAGCGTTTGGAATGAGTGTGGGCTTCCAGCCCCTGAGGGCCGCACTGCTCAGCCAAAAGTTTGCTTGAAGCCGGTTTGAATGGCACCTTCTCCGGTGACATTCGTAATGTTTCGATGGTGTTTCCCGTGGCAGAAATCGCCGGCCCACTGCTATCGTCTCGCAAACTACGCTGGAAGGCCCCCATCCCGGCCGGAGTAGAATTACCATGATTAAATCCATCCTTTGCTGCCTTTTCGTTGCGGGGTGCGCGTTTGCGCAGACTCCCAAGGCGGTCTCCTACACGACCGACGCCACCAGCCTGATAGCCCTCGAGCGCATGTGGAACCAGGCGCAGGTCAGCCGCGATGCCACCGCCATTGCCGGCATGATTGGAGACAAGTTCATCAACACCGAATATGACGGTGAGGTCAGTACTCGTGGCAAGTTTCTCGCCGATTTCGCCGATCCCAAGTTCAGACCCAGCCTGATGAACATCCAGAATGTGGAAGTTGAAATGTATGCCAGCACCGCGGTTGTGACGGGCGACTACCACACCAAAGGTCTCTACGGCGGCAAGCCCTACGAGCACTTTGGGCGCTTCACCGACACCTGGGTCTTCCAGGACGGCAAGTGGCTGTGCGTGGCCAGCCACAGCAGCCTGATCAAGAAGTAGATCGTAGCAAGCGTCCGCTGGAACCCCGCGCTGGAAACTTTCCCGCCCACCCAGTAGTCTAAGTACATAGGGCTTTTGCGCCTCTGAATGAAGCGGATTTTCCCAATCGCCATCTTGTTCTCGCATCTGGTTTGTGCTGCGGCTGTGGCAACTGAGCCGCCCCCGCCGGCGCCCGTTCTGCCCGCGCAGTTCGCAGGCTGGCAGGTCAAGGACTCGGTCACGAAGAGCGCCGATCCCGCGGTCGCCGACGCAGTCAACGCCCCGGTGCTGCAGGAGTATGGTTTCCAGCGCCTGGAAAAAGCTACCTTCACTCGCGACGATGGCCGCAAACTCGCAATTAAGGCTGCCGTGTTTGCTGATACCAGCGGGGCTTACGGAGCCTTTACCTATTACAAGACGCCCGTCATGCTGACTGAGAAAATCGGTGGGCAGGCTTCTTCCCTGAACAATCGTGTTCTCTTCTACCAGGGCAACATCCTGGTAGACGCCGTTTTCGACAAGCTCAACGCGATGTCGGCCGCCGAACTGCGAGAACTCGCCGGACTCCTTCCGGCTCCGGCCGGCAACGCCCGTAACCTGCCGCCGCTGCCCACGTACTTGCCGAAGCAGTCGTATCAGAAAAACACTGCCAAATACATTTTGGGGCCGGTCACGCTCGATCGCGTGGGCGCTCCCCTGCCCACTCCGATGGTGGACTTCAAGTCGGGCGCGGAAGTGGTGATTGGAAAATACGCAGCCAACGCGGGCGACTCCACCCTGATGCTCATCGAGTATCCGACGCCCCAGATCGCCGCCGAAAAGCTGCGCCAGATCGACGCCGCGCACCAGGCGAATCCGCAGCCGCACACGGGCGCCGCGCCGCTTCTCGACATCGGTCCTTTCTTCGACAAACGCACCGGTCCTATTCTCGTAATCGCGGCGGGCCCGCTCTCTGTGAGTGAAGCCCGGACGCTGCTCGGTTCGGTCAGCTACGAGGCCGACGTGACCTGGAACCAGAACACGTATCTCTCGAAGAAGGACAACCTGGCCAACTTGCTCTTCAACGTGATCGTGCTGTGCGGCATCGTGATCGGCCTTGCGCTGGTCGCCGGTGTCGCATTCGGCGGCATCCGCATCCTCATGAAGCGCATTCTGCCCAACCGCGTTTTCGACCGTCCGGAGGACATGGAATTCATCTCCCTGCACCTCGACGAGAAGCTCGAGCAGGCGGCCCGCCGGCGGTAAGTCACTCAATTAAATGTTCTTAGCTTGGAAAAAGGGCGGGCGTGTGTCATTTCGGGCCGGTTTGCCGACTTGTGGACGCAACCTGTAAGTAATTGAAAATAAAGGTATTTAATTCCTAGATTTTCCTTGACACCCCCCTTTTGAGGCTCATAAGATTCCCGCAGAAAGTTCTGATGGACTAAACCTCCGTTGGAACTATTCTCCCTTGAAGAAAAGGCTGCCCACGTTGCCGGGCGGCCTTTTCGTTTTGAGGAAAGTTCTCGGGTGGCAATGGCGAGTTCTCAGTTCTCGGTTCTCAGTTCTCAGTTAACGCAAGCCAAACCGAGACCGGTTTTACTGAGAACTGAGAACCGAGAACTGGGAACTCTTCTGTGTTTGCGTCCGTACTACATACCGAGGCACAACTATGTTCTGCGATCAATGTGGCACGCAATTGCAAGCGGGACAGCCTAGCTGCACGCGCTGCGGCAAGCCCGTGCTCGGGCCGGTTGGGTATCGCCGGAATCGCGTGCAGGAGCATCTTCGGTTGGTGGGCATTCTGTGGATGGCTTACTCGGCGCTGAACGTAGTGGGAGGTTTGGTGCTGGTGGCCGTCGCGCATACCATCTTCGGCGGCCTGATGCGATTCCCCAACGGACCGCCGCCAGAGCTCACGCACTGGCTGCGTCCTTTTCTGACTTTCATCGGCGGATTGATTCTGGTCAAAGCCGCGGCCGGGTTCATTGCCGGATGGGGCTTGTTGCAGCGCGAGCCGTGGGCACGCGTGCTGACCCTGGTGGTTGGTTTCATTTCGCTGTTCAATATCCCGCTCGGGACGGCGCTGGGCATCTACACACTCTGGGTGCTGCTCCCCGCGCAATCCGACGACGAATACGAGGCAATGGCGAAAGCTGCGTAGTGCAGGGGGCAGGTACCAGGTAGAAAAATTAAGACACCGTTTTGGAGCTTCCCGAGACCTGCAAGCTGCCACCTGCGACCTGACTTATTGCGCGAATCCCCCACGAACTTTAGAATCGAGACAAGCCGACGTAGCTCAGTTGGTAGAGCAGTCGATTCGTAATCGACAGGTCATCGGTTCAAGTCCGATCGTCGGCTCCAGTTCTAACCCCACCTCTGGCAAGCGGAGTTCACCCGCTCCGGGTAGTACGCTTCCCGCCCACCTGCTCCTCCTTCGCAAAGAGACCAACTTCATCACGTCCGGATGTGACCCAAGTCGCTGACATGGCAGCCTCTCGCGGTGAACCTTGTTCTGGTCGCGTTTCCCGGATCTTAAACGATTCACGACTGCGCGTCCCGCCGCAGCTCAGGTGACCTCCCGCACCACCGGAGTTGTTCGGGGCAGTATGGGCGCAGTCGTCGCTGGCGCCGCGGTTACTCTTACCACTGGAGATACGAACGTCTCGTGTACTCGTCACACCAGCTCCGCCGGCACCTATCTCTTTGACGCCGTCAAGCTTTGTGGCGCCCTTATTTGAAAAGCAGGACTTCAAGGTTCCTCATGACTCCAACTCGTTTCTCGCGTTCTCTGGTTCCACTTTCCATCTTCCCCCTGGTTCTTCTAGCCGCCACTGCTTTCACCCAGACTTCGAGCAAGGCGCTCGTCCGTGTTCCAGTGGCGAACATGTTCTCGTCCGCCTCCGCGGACACCGACGTCGTCTCACAGGCGATCTATGCCACCGAAATCGCGCTGCTCGAACAGAAGGACGGCTTCACCCGCATCCGCACCTCCGACGACTACACCGGCTGGATCCGCGATGAAGACCTCCAGTCACGATCTGCCGACGCCACTCCCACTGCGGCCTTCGCTCAGGTGCGCTCGCTGAGCGCGAACCTCTATCGTGAGCCTGACGTCACCAAGCACGCCCCGGTACTCACCGTCCCGTTTGAGACTCGGCTCGAGATCATCGCGCAGGCTCCACCCGAGAACCAGGACTACCTCCACATCCGTCTGCTGAATCAGCGTGAAGCCTGGATCGACCGCGGCGATGTCGATCTGAATCCGCGCCCGCTCACTATTCCGGAATCGATCGAACTTGCCAAGCGCTTCCTTGGCATCACCTACACCTGGGGTGGACGCTCCAGTTTTGGTTTCGACTGCTCCGGCTTTACGCAGATGCTCGTCCGTAGCCGTGGCATCACCATGCCGCGCGATGCCGACTTGCAGGCCGCGTGGGCTGGCGTGATTCCGGTTGAGCGCAAGCATCTCAAGCCCGGCGACCTGCTGTTCTTCGGCCCGTCACCCGACCACATCACCCACACTGGCATGTACATTGGCAAAGGCCAGTTCATTCACGACACCACCAACGGGCATCCCGGCGTGCAGATCAGCCGCCTCAACGATCAACCCTGGACCCGCTTGCTGGTGGCGGCAAGGAGAGTGAAATGAATCGACGCGATTGGTTGAAGGCCGCCGGCGTAACCGGTGCGGCATTCGTTCTTCCCCCTGCTATGGCTTCTGCACAAGCCGCCTCCGGCAGCGCCCAGCTGGAAACCGAGATCAAGCACCTGAAGCTGCGTCATACCTGGACGACGACCATGTCGTCCAGCGACTTCCGCGACACGCTCCACGTGCGCTATACCAAGGACGGCGTTACCGGCTACGGAGAAGGCGCCCCGATCGTCCGTTATCACGAGAATGCGGTCGACGCGCAAAAGGCGATTGAGAGTGTTCGCGAATTCCTCCTGAGCGCGGACCCGTGGCAGTTCCGCAAGCATACGGCCGCCTTGTTCCAGCGCGTGGAAGGCCAGTTCGCAGCCAAGTCGGCGATCGACATCGCGTGGATGGATTGGATCGGAAAAAAGCTCGGCGTTCCCTTCTACCGTTTTCTCGGACTCGATCCCAACGATGCTCCCGTCACCACTTTCTCGATTGGTATCGATACCCCGGAAATTACCCGCCAGAAGACCCGCGAAGCGGAGGACTTTCCGGTTCTGAAAGTGAAGGTCGGGCTGGCCACCGACGAACCGACCATTGAGGCGGTTCGTTCAGTCACGAAGAAGCCGCTGCGCGTGGATGCCAACGAAGGCTGGAAAGACAAGGAAGAAGCGGTGCGCAAGATCAACTGGCTAGAATCGCAGGGTGTCGAGTTTATCGAGCAACCGATGCCGGCGGCGATGCTCGAAGAGACGCGCTGGGTACGCAGCCGCGTTCACATCCCGATTCTGGCCGACGAAGCCTGCCTGAACGCGGCGGCTGTCCCCAAGTTGGCGGACGCCTATGATGGCGTCAACGTGAAGCTCGACAAGACTGGCGGTACTCTGGAAGCGCTCCGCACGATTGCGATTGCCCGCGCCCTCGGCATGAAGGTGATGCTCGGCTGCATGGTCTCCAGTTCAGTCACGGTCACCGCAGCGGCGCACCTTTCGCCGCTCGTCGACTATGCCGACCTTGACGGGAATCTGCTGATCGCGAACGACCCGTTCATGGGCGTAAGGGTAGCCAAAGGCAAGCTCCTGCTGCCGAACGGCCCTGGCCTCGGGTTGACCACTGCCACGGCCTGACGGAGAGTCCAGATTCTGGTCAAGTCCAGCGGCCCACATCGCTCAGACTGCGCTAAAGGGAAGCGTGCATCGGCGGCGGCTGCTTTCCATGCCTAGCTCGAGGGCGCGCATGACGCTCAGCGCGTGTTCTGGTGAAACCTCAAGCGGCACGCCGGAAACGATCGCATCCCGCACGTTCTCGTAGTAGCGGCGGTAGTCACCGACTACCGAAGGAATCCTTGTCTCGATGACCCTGTCCCCTTCCGCTACTGAGAGTGTGCCCCAGTTTTCGGCAGGTTCCTGGCCCCAGTTGGGTTGCTCGGGTCCCTCTCCGCGCTTGAGCGCTTCTTCCTGCGGATCCGAACCATACTTCACAAACGATCCGCGCGCGCCATGCAGCCGGAATCGCGGCCCCGGCGCGCACGTCAGGAGATTGGATCGCAGCAGCGCGCGCAGCTTCGGGTAGTGCAGGACAACCTCGAAGGCATCATCGACGACAGCGCCGTCGCGCTCGGA
>Ga0326726_10001080_pt1 | contig 25112 bp, 24 predicted proteins | sample MHFenrmetagenome_2_FD_207603 | JGI IMG/M metagenome (GOLD analysis project Ga0326726, IMG submission 207603) | Lab enriched peat soil microbial communities from Michigan Hollow, Ithaca, NY, United States - MHF15MN | ecosystem: Environmental > Terrestrial > Soil > Wetlands > Peat | place: USA... | reverse complement strand
AGGAGTATAAAAAGAAGCTTCTCAGGTTTGAAAAAAATATTGTCTTTTCTCTCTAATGATGCCTTCTTTATTAGTAGATGTTACACCGTTACCTCAAGTGTTTTCACCTGTTGTGCAGAGAGCACTTCGTTCATTTTCAGATACGTCAGGTCCATGTTTTTTTTCTTCGTCCAGGTGTCTTCCAATGGTGTGAGTGTTGGTACATTATTGACCATTCCTGCCATCTTATCAGTCTGGCTGTTCATCACCGCAAGGACAGATTCATAGCCAAGTCTGCTGGCAAGCACCCGGTCGAACGCGGAAGGGTCTCCACCCCGCTGAACATGACCAAGCACACTGACTTTGATATCCCAGTTGATGACCTTTTCTATGGCTGCTTTTATCTCAGCTGATCCACCGGTTGTTTCTCCTTCGGCGATGACGATGATGCTGCTTTGTTTCCCTGCTTTATGCTGGGCGTCTAGCTCTGCGACAAGTTGTGGTATCTGCTTAGGTGACTCAGGGATGAGGATATCCTCTGCGCCTCCACCAATACCGGTGTAGAGTGCGATATAACCTGAGGTCCGCCCCATGACCTCAATGATGAAGAGTCGTGAGTGCGATGATGCAGTGTCTCGTATCTTGTCAATTGCTTCTAGTGCGGTGTTGACTGCAGTATCAAAGCCTATGGTATAATCAGTCCCAAAAAGATCGTTGTCGATTGTCCCTGGGACACCGATGCCCTGAATGGGGAATTCTTGGATAAGTTGATGCAGTCCGCGGAACGAACCGTCCCCCCCGATTACAACGATGCTGTCGATGCCGAAACGTTTCAGGCTTTTGAATGCTTTTTCCCGTCCTTCTTTGGTGAGAAACTCACTGCTTCGGGCGGTCTGTAGCACGGTTCCGCCATCCTTGATGATGTTACTGACAAAGTACCGGTTGACTTGTTCGATATCTCCCTCGATCATCCCTTGGTACCCGCGTTTGATCCCAAACATGGTATTTCCATGATAAATCCCGGTGCGTACGACCGCACGAATCGCAGCATTCATCCCTGGAGCGTCGCCACCGCTTGAGAGCACCCCGATGTATTTTCCCTGGACCATCATCTACCACCTAGTTTCATACTGAAATCATTTTCAGCGTTTTAAACATTCCGCGGAAAAATGATTTTGCGTATCCCTGGGATGATTTGCTGCCCTTTTCTCTGGTTATTTCAACCTAAATATTTATTATGAATGAACTGTTCATGTGTTGTTCGTGCAGGGGTAGCCAAGCCTGGTCTACGGCGACAGACTCAAGATCTGTTCCTGCAGAGGTTCGGGGGTTCAAATCCCTTCCCCTGCATACTTTTTCTTCTTTTTCCAGGAGAAACCTGCCAAGGGATTGAAAAATGATTTGAACTCCTAAATACTGGTACATCAGAAGGAAGATTTTATATAGAGAAGAAGACTTTATTTTCATAAAGGGTAGGAAATAGATGAAAAAATGGTTTGTAATTGGAATAATATTTTTGACTATCGGAACAAGTGTTTTTCCAAATATAACTGGGGAAATTAACAAACTAAATGATAAATCAAATAAACAAGAAATTAAAAAATTAACAACATTCCAAACTTCTTTTTTCTCATCAGTTTCTTACGATTTTTTTACTACACTAGATACACCAGTAAAACCTGATGAAGTCTATACTAAAAAATTCGAAACCGAGAATGTATATCACGTAATATATCAAGATAGCTTACTCACTTTTGACAATATCTCCGTGTCACAGCCATTGAATAATGATATCTATAGAGCTGGAGATACCATCAACATCAAAGGCACTGCAAACGGATCAATGTTTCAATATTACGTCATACAGTGGGGAATTGGTGAGAATCCAACTGAATGGTTTTCAACAGGGATAACACTATTGAACGATGGACTCATAGGAATAGTAAACGATTCATTAGCAATCTGGAATACAAGCTTTGTTACAGATGGCGATTTTTTCACATTACGACTATCTGTAAATTTCACAAATTATCAGAGGGAAGCATTTGTAGAGGATATTTATCTGGATCCGAGTCTTAAAAAAGGATGGCCACAAAAAATTAATTATTATTATGATTCCGAGGGCGGGTATCATTATTGGGGAGGATATTTTGAACCTGTTATTAGTGATATTAATAACGATGGGGAAACGGAGATACTTGTTTACGTAGGTGGTAATCCACCAAAAATATATGCATTCGAACCAGATGGAAGCTTCGTAGAAGGTTGGCCTGTCGAAGTCGACAATGAGGATTTACCTGGCGGTAACCTTAATTCACCTACTGTTGTGGATATAAACAACGACGGGTATCAAGAAATTTTCGTAAATGGAAGAGATGGTATATACGTCTATCAACACGATGGATTACTTCTGCAATTGATAAATTTAAGTTACTGTTCTCAACCAACAACTGATACGGTAATATCTGATTTAAATAATGATGGTAACCCAGAAATAATCAAAAAATTTGATCCAAAGCATGGAGGGCCGTATTATGGAGGCGGAGAAAAAATTGCGGTGTTGGATTCAAACGGAAATATGTTAGATAACTGGCCTCAAGTCATTCTTAATCGTACAGGGCCCGATGGTAATAATTATTACTTTTTTATCGTTGGATTTGAATCGACACCTGCAGTGGGAAATTTTGATGATGACCCCGAACAAGAAATTGTTGTCGCCTCACTTAGATACGTCTTTGATGACCCAGCTAATCCATCTGAAACATGGCATGTCGAGGGAATTGTTTTTGTTTTTAACCTTGATGGTACTATCCTTACAGGATTTCCAGTAAATGTTGATGGTTTGATTATTTCTTCTCCCGCTGTTGGAGATATCGATAATGATGGATATGATGAAATAGTTGTGGGGACAATGAAGGATGACGACCCTAATTCTGGACTTTACGTTATAGATAGATTTGGTCAGAATGCAACTGGTTTTCCGCAGGTGATTGGTGAATCGGTGCACACCTCTCCGGTATTGGCTGATTTTAACAACGATGGTTTTTTGGAGATTGTTGTAAGTACGATTCGAAATCCTTATGGGACCTATATTTTTAATTACCGTGGGGAGGTGCTTCCTGGATGGCCACAATTTGCCGAAGGGAATGATTATCGTTCCCCTATTGTTGGTGACATTAATGGTGACAGTAATCTGGATATTATCACAACTGCTGGAAATGGATTTATGGGCGGGGGAGTGTATGCATGGAATTTTAATGGTACGTTGATTGAAGGATTCCCAAAGGTCACTGAAATAGATGCGCAGGCTTCCGCAACTATTGCTGATATAGATAATGATGGAAAGATTGAACTCATTGCGAGTTCTGATAATGATGAAATTATTGGATCATGGGAATCTAAAGAGAGGGGTAGTATTTATGTATGGGAATTGGATAGTAACAATGACCCAATAATGATGGAGTGGCCGACCTTCCATCATGATAATCAACGCACTGGGTTGCATCCTCGACCGCTTCATGTACTTGAGATAGGAAATATAATTGGGAGATTATTCAAAGTACAAACAACTGTTAAAAATATTGGTGGAGTGACGATTAACAATATTAATTGGAGGATTACGTTAATCGGTGGATTTATCCTTTTGGGAAAAGAAACCACAGGTTCCATTGTAATGCTCAATCCCCGTGAAGAGCAGATTATCACCTCGAAGCTTATTCTTGGGTTGGGAAATGTAATGATAAAAATCACCGCAATACTCCCTGGTAACACGGCGTTACAAGAACGAAATGCAACGATATTACTGTTTCTCATACGTATTAAATAAAAAGAATGATTGGTTTTTTACTACAGAAAATAGTGGTCTGAAAAAGTCGATGTCTCTTTTTTTTTTAAAGGAGAAAGAAACTAGTTTACTAGTAAATTAGTGTTCACATCCCTTCCCCTGCACTAATTTTTACACCGATTTCATTTCAGCATACTAATTGCTATCATTTTCCTTAAAACATATTCCATAATCTATAGAGAGATACAAAGAGAATCAATCATCAAAGTATCGAATACCATTTCTTTCTTTGAAAACAAAGGACGTTTTTATATCGCAGATGTCAATGCTTCCTCTGGGCTAATTTCTCTGATTCGCCCTTCTCTGACCCATCGATCAAAAGTGGATTCTTCAATAGGAAATTCAAAATCCCCTTTGCCTGTGTACATTCTCAAGGTATAGACATCCTTGTTTTTTCCTCGTTCAAAACCATACAATACCGCAAACGCAATCGTATGATCATTTTTCAAGGTAAATGCATAGTAACACCCTACTTTTATTTTTAGTTTTGACATAACGGATTCCTCCAGTAGATTGTAAGATTGATAACATCTCTTTCCTTAAAAACATCTCCTTTATTGGTACCTTTGCGTATTGAACAATCTATGTGTTTGCTGTCGTTCTAACGATGTTTGTATCCCCCCTGTTTCTTCCTTGTTATAGTCCTTCCACAGCTTTAAATACGCGTAATTCGTATTAATATATAGGAGGACTAATACTAATCAAGCATGAAAAAACGATTCATCGCCGCCATCCTCATCGCGGGCATCCTGTTCCTGCTCGGGGGATTATATTGGTTAGGGTATCTAACCTTCCAGAACTACGTCCCGTCATTTACGTCTAACCCTGGCACGACGCAACCAAATACTCCTGCGGGGCACAAGGAGGCTCCGAAGCTTACGATTGAGAACATCAGAGGGAGAATCAACAAGATTTCAGCGGATATCAGAAACGTCGGAGATCAAGACGCGAAGTCCATCAACTGGAGTATCTCAGTGACGGGAGGGATTCTCAAACGGATCGATCTTCGCTCCAGTGGGACCTTGAATACTCTGTCAAAGGAATCGGTGACCACGGTTAAAACGGATCGGATTCCCCTGGGTTTTGGTCGTCTGCAGATCACGGTCACCGTGGATGTCTCTGGGGGTGAACCGGTGACACAGACCGCTAAAGGATTCAAGCTACTGTTTTTTGTAATCGGAGTCCGCATATAAGCTCCACCCGTCAAATCTTTTCTTGTTTAGAATAGTCTGTGTTTTTCTGTGAACGATAAAAAAAAGAAGAAGAGGAAGGAGTCTATTTGACTCCGAGAACGAAGGGCCCGAGAACAAACGCACTTGCGGTTTTTTCTGCTGTTTTTCCCTCGTCACACGTCGCTGAAACGACAATGTTTGTTTTGCCAAAGCCAAGGACGAAGCTTGCTTTGATGGGTTCTTCACCAGCAGCTGCCAGGTTTGCGATGATTCCTGTGGATGATTTTCCAAGGAAGACCAGTTTTCCGTCAAGAGTAAGCGACCAGTTAATGTTTGTTGCTGCTCCTTCTCCAGTGTTTTTCACGGATGTCTTGACACCAAATCCGCCAGTGATTGTTCCGATTTCTAATGCAGGCTCAGAGGGTGCTTCTGTTGCCCAGACTGATGCATCGTCATAGTAAACAGCGGTTCCAGTCTCTCCCCAACAATCTACTGCGTCGAGTGCAAGAACACCGCCGCCGCTCGTACCTTGCGTCCAACTCTTGGAAAGCCAGAGTACATCATTGTAATAGACTTTTTGCCAGTCGTTGACAAAATCGATTTCTACTCGAACTTCTCCCCATCCATCGATCACATATGGTGTGGCGTTGACACTGTCGGCATCCTCGAGCATAAAGGTTGCCGAGTTGAAGTGTATCTGGAGATCCCATTTTGATGAATCACCACCATACAGGCTTAACAAAATGATGTAGATCGATCCGTCAAAATCCGAAGGTACATACGCCCAAATCCGGAATGTGCAATTTCCATAGTTCACATTATCCCATCGATGAACCATATCACATCCGCCCTTAATTTCAACAGAGTTGGCTGGACTATGGGATTGAACGTTGGTTACATTTGCATTCGCATCAGGATTATCAGCCCAGGGGAACCAACCGCCTTGCCCGCCTAAAAGACTACCTGCTGCATACGAATCAAAGTTTTCGGACCAGACGAGACCTCGTGATGCGGTTTCGATGCCCCCTGTTTTGTAGTTCTGAGCACTTGTCATGGTGGTAAAGACACTAGCCCCCAATAGGAGCATCACTCCTATTACTATCGCTTTTTTTTTCATCTATTTTTGCCTCCTTAATTTATCTTATATACAATACTTCCAATATTTTAGATGGTGCTTCGTAGATTTAAATGTTTTGATACAAATAATTTTTTTCCAGGAACGATTTTAATTGTTTAGAACAGAAAAAAATTCAAGACCGTATGAAAAGCAGTAGTCGTCATACAGATTGTTTTGACGATATGATTGGTCTATGAACCCTCTTGATGGAACACATCAATTCACTATTTTTACATGTTTTTGAAAAGTGATTTACGCAATCTTTATTAACAACTGAAGAAATATGACCGATGAGGACCATATGAAGAAATTATTCATTGGAATGGGAGTTCTTTCGATTATTCTATCGCCAATCAGAAAATAACGTTTTCATCAGGAGATATAGGGAAAACGTTCAATTATAGTTTTTCCGCGTCAAATCAGCTGATTATCAGCACTGACCAAGGATTTTCATTGTTATTGACCAAAACATAAGGTGATCTCAGATGGTAATTCCAATTTGGCTTGCTCTTATCGCAATAATCGTGGTTGTCTTTGTCGCTTGGAAGCTTTTAAAATTCGCGCTCTGGATTCTGCTTAGTATCATCATCATTGCTCTTGTACTTATGGGATTGGATTTCTTACTCGGATTATTTCCTCAGATCATATAAGTCATAAGTGCCCTGTTGACTATCGTAGGAATGAGATTTTCGCTTCGAGTCGATATCACATCCCCAGTACGCATTTTTACTACTATTTTTTTTAAAACAATTATGGATAAAGAATACGATTCGAAAGGATAGAAACGTTCAAATGAACATACTTAATACTTTTCATACTACCAGCATAAGGTGTATGAAACCAATGAAGAAACAGAATCGAGAGGCGACCGTCCGTAAGATGACTCTTAAGGATTATGATTCGGTTATCACCTTATGGGATGAAGGAAACATCCCTTATCGGCCGCAGGGTCGTGATAGCAGAAAAAACATCAATGGACAATTGCAACAACCGAATTGTTATTTTCTTGTCGCAGAGACTGACAATAAACTTATCGGGGCGATCGTTGGAACGCATGATGGGCGGAAAGGATGGATCAATCGACTGGTGGTTGCACCTTCCTATCGTAAGAAAGGAATCGCGAAACAACTGGTCGAAGAAGTCGAACATCATTTTACATCGATAGGGATCGATATCGTTGCTTGTCTCATAGAGGATTGGAACACCACCTCCATGCAGGTGTTCGAACAGCTGGGATACACCAAGCATACAGATATATTGTATTACTCTAAAAGAAAAAGTATGAAGACCTAATGAAAAAATACATTTATCAGATCCTTTTTTTCGATTTATCCGTTCAAATCGCATGTTTGATCCGTTTTTCATCATTGATACTTTAATCGTTTAATGTCAGCATCTTTTCCAGGAGGATGTAAGCAAAAACCTGTTTTTATAGAGATATGCTGTGGAAAAAGTATATTAATATAGAAAATATCTTATAAATATAAAGAATTTCTATCAATAAAGAGAGTTATGAAAAAAATAATCGTCATTATCATTGTCGCAGCCACGATTCTGAATATCGTCGCAGGCGCATTTCTGTTCCTGGACATTCAAGAAATGACTATACCGGAAGTGGTACTGACCCTCGAGGTAATTAATATCACCGCTGATGAAGCAATACTCCAAACAAGAGTTTCGATCAACAACCACAATTCGTTTCCCATCTTTCTCCAAAACCTCTCCATGATTACGGTTGATCAGGACGGGAATACCATCAACCATCTCACCATCGACGGTGGAGAAACAAAAGCCTACGAGAACAGGACGTTCACTACAACAGCAAGCATCCGGTTCAACGGTTCTCTACCCAATCATCTTACCAGTCATCTGACCGGGACATTCGGCACGATGTTTTTCGGAATCATAAAAAAAACATTTCCCCTTAAATTCACCATTGTAACCTCCCTCAATAACATCCTGGAACAATTTACGCTGCCGCACATCCACCTGGCAGCAAATTTCAGCGATATCACCCAAGAAGGCATTAACTTCACCGGTTTCATTGAAATTACCAACCCGAACACGATTGACATCGAAATAGAAGACCTCGCTGCAAACATGACGACCGAAACAGGACTCTATGTCGGAACCGTCTATATCCAAGGAGAAACAATCCCGGCGAAAACAACCAAACAACTCACCGGGAGCGGATGGGTCCTGCTCAAAGCATTAGATGCAGCATCATTGCGGATGACTCTGACTGGTGATATTGTCATCTATGTTGCTGGTATTAGAAAACCAATGAACCTGTCTGTGGAAGCTGACATCGTCCCTCCTTCCCTTGAACGACTTCTCTCAGATCTCCCAACAGAGGCATCGCTCACCGGTGATTATACGTACACCTTGAAAGGTGGGTTACATGATAAAGTTACGTTTACGATAAAAAATCCAAATAAATTGACGTTGTTTGCGGATGATATCACTGTAAAAATCTATCGTGTCGACGGGACCAGGACCCGCTTGTTAAGCAATGGGACGCTACCAGACGGTCTTATTACTCCCCAGAACACCACGGTGCTCCAGGGAGATATGTTCATCCCGCTCACTCAGCTCTGGCCGCGGCGTGGGGAACGATTTATCCCAGATCAACTTCAAGTAATCCTCCGGTCAAACGTCACCATCCAGGGGTTCAATCAAACCATCTGGATAGGGGTCATCGGGTATCAGGATTTCGCGATTCACCGATTCTCCTGACGCAAGATTTTATAAACAAAAAACGAGTATGAAACTCGTATTTGGGGAGTCGTCTTGTGAAAATACTCTACGGTGTCTGTGGAGAAGGACGAGGGCACGCGAGCAGGAGCCGAATCCTGATTCACTATCTGCAAGGGAAAGGCCATGAGGTTTACATCGTCGCCGGAGGGAAAGCCTACGCTATTTTATCCGAGGAATTCAACAAAATCCTAAAGATCGAATCACCACAAGGATTCTATAAGGAGAATCACGTACGAATTCTTTATACACTCCTTCACACCGCATATCAAACGATAGTCCGTGTCCCGGTTTCATTTTTCAAAGTCAGACGACTTCTCCGAGAGTTTCAACCAGATCTTCTGATAACAGATGCAGAACCAATCAGTCATATTGCCGCTCGGTTCAGTCCTGTCAAACGAGTGAGCATCGATAATCCAACCGCGTTACTCTACCGGAAGATCCCAAAGAAAATACAGGAGTATCCAGCCTGGTTGTTCCTCTTCTTTACATTGAAAACTTCCCTTTTGGGTGCTGAGAAGTACATCGTCTATGATTTCTCCGACGAACAAATCAACAACCCTCATGTGTTGTTTTTAAAACCATTGATACAACCAGGGATACGACAACAAACATCTACCTCTGGTGATCACGTCTTTGTCTATCAAACGTCATTGACCTTTTCGTCTCTTTTTGCTTCATTGAAAAAATTCGATGAAACGTTTCTCATCTACGGATTTGACAAAGATATGATCGATGATAATCTGATTTTCAAACGGTTCAACGACGATGAATTTTATCAAGATCTTGCAACATGCAAAGCAGTGATAGTGAATGGAGGATTTACCGCCATTAGTGAAGCATTATACCTGAAGAAACCGATTTTTTGTTTACCGATCAGTCATCAGTTCGAACAAGCGTTCAATGCAAAATGTGTCGAGCAGATGGATGTTGGTGTTTCACATCAGAGGTTTTGTGAAGACGATTTAAAGGATTTCTTCGACAATCTTGGTTCCTTTCAAGAACATCTGCAAAAATATGATCCGGGGAACCAGGAAGAAATCTTAGCACGAATCGAACAGGAGATCCAGAAAGCTATCGTCCAACTGAGATAATGCTCAATTATCTATCTATTGTATAATGAAAAAGTTCAAGATATGCTTTCATAGATCTGTAGATAGACTTTCGGAGCTTTTGTACAGAACTATCTACCTCTATGTTTCGGGAACTTATCAATGACACCGCATCGATTTTCTGTGTCATGGTCAACGACAGTCTTTCCATAATGTTTTGTAACGTCTCCTGTGGATGCAAACAGAACTCTTCATAGGTGATTGAAATGTAATCTTTTTTCGGTAATTTTTCTATGTTTTTTAGATAATACTCTACTGCTTTTTTCGTGATTCTGGTCAGAACAAATACGCAGCATTCTGGGAGAACATGAAAGACGAAGCGGAGTGGTTGCAGTAGCAAGGGATTCGAATAACACGTATCATATACCCTGGATAACCGGGAGGTGTATGGGTTTTTTTCTTTTAGAATCATTCTGATTGCATTCAGTGTAGAGCTAATTGTTTTAAGCGGATGACGATGGATGAAGACAAATCGCGCGTTTGGGAACACCTCTTTCAGATAAAGAAAATTGGGAAAATCATACGGGTTTTTTAGAAGGATGGGTTTGTCGTTTCCTGCGATGAACTTTATTTTTTGACACAACTCGGTGAAGAGTGTAAGGTTTTTTTTCGTGATACGCATCTGCAGCGTCTGGGTACTAAGAAGAAATCCATATTCCTCAGCAAAATCCGCGGTTATCTTCAAACGGTCGATTCCTCTGTCCATAAGCCCATTTTTGAGAAACGATTCGGTGAGCTGTTGTTTTGCTTGATGTTCTCTTTGTTCATGATAGTTGGAGAGTAGCTCGTGATAGTTGATTAGATGATACGCGGTAACTGGATTGAAACACCCGGTGGCGGTCAGCATCTTGTATAAGATACTGGTTCCCGATCGATGGACCCCTAAGATAAAAATAGGTTGAAAATCCACATGATCGAGTTCTTTGAGATACGGTGTCTCTTGGCTCCTGCTCACCTGATTGCTCACACCATGATATATTGAATTTCTTTTAATAAACCCAACACATTCTATAGAGAAATCAGGTGAGGTCGAAGCAAAGTCTTGAAAGGTAAATCTCTAAAAACCAGTGAAAGATATAACACATTGTTGAAGAGACATGATTCTTGAATTACTGATTATTCTGGGAATCATTGGGGTGCTTGGTGAATGTTATATCATCAGTCTGTGGTTGATTGCGTATCGGCGGACAAAAAAAAGGATATTTCTGCCCTATTTTCCTTTCGCTTCTATCATTGTCCCCTGTAAAGGAATCGAACATGGTTTCTCGGAAAACATCCAAGGTTTTCTCACGCAAGAATACCCACGATATGAGCTTCTATTTGTCGTTGATTCAACAGAGGATCCTGCCTATACGACCTTGCAGCAACTCATAGAGAACAAACCGTATGCACACCTTGTTCTTACCGACCCTGTATCTGGATGCAGCGGGAAGGTCGCTGCGCTGCTCACCGGCTTGCAGTCAACAAAAAACACGGAGGTTCTGGTGTTTGCAGACAGCGATATCAAACCAGACATGCACTGGCTAGAAAACATAGTGACACCACTCCAGGATAAGACCATCGGGGCGACAACAGGATACCGATGGTATTTTCCCTCAAACCTGAAAACATTGCTCATCTCTGCTTGGAATATGGCCTCGATTGTCTTTATGTTTTACCCTAGCTCTACGTTTGCCTGGGGCGGATCGATGGCTATCAGAAAAAACGTATTCGATGCACTCGATATTAAGGAAAAATGGAAAACCGCGTTTTCTGATGATCTCGTTCTTACTATATCGGTGAAAAAAGCCGGTTACAAAATCTACCTTCAGCCGAAATGCATCATGGAAAGCCCACCTGAGACGAGCATTACAAGGTTTATCAACTGGGGGACCCGACAATACACCTGGGTTCGCTGGTATTATCCTGTGTTCTGGATTGGCTCGTTCGTTGGTTTTATCGGAGCACAGGTCATCATCGCACTCGGATTGATACTCCTGCTTTTCGGGTACTACCTCCCTGGTCTGTTACTCAGTTCGATGATTCTTTTTGAAATACTCTACGGCTGGCTTGGGATCTCTATTCTACCAAAAACCATGGTATATCCCAAAGAACGCTATCCATCCAGGATAGGCTATGCCCTCCTCACGCCCCTCGTGTTTCTTTTATTAGCACAAAATGCGTTTGCATCAGCGATAACACAGGAGATACATTGGGCGGGACGGACCTATCGAAAACCAAAGAACTAGAAATTTGTAAGTATTGTTTTTCCCAATTACCTGGGTTCAAATCCTTTTTCTTGAACTTTTTTATAGAGTACTTTAAAGTATGAATATATGTTTCTGATCTGATGAAGAAAAAATCATGCCCTCCACCTGAGCATTTTCTCCACAGAGCATGTGAGCTTGGAGCCATAGAAGCAAAGGTGATTTCTCCACAGCATGTCTTTACCGCTGAATGGGTACGACGAAAATGTCAGTATGGGTGTGATGGCTTTGGTGAACATCTCACCTGTCCGCCCTATTCACCGACACCACAGGAGACACGACGGTTGCTTGATGAGTACACCACCGCTCTGTTGATCCATTGTCCCTCAAGAGACATTGAAGTGCTCCAAATCATTAGCACTCTTGAACGTGAAGCGTTCCTCGCAGGATATTATAAGGCGTTTGGGTTGAGCGCTGGTCCCTGCTCTTTATGTGAGAGATGTAACGTGCAGAAAACATGCTGTCATACGGAGCAAGCACGACCCTCAATGGAAGCCTGCGGCATCGATGTCTATCTAACAGCACGGACTGCTGGATACCCAATCGAGGTGGTCCAGGACCAGGGCTGTCCTGAAAACTATTATGCATTACTCCTTCTTGAATAATGGATAATCATTCTGATACTCTCCCGTTCATTAATTGACAAAAAAACCTCATATACTTCCCCACTGTAAAATTTAAATATCATAAGAGCATTAGAAAAATCGAAAAGGAGGAAAATTTTTCTATGCTCTATGATGTCGCTATCGTCGGAGCTGGTCCAGCCGGTTCTACCGCAGCAAAATTTCTCTCAGAGCAAGGCGTACGCACCCTTCTTCTCGAAAAAACAACATTTCCAAGAGACAAACCCTGCGGCGGCGGCCTTCAGATGCGAGTCCTCCACCGATTCAAATATCTAGAGGAAAACAACCTGATCGATTCGTACTCCACTACGTTTCAAATACATACGTCCTCAATGACACACCATTTAGACTTTCACCATACAAAACCGCTTCAAGCAATGGTCCTGAGAAAAAGCTTTGACGAAGGCCTCGTCAACCTTGCGACACGAAACGGGGCGGTCCTCCAATGCGGAAACATAGTACAGGACATGACCAATCAAAAACATACCATTCGCCTCATCCTCTCTGATGGAACGACGGTTGAATCACGATTGATCATAGGTGCGGATGGAACCTGGAGCACTATTGCAAAGAAAATAGGGATGAAACAGGAATGCAACCATATCGGAATCTGCGTGTATAATGAATATCCGATGAGTCCAGGAACCATTCAGAAGTTGTATGGAGACGAACGCGGAGTCCATATCCATCTTCAACCACACGGACTAGCTGGATACGGTTGGGTATTCCCGAAACAAGAACACGTCAATATCGGGGTTGTCGAGTTCCGACAAGCCCTTCACCATGCGATAGAAAAAAAGAATTTACACATCAACTATGCCCAATATCTCCAGGGCTTAAAAAAACAAAAACTTATCCCAAGCAATCTCAACGTTGCAACGACGCATGGGGGAGCATTCCCAACCTGTCAGATGAAAAGATTGACTGCGGATCGCGTGTTGCTCTGTGGTGACGCAGGCGGGCTTGTCAACCCACTGACGGGTGAGGGGATCTATTATGCGATGTGCTCCGGTGAGATGGCAGCAAAAACAGCAATCAACGCCCTCGAAAACAATGCAACAGATGCACAGTCCCTCCGATGCTACCAACGCAGATGGAACCATGAATTCCACGGAGAGTTATCCTTTATAAATCGATTATCCAAGCGCTGGGGACGAAATATCGATCGCCTCATTGAGGTTACCTGTAAAGACAAAAAACTCATCGATGATATCTGCGAGGCGATCCCAAAACCAGGGGGATTACAAAAAGATAAATGGAGAATTATCCCCCGCTTCGTCTATGCCTATTGTAAGAACCTATTCAGACAATGAAACAACAACCAAAAATCGTTTCCCCTACCTGGTTTCTTTACTCTTTTAGATATCCGAGATCCTCGATTTTCTGCAGTACCTTACCAACACTTTCGTCCACAGACTCGATATCGGTATCAACGATAAGCTCCGGGTCCTCTGGTTCTTCATACGGATCATCAACCCCGGTGAAATGCGTAATCTTTCCCTCCAGAGCCTTTCGATACATCCCTTTCACATCACGTTTCATGCAAATCTTCACGGGACATCGAACGTACACTTCAACGAAATTCTTTATTTCCTTTCGTGCTCTCTTTCGTTGTTTTCTGTACGGTGAGACAAAACTTGCGAGCACTACAACATTATTACGTGAAAGCATCTTCGCAAGGAACGTGGCACGTCTGATATTTTCATCCCTGTCTTTTTTTGAAAAACTCAAATCACTGGAAAAATTCTGACGAATGAGATCTCCATCAAGTCGTTCAACCAGATAGTTCTTCTTCTTTAAAATAGCAGCAACCCGATCAGCGATCGTTGTTTTTCCACAACAGGGAAGACCTGTAAGCCAGATGGTAAAACCCTGATGTTTCTTCATAGCTCATCTTCTTTTATTTTTTCTTTTCAGGGACCTTTACAGAAGGTTCCCGTATCATCCCAGCCCCAACAGTCTCGTTGGTTGTTTCATCAATTAAGATGATACTACCGGTGGCTCTGTTATGATCATAACTATCGAAGAACAACGGTTGCGCGGTTCGTATCGTGATGCGTCCGATTTCGTTAAGATCAAGGGACGTCACCTCAGGTATCCGATGCAGCGTGTTGATATCGATTTTGTATTGTATCTCTTTGACAATCCCTTTTATTTCCCTTGTCGTATGACGGATAATGAACCTGGTTCCCGGGATCAATGGTTTGGTGTTCATCCAGCAGATCATACACTCAAGATCCTGGCTGATAAACGGCGTGTTATGCGGCCTGACAAGCATATCACCTCGGCTGATATCAAGATCGTCAGCAAGTTGCATGACGACCGACAACGGAGGGAACGCTTCATCGATTTCCCCCTGTGGGCTTTCAATGGACTTGATTGTCGTGGTAAAACCTGAGGGAAGAACAATGACACTATCGCCTGGTTTGAAAATCCCACTTGCGATTTTCCCCGCATATCCACGGTAATCATGGTATTTATCGGATCGTGGCCGGATCACATACTGGACAGGGAATCGACAGTCAACAAGGTTTTCGTCACTACCGATATGGACGTTCTCAAGATGGTACAACAGGGTCGGACCATGGTGCCACTCCATGTTTTTCGACGCATTCACCACGTTATCACCATGTAACGCGCTGATAGGGATGAAGGTGATATCCGGGACAGAAAGCTTTGAGATAAAATCCTCAATTTCAGCTTTGATTCTGTCGTAGACGTCTTGTTTATAATTGACGAGATCCATCTTATTAATGCAGATGACAAAATGGGGGATCTGCAGAAGCGAGGCAATGAAGATATGACGATGGGTTTGTTCGGTCACCCCATTCCGCGCGTCCACAAGAATCAACGCAAGGTTCGCAGTTGAAGCCCCGGTCACCATGTTCCGTGTATACTGAATATGCCCAGGGGTATCAGCAATGATGAATTTTCGGACAGGAGTCGCAAAGTAACGATACGCAACATCAATGGTGATACCTTGTTCCCGCTCTGCCCGCAGACCATCAGTCAGCAAGGCAAGGTTCAGCTCTTCACCACGCTGTTGACTCAGACGCTCCAGGTTTTCCAATTGGTCCTCAAAGAGGGTTTTACTATCGTAGAGAAGCCGCCCGATGAGGGTGCTTTTTCCATCATCGACACTGCCAGCAGTCGTGAAACGGAGCAGGTCCATGTTCAGATAGGTTTTTTCATCCATCCTAGAAATACCCCTCCTTTTTCCGGTCCTCCAGAGAGTTTTCCGATCGCCGGTCATCTGCTCGGTTGCCACGCTCTGAGATACGATAGGCTGCGACCTCTTGAACAATCTCTTCAACGGTACGAGCATTGGAGTGCACTGCCCCAGTACAGGTCATGTCACCGACCGTGCGAAATCGAACAGTCATTGATTGGACGTTCTTTTTTTCCGCCTCATCAAGATGTAGATAATCTGAGTACGCGTAGATTACGCCATCCCGGATGATGCAATCACGGGTATGAGAGAAATAAATCGAGGGAATCTGAATGTTCTCTTTGAGGATATATTGCCAAATGTCCAGCTCCGTCCAATTACTCAACGGAAACACACGGAAATGCTCACCATGGTTTTTTCGACCGTTATACAGGTCCCACAGCTCCGGGCGTTGGTTCTTTGGGTCCCATTGACCAAAATCATTACGATGGGAGAAAAACCGCTCCTTAGCACGGGATTTTTCTTCATCCCTTCTTCCACCTCCGATGGCTGCATCGAATTTATGCTCATGGATGGTGTCAAGCAGGGTGGTCGACTGAAGATAATTCCTGGTTGTGAATTTCCCGGTTTCGTCTTTCACCCGTCCAGTGTCAATGGATTTCTGGACTGAGCCAACTAGCAAACGAACATCAAGGTATTTCACAAAAGCATCTCTGAACAGCAGGACCTCTGGGAAGTTATGCCCCGTATCTATATGCAGTAACGGATAGGGGATTTTCGCAGGAGCAAAGGCTTTTCTGGAGAGATACCCAAGGACGATAGAGTCTTTTCCCCCTGAAAAAAGCAGCACGGGTCGTTCGAATTGTGCTACGACCTCACGGATGACGAAGATGGATTCTGCTTCAAGTTTCTGGAGATGGTTCAGGTAATATCGTTTCATAAGGGAGATATCCTTTATACAGCAAACCTTCAAAAACCTTACCAAATAATAAATGACGAAAAAAATCATATTAAGATCATCGTTATTGTACCTTTTGATATTCATCGAAAAAAGGATTGTATCTTTATATGGCATCTTCACAGAATATCTCAAGAAATATCTCGAGGGAGAAAATCCAACGGTTCCAAAAAAAAGTTTTTTCTTTTTATAAAAAAAATAAACGGGATTTACCCTGGCGGAAGACAACCGATCCCTATAAGATTCTCCTCTCTGAACTCATGTTGCAACAGACGCAGGTAAAACGAATGGTTTTATATTATGAGAAATGGATTGCCAAATGGCCAACAATTAACGCTCTTGCCTCTGCGTCCCGCTCTGAGGTTTTACACATGTGGATGGGTCTGGGATATAACTCACGGGCTTTGAATCTCCATACCACTGTTCGTACAATTGTTGCCAAGTTTGATAGTGATGTGCTCCAGGCGATGAAACAGTACAAGGAACTCCCTGGTATTGGGAGATACACGTCACAGGCTGTTCAAATCTTCTCGACAAACATTGATCTCGTCACGGTGGATACCAATATCCGTAGGATATTCATCTGTGAATTTCAGCTTCCGATGAAGACATCTGAGAAGGAACTCTGGGAACTTGCTGAAAAATGTCTCCCATTGGGGAAAAGTCGGGATTGGCATAACGCGCTGATGGATTATGGTGCTCTTCAATTGACTGCACAGAAAACCGGTATTAAACCAAAAACACAGCAATCACGATTTGAGGGCTCCAATCGACAGATTCGAGCACAGATCTTACGATGTTTACTTCAGAAATCAATGTCGTTATCAGAAATGGAAAAAACATTTGGGGTAGAACAGGTGCGCCTTCGACCAATTCTTGATAAAATGAAACACGAGAACATTATTGTGAAAAGGACCAATACCTATCAATTGAAAGAAGAATGAACTGAATTTTTTTGTAGATAGCAATTGAGGATTTCCTCCATATTTTTTCGTTATTTTGTCCTTATATCTGTCTCAGTAAATTTAATATATAAAACAAGTGTATATTAATTACTGAATATGAGGCTTATCGGAAAACTTATCGTAATCATCATCCTTCTAGGACTTCTCCTTGGCGCATCAGCGTACATTATTCTCTATAAAAGCGATACAGAACCTCCAAAGTTTGAAGACATTACAGGAAACATTTCAGTGACTGCTGGTCAGACTGCTGTCATCTCTGCTCTTTTTAGTGATAATGTCAATGTTACAGTTGCAACCCTGTACTATAAAACCGCTGATTCAACAAATTGGGAGTCATCATCAATCCTTAATGGGAGCCTCTCCCTCAATATACCCTCCAGTGCCACCAACAATTATTATTACTATGTCACCATAGACGATGCCGCAGGCAATGGACCAATTGGCAATCCTTCGACAGATGGTTCCTTATATTATATCATCACGGTGATTCCTGCTGGCGGGGATCATGGAAATGAAACCTTTTCCCATACGGTTTTAGTTGAAGAAGCAACAGCAACTTGGTGCACGAACTGTCCAGTGGTCGCAAATATTTTACATACTTTGTATGAATCGCATAATTACCGATTTTATTATGTCAGCTTCGTAAACGGAACATCATCAAAAGTTACTGATCGACTCTTCACCAATTACAACATCTATGGTTTTCCTACTGTTTTCATCGACGGTGGATACAAAGTAGTCCTTGGTGGAAATAACCCAGAAAAAACGTTTGCAGACGCTATTACAGCAGCTCAAACGCGAACGGCCCCAAATATAAAAATAGTGTTAACCGCAGAATACAAAAATACGACACAGGAACTGACCGTGTCCGCACATCTCTATAATAACGAAAACAACTCGTATACCGGTCGGCTCAAACTGTACCTGACGGAAATCATATCCCATTGGACCGGGTATGATAGTAAACCGTATCAATATAGCTTCCTTGATTACATACCAATCCAGAATGATATCACGATCCCGGGAAAAGGAGACATAACCCTCAACGGGACAATGGATATCTCGGCATATGACCATGAGAACCTGATGATTATTGGAGTGGTTTTCAGCTCAGAAAAACAGCAGGGATACGCACAACCACCGAGTTCTAACCCCTTTGACGCGTACTATGCTGATGCGACCACTGCAACGAAAATCGTAGAACAAGGGAACCTACCCCCGCAGGTAGAGATTACGTCCCCTCAAAAAGGGAAAGCGTATTGGAATGGAAAACAGATGACGATAGTTGAAAAATTAATCGAACGAAATCATATAATTAAAAAGCTCGAGAATGTCTCCATTCTTAAGACTCTTCTCTATAATAAAACATACCTTCTAGGAAGAACTAAAACAATTTTAGTGAACGCAACGGATGATTCAGCAGTCGCGAAAGTGGAATTTTCTATTGATGGAACTGTGATGTATAATGATACGGAAGCACCGTACGAATATTCTTTTACGAAACTCAATGGGTTAAAATCACTCTTTTTAAAAAGTCATACACTGACGGTTACCGTATATGATAATACAGGGAAAACAACATCTGCAAGCATTTTGTTTAAAGCACGAATTTAATTCCAATTTATCTTATTTTGCGAGTCGTCGTCTTCCCATCATCGCAATAAAATTTCGTGCTAATATAACTAAAAAAGGGTACATTCCCCATCGAACACCACGGGCTATTCTTCTTAAGGTGAATACCTTTCCATAAAACTCGTTATATATGCTTCGAACACCTTGCTCAAGTTCTTCAGGTGTCATATGAAGTGGGCGAAAAACTGCATGTCCCATATTAAAGACTTTCCAGTCTTTTGTTAGGATTCTTTTCTCTTCATCAAGTTTTTTAAATAAAGGTGTACCTGGGAATGGAGTGAGAATGGAGAAATCAGCGACATCGATTTTTAGTTCTTTCATTTCTATAAGTGTCTTCTCAAAAACATCGGGGGTATCAGTATCAAACCCGAACATGAAATCTCCTATCACTGCCATATGATTCTTATGGATGTTCTGGATCGCTTGCGCGTATTCATCAACTCTATTTGTTTTCTTTCCTACTCCGTCAAGAGTGTTTTGACAGAGGGATTCAAACCCAACAAGCCAGGCAGTACATCCTGCTTCTCTGGAGAGCCGAACGAGTTCTCCATCCTTGGCTAATATGTCGACATTTCCGTTGCAGAAGAATTTTTTATGCAGTCCTTTCATGTTCATGAACAACTCTTTTGTATATGATGGGTCGATGGTAAGCGACGTATCATAGAACATGAGTGTTCGTTGTGGGATCTTTTTAATTTCATCAATGACTTCCGGTATCGGTCTTTTGTAGAATGAATTTCCACCCTGGATGTTTGTCTCCGGGCAGAATTCACAGCGGTAGGGACACCCTCGTGTTGCCTCGAGCGCACCTGTCATAATAAATCCAGGTAGATGAACACTACTTGGAGGTAGACTTTGAGAGGTATTGTATGGTGGTGCATGGTAGAACGGCTGTAGTTTTTTCTGCTCGATATCCTGCAAGACCGCTAGCCATCCTGCTTCGTTTCTGCCGATAAGGACGCTATCTGCATGTTGTTTTGCTTCTTCTGGGAGTCCTGATGCATGAAACCCGCTCAGTACAACCAAAACGCCTTTTTCCCTGAAACTATCAGCGATAGTATACGCCCGGGGGGCTGTCGAGGTGACATAGTTGATGAGGACGACGTCATAGGCTGCGTCATAGTCAATCTGAGAGAATCGTTCGTTGACTACAGCTATATGGTGTTGTTTTGGTGTGATCGCAGCAAGTTCACGTGCCTGCAATGTGGGAAGGATGGAGAACGTGGTAAGCAATGTTTTTTCAAGGAATTTATACCGTGCGCCTCCCATCCAGACGGTCTCAACGATGAGTATGTTCATGCTCTTCTGTGAGGAATTAAGGGACAGCTATTTAAGGAATTGTACCTATTTCCTGTCTACTTTGGGAGCTGTATGAATCCGTTCTATAACCCCTTGTTCCTTGGTAAAATTCTCAAACGATATTTCGTTGATGTCGACAGGCTTGAGAGAATGAGCGATGAATCACTCCATCGCTATCAAGACAGGCAGCTGCGACGACTTGTCCGGTTCGCTGATACGGTACCTTTGTACCATGAGAAATTCAAACAGACAGCAATCCATCCGATTGATATCTCTGGGATGGATGATCTTCAGAAACTCCCTTTTGTGACCAAAGAGGATTTCAAATTACATTACCCTGATGGTATTGTCTCATCCAACGTAAAAAAGGATTCCCTTGTAGAGGTCTCTACTTCAGGCACCACTGGGAAAGTCCTCCCGCTGTATGTCGATCTGCTTGACATCGTCATGGGCTTGTTTGCGTACATGCGGACCTTACATGAATATGACATGAGTGTGTGGAAGGATAGGATAACGATCATCGGTGATTTCGCGCCACATACCGCAGAGAGCGGGTATGTCACCAGAGGACTACAGCCTCGGTTCAATCTCACAAGTGTGTTTAAGAACATCCAGTGGTTGAACACAAACGATGACCCAACAAAAGTCATTGCTGCCATCAATGATTTCCAACCAGAGTTCATCGGCGGGTACGTCGGGATGCTTGGTCATCTTGCGTTGTTAAAAGAGACTGGTTTAGGGGCGAACATCTCCCCCGAGTATATCGCTGCCACCGGCTCAGTACTCGATTCCTTCCTCAAATCATACATGGAAAAAACATTTCATGCAAAAGTCTTCGAAGTCTATGGAGCAACAGAATCCGGGCTTATTGGCTATCAATGCAAGAAAGGGAGTTACCATCTCATGTCAGATCTTATCTACGCAGAGTTCCTACGAGACGGCTGCCCGGTTGACTCAGGGGAAGCAGGGGAATTGGTTATCACAAAATTCCATGGAAAAGGAACACCGATTCTTCGCTATAACGCCATCAATGATATTGTCGCACCGTTGAAGGGTGCATGTGCCTGTGGAAAGGCAGGCAATCTGATTAAAAAAGTATACGGGCGAAATGACCTCGCGCTGTACCTCCAAGATGGTACGGTGTTGCTTCCCTCCGCTTTTTCAGAGGTGTACAGTAAAATACTCTACGAGTTAAAAACAAACAAGGTCAAAAATACGAAGATCATTCAACATAATTTCTCGACACTCGAAATCCAGGTAGTTATTGATGAATCACTTCGTACGATCGGCCCATCAGTCGAGGAGATCTTCGAGTTCATACAGAAAGGATTTCAACAAAAAATGGGCTCTGACGTGACAGTGACTGTCAAAGAGGTTGCTTCTGTTGATACCTCACAGGGTCCCCGGATCATCTCTCTGATCGATAAAAAAAACTTCGCGATCACGCGCTACGTTTAGAATAAAGACTTTTTTACTCAAATGTCGAAAGATATTTAAAGGTTCAAAGCCTAATAGAGAGGTAACAAATGAGAATCAGAGGGATAATATGAAAGTTGTATTGTGCAATGATGGAGTGTGTGTCCCTCCGAAATGTCCTGTCGTGGATGTGCGGAGTGATAAGGTGATTATAGGCGAAAAAACGAACGTGTGCACGTTAACACGAGCACAATTCGAGATCCTCAGACAAAAGATTATTGCCGGTGAGATCTAAGAATATTGTTTGGCCTTTCGTTCTTTTCTTTTTCTTTTTTTTAATTAATGATGATGGGGGTACCCTGCTTTGTTTTGATTGTACATCTCAATGCTTTGTCGGACGAGCTGTTGAAGAAACACGAGTCGTTGCGCATCGGTATCGCATCCATACGTCGCCAACGTCCCATATAATGTCGTGTACTTCGGTTTCACGATCCCATTGTCGTAGCCTAACGTCACGATGGTAAACATAGGGATTCCCCCGACATGATCCTTGTCATAAATAGGTTGAGCATCTCTCAGCTCATCGATGGTATGGTGGATATTGACGTAGATGTAGGTGACCGAAGAGTTCTCAAAATTTACGATCGTATGGTACATATCCTGTTTTCCAAACTCAATCGAAAAGAGGTCTTTTATCACCGGGTACATCACATCGCATCCGGCACACGAATCACCACTATAATGTAGAAATACGGGTCCATGGGACAAATTCTCCAAGACAAACCCTGCATGAGATTGATTATCCGCGGTCTTGAAGGTGAAATCCGCAATGGTTTTCGGCTCAAGCTTCAGGCAGCTTAAACACAGCACAAGCACAATCCCAGAACGGACCTCATGATAAACTGGGGTAAATGCAAACATGCCTGCAAGCGCACCTGAGACCAGTACAAGAGCACACACCTGCAGAGCAAAGAATTTTTTCATCGACCTCCCTTCTCAAACGTGACGAGTTCATTTGGACAGGCGGTCACGCATTTCCCGCATAAAATACACTCAGGGTCTCGATGCATATTTGGTACATCGATTCCCATGGGACATTCATAGGAGCAGACATTGCAGTGAACACATTCTTTTGTGTCCACTGAGATATGAAGAAAACTAATTTTATTAAACAATCCCAGCATGGCACCGACGGGGCAGAAATATCGACACCAGCCTCGCTCAATGAGGAAGATGAGGACGATAAATAAGACAAAGATTACTAAGGCTATCGGGAAAAAAAAGTTGGGAACAAATTTTCCTGGGTTCAGGATAAGAACCGGAATCGTTCCTGTCAGAAATCCAACAGGGCAGATATCGGTGAAGATAAACCCGATAAGATAGGAGGTAACAAACACCAGACCGATGAGAAGAACATATTTCGTATAACGAAAATATTTCTCAGCTTTATGGGTACCGAGCTTTCGTGCAAGCGGGATTTTTTTTACTTTTCGTGCAACCCGCCCCGTCCCCCGTTGCAACAGTCCAATGGGGCACGCCCAGGCACATACTGCTCGCCCGGTTAATACCCCAAGAAACCCGATGATCAGAAGAGGGAATAAGAACAGCCTCCAGGTGAAACTCCCTTTATCGACGCTCTGTTCCAATGAACGCAACGGGCAGGCGGAGGTCGCTGCCGGGCATGCTTGGCAATAAAAAAAAGGATAACAAAAACCGGTTTTTAATCCAGGAAGTCCAGGGTAGCCTAGATTAGCAGAAAAGAAGAGAAGAATCTGAGAGATTAATCGTTTTATTTGTAATTTCATTTAGTTCTCTTTCGACTTATCACTATCAAACTTACTCCGATTGCTATCACGAATACTATGACTTCAAATCCTGGTGTTTTTTTATCGTTCCCGTTATTTCCATCTGAACTCGTTGATAGGTTCACAGTCTTTTTTACGGATGATCCCCAAGTACCACTAATTTTTGCGACGACCTGACAGGTGATATACGTCGCATCTGAATGTTTCAATGTAACGTCGGTCCGATAAATCCCCGAACTAATAAGGGGCATAGAGACATTTTGGATATCTGGATAACAGACACCGGTTTTACCGTTACACTCTTCGACAGTCACTCGTACGTCCGAGGGTGTTTCACCACTTATCGGTACGGAGATGGTTACTGTTGACAGCGCGGTGGCGTCTGATGGGGAAACAGTGATAGTCCCAAACGTTGACCGCGCCGCTAGTGCTGAACCAGTGATTGCCCCCACGACACTTATGATTACAATGATTGGTATGAATTTTCTTTCGTTCTTCATATTTTTCGGTTCTCCCTCTAATTTTTTATAAGCGCTTCATCGATCTTTATTTCAAGATCTGTATAAGATTCATAACCCACGTGGGAGTAATAAATATTTCCTTTTTTATCATAGATATAAAGGGTAGGCACTCCCGCTGAGGCATAGGTGTTTTCGATGGTTCCTTGCGCATCATCTAAGCCAAACGTCCAGTCTACTGTCAGATTCGCTTGGTTTTTGAATGCATCGATCATATCTTGAAGCATGGATGCTGTTTCTCCATTTGATACCCAGACATCTATCGAAAGCAACACAACATCATTGTTTGAATAATTCTCTGATATCTTTTTTAACTCAAACATCTGAGACATGCATGGTTGGCAGTTCACTGCCATGCAATCAAGCACAACTACCTTCCCGTAAAAATCACTCAGGTGCCTGGTCTCACCGTCTAAGGTTCTAAACGAAAAATCATCACCGGTATTCTTCTTTTCTTCTGTGCAACCAGGGAAAAATTGGAGAAAAACAAAAAGAAGGACAGC
>Ga0326726_10001079_pt1 | contig 25120 bp, 19 predicted proteins | sample MHFenrmetagenome_2_FD_207603 | JGI IMG/M metagenome (GOLD analysis project Ga0326726, IMG submission 207603) | Lab enriched peat soil microbial communities from Michigan Hollow, Ithaca, NY, United States - MHF15MN | ecosystem: Environmental > Terrestrial > Soil > Wetlands > Peat | place: USA... | reverse complement strand
GTTGAAAGTGTCATAGGGCGCGGCGCTGACGCCGCCGCGCCGCAACGTCGAGACCGCGCGTACACGACCGTGCACGGGCCATGATGGAACGATGAACTCGATCGGATTCATCGCGCTCTCGTTGCGGCGGCAGTGTCCCGACGCAGCGCCTCGAGCAGGCCACGGAAGTCTTCGGGCAGCGGTGCGCGCCATTCGACCGTGCGACCGCTGCGCGGATGCTGCAGTTTCAACTGCGCTGCGTGCAGCGCCTGCCGCGGGAAGGCACGCAGCGCCGCGATCAGCTCGGGGGTTGCGCCGCGCGGGAGGAGCAGCCTGCCGCCGTAGGTCCGGTCGCCCACCAAAGGATGATGAAGGTGAGCGAAATGCACACGGATCTGGTGCGTGCGTCCGGTCTCGAGGCTGACGCGAATGTGCGTGTGAGCGCGGAAGCGCTCGAGCACCCGATAGTGCGTGATGGCCTCCCTTCCGTCTTCACGCACCGCCATGCGCACCCGGTCCGTGCGGTGCCTGCCGATCGGCCGGTCGACGGTCCCGCCAGCCGTCATCACCCCGCTGCAGACCGCCTCATACTGGCGCTCGATTTCCCGCCGCTGCATCTGGCGCGTCAGTTCGGTGTGCGCGGCCGGCGTGCGCGCCACCACCAGGAGTCCGGTCGTATCCTTGTCGAGCCGGTGCAGGATGCCGGCGCGGGGCAGCACGGCAAGTGCGGGGTCGAAATGCAGCAGTGCATTCTGCAGCGTTCGATCGCGATTACCGGCGCCGGGATGCACCACGAGACCGGCCGGTTTGTTGATGATCAGCAGGTCCGCATCGGCATGTACGACATCGAGCTCGATGGCCTGCGGCTCGATTGGGGCATCCATTGCGATTTCGGCGGCGACCGTCACACGCTCCCCGCCGAGCACCACGTCGCGCGGCCGCGGCTGGCGCCGATCGACGCTGACCCGGCCGGCGTCGATCCAGTCCTTGAGGCGCGAACGTGAATATTCCGGCAACAGTTGCGCCAGGGCGCGATCCAATCGCATGCCGGCGAGTTGGGTGGGAATCTGCAGCTCGTGGGTCTGGAACTTGTCTGTCATTGCCGCCGTCAGAGGATGCGCCCTTCCGCTATACTTTGCGGCCACTTGAGGGGGGAGGCAACGCGTGGCGGAGCTGTCGATGCATACACTGCGAATTCCAACGCTGCTCATGGCGGCAGCGCTGGTGATCTGTGGCTGTAGCAGCACTCGCCACAAGGAAATGCAGGGCGACCCCGAGGTGCTCTACAAGCGCGGCTACAAGCTGTTGCACGACAACGATTTCGGCGGCGCCATCAAGGTCTACGAGGCGCTCGATGCCCGCTATCCTTTCAGCGACGCCGCACGCCAGGGACGGCTCGACCTGATGTATGCCTACTACAAAGATCACCAGTCGGAGTCCGCCGTCGATGCGGCGGACCAGTTCATTCGCGAGAACCCGGCACATCCGCGCTGCGACTACGCGAACTACATCAAGGGACTGGTGTACTTCGAGCGCACACCGAACATGTTCGAGCGCTGGCTGCGGGTGGATCTGAGCGAACGGCCGCCAAGCGATGCACGCAAGTCCTTCGTGGCATTCCAGACCGTGGTGACGAACTATCCACAGAGCGAGTATGCGCACGATGCGCGCGTGCGACTGCTCTACTTGCGCAATCGACTCGCCGACTACGAAACGCACGTCGCGAGCTACTACATTCGCCGTGGTGCGTACCTGGCGGCGATTGCACGGGCGAAGTACACGATCGAGAACTACGACGGTGCACCCGCCGTGAAGACCTCGCTCGAAATAATGACGGACGCCTATCGCAAGCTCGGGCTCGACGAGCTCGCGGAGCAGTCGGCGAGCGTCTACCGGGAAAATTTCCCGGAAACTGCAGAGCGAGTCGACAAGAAGAAGAAGTGGTGGGAAGTCTGGTAGCGGCTCAGCCGCGCATGCGGTAACCGCTGGTGATCGGATAGCGCCAGTCGCGCCCGAAGGCGCGGCCGCTCACACGCACGCCGGGCGGCGCCTGCCGCCGCTTGTATTCATTGCGCTTTACCATGTCGAGCACCTGCGTGACCGTGGCCCGCTCGAAGCCGCGCGCGCTGATCTGTTCGACCGATAGATCTTCCTCGATGAAAGCTTCGAGAATCGGATCGAGAACCTCGTACGGTGGCAGTGAGTCGGTGTCCTTCTGGTCCGGCCGCAGCTCGGCCGAGGGCGCACGCGTCAGTATGCGCTCCGGGATCACAGCGCCGAGCGCGTTGCGGTAGCGTGCGAGCCGGTACACGAGGGTCTTGCTGCAGTCCTTGATGGGTGCAAAGCCGCCGGCCATGTCGCCGTAGAGCGTCGCGTAGCCGACGGCCATTTCGCTCTTGTTGCCGGTGGTGAGGAGCATGCGCCCGCTCTTGTTGGAGATCGCCATCAGTAATACGCCGCGGCACCGGGATTGAATGTTTTCCTCGGTGGTGTCGGGCCTGGCTCCCGCGAATTCGTCCTTGAGCGCCGCCAACGTGGCCTCGAACATACCCTCGATCGAAATGAGACTGTGCTTGACCCCCAGACGCCGGCACTGCTCGGTCGCATCTTCGATGCTCATCCGCGCCGTATAGCGCGACGGCATCAGCACCGCCTGAACGCGCTCCGCGCCGAGCGCGTCGACAGCGAGCGTGAGCGTCAACGCCGAGTCGACGCCGCCCGACAGACCCATGATCACCCCGGGGAAGCGATGTTTCTCGACGTAGTCACGGACTCCCAGTACCAGTGCGCTGTACACGCTCTCCTCATCGCTCTGATAAGGCGCGATCGTCCCGCGCACCGGCGCCAGCCGCCTTGCGTCGCGCTTGAGCGCGATCCCGAAGATGCTTTCCCTGAATGCTGGTGCCCGCGCCGCAATCTCCCCCGACGCGTCCATCACGAAGGAATGTCCGTCGAATACCAGCTCGTCCTGTCCGCCCACCAGGTTCACGTAGACCATCGGCCGCGCGACTTCGCGCACGCGCTCGCGCACAATGGTCTCGCGCTGAATCTGTTTGCGCAGTTCGTAAGGCGATGCATTGATGACGAGGAGCAGCTGGGCGCCGGCAGCCACCGTAGCTCCAGCAGGGTCGGGCTCCCACACGTCCTCGCAGACCAGCACGCCGATGCGCCATCCGTCCAGGTCGACGACTGTCGCGGCCGAGCCGGCCGTGAAGTAACGCTTCTCATCAAAGACCTTGTAGTTGGGCAGGCATTGTTTGCGATGATTGGCGAGCAGCTCGCCATCGCGCACCAGGGCGGCGGCATTGTAGATCCGACCCTCCGCATACTCCGGATATCCGATCAGGGCGGCGATGCCCTTGATCTCCTGGCGCGCTCGCGCCAGGCCTTCGGCGACGCGACGCCGCATCCCGGCGTGAAACAGCAGATCCTCGGGCGGATAGCCCGACAGGGCCAGCTCCGGAAAGATGATCAGGTTCGCCCGCTCGTCATCGCGGGCGGCCGCGGCGGCATCGATAATGCGACGGACATTGCCATCAACATCGCCCACGAACAGGTCGAGCTGTGCGAGGGCAATGCGCATGGTGTCCCCTGTGCTCACATGCGGCGCACCGACTTGCGGGTCGATGCCTTTTTTGCCGGCGTGCCGCGCTTCGCGCGCTGGCTGGTGGCGACAGACCGAGCCGCGGACTGGGACCGTGGCGACTTCGCAGAGCCGCGCTGGAGCAGCTTGAACATCGTGCTCCCAAGCTCCGCCGGCGAGTGCACGGTCTTCACGCCTGCCGCCTCCAGTGCGGCGAATTTCTCCACCGCTGTACCCTTGCCGCCGGCCACGATTGCGCCCGCGTGGCCCATGCGCTTGCCGGGTGGCGCCGTCACGCCGGCGATGTAGGCGACCACCGGTTTGCTGACATTGCGCTTGATGAATTGCGCCGCTGCCTCTTCGTCACTTCCGCCTATCTCGCCCACCATGATGATGCCCTCGGTGGCGGCATCCCTTTCGAAGAGCCCGAGCACGTCGATGAAATTCATGCCGCGCACCGGATCGCCACCGATGCCGACGCAGGTCGTCTGGCCGAGGCCATTCTGCGTCGTCTGGTAAACCGTCTCGTAGGTCAGCGTGCCGGAGCGCGACACGATACCCACGCGGCCGGGACGATGAATGAAGCCCGGCATGATGCCGATCTTGCATTCGCCCGGCGTAATGATGCCCGGGCAGTTGGGCCCGATGAGCCGGCAGCGGTAATCGCCCAGCACGGCCTTCACGCGCACCATGTCATTCACCGGAATCCCTTCCGTAATGCACACGATCAGTTCGATGCCGGCATCGGCCGCCTCGAGGATTGCGTCCGCGGCGTACGCCGCCGGGACGTAGATCATGCTCACCTCGGCCCCGGTCGCGGCGACAGCTTCATGGGTCGTATTGAAGACCGGCAGCCCGAGGTGTCGCTGTCCCCCGCGGCCGGGCGTCACACCACCGACGAGTCGGGTGCCATATGCGAGGCACTGCTCGGAGTGAAAGGTGCCTTGCTTGCCGGTGAAGCCCTGGCAGATTACCCGCGTCTTGCGCTGGACGAGAATACTCATGCCGCGCCTCGCTGCGCGCGCGCGGCGAGGCGCACCACCTTGGTCGCCGCATCGGTGAGGTCGCGGGCCGGCGTGATGGCAAGACCGCTCGAGGCGAGGCGCTCGCGCGCCACGTCGGCGTTGGTTCCTTCCAGCCGCACGACCACCGGAATCTTCACGCCCACCTGCTTCACCGCGTTGATGACGCCGTCCGCGATCAGGTCGCAGCGCACGATGCCGCCAAAGATGTTCACCAGGATTGCCCGCACCTTCGAGTTCGACAGGATCAGCTTGAACGCCTCGGTAACGCGTTCGCTGGTGGCGCCACCGCCCACATCCAGAAAATTCGCCGGCGCGCCGCCATGAAGCTTGATCAGGTCCATCGTCGCCATCGCCAGGCCGGCACCGTTCACCATGCAGGCGATGTCGCCATCGAGGGAGACATAGTTGAGATCGTGCTCGCTCGCCTCCCGCTCCATCGGATCCTCCTGGCTGGGATCGCGCAACGCGGCGAGCTCGGGCTGCCGGAACAAGGCGTTCGCATCGATGTTGATCTTGGCGTCGAGGGCGATGATCCGGCCGTCGCCCGTGACGATCAGCGGATTGATCTCCACCAGGCTCGCATCCTTCTCGAGATACAGGCGGTAAAGGGCTTGCGCCAGGCGCGTGAACTCATCGACCTGCGCGCCGGTGAATTGCAGGCCGAAGGCCAGCAACCGGCACTGAAATCCCTGCAACCCTGCCGCCGGGTGGATGTTCACGGCGATGATCTTTTCCGGCGAATGTGCGGCCACCTCCTCGATGTCCATCCCGCCGGCTGCCGACGCGATGAAGGCTATCTGGCCACGCTCACGGTTCAGCACCAGGCTCAGGTACATCTCGCGCGCAATCTGCGAGCCGGTCTCGACGTAGACCTGGTTGACCGGCAGTCCCTCGGGCCCGGTCTGCCGGGTCACAAGGCGACGACCAATCATCGCAGCCGCCGCCGCGTGCACCGCCTCGAGGTCGCGGGCGAGCGTGACTCCACCCGCCTTGCCGCGCCCGCCGGCGTGAACCTGTGCCTTGACCACCCAGACCGCGCCGCCGAGTTCGCGCGCGGCGCTGACGGCCTCATCGGCCGAGGCTGCGACGCGGCCCGCGGGAATTGCGATGCCGTAACTGGAGAAGATTTCTTTCGCCTGGTATTCGTGCAGATTCATGAGCTGCGGCGTCCAGAAGTGGGCCGCTATTCTCCTTGATGCGAGACGGACATGGTAGAGTGCGCAACCAGTCCACCCGCGAGCAGCCGCGAACGATGGTGAGAACCAAGGGACCTGCACAAGCCGAGCTGGCGTGGCGCGTGCTGGGTCTCCTCAATCTCTTCCGGCTGCTGGTGCCCCTCGTCCTCGTCTCTCTGCACTACCTGCTGCCGGAAACCACCAGCGTCGGCTGGGCCAACCCCGAGCTGTTCCAGAGCATCGCCGCAGCGTATTTCCTCGCGGGTATCGCGATGATCTTCGCGTTGAAACTCCGCTGGCCGAGCCTCGATATGCAGGCCTGGGTGCACATCGCTCTTGATGTGGCTGCCGTTTCGCTGCTGCTGTACACGAGCGGCGGGGTCGCTAGCGGACTCGGAATGCTGCTGGTGATTCCGGTCGCCGCCGTGACTCTCATCACCCGGCGCGCATTCGTGATTGCATCGGGCGCTGTGATCGCGTTGCTGGCGCAGCAAGTCGTCACCCAGATCGCTGGCACCGCATCGGTGGGTGACTACACCGCCGCGGGCGTCCTCGGGGTGATCCTGTTCATCGTGGCGCTCAGCGTGCTGCCGCTCGCCGAACGTATCCGCGAGACCGAGGAACTGGTCCGTCAGAAGGATATCGATCTCGCCAATCTCGCGGAACTTTCCCAATACATCGTGCAGCACCTGCGCGAGAGCATTCTCGTCGTCGATGCCGGAGATCGGATCCGTTTGATCAACGAATCGGCGGCCGAGATGCTGGGAGACCGGGCAGCGGTGCCTGACGCGCTGCTCGGTGAAGTCCATCCGCGGCTGCTCTACTCCCTCTCCACCTGGCGACAGAGCCCGCAGACCACACCCGTGAATGCAACATCGTTCGTAGCCGCGGACGGGTTGCGGACGATCGAGCCACACTTCGCCCCCTTGGGTGCGGAGAATCCGGGACCGGTGCTGATATTCCTGGAAGACACAAGTCTGCTGGCGGAGCGCCTCCAACAGTCGAAGCTGGCGGCGCTCGGGCGACTGAGCGCGAGCATTGCACACGAGATCCGCAACCCCGTGGGCGCGATGAGTCACGCCGGGCAGCTACTCGCCGAAGCCGCCATTGGCGAGCCCGAGCGACGGCTCACCGAGATCATCCGGACCAACGCCGAACGGGTGAGCACGATCATCAACAACATGCTGCAGCTTTCGCGGCGCGACTCGACGCGCCCGGAGACAATGACTCTTTCGGACTGGCTGGAGGAGTTTCGCGAGGAGTTTTGCCAAACGACACAGACGGCGGAATCCTCGGTGCGAATCGCGCCTGACGGTGCGGGCCTCGAGGTCCGGGTCGACTCGACCCATCTCCACCAGGTGCTGTGGAATCTCTGCGACAACGCGCTGAAATACGCCGTGCACGGCCCCGACATGGCGATCGAGCTGCGCTGTGGCCGTGTAGCAGGCACCGGAAGACCGTACCTGGAGGTGGCGGATCGCGGTCCGGGTATCGACACGCAGCAGGTCGATCGGATCTTTGAGCCCTTTTTCACCAGCGGCAAGGGTGGCACGGGACTCGGCCTGTTCATCGCGAGAGAACTCTGCCAGTGCAACGGCGCCCTGCTGCTCTACGAGGCGCGCCCGGGTGGTGGCAGCGTGTTCCGGATCATTTTCTCCGATCCACAGCGCTGGCAGAGACGCGAGCCGAGGTCCTGAGCTCATGCCAAAGCCGGTGGTCCTGGTGGTCGACGATGAGCCGGACATCCGCGAGCTGCTCACCATGACGCTCAGCCGTATGGATCTCGAGCCCAGGACCGCCATCGACATGGCGTCGGCGCAGAAGCTGCTGAGTTCCGGGCACTTCGATCTCTGTCTGACCGACATGAACTTGCCCGATGGCAACGGGCTCGACCTGGTGGAGTGGATGCAGGCGAAGATGCCCGCCGTTCCGGTCGCCGTGATCACGGCCCACGGCAATGTCGAATCCGCCGTGCGCGCACTCAAGCTCGGTGCGTTTGATTTTGTCTCCAAGCCGCTCGACCTCGCAGGCCTGCGCAAGCTGGTGAGCTCCGCGATTCGCGTTTCCGCCAGCGACAGCGACAGCACGATCCATGGGCCGAGATTGCTGGGACAATCGAAGGCCATGCAGCACCTGCGCGAGACGATCGCCAAGGTCTCGCGCAGCCAGGCACCGGTGCACATCTACGGTGAATCCGGAACCGGCAAGGAGCTCGTGGCTCAGCTCATCCACGAGTCCGGGCCACGCAGTGACGGGCCTTTCGTGGCAGTCAACTGCGGCGCGATTCCGACCGAGCTCATGGAGAGTGAGTTCTTCGGCCACAAGCGCGGCAGTTTCACGGGCGCCGTCGCCGACAAGAAGGGCATGGTGCAGTCGGCAGAAGGCGGCACTTTGTTTCTGGACGAAGTCGGCGATCTGCCCCTGCACATGCAGGTCAAGCTCCTGCGCGTAATCCAGGAGAAGGCGGTACGGCCAATCGGCGAGCAGCGCGAAACTCCAGTCGATGTGCGAATTCTCAGCGCAACGCACCGCAATCTTTCAGCGCTCGTTGCCGAGGGTGCCTTTCGGGAGGATCTCTACTACCGCGTGAATGTGATCGAGATTCGCGTGCCGGCGCTGCGCGAACGACCCGAGGATATTCCCGAGCTCGCCGAAGCCATCCTGCGCCGGCTTGCGCGGCGCACGAAAGTGGAGCCGCCCGAGATTGGGCCCGACGCGATGCAAGCTCTGGTCGCCTACTCGTTTCAAGGAAATGTGCGCGAGCTCGAGAACATCCTGGAACGAGCGCTCGCGCTGTCTGGTGGCCAGGCGATTGCCGCCAAGGACCTGCAGCTACGTGATACCCCCGCTGCACCAGTCGCGAGTTCCGTCGGCACCGGACCGCTCGGCGAGCAACTCGAGGAAATCGAGCGCGACGCAATCGTCAAGGCTCTCGAGCAGACTCGTTACAACAAGACGGCGGCCGCAAAGCTCTTGGGAGTGAGCTTCCGCGCGCTGCGCTATCGCATCAAGAAGCTGGGCATTGAATAGCGCGTGCCATCCGCACAGGTAACTAAATGAGTATGCCTTCGGCGGTCGACGCGTCGCCCAGCGCCGACTGGGCTGACATTTTTTGTCACTTGTTGACGCAGCCGGTCGGCTCAGTCACCGACCATCGACACGATTACGTTAAGAAGCAGAGGCAGGACGACTCAAATCTGCTCGGCAATCAGGCCGTTGCAGCACTCACGAAGGCGTGGCACACGCCTTGCACTTCAGCTCTTACAGGCGATCTCGCCGTTGATTGTGTGTTTCATTCCTCGAGGAGCAACAAATGCTGAAGACCGTACAGAAGGGTTTCACCCTCATCGAATTGATGATCGTCATCGCGATCATCGGCATCTTGGCGGCCATCGCCATTCCCGCGTATCAGGACTACACCATCCGCAGCCAGGTCTCGGAAGGCCTTACTCTGGCGGCCGCAGCGAAAGCGGCCATCTCTGAGTATTATTCCAACACCGGCATGGCTCCGGCAGACCGCATCCAGGCCGGCCTGGGCGCGACCAACACGCCGACTGACACGCAGGGCAACTTCGTGTCGCAGATCGCTGTAGTGAATGGTGTGATCACGATCACGTACAGCAGCGCGGCTCCGCAGCGCGCCAACAACAAGGTCAACGGTCTGACTCTTACGCTCGTGCCCTATACGAGCGTCGATCAGAGCGTGTCTTGGAAGTGCCGTGCCGTCGGTTCAGTCGCGGTCCCGGTTGGCGGTCAGCTCTTGGGCACAGGTAGCGCCCAGGTTGCTGCCAATGCCATCGGCACAGTGCTGGCGAAGTATGCACCGGCCGAGTGCCGCGCTTGATTTGACAGCTTAGCTGTCTGTCAGGTGAATCGAGGCTCCTCCCCCGAGTGGGGAGGAGCCTTCTCGAGGAGCAGCAAATGCTGAAGACTGTACAGAAGGGTTTCACCCTCATCGAATTGATGATCGTCATCGCGATCATCGGCATCCTGGCGGCCATCGCCATTCCCGCGTACCAGGACTACACCATCCGCAGCCAGGTCTCGGAAGGCCTGACTCTGGCAGCCGCAGCCAAAGCTGCGATTTCAGAATCCTTCGCCAACACTGGTGCGGCTCCGGCGAACCGCATCGTAGCTGGCCTGGGCGCTACCAACACCCCCACCGACACACAGGGCAACTTCGTGTCGCAGCTGGCTGTCGTGAATGGTGTGATCACGATCACATACAGCAGCGCGGCTCCGCAGCGCGCCAACAACAAGATCAACGGTCTGACTCTGACGCTCGTACCCTATACGAGTGTCGATCAGAGCGTGTCTTGGAAGTGCCGGGCAGTCGGATCAGTGGCGGTCCCCGTGGGTGGCCAGCTGATGGGTACGGGCAGTGCAGTCGTAGCCGCGAATGCGGTGGGCACGGTGCTGGCAAAATACGCACCGGCTGAGTGTCGCGCCTGATCCGGTAGAGCTGATTGGCTCATCCCAAGCCCCTCCTCGCAGGGGCTTCTTCTTTTGGGAGACCAGTCACGCAGGGGTTGCAGCCCATGTGCGAGGATGCCGCGGATTTAACAATTGATCCCCCTCCTGATGGGTAGGGTAGACTGGGGCGGCCAAGATAGGGCTGTCTGGGGGCCAGCAAGTCGATGAATGACAACGCCATGATGGCGCTGGGTGCCAGCAAGTCACCACTGGGCGGCCTGCCGCAGCGGCTGGTCCAGGACGGCTTGATCGACGAAGCCACGATGATGGAGGCCATGGCGCAGGCCAAGGAAAAACGCCTCAGCGTGGTGACCCAGCTCGTCAACAGCGGCGCCGCCAACGCCCGAGAGATCGCGATTGCCGCCTCGCACGAGTTTGGCGTGCCTCTGCTCGACCTCGACGCTGCCAGCATCGACCTGGATACCGTCAAGCTGGTCAGCGACAAGCTGCTGCAAAAGCATCGTGTCCTGCCGCTCATGCGGCGGGGCAAGCGCCTGTTCCTCGCAGTGTCGGACCCGACCAACCTGCACGCAATCGATGAGATCAAGTTCGCCACCGGCCTCGGCATCGAAGCGGTGGTCGTCGAGGACGACAAGCTGCAGCAGGCGGTCGGCAAGTCGCTCGACCAGGTCGATACCTCGATGCCGAGCCTCGCCGAGGATGACTTCGATCTCGAGAACCTCGACGTCATGGCCGGAGAGGACGAGCTCTCCTCAGACACGGTCACGCGTGATGATGTCGAAGATGCGCCCATCGTGCGCTTCGTCAACAAGATTCTTCTGGACGCCATCAAGAAGGGCGCTTCGGACGTTCACTTCGAGCCGTATGAGAAGGCGTTCCGGATCCGCACTCGTCTCGACGGCGTACTCAAGGAAGTCGCAAATCCGCCGGTTCAGCTCACCACCAAGATCGCAGCCCGCCTGAAGGTCATGTCACGGCTCGACATCGCCGAGCGCCGGGTCCCACAGGACGGCCGCATCAAGATGCGACTCTCCAAGAATCGCGCGATCGACTTTCGCGTCAGCACCTGCCCGACGTTGTTCGGCGAGAAGATCGTGCTGCGTATTCTCGATCCATCGAGTGCCATGCTCGGCATCGATGCACTGGGCTATGAGTCGTTCCAGAAGGACCTGTACCTAAAGTATCTGGCGAAGCCGCAGGGAATGATCCTGGTGACGGGACCCACCGGCAGCGGCAAGACCGTCTCGCTGTACACGGGCCTCAACATCCTGAACAAGGAAGACACCAACATCTCCACCTGCGAGGACCCGGCCGAAATCCAGATGACCGGGATCAATCAGGTCAATATCAATCCGAAGGTGGGCCTGACCTTCGCCTCGGCACTGCGCGCATTCCTGCGCCAGGACCCGGACGTCATCATGGTGGGCGAGATCCGCGATCTGGAGACCGCCGAGATTGCGCTCAAGGCGGCGCAGACGGGCCACCTGGTGCTCTCCACGCTCCATACCAATGACGCTCCGCAGACCCTGACTCGCATGGTCGATATGGGCGTGAAGCCTTACGCAATTGCGACTTCGGTCAGCCTCATCATCGCTCAACGTCTCGCGCGCAAGCTGTGCACGAACTGCAAGCAGAAGATTGATGTTCCGGTCGAGGCACTGCACAAGGAAGGCTTCACCGACGAGGACATCAAGAAGGGCCTCACCATATTTGGCCCCAAGGGCTGCAGTCAGTGTGTCGATGGCTACAAGGGCCGGGTGGGCATCTACCAGGTAATGCCGGTCACTGAGGCCATCGGTCGCATCATCATGGAAGGCGGCCATGCGATAGAAATCACGCACGAGGCCGAACGCACAGGTGTGTGGGACCTGCGCCGCGCCGGGCTGCAGAAGGTCAAGGACGGCCTGACGAGCCTCGATGAAGTCAACACGGTAACGGTCGATTGAACGGGATGCTGTCTCGATGAAGGGCGGCGCATAGAGGAACACCAGACATGGCTCAGAGCGCAACGGCGATCAAGAAGGACATCCAGTTCACCTGGGTGGGCAAGGACAAGAAGGGCAACAAGCTCAAAGGACGCAGCCTTGCCGCAAGCGAGCAGGCGCTGCGCGCGGATCTGCGCCGTCAGGGCGTGGTGCCCGTCAAGATCAGCAAGCAAAGTGCCCTGTTCAGAGCTGGAGGCAAGGTCAGTCCGGAGGACATCGCGATCTTCAGCCGCCAGCTGGCTACGATGCTCACGGCCGGCATTCCGCTGGTGCAGGCGTTCGAGATCATCGGCAATGGACACGACAAGCCGGCCATGCAGAAGCTGGTCCTGGACGTCAAGTCGGACATCGAGGGCGGCACATCGCTGCACGAAGCCATCGCCAAGCATCCGCTTTACTTCGATGACCTGTACGTAAACCTCGTCGAGGCCGGCGAGCAGGCGGGTGCCCTTGAGAGCTTGCTCGACAAGATTGCGACGTACAAGGAAAAGACTGAGGCGTTGAAGAAGAAGATCAAGAAGGCGCTCTTCTACCCGGCCGCCGTGCTCGTTGTGGCGGTCATCGTGACGCTGATCCTCTTGATATTCGTCATTCCACAGTTCGAGACGCTGTTCAAGGGATTTGGCGCCGACCTGCCCGCGTTCACCCAGATGGTCATCGGCATGTCGCGCTTCGTGCAGGACCAGGGCTGGTGGCTCGCGATCATCACAGGCGGCGCCTTCTACACCTTCTTCTATTTCAGGAAGCGCTCGCGCGCGCTGCGGGAGGCGATTGATCGTCTTTCTCTCAAGCTGCCGATCGTCGGTCCGATCCTCACCAAGGCCGCCATCGCGCGCTATGCGCGCACGCTCTCGACGATGTTCAGCGCGGGCGTGCCGCTTGTCGAAGCGCTCGACTCCGTGGCCGGCGCGACCGGCAACATCATCTACGAGCAGGCTGTGCTGCGAATGAAGGATGAGGTTGCGACGGGCCAGCGCTTGCAGCGCGCCATGGAAAATACCGGCCTGTTCCCGAACATGGTGGTGCAGATGATCGCGGTCGGCGAAGAATCCGGTTCGCTCGACGAGATGTCCGCCAAGGTGGCGCAGTTCTACGAGCAGGATGTCGACAACGCCGTCGACAGCATGAGCAGCCTGCTGGAGCCCCTGATCATGGCCATACTGGGCGTGCTCGTCGGTGGCCTCGTGATCGCGATGTACCTGCCCATCTTCAAGCTGGGCGCGGTCATCTGATCGCGACGACCAGACGTGCCGGAGAACGCCGCGCCTTCGCGCGGCGTTCTCGTTTCCGGGCGAGGCGTTCTGCCGTCGGCTTGGAGGACTCGCGGTGACCCTGCAACTGCTGCAGACGAATCAAGCCCTGCTGATTTCGAGCGTGTTCCTGCTGGGACTTCTGATCGGCAGTTTCCTCAACGTCGTCATTCATCGCCTGCCGATCATGATGGAGCGTGAGTGGCGAAGGCACTGCGCCGAGCTCGATCCTGCCAAACCGGCCCCGAAGGAACCCACCTTCAACCTCGTGATGCCGCGCTCGCGCTGCCCTGCGTGCCAGGCGCCCATTAACGCATGGCAGAACGTTCCGATCGTGAGCTACCTGTTGCTGCGCGGCCGGTGCGCTGCGTGTGGCGCGCGTATTTCGGTTCGTTACCCGTTGGTGGAGCTCATCACGGGAGTTCTGTCGGTGGCGGTGGCCTGGCGCTTCGGCTTCGCCTGGTCGTTGCTGGCCGCGCTCGCATTTACCTGTAGCCTGATTGCACTCTCCAGCATCGACCTCGACCATCAACTGCTGCCCGACAGCATCACTCTGCCCCTCCTTTGGCTCGGACTGCTCCTCAGCCTCACGCCGAACGGTCAGGGGATGTTTTCCATCCCGGTCGATCCGCGCAGCAGCATCATCGGCGCCGCCGCCGGATATCTCAGCCTGTGGACCGTGTATCACCTGTTTCGTCTGCTCACCGGCAAGGAAGGCATGGGCTACGGCGATTTCAAGCTGTTCGCGGTTTTCGGTGCCTGGTTCGGTTGGCAGATGCTGCCGCTGATCATCCTGCTGGCGGCTGCCACGGGCGCCGTCGTCGGCATTGCGTTGATCATCTTCAAGCGCCATGGTCGCGACGTTCCCATTCCTTTCGGCCCCTACCTCGCCGCCGCCGGTTGGATCGCCCTGATGTGGGGGCCGGAGCTCGTCGAACGCTACCTGCATCTCTCCGGTTTGCGCGGAGGCGCCTAGCCCGCCATTCCCTTTCGTCACGCCGTCGCGGACGAGCGGATAATGAGACCTGTGAACCCCCTGCGCGTTGGCCTGACCGGTGGTGTCGCAAGCGGCAAGAGCACGGTCGCGAAGCTGTTCGCGGCGCGCGGGGTTCCCGTCATCGACACCGACGAGATTGCGCGCGACCTCGTCGCACCGGGCCAGCCGGCACTGGAGAAGGTTGTCAGGGAATTCGGCTCCGGGGTGCTCGACCCTGAGGGACAGCTGGATCGGCGGCGCATGCGGGAACTGATCTTCGGCGACGCTGGCACACGCCGGCGCCTCGAGGCCATTCTGCACCCCTTGATTCTCGCCGAGATGGAGCGACGCTCCGCTCGCGCCGGCGGGGCTTACCAGGTCCTCGTGATTCCCCTGCTGGTAGAAGGCGCTCGCGACGAGTATGTCGATCGGATTCTCGTGGTCGATGCGTCGCCGGAGCGGCAGCTCGAGCGATTGCTGGAGCGGGATGCGGAACATCCGGACCAGGCGCGCGCAATGATCGCGGCGCAGGCGCGACGCGAGACCCGGATGGCGCGCGCCGACGATGTGATCACCAATGACGGCAAGGTCGCCGACCTCGAGGCCCAGGTGGCGCTTCTCCATGGACGCTATCAGGAGCTCGCTGCAGGCCGGCGCCGCCACTGAATCTGCGTCGCACCGGGCGCCGGCGCCCGTGTCGGCCGGAGCCGACAGGAATTTCCCGGTGACACTCGTGCTCGAAGTGCCGCAAAATAGGGTAATGACCTCCCGTGCCTACATTGAGCCCGCGGCAGAGCCGGCTCCCCAGGTCGTCGCATACGAACAGCCCCTCAACGAGCGCATGCGCACTTTCCTGCGCCTGGAGTTCCTGTACTCACAGGTGCTCTATCACTGCGAGATGCCCAGCCCGTGGAGCAGCCGGGCGGCCATGGGGAGCCTCCTCGAGATTCTCGCGATCACCGCGCGCGGTGACGTGCGCAGCGATGTGATCAAGGAGCTCGAGCGACACGTCCAGGCTTTGAACGAATTTCAATCCAAGCCGGGCGTCGATCCGGGCCGCCTGCGCGCCGTGATGTCGAACCTGATTCGCCTGCGCAGCGAGCTGATCAGCATGGGCGCAAACTTCATGCAGCCGTTGCGCGAGTCGGAGTTCCTGAACGCAATCAAGCACCGCAGCGCGATTCCCGGCGGCACCTGCGAGTTCGATCTTCCCGATTACAGCTTCTGGCTCGGCCGTCCCGCCGACCAGCGCGCAGCGATGTTTGATGAGTGGATGAAACTGGTGCGCCCGCTGTGCGACGGCGTGATCGAGATCCTGTGGGTCACGCGCCAGAACGCGCGCCCGCGCGAAGAAATTGCTGAGGCGGGCCAGTACCAGATCAACTTCGAGCGCGAGAACCCCATCCAGTTGCTGCGGATCCTGCTGCCTTCGGACTCGGACCTGTATCCGGAGATCAGCGGCAGCCACTACCGTTGCAGCCTGCGCTTCATGAGCTGGAAGGACCTGAGTCGACGACCGGTGCAGAGCGAGCAGGATGTGCGCTTCGTCCTGACCTCGTGTACCTGAGGGCCACGGATGGCACCCGCCGTCATCAAGTGTCCGAGCTGCGGGCGGCCGTTGGAATGGTCGGAGCACTCGCCCTTCCGCCCGTTTTGCAGCGAGCGCTGCAAGCTCATCGACCTCGGGGCATGGTTGAGCGAAGAACGCGGCATCGCCGGCGAGACCCTCGCCAGCGAAGCCACGGCGCCGGACGGCGACACGCCGGATAAGCCGGGCTCGTAGCCTGGGTCAGGGCGACGGCGCCGGCTTCACCCCGGCGCTGCCCGCGGCCCGCGTCGAGGCAGCTACCTGTGGCATCTGCATCTGCAGGTTGCGCGTCAGGAACGCCCATTGATCGGCGAAATCCTCGATCTGCATCCACACCGGTTTGCCGGCGCCATGGCCGGCGCGCGTTTCCACGCGCAATAGGATCGGGTGTCGGCAGGCCTGTGCTGCTTGCAGTGCCGCGCCGAACTTGAAGCTGTGCCAGGGCACGACGCGATCGTCGTGGTCTGCCGTCGTAATGAGCGTCGGCGGATAGCAGGTGCCCGGGCGCACATTGTGATAGGGCGAGTACGCATACAGCGCGTGAAAGTCCTGCGGGTTCTCGCTCAGCCCATAGTCGCTCGACCACTGGCGGGCATTCGCGCTCGCCGTGTGATAGCGGAGCATGTCGAGCACCCCCACGGCTGGCAATGCCGCCGCCACGAGTCCGGGCGCCTGCGTAATCACCGCGCCGATCAACAGCCCGCCGTTGCTGCGACCCAAGATCGCCAGTCGCTCCTTCGAGGTGTAGCGCTCGTCGACGAGATAGTGAGCTGCGGCAATGAAATCATCGAACACGTTCTGCTTGTGAGCCTTGGTCCCCGCGAGGTGCCACGCCTCACCGTACTCAGCGCCACCGCGCAGATTCGCCACCGCGTAAGTGCCACCCATCTCGAGCCACACCAGCACCGGGACGCCGAACGCCGGCTTGAGCGCATTGTCGAATCCGCCGTAGCCATAGAGCAGGGTCGGGGTGCTGCCGTCCTTCTTCAGATCGGCGCGATGCGTGATGGACATCGGGACGCGCGTGCCGTCCTTGCTGGTGTAGAACACCTGCTCGGTGAGAAAGCGGGAAGTGTCGGCGGCAATTTTCGGTGCGCGAAAGAGCTCTGTGCGGTTCGCGGCGACGTCGTAGTGGTACACCGAAGTGGGCGTGAGGTAATCCGAGTAGGAGAAAAACGTCTCCGGGTTGTCGCCGTGTCCCAGGAAACCGTCGACAGTGCCGCGCCCTGGCAGAGACACTTCGTTGAGCAGCTGCCCGCTCACGCTAAAGACTTTGACCTGTGAGTGTGCATCGTGCAGGTAGGTCACGATGAGCTTGCCGCCGACATAGCTCGCGACCTCTATAGCATCGGCGCTCTGCGCAACGACGTCGCGCCACATCCGCGGCGCGGGATGATGCGTGTGGATCGCCACCACCCGACCGCGCGGCGAATCGGCCGTCACGAGAAAATAGAACACCGGGCCCTCTGACCCCAGAAAGGTGTAGAACCCGCGCCAGTCGTCGAGAAGTCGCACGACCGCTGCTCCGCCGCTTCCAACCTGAAGAGGCAGCGGCGTGTAGTACACGCCATTGGTCTCGTAACCATCATCCAGCTTGAGCAGCAGGTACTTCCCGTCCTCCGTCACCTGCGGATAGGGATTGCGCGACGGGTGATCGCTCACGGCGTAGACAAAGGTGTCCTGAGACTGGGCGTCCCTCACGCGGTGGCGGTAGACCGAGACCTGCTTCGAATCATCGCCTGTTCCATCGGCCCGCAACGGATAGCGGCTGTAGTAGAAGGCGCTCGAGTCGCGCTCCCAGGACACCTCCGTGAACTTCGCGTACTTCAGCACTTCGGGCAGGTCCTGGCCGGTGTTCACATCGCGGACGCGCCAGGTCTTCCAGTCAGTGCCCCCGTCGGAGAGCGCGTAAGCCAGGTAGCGGCCATCGGGGCTCACGTGAAAGTCCGCGAGTGCTACGGTCGCATCGGAGCTCAGAATATTGGGATCGAGCAGAATCCGCGGCGGAGCCTGCAGTCCGTCTGCCACGAACAGTGCGCTCTGGTTCTGCAGGCCGTCGTTGCGCAACCAGAAGTAGCGCCCGCCCTCCTGCAGCGGTATGCCGAAGCGCTCGTAGTTCCAGAGTTCGGAGAGCCGCTGCTTGATCCAGGCGCGCGCGGGAATCGATTCAAGATAGGGCTGCGACAGCTGGTTCTGGGCCGCGACCCAGGCCCGGGTCTGCTGGCTGTCCAGATCCTCGAACCATCGATAGGGATCGGGCACGTTCACGCCATCGTACTGGTCGACCTGCGCCACGCGCGGCGCGGTCGGGTATGACAGTGCGCTGGCCTGCGCCTGTTCGGGTGCCGGCGTGCTCTGGCACGACACGAGCAGCACGGCCGTTGCGGTGGCCCAGATGTGACGGGGGTGGAATGGTTCGATCAGCATGCCTAAACTCCGCGAAAATTTTGCGCGCAGCCTACACGCATGAACGTATTCCGACCATTGTCCCTGCTGCTGCCCCTGCTCTGCTGGATGAGCGGAGCGCAAGCGGAGCGTCTGTCCATCAAACGCATCTTTTCCCCACCGGATCTGAGCGGCCCGTCACTGCGTGGTGCGCAGATCTCGCCGGACGGCCGGCGCGTGACTTGGCTTCAGGGCAAAGCCGACGACAAGGACCGGATGGATCTGTGGGAGTACGACATCCGCTCCGGGCAATCCCGGCTGCTGGTTGACTCGCGAGCCCTCATCCCCCGCGAGGGCCGGCTCTCCGACGAGGAGCGGCAGCGCCGCGAGCGCCAGCGCATTTCCTCGCTTTCCGGCATTGTCGAGTACCTGTTCGCTCCCGATGGCCAGGCACTGCTCTTTCCCCTGGGAGGCGATCTGTTCTACTACGACCTGCGGCTGCCGGCGGCTCAGGCGGTGCGCCAGCTCACCAGAACCGCCGAGGCCGAAACAGACGCGCGATTTTCCCCGCTTGGTCGATCAGTAAGCTTCATCCGCAACCAGAACCTGTTCGTGCTGGATCTCGCCACGAACCAGGAACGCGCGTTGACCACAGACGGAGGCGGACTGATCAGGAACGGCATGGCGGAGTTCATCGCGCAAGAGGAGATGGCACGCAACACGGGATACTGGTGGTCACCCGATGAGCAGCACATCGCCTACACGCGCACCGATGAGACCCCCGTGCCGGAAGTGGAGCGCTTCGAGATCAATGCCGACGAAGTGTCCGTCTACACGCAGCGCTATCCCGCAGCTGGAACCCACAACGCGCTGATTGAGCTCAAGTCGATCGAGCTGAAGAGCGGCAAGGTCACTGATCTTGATCTCGGTCCAGAGCGAGATATCTATCTCGCGCGCGTCGACTGGTTTCCCGACGGCCGGTACCTGGCGGCGCAGCGACAGTCGCGCGATCAGCGTCGGCTGGATCTCCTCAAGATCGACGTTGGCAGTGGCAAGGCGAGCACCCTGCTCACCGAGACGAGCAACACTTGGGTCGACCTCAACGATGAACTGACGTTCCTCGCCCGATCGCGCGCCTTCATCTGGGCTTCCCGCCGCACGGGCTATCAGCATCTTTATCTCTATGATCTCGATGGACGCCTCATCCGCCCGCTGACTTCCGGCAAGTGGATGGTGGTCGGCGACGGCGGCGCGCGCGCGCTTCTGGGCGTGGATGAGGTCGCCGGGCGGATCTATTTCGTCGCAAACGAGCGTGGTCCCCTCGAGCGTCACCTGTACTCAGCGCCACTTCGCCGAACCTCGGCCCCAAGCCGTATCACCGAAGAGGTGGGCTGGCACACGCCGGTCGTCTCTCCGGACCACCGATTCTTCCTGGATGTCTACTCCAACCCCGACCGGCCGCCGCGGGTACAGCTGCGGAGCATCGAGGGCCGCGTGATCAAGACGCTCATCGACAACGGGCTCGATGACTCACATCCCTATGCCCCGTACCTCGGCGCCCACGTCCCGACCGAATTCGGAACGCTGCAGGCCGCTGATGGGCAGACGCTCTACTACCAGATGCTCAGGCCTGCACATTTCGATGCGACACGGAAGTACCCCGTGATCGTCGACGTATACGGTGGACCCGGCGTGCAGCGCGTACGCCGCGCCTGGGGCGGTTATCCGCGCACCAACGAAGGGTTCTTCCGCCAGATACTGGCGCAGAGCGGCTACCTGGTGTTCACGCTCGACAATCGTGGAAGCGGCTTTCGCGGCGCTGCCTTCGAATCCTTGATCCACCAGCGCATGGGTAAGATCGAAGTGGCCGACCAGGTAGAGGGCGTAAAGTTTCTGCGCTCGCTGCCATTCGTCGATCCGGCGCGCATCGGTGTTTTCGGCTGGAGCTACGGCGGCTACATGGCGCTCATGTGCCTGCTCACGGCACCGGATTACTTTCAGGCTGGCGTCTCGGGCGCGCCCGTGACCGACTGGCGGATGTACGACACGCACTATACCGAGCGCTATCTGGGGCTGCCGCAACAGAACGGGGCCGGCTATGACGCGAGCGGTGTGCTGCCCTACGCTGCAGAACTGCGGGCGCCGCTACTCATCATGCACGGTATGGCGGACGACAACGTGCTGTTCTCGAACAGCACCAAGCTCTTCAAACGCCTGCAGGAGCTCGACAAGCCCTTTGACGTGATGACCTACCCCGGCGGCAAGCATGGGCTGCTGCGCCACGCTGACATGGGGCCGCACGCGTACGAGATGATCAAGAGGTTCTTCGACGAGCGCCTGCAGGCACCGCATCAGTAGCGGCTGCGATCAGGGCCGGGATGATCGGGCGATCGGCTTCCAGGAGATCCTCTCGCGCCAGATCGGCGGGCTGCACCCACTTCAGCGCCTGCCCGTCCAGACTTCTGGGCTCGCCTTCGTAGGCGCTCACGCGCCACATGCTGAGCTCGACCCGTCGTTCCGCGTAGTCGTGCGTGAGCTGCAACATCGGCTCGGCGCTGATGAGCGTCACGCCCAGCTCCTCTGTGAGCTCGCGTTGCAGCGCCTGCAGCTCGCTTTCGCCCGTGTCGATCTTGCCCCCGGGGAATTCCCAACGACCCGCCTGATACGACCCAGGCGGACGCTGCGCGATCAGGACGCGGCCCGTCGCATCGAATAACGCCCCGGCAACGACGCGTACGGTGCGCAAGAACTCAGGTCCCGGTACCGGTACCAACGCCCAAGGCGCCGTGACAGTTCTTGTACTTCTTCCCAGACCCGCAGGGGCAGGGCTCGTTGCGCCCGATCTTGCGCCCGCCACGCACGAACGGCGTCTGTGGTTGCGCTTCCGGCCCACGCGCGACCGGTCCGGCCGCGGGCTCCTGCGGTTCCGGCGCCACCAGTGACTGCGCCTGCGCGTGCTGTGCCTGTAGAGCCCGAGCCATGCGCGCGCGCCGCTCCTCTTCTTCGCGGTCGATCTCTTCCTGGCTGCGCACCTGCAGCCGCGACAGGATCGTCACCGTGTCCAGCTTGATGCGATCCAGCATGGCGCTGAACAGCTCGAAGGCCTCGCGCTTGTACTCCTGCTTCGGATTCTTCTGTGCATAGCCGCGCAGGTGAATACCCTGGCGCATGTAGTCCATCGCGGCAAGATGCTCGCGCCAGTGCAGGTCGAGCTGCTGCAGCATGATGGCTTTCTCGAAGTAGCGCATCGCCGGTGCCCCGATCTGCGCGATCTTCTGCTCGTAGGCCGCGTCAATGGCCTCCACGATCCGCTTGCGCAAGCCCTGCTCGTCGAGCGTCGTATCTGTGTCGAGCCAGCCCTTGATATCGAGGCGTACGGTGAAATCGCGCTCGAGCGCCGCAGTAAGGCCCACGATGTCCCACTGCTCGGGCAGCGTTCCGAGCGGCAGAAAGTTGCTGATGAGGTTGTTGACGACCTCCTCGCGGATGCCGCGCACGGCATCGGCGACGTCCTCAGCCGCCATGAGCTCGGTGCGCTGCTGGTAGATCACCTTGCGCTGGTCGTTCGCCACATCGTCGTACTCGAGCAGATTCTTGCGCGCATCGAAGTTGTGCGCCTCGACCTTGCGCTGCGCCTTCTCGATCTGCCGCGACAGCATGCGGCTCTCGATGACTTCGCCTTCCTTCATACCCACCCGCGACAGCAGCGCCTTGGTGCGGTTGGGGTCACCGAAGATGCGCATCAGGTTGTCTTCGAGCGACAGATAGAAGCGGCTCGATCCCGGGTCGCCCTGGCGGCCGGATCGGCCGCGCAGCTGGTTGTCGATGCGCCGCGATTCGTGACGCTCGGTACCGACGATGTGCAGGCCACCGGCCTTGATCACGGCTTCGTGGCGCTCATTCCACTCGCGACGAACCTTCTCGATGGTTTGTGCGTCAGGCTCCTGCAGGCCATGCAGCTCGGCCTCGAGGTTGCCGCCGAGCACGATATCGGTGCCGCGGCCGGCCATGTTGGTCGCGATGGTGACGGTACCCGGGCGCCCCGCCTGCGCAACGACGTGCGCTTCGCGCTCATGCTGCTTCGCGTTGAGCACCTGGTGGCGGACGCCTTCCTTGTTGAGCAGCTCTGAGAGAAACTCGGAGGTCTCGATCGAGGTCGTGCCCACCAGCGCCGGCTGCTGGCGCTGCATGCAGTCGCGGATGTCCTGGATGATCGCCTCGAACTTGTCCTTCTGTGACAGGTAAACGAGGTCCGCCGCGTCATCGCGAATCATCGGCTTGTGAGTCGGGATCACGACCACTTCGAGCCCGTAGATCTGCTGGAATTCGAAGGCTTCCGTGTCGGCGGTACCTGTCATGCCGGCGAGCTTGGAGTAGATGCGAAAGTAGTTCTGGAAGGTGATCGAGGCGACGGTCTGATTCTCCTCGCGTACGCGTACCGCTTCTTTCGCTTCGACCGCCTGGTGCAGGCCGTCCGACCAGCGCCGCCCCGGCATGGTGCGGCCCGTAAACTCATCGACGATGATGACCTCGCCGTTGCGCACGATGTACTCGACGTCGCGGTGATACAGGGCGTGCGCGCGCAGCGCCGCGTTGAGGTGGTGCATCAGACGGATGTTCGCGGCGTCGTAGAGGCTTTCGCCCTCGCGCAGAAGTCCAGCCTCGAGCATCAGCTGTTCAACATGCTCGTGACCGTCCTCGCTCAGGTGCACCTGCTTGCTCTTTTCGTCGACCGAGTAGTCGCCCTCACCTTCTTCTTCCTTCTGCACGGTCAGGCGCGGCACCAGCGCGTTGATCTTCAGGTACAGCTCGGTGCTTTCCTCGGCCGGCCCGGAGATGATCAGGGGCGTGCGGGCCTCATCGATCAGGATCGAGTCGACCTCGTCGACAATCGCGTACGTGAGCGCGCGCTGCACGCGGTCCTCAAGCCGGAACGCGAGGTTGTCGCGCAGGTAGTCGAAGCCGAACTCGTTGTTGGTGCCGTAGGTAATATCCGCGGCGTAGGCTTCGCGCTTCTCCGCTGTCGACTGCGCGTTCTTGATGACGCCGACCGTGAGACCGAGAAAGCGATAGACGGGACCCATCCAGTCCGCGTCGCGCTGGGCGAGGTACTCGTTCACCGTGACGATGTGAACGCCTTTGCCGGTGAGTGCGTTCAGGTACGCAGGCAATGTGGCAACGAGCGTCTTGCCCTCGCCCGTGCGCATCTCGGCGATCTTGCCCTCATGCAGCGCGATGCCGCCGATGAGCTGCACGTCGAACTGCCGCATTCCAAGCGTGCGCCGTGCCGCCTCGCGTACACAGGCGAAGGCCTCGGACAGCAGGTCAACGACCGTCGCGCCTTCAGCCAGGCGCTTACGGAACTCCTCGGTCTTGGCGCGCAGCTGCTCGTCGCTCAGTGCCTGGATCGCGGGCTCGAGCGCATTGGCCTCATTGACCCAGCGGCCATAGGACTTGAGCAGCCGCTGATTGCGGCTGCCGAAGATGCGCGTAAAGAACTGCCACACGATCGAATTTCCTTCAGCAATACAAAGGCCTGGCCTCGCTCAAGGAGGCTGGCCGCCTTCAAGGGTCGCGTATTGTACGGGCTTCAGCCCGAGGGAAGGAAATTCAGCGGCGCTCGCCGGTGAACTGCAACGGATCGACTTGTCGACCGTTACGGAGCACCTCGAAATGCAGGTTGGGACCGGTGGCGCGACCGGTGGCGCCCATCAGCGCGATCGGTTGGCCTTTCTGCACCGTTTCACCCACGGAAACCAGGTTGCGCTCGTTGTGAGCGTAACGAGTCACGAAGCCGTTGCCGTGATTGATCTCGACCATCTTGCCGTACCCGAAACGCTCACGTGACCAGGTGACGACGCCGGTCGCTACCGCGACCACCTGCGCGCCGGCACGCCCGGCGAAATCGACACCCTTGTGAACCGCGGTGTAGCCGGTAAACGGGTCCGAGCGCGAACCGAAGTAGGATGAAATCCAGCCATCGGTCACCGGACGGCCCTTGGGCTTGATCTGCTCGTTGAGATTGCGGCTGAGGATGAGGTTCTCGAGCACGCCGAGCTCGACTTCGCGATTATCCATCTGGTGGGAGAGGTCATCGATCATCGCAGTGAGGTCGGGAATCTGCGCGGCCTCACCCTGGCTGTCGCTCTCGGGTCCGCCTTGTGCCGGCGGATTGCCGAAGTCGAATTCGCGCTCGTCGATATCGGCCATCTGCGTGAGGCGCCGACCGAGCGCATCGAGACGAATCACGTGCGCGCTCATCTGGCCGACTCGCTTCGCGAGTGCGTCGATGTGGTCCTGCAAGACGCGGCGTGTCTCGGCAATCTGTGCCTGCTGGGTCGCGAGCCTCTTGGACCACTCCGCGGCCTGGACCGCAGGCTGCTGAGCGGCGCTGCGCAGCCCGAGCTGGCGACCGGCGAAGAACGTTCCGCCCAGTACCAGCAGTGCCCCGAGTGTCACGATTGCAATCGCCTTGGGGTGCGCCAGGTTCAGCTCCCGGGCCTGCCCGCGCAGACGATCGAAAATGATGACGTTCATGCGGCCTGCTCCCAACAGCGTGTGTCGGTCCATCTCGAGATGGCTCCGGCTTCCTCGCCCCTAATCCCCCACCGTGTTCGCCGGAACAGCAGACGCGCTGCGTCGCAAGTTGTTGTTCAAGCTGGCAACCCCGCTGTCATAGCTTTACGCCTTAGACCGGTAGCTTTGCGTCCTCACCTTTCGGTGAGTTTGCCCTTGGCAGT
>Ga0326726_10001078_pt1 | contig 25124 bp, 21 predicted proteins | sample MHFenrmetagenome_2_FD_207603 | JGI IMG/M metagenome (GOLD analysis project Ga0326726, IMG submission 207603) | Lab enriched peat soil microbial communities from Michigan Hollow, Ithaca, NY, United States - MHF15MN | ecosystem: Environmental > Terrestrial > Soil > Wetlands > Peat | place: USA... | reverse complement strand
GACATGCGCACGGCGATCGTCCAGAAGCGCGACGCCTATGAGCGCGCGGTACGAGCTCTCGTCGCGGAGGGCGTCAAAGGAGGCGAATTCGCGCCATCCGATCCAGCGCTGGTCACACGCGCGATGCTGGGTGCGGTGAACTGGACGGCCCGCTGGTACCGGCACGACGGCGCGCAGTCCGTCGACGAGATCGCGGATTCACTCTCGGGCTATCTGGTGCGCGGGTTGCTGCCGGCGCCATCCACAAGGAAGGCCAAATGAGCACGCAGGCCCCCAAGAACATCCACCTGACGCTGCGCGTGAACGGCGAATCGCAGGAAGTGTCCTTCGCCCCCTACAAGACCCTGCTCGAGGTGCTGCGCGAGGACATGAACCTCACCGGCACCAAGCACGGCTGCGAGCTCGGCGAATGCGGCGCGTGCGCGGTTCTGGCAGACGGAGTGCCGGTGCTCTCCTGTCTCGTGCTTGCCCTGGAAAGCGAAGGCCGCGAGATCGAGACCGTCGAAGGCCTGGCGCACGGCTCGAACCTCCATCCGCTTCAGGCGGCGTTCGCCGATCTCGGCGGCGCGCAATGCGGCTACTGCACGCCGGGGATACTCATGACCGCGAAGGCGCTTGTTGAAAAGGACCCGAACCCCAGCCGCGAGAAGATCAAGGAAGCGATCTCGGGAAACCTGTGCCGCTGTACGGGCTACCAGCAGATATACGAGTCGATCGAAGAGGGCGCTCGAAGAATGCGCGAGGAGCGGCGATGAGCGCGAAGAAACGCTTCGATGTTCTTGGCAAACCGCGCCGACGCGTGGACGGCCGCGCCAAGGTCACGGGTCTCACGCGTTTCGCGGACGACATCGTGCTGCCGCGCATGGTTCATTGCAAGCTGCTGCGCTCGCCGCTTCCGCATGCCGCGATCGTATCCATCGATACCGCGAAGGCGCAGGCGCATCCAGGCGTGCGCCTGGTGCTCACCGGCAGGGATTTCCCGGTGACCTTCGGCATCCTGCCCGTTACTCAGGACGAATATCCGCTCGCGCCCGAGCGCGTGCGCTATGTCGGCGACCCGGTCGCTGCGGTGATTGCGAAGGACGAGCAGACCGCCTTCGAGGCGCTCGACCTGATCGAGGTCAAGTACAAACAGCTGAAGACCATCTCCGATCCGGAAGAGGCGCTCGCGACCGAGGAGCCGCGCATCCAGAGCTACGGGGAGCGGGGCAATATCCATCGTCTCCAGGCCTATGAGTTCGGCGATGTCGGGGAAGCGCTCGCGAAAGCCGATCACGTGTTCGACGACGTGTTCTTCTACCAGGGCAACACGCACCTGCCGATCGAGCAGCACGCCTCGGTTGCCGCGGTGGATGGAGAGGGCAAGCTCACGCTCTGGTCCTCCACCCAGGTTCCCCACTACGTTCATCGCGCGCTCGCCAATGCGCTGCAGCTGCCGCCGGCCCACGTGCGAGTCATCGCCTGCCCGAACGGCGGCGGTTTCGGGGGCAAATGCGACCTGCACAACCACGAGATCGTAGTATCGAAGGCCGCACTCCTCCTCGGCAGACCGGTGAAGATCTGCCTCACGCGCGAGGAAGTCTTCTACATGCACCGTGGCCGCCATCCGGTAACCATGCGTATGCGCACCGGCGTTACCCGAGACGGCAAGATCACCGGCATGCACACCCAGACGCTGCTCGACGGTGGCGCCTACGGTAGCTACGGCACGGCGAGCACCTTCTACACGGGCGTGCTGCAGACCGTCACCTACGAGATCCCGCGCTACAAGTTCGACGCCGCGCGCGTCTTTACGAACAAGCCGCCCTGCGGCCCCAAGCGTGGCCATGGAACGCCGCAGCCGCGCTTCGGCCAGGAGGTCCAGCTCGACAAGATCGCAGAGAAGCTGCGGCTCGATCCCGCGGAGCTGCGCCTGAGCATCGTCGTGAAACCCAACACGCTGACCGCAAACTGGCTGAAGATCGGGTCGATCGGGCTCGCCGAATGCATCCGCAAGGTCGTGGCGAGCTCGGACTGGAAGAACAAGCATCGCAAGCTTCCCGAAGGCCGGGGCGTCGGCATCGCCTGCGGTGCCTACCTGTGCGGCGCGGGGCTGCCGATCTACTGGAACAAGATGCCGCAGTCGGGCGTGCAGCTGCTGCTCGACCGCAGCGGCCAGGTCACGGTGTTCTGCGGCGCGACCGAGATCGGACAGGGCTCGGACGACGTGCTTGCAGCGATCGTCGCGGAGGTGCTCGGCATCGACGCCTTCGACGTGCGTGTGGTGACCGGCGATACCGGCATCACGCCGGTGGACCTCGGCTCCTACTCGAGCCGCGTGACGGTGATGATGGGTAACGCCGCGATCCAGGCGGCCGAGCGCGTGCGCGATCTGATCGCGCGGGCCGCGGCGGATCACATGGAGACTTTGCCAGAGAACGTGGGCTTCGCACACGGGCGCGTATTCCGCGCCGACGATCCCGGGAAGCTGATGAGCTTCCGCGAGGCGATCGTGCTCGCCGAGGAGAAGTTCGGCACGCTCGGCTCGGTAGGGTCGTATTCGCCGCCGCGCTCGCCCGGGCGCTACAAGGGCGCGGGCGTGGGGCCGTCGCCGGCGTACTCGTACACCGCCTGCGTGGTCGAGGCCGAAGTCGACAAGGCCACCGGCTGGATAGGCGTGCCCAGAGTATGGATCGCTCACGACATCGGGCGCGCGATCAATCCGGTGCTCGCGCGCGGGCAGGTTGAAGGCAGCGTCTACATGGCGTTGGGCGAGGCGCTGATGGAGGAGCAGGTGTTCCGGCGTCTGCCGCCGAAGCTCTCCAATGCACTCGTGCACAAGATCCCGTCGCTGCTCGAATACAAGAGCCTGACGTCCCTGGACATGCCCGAGGTTTTCACCGAGCTGGTCGAAGACCCGGATCCGAATTGCCCGTTCGGCGCCAAGGAAGCGGGGCAGGGGCCGTTGCTCCCGGTGATGCCCGCCGTGGCGAACGCCATCTACGACGCTGTCGGCGTGAGAATCGACGAGCTGCCCATCACTCCGGACAAGGTGCTCGCTGCGCTGGAGAAAAAGGCCAAAGGCGAGAATCCGCGCGTCGGGCCGGAGTATTTCCCCGACGTACCGTATCCCGAGCCCATACAGGTGCTACCGCCCTGGGAAGGCGGCGACGGCAATGCGATCAACGCGCCGCGCAGGCCCGTGCCGAAAGAGAAGGTCGCGTCATGATGCGGCTGCCCTGGTTCGGCTTTCGATCGCCGACGAGTATCGGCGAGGCGGCGCGGATTCTCGCCGCGGAAGGTCCGCAGGCGATGCTGATCGCTGGCGGCACCGACCTGCTCCCCAACATGAAGCGGCGCCACCAGACGCCGGCGACGCTGGTTTCGCTAAGCCGGATCGACGTGCTGAAGAAAGTCGCGAACGGGTCCGGCGCCGTGCTGGGCGCAGGACTCACGCTGAACGAAGTTGTCGCTAACCCTGCGGTGCGAGAAAAATACGCCGGCTTGTGGCAAGCGGCAGCGCAGGTCGCGACCGTGCACCTGCGCAACATGGGCACGCTCGGCGGAAACCTGTGCCTGGACACGCGCTGCAACTACTACAACCAGAACTACGAGTGGCGCAAGGCGATCGACTTCTGCCTGAAGAAGGATGGCGAGGTCTGCTGGGTCGCAACCGCGAGCAAGCGCTGCGTCGCAACATCGTCGACCGACTGCGCGCCGGCCCTGATATCGCTGGGGGCGAGCGTGCGCCTGGTTTCCGCCCAAGGCGAGCGCGACGTCGCGCTCGCCGACCTGTACAGGAACGACGGCATCGACTACATCGCGCGCCGGCCCGACGAGATCCTCACCGAGGTGAAGCTACCCCCGTCGGAGGGCTGGAAGAGTAGTTACTGGAAGCTGCGCCGCCGGGGAGCATTCGACTTTCCGGTGCTGGGCGTTGCTGCGGCGGTGAAAACCTCACGTGACGGTACGGTCGAGGAGGCGCGCATCGCGCTCGGAGCTGTGTCCTCGCGGCCTTTGCTGACGAAGGGCGGTGAGCTTCTGATCGGCAAGAAGCTCAGCGACGACGTCATCGCGGAAGCCGGCGCCAAAGTCGCCTCGGCGGCGAAGCCGATGGACAATACCGACTTGGATCTCTATTGGCGAAAAGGCGTGGTGCCGGAATTCGTGGGCTACGCGCTGCGCGAGATTCGCGGCGACGACATCAGCGCAACGCGCGTGCGCGTCGCGCGGCATGCGCTGACTGATATTTCCTGACGCCCGGGAACGATCAGCTCTGCTGCACGCCGATCAGCTTCTGTATCACCGGCCGCGAACCTTCGAGCGCCACCCGCTGCATGTAAAACGCCAGACCGCGGGTGCCGCCCAGTTCTTCGCCGCCGCCAGCGCGCCCCGGGCCGCCGTGAACGAGCTGCGGCAGCACGGTTCCCGGCCCTGGCGACATCTCGATCTTCGGGTGCCCGAGAAAGATTCGCCCATGATAGGGCGCGACGCCCGCGAGGATCTCCTCCAGGAAATCCGCGTCCTCGGAGTACACGGAGCACACCAGGCCTCCGTTGCCGCGGGTGACGATCTCCGCCGCGTCCGCACCCTTCCCCGAGTAGGGCAAGAGCGAGGCAACCGGGCCGAACACCTCGCGGGCATGCACCGAAGCGGCCAGCGCATCCTTGGCGAATTCCATCAACACCGGGGAGATGAAGAAGCCCTTGCCCGCGACGGGCGCGGCGCTACCGAAAGCCGCCTTTCCTTCGGCAGCGAGCTTGGCGACGCCTTCGCGCACATCGGCGAGCTGGTTGCCGGTGGCCAGCGGTCCCATGCGCGTTTCTTCCTGCACGGGGTTGCCGACGCGCACGCCTTTCAGGCCTTCGGCCAGGTCGTCGCGCGCGGTCGCGGCGCGGCTTTCGGGGACGAGCACGCGCCGGATCGCAGTGCACTTCTGCCCGGCCTTCTGCGTCATGTCGCGCAGGACGTCCTTGAGGAAGGTCTCGTACATGTCGCTGCCGGGTTCGGCGTCGGGCCCGAGGACCGCGGCGTTCAGGCTGTCCGCCTCGACGTTGACGCGCACCGATTCCCTGATGATGTTGGGGAGCGCGCGGATGCGCGCGCCGGTGTCGCCCGAACCGGTGAACGCGAGCACGTCCTGGCTGCCGAGCAGCGCGGGCAGGTCGCGCGGCGCGCCGACGAGGAGCGAGAGCGCCCCCTCGGGCAGGACTTTCCTCTCGACGAGGATTTCCATGACGCGGTGCGCGACCATCGCCGAGCTGGTCGCGGGCTTGGAGAGCACAGGCATTCCGGCGAGAAGAGCCGAAGCCGCCTTCTCCGCCAGTCCCCAGGCGGGGAAGTTGAACGCGTTGATATGCACTGCGACGCCGTGCCGGGGAACGCACACGTGCTGCCCGTGGAACCGCGGCGAGCGCCCCAGCTGTATCCCTTCTCCGTCCACTAGGAGCTTTGCCGCGCCGAGCCTCTCGCCCAGTTCGGCGTAGGTCTGGAGCGTGAAGATCGCGCCGTCGACGTCGAACTTTGCGTCGGAGCGCGTGTTGCCGCCGTTTGCGACCGCGAGGTCGAGCAGCTCGTCGCGGTGAGCCTGGATCGCCTTCGCCATATCCTTGAGCAGGGCGCCGCGGCCGGCGAAGGACAGAGCGCGCAAGGCCGGGCCGCCTTGTCTGCGGGCGTGATCGAGCGCGGCGGCGAGGTCGAGGCCGTCGCTCGAGACCTGCGCGAGCGGCTCCTCGGTCGCCGGATTGACGAGTGTCTGCGAAGCGCCCGATGCTTCGCTCCAGCGGCCGCTCAGGTAACTGCGCAAGGTCTTCATGCAGGACTCCGGTGTTCTTTCGGCTGTCGCTAGGATAGCCGAAGCAGGGGCGGTCTTGGACACGAGCGGCCCGCACGAAGATGCACTAAAGTGCAGTGCGTATGTTTCCCATCACCACCGGCAGACCCGCGACCATGGCGCCGAGCGGCATGGTTGCCTCGCCCCACTCGCTCGCCTCGGCGGCGGGTGTCGACGCGCTGCGCGCCGGAGGCTCGGCGGTGGACGCGGCCGTCGCGACGGGCGCCGCCTTGTCGCTACTTTACCCTCACATGACGAGCGTCGGCGGCGACGCATTCTGGCTCGTCTATGACGCGCGCACGCGTCGCGTTCGTTACCTGAACGGAGGCGGACGCGCGGCACGAGGCGCGCACATCGACTGGTTCCGTGCGCGCGGCATGAGGGAAGTTCCGTTGCGTGGCTTTCTCCCCGCCACGCTGACGACGCCCGGCGCGGTCGCCAGCTGGTGCGCGGCGCACGAGGAGTACGGCAGGCTGCCGCTCTCTCGCGACCTCGCCGCGGCGATCGCCTACGCGCGCGAGGGCTTTCCGGTCACCGGACGCCTGGCGCGCGCGATCGAGCTGCACGCCTCGGACAGCTCGCTGAGCTCCGGCGCTCTTGCGATCTTCGCCCCCGGTGGGGCCGTGCCGCGCGCCGGCGACAAGCTCGTCAATGGCGGGCTTGCCCAAGTGCTGGAGCGGATCGGGCGAGACGGCCGGGAGGGCTTTTACGGCGGCGAGACGGCGCGGGCGCTCGCGACCTTCTCTCGTGCGGGAGGTGGATTCTTCGACGAGGCGGATTTGGCCGCCCAAGGTGCGAGCTGGGGCGAGCCGCTCTCCGGCACGTACCGTGGCGTCGAGATTTTCGAAACGTCTCCTCCGACGCAAGGGTTTACCGTAATCGAGATGCTGAATCTGGTGGAGGCAGCCGAGATCGGCAGAATGGACCCGCTGGGGCCCGAGCTGGCGCACGTGCTGGTGCAGGCAAAGCAGATCGCCTATCACGACCGCGACCGACTGCTCGCCGACCCCGAATTCCAGCTGGTGCCCGTAGAGGAACTGATCTCGAAGGCCTACGCCGCCGAGCGCAGGCGGCTGATGCGCGCCGACCGCGCGCTTCCATGGGACCTGGTTCCTTCGTACGGCACGCTCGCGGGCGACACCGTATTCGTCTGCGCCGTCGACGCCGAGGGCAACGCCGCGGCTTTGATCCAGAGCCTGTACTTCACCTTCGGCTCGGGCGTGGTCGCCGGCGACACGGGTATCGTATTGCAGAACCGCTCGGCGTACTTCTCGCTCGATCCGCAGCATCCCAACCGCCTAGAGCCGGGCAAGCGCCCCATGCACACGCTGATCGCGTCGATGGCCTTGAAGGAAGGCCGCCTTTGGCAAGTACTCGGCTGCATGGGAGCGGACGGGCAGCCGCAGATCCATCTGCAAGGCTACGTTGGGCTCGTCGACTTCGGACTCGATATCCAGCAGGCGCTGGAAATGCCGCGCTGGCTGTCGGGGCGCTTCAACATCGGCGATCCGCGCGACCAGCTCAACATGGAAGGGCGATTCCCTGAGGCGACCTCCAGGGAGCTCGGGCGCCGCGGGCACGCGGTGAACCGATGGCCGGACTGGTGCGAGCTTGCCGGGCACGCGCACGGCGTTACGATCGACCCGCTGTCGGGAGTCCGCATCGGCGGGGCCGATCCGAGGAGCGACGGCGCTGCCCTGGGTTGCTAGAGGATCGGACGCCTGGCCGGGCTTCTTGACGCTGTGCGCAGGGGAGCGAACAATGCCGGGCAGCGCGAACAGAGGAGGAGCATCGTGCCGTCCCGTAGCAGCGCCGATCATTCGGTCAGCCCGCCCAGCGTCCGCATTCCCCGCGACTACAACGTCGCCTACGACCTGATCGAGCGCAACCTCGCCGCGGGCCGCGCCGCGAGGATCGCCTACATCGACGATGCCGGGCAGTACACGTTCGGGCAGCTTGCCGAACGGGTCAACCGCTTCGGTTCGGGACTCCGGGCGATGGGCCTCGAGATGGAGCAGCGGGTGCTCCTCGCTCTCACCGACACGATCGATTTCCCCACGGCGTTTCTCGGGGCCATCAAGGCGGGGATCGTCCCAGTGGCCGTCAATACGCTGCTCACGCCGAAGGACTACGAATACATGCTCGCAGACAGTCGCGCGAAGGCACTGATCGTTTCCGAGCCACTGCTGCCGCAGTTCGCAACGGTGATCGGCAAGCTGCCGTTTCTGAAGCACGTCATTGTGTCGGGCTCTGTGGCAGGCCATACGGCATTCAAAGATGTGCTCGGGAAGGGATCACCGGAGCTCGCGCCCGCGCCGACCACTTGCGACGATGCCTGCTTCTGGCTGTATTCCTCGGGTTCGACCGGGATGCCGAAGGGCACGGTGCACGTTCACTCGAGCATGATCCTGACGGCGGAGCTCTATGCACGCGGCGTCCTCGGTTACAAGGAAAGCGACGTAGTGTTCTCGGCCGCGAAGCTCTTCTTCGCGTACGGCCTCGGCAACGCGCTCTCCTTCACGCTCGCGGTCGGCGCCACGGCGGTGCTGATGGCCGAGCGGCCGACGCCCGCTGCGGTCTTCAAGAGACTGAAGGAGAAGAAACCCACGCTTTTCTTCGGCGTGCCGACCCTCTACGCCGCGATGCTAGCGAGTCCTGAGTTTCCGGGAAGGGACGCGCTGGCGCTGCGCCAATGCGTTTCCGCGGGTGAGGCCTTGCCGGCGCAGATCGCGAAGACCTGGAAGGAGAAGACCGGAGTCGAAATCCTCGACGGCATCGGGTCGACCGAAATGCTGCACATCTTTCTCTCTAACCGGCCAGACGATCTACGCTACGGCACCACCGGAAAACCCGTACCCGGATACGAGCTGCGCCTGGTCGACGAGCACGGCGAACCGGTCAAGCCGGGAGAGATGGGCGAGCTGCAGATCAGCGGGCCCACCAGCGCGGCCTACTACTGGAATAACCGTGACAAGAGCCGCAGCACCTTCCACGGCGCCTGGACCAAGAGCGGCGACAAGTACATCCTGGACAAGGACGGCTACTACGTTTACGGGGGACGCTCGGACGACATGCTGAAGGTGTCGGGGATCTATGTATCGCCTGCGGAAGTCGAGGCGGCGCTCATCGGACATGAAGCGGTCCTCGAAGCGGCCGTGGTCGGCGCCGAGGACGAGAACAAGCTCGTCAAGCCCAAAGCGTTTGTCGTGCTCAAACCGGGCCATTCGGGGAATGACACGCTCAAGGCGGCGTTGCAGCAGCACGTCAAGGACAAGCTCGCGCCCTATAAGTACCCGCGCTGGATAGAGTTTCTCCCCGAACTGCCGAAGACGGCGACGGGAAAGATACAAAGATTCAAGTTGCGCGCCTGAGTCCCGCCCGACAGTTAACCGTGGAGTTCCAGGGCAAAGCGGTGCTGGAGAAGCTGCGAAGCATCAAGACCAAGGTCACGTTGATCGTCACGGCTTGTGTCGTGTCGCTCCTGGTTCTCGTTTCCGTGCTCGAGATGTACCGCGTGAAGGCGGATCTGAGCGAGGTGCTTGGAAACCAGCAAATGACCCTGGTCTCCGGGATGGCGGAGGAAATCGACGAGAAGCTCAGGTCCACGCATGGAGTGCTGATCGCGATGGCCAAAATGCTCCCGGCGGAAATGCGCAACAGCCCCGCGCAACTCCGAAAGTATCTCGAAGGCCGTACCGGCACGCAGCTGCTGTTCGACAATCTCCTGGTTTTCTCCACCACCGGAATGACCCTCGTTGACTTGGGGGCAATCGGCCTCGAGGGAACCAGCGTGGGCGATCGCGAATTTTTCCGGAAGGTGATGAACGGCCGCAAACCCTATATCTCGCAGCCCTTCCTCGGCAAGAACAGCAGCCGGCCCTATGTCGTGCTCACGGCGCCTGTACTGGACAGGCGCGGCGAGGTCGTGGCCGTGCTGGCCGGCTCACTGGATCTTTTGCGGCCCAATTTCTTGGGCAAATTGGGCACGGCGAGCGTAGGCAAGACGGGGTCGTTCGCGCTGTTGGGGCGCGACCGGACGATCATCATCTCGCGCAGCACGGATCGCATCATGTCTGCGGGACCCGCACCCGGCGTGTCTCCCTACTTCGATCACGCGGTGGCCGGCGAGGCGGGCTGGCGAGAGAGCGTCAATAGCCGTGGCCTGCACGCCCTCTTCAGCTATGCTCCGCTCGAAGCCGTACCCTGGGTGCTGGTCGCCGCGCTTCCCGTCGAGGAGGCTTTTGCGCCCATCGTTGCCACGCAGCAGGATATCACGCGGATCACGCTGCTCCTTATCGTCCTGATCGCGCCGCTCGTTTGGCTGGGCACGCGATACCTGCTCGCGCCACTGCTCGGGCTTCACGATGCGATCCGCCGCGTACGCAGCGACCCGAGCGCTGCAGCGGAAGTGCCGGTGCACAGCCGCGACGAGATCGGCGAGCTCGCCGACGATTTCAACAACCTCATTCGGGAGCGCACCAGGGCCGAGGCCTCGCTCCGGGAGAGCGAGCACCGCCTGCGCATGATCACAGACAACACGCCCGCGCTGATCGGGTACGTCGACTCGGACCTCCGCTATCGTTACGCCAACGCGACCTATTTCGAATGGTTCGGGAGCAAACCCGAGGATCTGCTCGGACGCACCCTGCAGGAGGTCCTGGGAGAGACGGCGTACGCGGCCCGGGAGCCGCACGTTCGCGAGGCTCTCGCAGGCAGGGAGGCGAACTTCGAGGTACCCCCGGCTGCGTCGGGCTTCAATCGATACGCGCACACGCGCTATGTTCCGGACCGGCGTCCCGACGGCAGCGTGCAGGGATTCTACATACTTGCGAGCGACGTGACCGCGCTCAAGAAATCTGAGGAGCAGCTCCGCGAGAGCGAGAAGCAGCTCAGTCTGGCTCTGGAAGGCTCGGAGCTCGCCCTGTTCGACTGGAATATCAATACCGGCGAAGTCTTTCTCAGCGACCAGTGGTCGGTGATGCTCGGGGGCGAACCTGAACTGACCCGCACCACGTTCGCGGCGCTCGAGCAGCTCACGCATCCCGATGAAAGGCCCTTTCTCCAGCGATCCATCCGAGACGCGCTGAAAGGTCTGACATCTCACTACCAGGCAGAACACCGGATCAGGACCAAGAGTGGTGCATGGATCTGGATACAGAGCCATGGGCAGGTGACCGCGCGCGACTCCGCGGGTTACGCGACGCGCATGGTCGGCACCAATGCCGACGTCACCGAGCGCAAGCGGGCGGAGCACGAGCTCGCCCAGAGCCGCGCCGAGCTCGAGCGCGCAGCTTGGTACGACGCCCTGACGGGGCTGCCCAACCGCAACCTGCTGGTCGATCGCCTGGAGCAGATCCTCGCGCGCAGCCGCAGGAGCCGGCAACTTCTGGCCTTGCTCTACCTGGATCTGGACGAGTTCAAGGCGATCAACGACAACCTGGGACACGCGGCCGGGGACGCTGTGCTGAAGCAGTTCGCCGAGCGCCTCCGCGGGGCCGTGCGCACCAGCGATACCGTCGCGCGAATGGGCGGCGACGAGTTCGTTGTACTGCTGGAGGACCTGCGCGAGCCCAGAGACGCCGAGGCGATTGCGAGCACGATCGTCGAGGGGGCGCGCGAGGAATTCGCGATTGAATCGCAAGTGCTGCGCGTGACGACCTGCATCGGTATCGCATTCACCAAGGGTGAGACATCCGGCGCGGAGCTGCTCAAGCGCGCCGATGCAGCGCTCTACCAGGCGAAGCGAGGCGGTCGCGATCGCTACCGTATCGCCCAGACCGACGCACCTCTCGATGACTCGCGGGCGGCACCTGCGCGAGCCCGCTCTTGATCGGCCAGGTCCGCTCATGGGTGGATGGGGCAAAGCGTATCGTCGTCCTGACGGGCGCGGGGATCTCTACCGATTCGGGAATTCCAGATTTTCGCGGACCCCAAGGGGTGTGGACCAAGGACCCGCAGGCTGAAAAGCTCTCAGATATCCGCTACTACGTCGCGGACCCCGAGATCCGCCGGAAATCCTGGCAGTCACGCCTCGACCACCCCGCCTGGACCGCGCGTCCCAGCGCGGGCCACACGGCGATCGCGGCGCTCGAGCGGCGCGGCAAGCTCCACGCCCTAATCACCCAGAACATCGACGGGCTCCACCAGAAGGCGGGTAACTCGGCCGAACGCGTGATCGAGGTCCACGGTACGGTCCACGCCGCAGTGTGCCTGTCGTGCTCGTGGAAGGGGCCGATGCAGGAGACGCTCGAGCGTGTTCGCCGGGGAGAATCCGATCCGCCCTGCGCGCGCTGCGGCGGGATCCTGAAAAGCGATACCATCTCGTTTGGGCAAGCGCTGGTGCCGGCGGTCATCGATCGCGCGATGAGTGCGGCGGCCGAGTCGGATCTGTTTATCTCGATCGGCACCAGCCTGCAGGTTTATCCGATCGCCGGGGCCGTTCCCGCAGCAAAGAGGGCAGGCGGGCGCGTGGTCATCGTCAACGCGCAGCCGACGCCGTTCGACGGCATTGCCGATGCAGTGCTCCGCAGCGCGATAGCGGAAACCCTGCCGCAAATTCTCGGTGGCGCCGATGCTGCACACCGAGAGGCACAGGAGGAGTGATGGAGGCAGTTTCCGAGAAGGCACCGGATCGACGGTGGGGATTTTGGGAGCGGCTGCTGCCGCTCGGGCACTGGCTCGGCGCGGAGGCGGCGGGAGGCATTGAGCTGGGGCAGGCGAAGACGCGCCTGATCTGCACCTTCGTGGGCCTGTGCGGTTTCACAGTCATAGGGTATTTCTCCAGCCTTCCCTCGGGCATCATCGCCACCGGGATCGCGTTCCCGCTGTACGCCGCAGCCTATCTGATTCTGGTGCACAGGCGGCCGGTGCCGACGCACGGGCGGCGCGGTTTCGCCGTCGTGATGGACAACCTGGCCCTCATCTACATCGGGTACTTCGGCGGCGCGTTCGCCGCGTACGTGGGCTTCCTGTTTCTGGTGACCATTGGATGGGGGCTGCGTTTCGGGCGCCACTACCTGTTTCTCGCGACGGCCATCGCGACCGTCGGCATGGTCGGTAATCTGGCAGTGAGCCCGTATTGGCACGACAACCTGCTCTTCGGCGGCACCATCATCTTCGGATTGATCGCCAACGCGGTTAACGCGTCCATTCTGCTGGGAAGGATCGCTGGGGGGAATCGGCAGCTCGCGGAGAAGATCGAAGAGATCTCGCGCCTGGCGTGGCAGGACCAGCTCACCAAGCTCCCCAACCGGCCGTATTTCCGTGACCGGCTGGGACAGATGCTCGCGACGGCGGCGCGAAGCGGGCGCCAGGTAGCGTTGCTCCTTTTCGACATCGACGGTTTCAAGGCGGTCAATGACACGCTGGGACACGAAGCGGGGGATAGGTTGCTGCGCGAGATCGCCGACCGAGTCGGGCGCCGGGTCCGCCAGGCGGACACCTTCGCGCGAGTTGGCGGCGACGAGTTTGTGATTCTCATGGACATCGTTCACGACCAGTCCGACGCGATTCCGGTAGCCGAGACGGTAGTGGCGGCAATCGCCGAGATCGGGATGTTCGCGGAGCAGGGGCTCCGGGTCGGTGCGAGCGTCGGTATCGCGTGCAGCGGAAGCGTGGCCAACCGAGAGCGAGTCGCCGACGAATTGCTGATACTGGCCGATCGCGCCATGTACGAGGCAAAGCGCGCGGGGAAGGGCCGCTACAGGTTCGCCGACAAGGGGCGTTGACACGGCATGACGATTCCAAACTGGATACGCACGTGAATTCATCCGCAATCCTCCCGCCGGCGAGCGTCGGCTTCATCGGGCTGGGAAAGATGGGGTACCCGATGGTTCGCCATCTCTCCCGCGCCGGGTACCGCATCCTTGCGCATGACCTCGACCCGGAAGCCCTGCGGCGCGCGTGCGAAGTCACCGGTGCGGAAGCGCCGGGGTCCCTGAAGGAGATCGGGAGGCGCTCCCGAGCGGTGATCACGATGCTCCCCGACGGGAACGTGGTGCGCGCGGCAGCCTTGGGTCGTGACGGATCCGGGGACGGCCTGCTCGCAGGGCTCGCTTCCGGCAGCATCCTCGTCGACATGAGTTCCTCATCGCCTGTGGGCACGCGGGAGCTGGGCGCGCGCCTGTCCGAGCGCGGCGTTGAGATGATTGACGCGCCGGTGTCGGGAGGGGTGAGAAAGGCCGAGGACGCGACGCTCTCGATCATGGTGGGTGGCGGCGAGCGGAGCATCGCGCGCTGCAAGCCGATGCTCGAAGCAATGGGTAAGCAGATCTTCCTCACCGGTCCCCTTGGCTCCGGTCACGCGATGAAGGCGCTCAACAACTATGTGTCGGCGGCGGGGCTCTTGGCTGCGGCGGAAGCGGTGCTCGCGGCCGGACGCTTCGGTCTCGATCAGGCAAAGGTCGTCGACATGCTCAACGCGTCGACCGGGATGAACAACTCGACCCTCAACAAATTCCATCGATTCATTCTGTCGCGCACGTTCGACTCGGGATTTTCGCTTGACCTGATGGTCAAGGATCTGAAGACGGCGCTTGAGGTCGCGCGGTCGACCGGGTCGCCCGCGCCCTTCGCCGAGGCATGCGTCGAGGCCTGGAGCGCAGCTCAGGCTGCGCTTGGTCCCGGCCAGGACCATACGGCCGTGGTGCGCTACTGGGAAAGTCTCGCGGGAACCGAGCTCGGAAGAAGTAATCTCGCCCCTTGACGCAGGCGGGCGAGGGCCGCAAGCTACGAAGCTCGACTCTGGAACTTGCGAATGGCGAACTCAGATCCCAAATCGCCCGAGCTGAAGCTCGACCCGGACAAGCTCTACCTCGAAGAAGTCCTGACCGATCGTCGCATCGGAACGCTGCGCAGGCTGACTCCCGTCACCCGAGACGGAGCGCCGGACGCGACGCGCGCGGTTACTTACGTAGGGGAGACGCAGATACTGACCCCCGCCGGGTCGATTCCGATCGCATTCGAGATCGAGGCGGCGTCGCTCGGGGAGGCCGCGGAGAAATTCGGAATGCTCGCCAAGGACGCGATCGACCGCACCGTGCGCGAGTTGCAGGAACTGCGTCGTCAGGCAAGCTCTTCCATCGTGGTTCCGCAGGGTCCGCTCGGCGGCGGTGGCGGCAAGATACAGCTTCCCTGACCCGAGCAAGCAGGCTACTTGATCAGGCCGGATTTGGCCGCGATCTCCGATACGCGCCGGTGCTCATCGCGGATCTCGTCGAGGAGCTTCTCCGGCGGGGAATAATCCATCAACATTCCGAGCGGCCTGAGCTTCGTGCTGATGGCAGGGGACTTGATGGCGCGCTCGAGCGCGGGCACCAGGGCGCGGCTGACCTCGGAGGGTACTCCGGCCGGCGCGAAAAACGCGACCCAGATTCCGAAAAGCCCCTCCGAATAGCCCAGCTCGGCCAGGGTCGGGATATCCGGAAAATCCGGGTACTTGCTCGATATGACGATGCCTCGCAGCGCTCCGCTCCGCAGATGGCCGGTCATGGTTCCCAGGGCAAGCACGACGCCCTCCACGTGACCGCCGAGCAGCGCCGTGACGCCGGGTGAAGCACCCGTGAAGGGCACCGGGATGAGGCCGGCGCCGGTGAGCGAGTTGATGGTGCGAACGCAGAATTCGCCCACCGAGCCTGCTCCCGCGGTGCCGATGCGCACGCCTCCGGGGTTCTTCTTCGCGTATTCCACTAGCTCGCCGAACGTTCTGTAGGGCGCGTCGCCGCGCACCGCGAGGATGCTCGGTGAGCGCATTGCGAGACCCAGGGGCGTGAGGTCGGTCAGCGGGTTGTAGCTCGCAGTCTTCGGATCGAGGATCGACCTGAAGACGAGCGATGCATTGTTCGTCAGGATGATGGTGTACCCGTCGGGCTTGGCTTTCACGACGGCTTCGGTGCCGAGCGCGCCGCCCGCACCGGGCCGATTGACCGAAATGATGGAGACCTTGAGTTCCCGCGAGAGCTCGTCGGCGATCGCGCGCGCCGATGTGTCGGTCGCGTCGCCGGGCGCAAGCGGGATGACCAGCGTGACGGCGCCCTTCGGATAGTCTTGGGCGTGAAGCGGAACCGCGGCAGCGAGAAGCAAGACAGCGCAGAAGCGGGACAATCTCGCACTCCTTTCGTCGAAGAGGGCGCTCGGGAGGGAGCACCAGGCGCCGGATGATTCTATCCCATCAAAACGTCGTCTGGGTCTGCACGAGCCATTGCACTGACTTGATGTTCGGATCGCGGTTCAGTGGGAAGGCGAGATCCAAATGGAGCACGTTCCCGAAGGCCGAACGTGCGCTCAGGATGCGCAGGCCGAAGCCGACGTCGTTGAGCCAGCCGGTGTGCTCAGTGTTGGCGTTGGGGCCGCCCCATGCCCGGCCCAGGTCGTAGAACACGGCGCCTCCCACACGGAACAGCTGGAGCGGATACCAGTCGGTATACACGCGGTCCTCGACGTTGAACACCACGCGGTTCTCCCCGCTCTGATAGTTGCGGGGATAGCCTCGCAGGCCGGTGTCGCCCCCCACGAAGAGCTGCGTGGATCCGGTAGCGCTTCTCACTAAGTCTCCGGCGAGAGAGGTAAAGATCAGCGTGCGGCTGTCCGGACGGCTGTAGAACTTGATCGATCCGCCGGTCGCCTGCGTGTCGAGCGGTCCGTACCCGGTCTGGCCGGAGCTGGAGATCGAGGTGCGCAGGATTCCGCCTGTGGGCACCTTGTATCCATCGCCCATGCTGAGGCTGTAGAGCCAGAGTTGCTGCGTCGAACCGAGCGCCGTCAGCGAGCGACCGAGCTGCACGCTCGACGTGAATCCCACCACCAGGTATTCGGGGCGCTCGATCTGATCCAGGTTCTTGAACTTCTCGTAGTTGTCCTGCACGACTTCGTACCGAAGGTAGGGCGTGACCAAGGTCTGGTCCGCCGGCAATTGCTCCGGAGCCGGAAGGTCCGCTTCGGTGTTGTAGGCGTCTTTCTGGTAGTTGAGGCCGACCGAGTAGCGCTGCACCCAATCGCCCACCAGGCCCCGGGACCAGCCGCCAAAGGCGTCGGTCGATTCCTGCTGGTGGCGGAATTTCGCGACAGTGCTGCCGTTTCCGAAAAGGGAGTCGATGCGGGTGTCCTGCACCGTCCTGATGCCGGCCGCCCAGCGCGTGTCCAGCGCGTAGAACGGCCGGTTGACCGATATGGTCCGGTTCTCGCCGTCGCTCAATTGGGAGAGCGAGTAGTCGATCGCCGTCCAGCCGTCGAACGCGTGCGGATGCGACACATGGTACTGGGTTCCAGTGCGATCGGGATCGGAGACACGGTTGACCCCGACCAGGATGCCACTGCCCAGCGCGTTTGTTTCCGTGAATCCGATATTCGTCCTGTTGGAGCCTCCGGTGCGGCTGGCGCTCAGCCCCGGCTGCAGCGTCCAGGTATCGCGCGTTCCCACTTCGACGTCGACGACCCCGTCGTGATAGGCCACCGGGGCGATGCTGACGTCGTACAGGAATCTGTTCGATCGCAGCAGGCGCTCGGTCTCCTCCATGACGTGGACCGATACGCGTTCGCCGCTCTTGAAGAGGATCTTGTCCTGGATGACGCTGGGCCAGGTTTGAATGTGAATGGCGTTGGCCGCCCGATAGAGGGGACCGTTCTCGCGTTCGTTCTGCAGGTCGAAGATATTGCGGGTGACGATCCGGATCTCTCCGATCACGGCGCCGGCTGCCTCGAGCTCGGCGAACGAAGGGATCTTGCCCGTATTCTTGGCAGGTGCGGTCTCGGGAGGGGATGGAGGCTTTTTCTCCGATGGAGTTTCCTGGGCCGCCGCAGGCCCGAATGCGCAAACAGCAATCAGGACACAGCTGAACGAGGAAGCGAGGCGGATACGGAGGGAATGTCCAGCGGGCCAACCCGCGGAACTCGGTTGAGCGAATGGATCTGACACGCCCGATTGTGCTGGCGATGAAACGGCGCGTCAAATCTCCGCTGCGGAGCGCAAGCTCCTGATGATGAGAACCATTTCCAGCGTCGAAGGCGGGATAGTCGCCTAGAACGGCTGATCGAACACTTCGTAGCCCAGTTGCTTGCACTGCGCGTGCGCATAGCGGAGACCGATAGCCCGTTCCAGGCTGCGCCCGTCGGCCGCTACGACCTGCCCTCCACGGATGTATACAACGATGGGATAGGAGCCTGCGTACGTGCCGCGTGGATCCCGTTCGTTGATCGTCACGCATACCGCCCACCCGTGTTCCCGCTTGCGCGAGAGTGTATCTCTCTGATAGAGAGGCGCGGGTCCGGCCCTGAACTCGATCACGGCGTAATCGGGCTCGTTGAGCTGGGTTCTCAGATAGCCACGGACGATTTTTTCGTAGTCTTCCGGCCGCGGGCCGTAGTCGAGCGCAGCGATCTGCTCGCTCGACAGCGGCGCGGATTGACACCCCGCAAGAATAGCTAGAGCGATCGACGCCGCTGCGACCCACTTCATGGCGCAGCGGCGCCGCTCAGGGGGTAACGAAGGGCGCACCCAGCTCGTTGCACCCGGTGCGCGCGTAGCGCCAGCCAATGACGTTGTCGTCCGCCCCGCCGTTCACTGCGACGATCTTCCCGTCGCGGATGAAAAACACCATCGGATACGGCCCATCGTACGCACCCTTGGTGTTCTTGTCGTTGATCCACACGCACACGCCCCAACCGTACTGGAGCGGGCGCAGCGCCGTGTCCTGCTGATAGAGCTCTCGAGGACCCGCCTTGAACTCGACAATCGCGCCGCCGGGATCGAGCAGCTTGGGCCAGAGATAGTCCCGGATGAGCTTTTCGTAGTTCTCGGGGCGCGGACCGTAGTTGTAGGTGGCCATCTCCGCCTGGGTTGGAGGACTCTTGCATCCGGCGGCGAGAACTGCCGTGGCGCCGAGAACGGCGAGCACTCGCCACGAGCGCCGCATGAACCCTTCCTCGCCGGGTCGCATCGACCTACTTCGGCTGGGCGACTGTCCGCAGATACGGCTTAAGCGTCTTGAAGCCCTGCGGATACTTCTTCTTCGCCTCCTCATCGGACACCGAGGTCGGGATGATCACGTCCTGGCCCGGTTTCCAATTCACAGGCGTCGCGACCGAGTGCTTGGCGTTCAGCTGGAGCGAATCGAGCAGGCGCAGAACCTCGTCGAAATTGCGCCCGGCGCTCATTGGGTAGACCAGCATCGCCTTGACCTTTTTGTCGGGTCCGATCATGAACACCGAGCGTATGGTCGCGTTGTCCGCGGCGGTCCGCTTGCCGCCGCTTGCGTTGGGGTGGATCATGTCGTAGAGCTTTGCGACGGTCAGGTCAGCGTCGCCGATCATGGGATAGTTGACCGCAGTTCCCTGCGTTTCCTTGATGTCGCCGACCCACCGCTGGTGGTCGCTCACCGGGTCGATCGAGAGTCCGATGATCTTGGTATTGCGCTTGTCGAATTCGGGCTTGAGCTTGGCCATGTATCCCAGTTCGGTGGTGCACACAGGGGTGAAGTCCTTGGGGTGCGAGAACAGGATGGCCCATTTGTCGCCGATCCACTCATGGAACCGGATCTTGCCTTCGGTGGTTTCCGCCGTGAAGTCCGGCGCTTCGTCTCCGATGCGAACTGCCATTATTGCCTCCGTTGTAGTGGCGGGCCGGCGCGCCGACGGCCGTGGCGCGCGTCCGACCCGGAGTTTGAAGATTCCCGTTGAGCGTTTCGAGACAAAAAAATTATAATCCGCCCGCTGGTACGATGACATTCGAACTAATAGGAACGTCGCGAGGAGGGCCTTTGGAGAATCGCATCGCGAGAACGACCAGGCTGGCGCTCGCCTCCAGCAGGCCTTGACCATCGGGCGACGCGGCCGTCGGGCTCATCGCTCGTTTCGCCCTCCCTGTGTAGAATTTCCTCCTCGGCGCCTGGGGCGCTGCCTAGGATGGCGGGCACGACGCGTTGCGGCGCAACGAGGGAGGTCAAGTGGCAACAAACGAAGTGGACAAACCCGAACGCTCCCCGACCGTGATTCTGTTCGCCGAGATGCGCGGATTCACGGGCATGTCGGACATGCTCGATCCTGCAGTCGTAATCGCGAGGGTCGGGGAATTCGTTTCTCTCGTCTGGCAGGCCGTGGAAGAGCACGAGGGCGCCGTCGCGGACATCCTCAGCGATACCATCATGGCGACCTTCACCGGACAGGACGACGCTCAGCACGCGATCGCGGCGGCGCAGGAAATCCAAGCCAGGTTCGCGACCCTGTCCGAGGCATGGCACCGGGATTTCGGCATCCGGGCGGCGGTCGCGATGGGGCTGCATTGCGGCGACGCCGTCGTGGGGTTCGCCGAGAAGAGCCCCACGCCCGAGCAATTGTTCGTTTTCGGCGACTGCGTGAGCATCGCCAACCGGTTACTCCACCGCGCCCGCGCAGGCGAGTTCGTTCTCTCCGAGACCCTCAGGGACCTTGCCTTAGAGATGGGCGTAACGCTCGACGCCGAGGAGTTGCCGCCGCTGGAAATTCCGCGGCGCGATCCAATCAAGCTATACGGGGTGCTGCTCGATACCCGGCTGGATTTCACTCACTGAGTTCCAGCGCAGGTTCGCCCACCCGATCGGGCCGGCTATCCGTGCGCTTGTCTCGGCGTCCTGGGATGGAGGGTGGAAATCGAGGCGGGCTCGCGCGAGAAGATCCTGACTTGATCGCGTCCGCGTCTCTTGGCTTGGTACAAGGCCTGGTCGGCAGCACGGAGCAGGGCGCCCGGCTCCGCCGCGGCATCGGGGAAGATCGCAACGCCCAGCGAGGCGGTTACGCCCATGAGATAGCCGCTTTCTTCGCGCACCGCGACGCGGATTGCCTCGGCCCTGATGCGGGCGCTCTGCAGCGTGGCGTTGGGAAGGACGAGAGTGAATTCCTCGCCGCCGAAACGGCATGCAATATCACTGCCGCGGATATGCCGCTTCAGCAGGGCCGCCACTTGCACGAGCACCTCGTCGCCTGCGCTGTGGCCGGCGGTGTCGTTTACCCGCTTGAAATGATCGAGATCGATCATGATCACGGCGACGCGGATGCCCTCGCGCTTGGCGCGCAGCAGCTCGCGGGAAAGGTAGTCGTGCAGGAACCGGCGGTTGTAGAGATTCGTGAGCGGATCGCGGATCGCCTCTTCGCGGAGGGTTTTCAGGGCGTGCGCGAGCGCCTCGATGGCGCGGCTGCGCTCGCCGACGACTGCGTTGAGCACCAGGCCGGTGATCACCACGGTGCTCGTGAACGCGAGCAGCAGCAGCGGCATCGTACCTGGAAGAACGGACGCAAATGGCCCACGGCCCTCGAGCGTGTGCCACGCGGCGATGGCGCAGATCAGGGCGTTCAGCGTCGCGACTTCGCGCTGCGCGAAACGCAGCGCCGCCCAGATCACGAAGGGCAGGATCACAAAAGTCAGGGGCAGGGACGGCAAGTAGGCCGGCAGACCGTCGCTGAAGATCGCCTGAGTCGCGGCGAGAGTGGGAACCGCGAGACACAGCATTTCGAGTGTCTTGCGACGCGAGCCCTCCGCACCGCGGGCCGACCAGTTGAGGATCAGAGGCGTGACGATGACGATCCCCATCGCATCGGCTTGCCAGCGAGTCCACCAGGTCCAGGCGATCTCTTGAGGAGCCGGCGATTGAGGCCAGGCGAGAATGGCCGCGGCCGCCGTGGCCGCGATCGCGGAACTCAGTGCCGCGATGGCAACGAATTCCACCACGTCTTCGCCGCGTTCGAAGCTGCGAGGCAGACCGACACAGCGGCGCACGAGAAAAGCCGCAACCAAGGCTTCGAGCGTGCTGCCGGCGCCCATCAGCGCCGCGTCGATTGGCGAGGACTGTCCGGTGATGCCGGCGAGTGCCGCACCAAGCCATATGCCAGGCCCCACGCGATATCCAAGAAGCAGCACGCCGGCCAGCGCGATGCCCGAGGCTGGCCACACGGCTGTCGCATGGCCGGCTCCGGCTCCCCCCGACAAAGCGAGCTTGGACGCCGCAAAATAGGCGGCGGCGAGAACGAGGAGCCGAAAAGCGTAGCTGAGAGAACCCGCAGAGCTGGTCGGCCGCACCGGTATTACTGCATCCACTTTTCCACCTTTGCTCTCCAGGATAATCAGGAGATTACGATCGATTCTTACGGTGCAATGTTAGGCTTGGCGGTAGGGTTGGACAAGGTCCAGCCAACGCAGTTCGTGAAATATGACGCAGTCATATGCGTGTATCGGTGAAATATGACAAAGGCATAACATGCGCCTCGCCGTGATCGGTGCCGGGGCGGCCGGGCTGCTGTTCTCCCTCCTCATCAAGCGCCGTTTCCCGGCGTGGGACGTGGAGACCTTCGAGCAGAATCCCGAAGGTGCGACCTACGGCTTCGGGGTGGTGTTCTCCGATGAGGCCCTGATGTTTCTCGAGCGAGACGAGCCGGAGCTTTCGCGCATCGTCGAAGCGGCCATGGAGCGCTGGCCGATGCAGCGAATCGTGCATCGCGGCGAGCGCATCGAGGTGGACGGCAACGGTTTCTCGGCGATCGGGCGTCTCGCGCTCCAGGAAGTTCTGCAGAGTATGTGCCGTCGGACCGGCGTGGAGATCCGCTACGGCCGGGCGATCTCCTCGCTCGATGAGCTTGCCGGGGCCGATCTGGTCGTGGGAGCCGACGGCTCGAACTCGCTGGTGCGCAACGCACTCGCCGCGCAGTTCGTGCCGAACGTCGAGGTGCTTACCAACCGTTTCGCGTGGTATGGCACTGCGCAGCGGTTCGACTGCCTCACGCTCACGTTTCGGGAGAACGAGCACGGAGCTTTCGTCGCTCACCACTACCGGCATGCGGCGTCGATGAGCACTTTCGTGGTCGAGTGCGGTGAGACGACATGGAGGAAGGCCGGGCTGGACCGCATGAGCGACGCCCAGTCGCGCGCCTACTGCGAAGGTGTGTTCGCACCCGACCTCGGCGGACACGCTCTCGAGTCGAACAAATCGGTATGGCGGCAGTTCCCGTTGGTCCGGAACCGGCGCTGGATCGCGCGACGCTCGCCCTCGGGTTACGCAGTGCTGCTCGGCGACGCGCTGCGTACCGTGCACTTCTCAATCGGCTCCGGCACGCGGCTCGCGTTCGAAGACGCGATCGCCCTGGAGCGCGCGTTAGCGGAATGCGGAGAGGACCTACCGCTCGCGCTCGAATCCTTCGAACGCGAGCGCCGACCGGTGGTCGAGAAACTCCTCGCTGCGGCGAACGCGAGCTCCTACTGGTACGAAAAATTTTCCGAGAAAATGAAACTCGAGCCGTGGCAGCTGGCCTACGACTATATGACGAGAAGCGGGCGGATGACACAGGAGCGGCTGCGGGCGCTGGCGCCGAAGTTCATGGCCCGAGTCGATGCGGAGCGCGGCAGAAGCTGAGACGCGGCGTGCTACACTCGTCCCTGAGACGGGACATCAAGAAGAATGGATTTGGCTACGAAGGAGCAGTCGCCAGGCAGCGCCGTCAGCGATCTGCAAAAGCACCTGCGGAACGGAAGTTTCGTAGTCACCGCCGAGCTTTCCCCTCCAGTCTCGACCGATCCCGCGGAATTCATCGAGCGTGCGCTCGCGTTGCGGGGCCTGGCTACGGCGATCAACGTGACCGACGGAGCCGGATCGAAGGCCCACATGTCGAGCCTCGTCGCGGCGCACTTCCTGGTGAGCAACGGCGTCGAGCCCATCCTCCAGATGACCTGCCGCGACCGCAACCGGATCGCTTTGCAGGCGGAATTGCTCGGCGCTGCCGCGCTCGGTATTCGCAACATTCTCGCACTGCGCGGCGACGACCCCAAGCTCGGCGATCAGCCGGACACAAAGGCGGTCTTCGACCTCGATACCACGGCCTTGCTCGCCACCGCGCAGAAGATGCGCTCCGAGGGCCGCCTCCCCACGGGCACCGAAATCAAGGGGCCGGTGAGGCTGGTGCTGGGCGCGGCGGAGCTGCCCGTCGATCCACCTGCCGACTGGCGCCCCAGCGGACTGCTCGCGAAGATGCAGGCAGGCGCCGAGTTCATCCAGACGCAGTTCTGCATGGATGCGGACACAGTGCGGCGCTATGCCGCGCGGCTGCTGGACCTGGGGGTCGCGCAAAAACTGCCGATCCTGATCGGTATTGCTCCCATCCCCTCGGCACGCTCGGCGCGCTGGATGAAGGAGAAGCTCTACGGAGCGATCATCCCGGAAAGCATCGTTGAGCGGCTGGAAAGCGCACCCGACCCGAAGGCCGAGGGCAGAAAAATCTGCGTCGAGCTCCTGCAGCAGCTTGCGGAGACGCCTGGCGTGGCCGGCGCGCACGTGATGGCGCCCGCCTTTCATTCAGCGATCGGGCCGGTTGTCGAGGCCTCCGGCGTGGTCGGCGCAAAGCGCGCCAAGGCCAGGCACGGCTAGTCGGTGCCGGAAGAGTACAACATGGCGTTCAACCAGCGCTTCATGGACATCGACGGCTGCAGGCTGAACCTGCGCCGCGGCGGCTCCGGCGCGCCGCTCCTCTATCTGCACGGAGCGAGCGGCGCACCCGCCGTGATGCCTTTCATGGAAAGGCTCGCGCGCCATTTCGATGTGCTTGTTCCCGAGCATCCTGGCTTCGGCCTGTCGGACGAGCCTGCATGGCTGGAGAACATCCACGACCTCGCATATTTCTATCTAGATCTCCTGCGCGCCCTAGATCTGAGAGACGTGCACGTGGTCGGCAGCTCGCTGGGCGGATGGCTGGCGCTGGAGATGGCGGTGCGCGATACCTCGCGCATCGGCTCTCTGCTACTGGTAGGCCCCGCCGGCATTTCCGTTCCTGGTATCCAGCCGGGCGATATCTTTCTGTGGCCCCCGGAGCAATTGGTGCGTAATCTGTTCTTCGATCAGAAGCTTGCGGAGCAGAGACTGGCCGAGCCGATGACGCCGGAACTGCTCGACATGACGCTCAAGAACCGGCACACCGTGGCGCGGCTCGGTTGGGAGCCGCGGCTGCACGATCCGTTCCTGCCAAAGTGGCTGCACCGGATCGACGTTCCGGTGAAGATCGTCTGGGGAGAGGAAGACAGGATCCTGCCGGTTGCCTACGCGCGCGAGTTCGGGAAGCTGATGCCCAGGGCGCAGGTCGAGGTCATTCCGCGATGCGGGCACCTGCCGCAGGCTGAGAAGCCGGATCTGTTCTGCGACATCGTGCTCCGCTTTGCCGGCGCGAAGGGATGAGCTTGGAAATCGTCCTGTTCCATCTGATGCCGTACGCCGATCTCGACCTGAAAGTCGGGCGCGACCACGGAACGGTGTGGGTGACGCTCCCCAACTCGAACTTCGACCCGGTCAAGGGCCACCGGCTCTACAAC
>Ga0326726_10001077_pt1 | contig 25126 bp, 22 predicted proteins | sample MHFenrmetagenome_2_FD_207603 | JGI IMG/M metagenome (GOLD analysis project Ga0326726, IMG submission 207603) | Lab enriched peat soil microbial communities from Michigan Hollow, Ithaca, NY, United States - MHF15MN | ecosystem: Environmental > Terrestrial > Soil > Wetlands > Peat | place: USA... | reverse complement strand
GAGGTGTACGGAACGAGGACGTCGACCCGGGCCTCCATCTCGCTGGCCGCCTTCTCGGTGAAGGTCACGGCCAGGATCTGGTCGGGCCGGGCGGCCTTGGCGGCGATGAGCCGGGCGATCCGGTGGGTGATGACCTTGGTCTTGCCGGTGCCGGCGCCGGCGACGATGAGAAGCGGCCCATCGCCGTGAAGCACGGCCCGGCGCTGGGCCGGGTTCAGGCCCTCGACGAGGGCCAGCTCGTCCGGCTGTCGGCGCGGGGAGGCGGGCCGGGGCATTTACTTCTTGGCGGGCGGCGCGGGCGAGGGGTCGACGACGACTTTCTCGCCGGGGGCGGCCAGGCCGAGCTTCTCGCGGGCGGCCTTCTCGACCGCCCGGGGATCGTTCCGGAGCCGCTCGATCTCGGCCGTGATCCGGTCCCGCTCCGCTTCGAGCGCCCGGATGCGCTCGGCCCGCGTCGCCAGGACCTGGCGGGACCGGCGCAGCTCCATGACCCCCTTCTTGCCGAAAAGGGCCGTGACGATCATGATCATCAGGACGCAGGCGACGCCGAGGATGAGGATCTTCTTCCTCACCGGACCGCCTCCAGTCCCTTCTTCAGCAAAGAGTCGACCTCCTCGTCGGTCTCGGCCTCGGCGTAGCAGCGGATGAGCGGTTCGGTGCCCGACAGCCGGAGGACGACCCAGCGGTCGCCCTCGAAGTCGAGCTTGAGCCCATCGAGCGTTTCGACAGCCAGGACCTTGCGGCGGCCCAGCCGGGAGGGCGGGGTTTGAACAAGGGCCTTGAGCTTCTTGGCCCGCTCGGGGGTCAGGGGCAGGGTCCTCTGGCCGCTGGTCATCGCGCCGTAGCCCTGGAAGAGCTCGGCCCGGAGAACGCTCAGGCTCCTGCCGGTCGCGGCGATCATCTCGGCCACCAGCAGTCCGGCGAAAATGCCGTCCTTTTCGGGCAGGTGATCGCGGACGGCGATGCAGGCGCTCTCCTCGCCGCCGAACATGATCTCGCCCTTGAGGTAGAGGTCGGCCATGTACTTGAAGCCGACCTTCGTCTTGGTCAGCGGCAGACCGAACTTGCGGGCGATGCGGTCCAGGAGGTGGGTGGTCGTGATCGAGCGGGCCACGCCGCCCCGCCAGCCCTTGATCCGGACCAGGTAGTCGAGGAGCAGGGCCAGGATGATGTTCGGATGGACGAAGCCGCCGCGCTCGTCGATGATGCCGAAGCGGTCCCCGTCGGCATCGGTGGCCAGGCCGACGTGGCAGCGGGTCTTGACAACGTGGGCCTTGAGCTCGGCCAGGTTCTCTTCGGTGCAGGACGGGCTGACCCCGCCGAAGTAGGGATCGACGTAGCCGTGGAGGCCCTCGACCGCGACCCCGTTCTCCTCGAGGATCTCGTCGAGGTATTCGCGGCTGGTGCCGTAGAGCGGGTCGGCGGCGACCCTGAGGCCGGCCCGGCGCATGGCCTCGAAATCGATCTTGCCCTGGAGATGGGCCAGGTAATCGGCCTGGAGGTCGATCCGGGAGAAGGACTCCTCGACGAGGTGGGTGGTCAGGGACGGGAAGCCCGGCATCAGCCGGCGGACCTCCTCCTCGATGGCGTCGGTCACCTCGGGCAAGGCCGGCGCGCCGGTCGAAGCGTTGAACTTCAGGCCGTTGTACTGGGGCGGGTTGAAGGAGGCCGTGAAATTGATCCCGCCCTGGCACTTCCGCTTAATGATCTGGCAGGCCAGGGCCTGGGAGGGCGCGTCGCGGTCGGCGAGAAAGACCTCGATCCCGTTGCGGGACAGGAGCTTAGCCGCCTCGAGGGCATACCGGTCGGACAGGAAGCGGGTGTCGTAGCCGACGACCACGGCGATCGGCCGGTCGCCGTGCTTGGCCCGGAGGTAGTTGGCGGCCGCCTGGATGACGACCCGGACGTTGTGGAAGGTAAAGTCCTCCCCCATCACGCCGCGCCAGCCGGAGGTGCCGAACCGGATCATCATCGCCCAAAAATTAGCACACTCACCCCTTAAAAGCAACGCGGCGGCGCCCTACGGGTTGATGGTCTCCTCGGGGATCATCTCCGTTCGCTGCGGTGATTCTTCAAGCCGGTCCGTTCGGCGGGCTCTGCGGCAAAACAACTCGCTCGGCGTGCGCTACGCCTCGCTCAAACACGTTTTGCCGGTTTCCCCTGAAACTCCCTTCGCCCGTCTCCGGACCAGCTAAATCACCGCTTAAGCTCACTCCGACGACCCCTTCGGATCCCAGATCCAACCCGTGGCGAATCCCCAATCCCTTTGTTAGCTCCGGGGGTTCGGCTGGCCTTTTCACCGCCCGTAAACATCAAAGGGCGAAAAATAGAGGTCACTTCTTTTTTTGAATTTCGCCGGTCATGGGGACGAAGCGGACGTCGAGGATGCTCTCGATCCGGGGCTGGCCGTTCCGCTTGGTCACGATCGTCAGGCGCTGATACGAGGCGGGGTCCCCGAGCGGCAGGACCAGGCGGCCGCCTTCGGCCAGCTGGGCGAAGAGGGCCGGCGGCATCCGGGGCGCGGCCGCGGTGACGACCATGGCGTCGAACGGCGCCTGCTCCGGCCAGCCGAAGAAGCCGTCGCCGGCCCGGACATGGACATTGGCATATCCCAGGCGTTGGAGCGTCGCAGCGGCCCGGCGGGCCAGGCCGGGCTGGATCTCGATCGTATAGACGCTCCCGGCGATCCGGCTGAGGACGGCGGCCTGATAGCCGGAGCCGGTGCCGACCTCGAGCACCTTCTCGACTCCCTGGAGCCGCAGGCTCTCGGTCATCAAAGCCACGATATAGGGCTGGGAGATCGTCTGCCCGTCGCCGATCGGCAACGGGGCGTCGCTGTAGGCCTCCTCGGCCAGGTCGGCCGGGACAAAGAGATGGCGCGGCACTTCGGCCATGGCCTTGAGGACGAGGCCGTCGTGGATGCCGCGGGCCGCGATCTGGTCTGCGACCATGGCCTTCCGCCTGAAAGCGAACGACGCTTCCGACTGGGGACCGGCCAGAAGGGCCAAAACCAGGCCCGCGGCCATCACCCTTAGCGGTGACATGAGGTTAGGCCAACGGTGATTTTTCTTGATCGCGGCGGAGCCCCCCTCCCCCGTCGAGGCCCTCATAACGCGCCCTCCCGCCCCTCATTATGGCACTGATCGGGGGCCCGCGCAACACCGCTGACCGGGCCTCCGGCCCCGAGGATTTTCGTTGACAAGCCTGTTTTTTTTTGATATTTGGATAATCAAGCGAGATGTGGAACTAACTGAAAGTCCAGATGCTGGAAACTAGCGCCATCTACCCGGGATCCTTCGATCCCGTCACCAACGGGCACGTGGACATCATCGAACGGGGCCTCAAGGTCTTCGACCGGGTGGTCGTGGCCGTCTTGGAAAACCCCAAAAAGCGCCCTCTCTTTACGACTAAAGAGAGGGTCAAAATGGTCCAGGAAATCTTTGCTGCGAACCGGAGGGTCGAGGTCCGCGCCTTCGACGGCCTCCTGGTGGACTTCGCCAGGGCCCAGGGGACGCGGGTGGTCATCCGCGGTCTGAGGGCCATCTCCGACTTCGAGTACGAGTTCCAGATGGCCCTGATGAACCGCAGCCTGGCGCCGGACATTGAGACGTTTTTCATGATGCCGAGCGTCCATTATTCGTTCCTGAGCTCGAACCTCGTCCGCGAGGTGGCCGGCCTGGGAGGGTCCGTCGAGGGGCTGGTCCCGGCGGCGGTGGCCCGCAAGCTCCGGAACAAGGTCCACGGGTCTCCAAAGACACATCACCGATAAAGGCAGGCAAACATGTTCGGACTCTCTCGGGAAAAAAGCGTGGTCGGGCTGGACATCGGGTCCTACTCCGTCAAGGCCGTCGAGCTGCGCCCCCGGAAGAAGGGCGAGGAGGCCTACGAGCTGGTCAAGGTCGGTTATGAGCCGCTGCCCCACGACGCCATCGTCGAGGGCACGATCATCGACTCGGCCGCCGTCGTCGAGACGATCCGCCTCGTCTGCGAGGAGAACAAGATCTCGACCAAGGACGTGGCCATCTCCATCTCCGGCAACTCGGTCATCATCAAGAAGATCTCGCTGCCGGTCATGGAAAAACAGGAGCTGGCCGAGAGCATCATCTGGGAGGCCAAGCACAACATCCCCTACCCCTACGAGGAGACCAACGTCGACTACGCCATCCTCAAGCCGTCGCGGTCGACGGACGAGAAGAACCTCGACATCCTGCTCGTTGCCGCGAAGAAGGACAAGATCGCCAATTACAGCAACGTCATCGCCCAGGCCCGCAAGAACCTCCAGAGCATCGAGGTCGATGTCTTCGCCCTCCAGAACGTCCTGGAGATCGCCTATCCGGACCTGTTCGCGAACAAGACCCTGGCCCTGATCAACATCGGGGCCAACATCACCAACGTCGTCATCGTCGAGCGGGGCACGCCGCAGCTGTTCCGCGACCTGTCCTTGGGCGGCTTCTTCTTCACCGAGAACATCCGCAAGGAGCTCAGCATCTCGTTCGAGGACGCCGAGAAGCTCCTCAAAGGCATCCCCGGGAAGGCGGCCACCCCCGACCAGTTCGCGGCGCTCCTGTCCATGAACGTCCGCGACCTGCTCGACGAGATCGAGAAGACCTTCTCGTTCTACGAAGCCTCGGAGAAGCGGGAGCGGAAGATCGAGCAGATCATCCTCAGCGGCGGCCTGGCCAACGTCACGAACATGGTCAGCGCCTTCGAGACCAAGTTCCGGATCAAGGCGGAGATCCTCAACCCCTTCCGCAACATCCGGGTCGATGACAAGAAGTTCGATGCCGTCTACTTCACCGATATGGCGCCGATCTTCGGAGTCGCCGTCGGCCTGGCAACCCGCAAGGTGGAGAAGTAACCATGATACGGATCAACCTCCTCAAGCCGGAATCGAAGGACCTCCGGGAACCCGTCATCACGCCGGGCGTCGTCGAGGAAGGGACCAGGAAAGGGCCGAACATCGGCAGTCTGATATTCCTCGTCCTCATCATCGCCCTCGGCGCCCTTTTCTTCTTCCAGAAAAAAGCCTTCGACCGGGAGGACGCCCTTCTGGCCAAGGCCCGCCAGGAGAAGAGCCAGCTCCAGTATGTCGAGGCCAAGCTCGAGGAGCAGAGCCGAGCCCGCGAATCCCTGAACCAGAAGATCACGCTCATCGAAAGCCTGAACGCCCAGCGCGACCTGGCCCCCCGGCTGATGGACGAGCTGAGCCGGCGGCTCCCCGACTGGGTCTGGCTGACCGAGGTCACGTATGACGCCAAGGGCCTCCAGATCAAGGGCCGGGCCTTGTCGAACAACCTCATCGCCGATTACATCTCCGCCCTCGAGGCCAGCCCGCAGGTCATGAACGTCAACCTCGTCGCCTCGACGCAGAAGACCACCAAGAACGACCAGTATCTCGAGTTCGCGCTCAGGGCCATGGTCGAGGGGAAACCCGAACCCGTGCCGCCGCCGGCGCCGCCTGGGGCGGGGGCGAAACCGGCCGTCAAGAAGGGGGTATAGCCATGAAGAACTGGCCCTGGTACGGATATCTCACTCTCGCCGTCCTCATCGGCGCCCTGGCCTTCCTGTTCTACTTCAAGCCCCAGAACGACAAGCTCAAGGCCCTGACAGCCGACCGGATCAAGGTCGAGCAGGAAGTCCAGAACCTGAAGCAGAAGAAGCGCGAGCTCGACAAGATCACGGCCGACATCGCCGCGATGACCGCCAAGCTCAAGACCCTCGAGGTCAACATCCCGCAGCGCAAGGAGATCGCCGACATCCTGCGCCAGATCCAGACCCTGGCCTACGATTCGCGGCTCGACGTCCTCCGGTTCGCGCCCGGGGCGGAGGTCAACAAGGACTTCTACGCCGAATGGCCCATCCCCATCCAGGTCAGCGGGAACTACCACAACCTCGGGCTGTTCTTCGACAAGCTGAGCAAGTTCGCCCGCGTCTTCACGATCGAGAACTTCTCCCTCAAGGCCCTGAGCCGCCAGACGGACCTGAACACGATCTCCGCCAACTGGACGGCCAAGACCTATTTCTTCTCCGAGGCGCCGGCCGTTCCCGCGCCGGCCAAGAAACAACCCGTGAGGCCCAAACGATGAAACACGCCGCCATCTTCGTCCTGTGCGTTGCGTTCGCGGGCTTGGCCCCTCTCCTGGCCCAGGAGACGGCGCCGCCGGCCTCGACCGCCCCGGCCCTGACCGTTCAGACCGGCTTCACCTACAACCCGGAGAACCGCCGCGACCCGTTCAAGGACCTCCTGTCCGGACGCGACATGCGCGAAAAGTCGGCCGTCGGCGAGCCCCAGATCTTCATCGACGATCTCGTCCTCTACGGCATCGTCAAGAACAAGAACGTCTACACCGCCCTGATCGGCATGCCCCAGGGCTTCCCCGTGTTCGCCAAGGTCGGCGACAAGTTCGCGGATGGCTACGTCCTCTCCATCAGCGACACGCAAGTGGTCCTGCGAAAGACCCACGAGCGGGGGATCCCCCTTGTCAGGCCGAGAGACGTCATCAAGGAAATCACGGAGGAGCTGTAACATGAACAAGAGAATCCTGCCGGCCCTACTCGCCGGGCTGTGTGTGCTGGGGCTCTCGGCCCTGCTGGCCCAAGGCCCGGCCCCTGCGGCTCATATCAGCAAGATCCAGGTCCAGCCGGGGACGCTCTCGACCAGGCTCGTCCTGGAGGCCGACGCCCCCCTGGCCGTCGAGAAGGCGTTCTATCCCACGGAATCGCCCCGAACCCTGGTCCTGGACCTGGCCCGGACCTCGACGTCGGCCGCGCCCAGCCTGCCCTCCTCCGGCGCCGGGCTCGTCCGTGACGTCCAGGTCGAGAAGACCGGGACCGACGCCTTGCGGCTCCTCGTGCGGCTGACCGAGCGCGTGCCGGCCCGCATCCTCCAGGAGGCCGGGCGCACGGTCATCGAGCTCAACGGCGTCCTCCGCGGCCAGACGGGCTACGTCATCGACGCCGCGACCCAGGCGGCGCTCGACGGCCGGGCCAAGGGCGAGATCCTGCTCAGCCGCGTCGACACGTCGGCCGGCGCGGAATCCCTCTCCGTCAAGGCCGCTCTGACCGGGGCCCCGATCACCCAGGTCTTCGCCCTGGAGAACCCGCCGCGCCTGGTCGTCGATCTCTTCGATACGCTCCTCGCCTCCAAGTCGGACGTCTGGCCGATCGAGGACGCCCGCTCCACGGTCCAGCGCGTCCGGGTGGCCCAGTTCCAGACCGCCGGCCCGCGGCCGATCACCCGCATGGTCTTCGACCTCAAGGAGCCCGGCCTCTATGCGCTGGACGCCCGCAGCGACGGCCTGGTCGTGTCCTTCTTCCCCGGCGCGGCCGCGTCCGCCCCGCTCGTCCAGCCGGCGCCGCCCGCCGTGCCGGCCCCCCTGCCGGCCCCGGTGAAGACCGAGCTTGCTCCCGCCAGGGCGGAATCCGCCCCGCCCGCCGCTCCCAAGGTCGAGCCCAAGCCGGCGCCCAAGACCGAATCCAAGGAAGTCCCGGTGACGACCCTCTGCGCGCCCCCGACGCCGGAAGCGGCCGCGCCGGCTCCCGCTCCGGCCCAGGCCAAGGTCGAGACCAAGCCCGCCGCGGCGCCCGTCGACCAAGGACAGAAATTCGCGCCCAAGACGATCGCCGGCGAAGAGGAAAAGTATTCCGGCGACATCATCAGCCTCAAGATCAAGGACTCCGATCTCAAGGACGTCGTCCTTTATTTGGCCGATTTCGCCGGCCTGAACGTCGTCTTCGATCCCGACGTCCGGGGCACGGTCACCGTCAACCTCCAGGACGTGCCCTGGGACCAGGCCCTGGACATCATCCTCAAGCAGAACAAGATGGGCAAGACGATCGAGGGCAACATCCTGCGCATCGCGCCGGTCTCGGTCCTGACCAAGGAAGAAGAAGACCAGCGGCGTCTCATCGAGAGCAAGGAGCTTTCCGGGCCGGTCATCGTCAAGACGATCACGCTGTCCTATTCCAAGGCCAAGGACGTCAAGGCCCTCCTCCAGACCAAGATCTCCAGCCGGGGCGAGATCATCGTCGACGAGCGCACCAACACCCTGCTGATCTCCGAGGTCCGGGATAAGCTCGACCTGCTCGAGAAGCTCATCAGCGTCGTCGACACCCCGACGCCGCAGGTCTCGATCGAGGCCCGGGTCGTCGAGGCCAACACCAACTTCACCCGCAACCTGGGCATCCAGTGGGGCTTCAAGGGCATCGCCGATCAGTACTACGGCAACGCGACCAACCTCCAGTTCCCCAACAGCATCAACATCAACGGGGCCATGATCCCCCAGGGCACCGTCACCAAGGGCGTCGGCGGGCCGCTCGGCGGCTACGCCGTCAACCTGCCCGCGGCCTCGTTCAATTCGGCCATCGGCCTGTCCTTCGCCAACGTGCTCGACACCTTCCGGATCGACGTCGCCCTCACGGCCCTGGAATCGGCCGGCGACGGCAAGATCATCTCCCGGCCCTCGGTCGTCACCCAGAACAACCAGCAGGCCGAGATCATCCAGGGCCGGCAGATCCCGGTCCAAACGGTGGCCAACTTCACCGTGACGACCCGTTACGTCAACGCCGCCCTCGAGCTGCGGGCCACGCCGCAGATCACCGCCGAGGGCACGATCATCATGACCATCGAGATCCAGAACAACGCCGCCGACTTCGCCAACCTCGTCAACGGCATCCCGCCGATCACGATGCAGAGCGCCAAGACCACGGTCATGGTCCCGGACGGCGGCACGACCGTCATCGGCGGCATCTACCGAACGGAGGACTCGGTCACGCGCGAGCGCGTGCCGTTCCTGCATCAGATCCCGATCCTGGGCAGCATCTTCAAGAACTTCGCCCGGACCAAGACGAGCCGGGAGCTTCTGATCTTCATCACGCCCCGGATCATCAAGTAACAGGAGCAAGAGAGCCATGAACAAGATGACACCGACCCTGAAGGCCCTGACCCTGGCGGCCGTCGTTCTTATTCTCGCCGGCTGCAACACGCTGTCCAAGGACGCCAAGTCCAGCAGCATGATCGTGATCGAGAGCATCACCGGCAAGAACATCGGCGGCGAGGATGTGGCCTACCTTGATTCTGACGTGATAGGCAGCACGGGTCTCATCCAGGCCGACGACGCCACGGCCAATCTCATGGCCCGGCTGATCAACCCCAGCTCGGGCGACGGCCCCTCGCAGTTCAACGACGTCGTGCTGACGAACTACCGGATCACCTACGAGCTTCCGGCCGGCGGCGGGACGGCCGGCGTGGACGTGCCGCTTCCGTTCGACGGCAACTTCTCGACCGTCACCTGCCCGATCGACGAGGCGGTCTCCGTCCCGTTCGTCGTCGTGCTCGAGGCCGCCAAGCTGGCCGCCCCACTGGTCAACCTGGTCGGTACGACCACGGTCCTCGAGACCAGGGCTAAGATCGAGATCTTCGGCCACGACCTGACCGACCACGCCGTGTCCGCGACCGGCTATCTGACCATCCGCTTCGCCGATTACGAAGACGCTGTCGGGGCGGCCGTCAAGACCGTCAAGAAGTAGCGATCCTCTCGCGCCGACCCTGGGCCCGTCCCTCCGGACGGGCCTTTTTTTTATCAAGACGGGGTCAGATCTACACGTTTTTACTTTTTGGGATGACCTCTCGACACTCCCCCCTCACAAGGCAAAAAAGTTAAAACGTGTAGATCTGACCCCGTCTTTTTTAGTCCCGGAAGGGAGAATATGAGAAGGTGATCGAGCGCTTGAGACGGAGGGCCGGCAGGACTTCGTCGAGGGCTTGATCGATCGTCGACCGCTCGGCGGCCTTGAGGATGAACTGGACCCGGGAAACGTCTCGGACCCGGGCCACCGGCGCGAACGCCGGCCCCAGGACCTCGAGGCCCGGGCCCCGTCTCTGGAGCAGCCCGCGCAGATCCCGCGAGCGGGCCCCGAGGGCCCTCACGTCCCGCCCCTGAAGGACGACCTCGGCCAGGCTGGCGAGGGGCGGATAGTTGAGGACCCGGCGGAACTCGATCTCCCGGTCATAGAAGGCCCGGTAGTCTCCGGCCGCGGCCGCGGCGACGGCGAAGTGGACCGGCGCGGCGGTCTGGATGAGCGCCTCCGCATCGGGCGCGTCGCGCGCGGCATCGAGCATGGCCGAGACGGATTCGAAGGTCTTCTGGCCGGCCCGGTAATCGGAAAACCCCAGCAGATATTCGGGCCGCAGGATGCCCACGAGGCCGAACTTCGGCAGCCCCGGCTGATGGACCAGGAGCTGGGTCCCGACGACGAGCGGGATCCGGCCCCGGGCAAGATCGGTCCGCAGACGCTCGCGGTCCTCCGGCTTCGAGGCCGTGTCCGCGTCAAAACGGGCCACCCGGACCTTCGGGAAGAGCCGGGTCAGCTCCTCCTCAACGGCCTGGGTGCCGGCTCCGCGGCGGACCACGAGCTCGCCGCCGCAGCCGGCGCAGACGCGCCCGGCATCGACGGCGGAATTGCAGTAGTGGCAGATCAGCCGGTTCTCGGCCTTGTGATAGACAAGGGCCACGTCGCAGCGGGGGCAGCGGGGCGTCCGCCCGCAGGCCGAGCAGACGATCTGGGCCGCATAGCCGCGCCGGTTGAGGAAGAGGGCGGCCGGCTCGCCGCGGAGGAGAGAGGCCCGGATCTTGCCTTCGAGCTCCCGGGAGATGATCGGCGCGTCGCCGGCGTGGGGGACGATCGCGATGGCGGTCCGCCTCGGCTCGCCTCCCAGGTCGACGAGGATGCCGCGCTCTCCGGCCTCGGCGAAGGCCTCGACCGTCGGCCGGGACGACCCGAACACGGCCACGGCCCCCTCGGTCCGGGCCCTGAGGCAGGCGCCCCGCCGGGCATCGTAACAGGGGCTCTCGGCCTGATAATAGGATTCCTCCTGCTCATCATCGACGGCGATCAGCCGAAGCGGTCCGGTTTCGAGAAAAAGGGCCGAGCGCGTCCCGGACACCAGGGCGGCCCGCCCGCTCCGGAGCACTCGCCAAGCGTCCTCTCTCTGCCGGGCCGTCATGCGCCCATGGAAAACGACGGCCTGGCGGCCGTAATCGGACTTGAATCCGGCGACCAGGGACTCGGTCGGTCCTACTTCGGGATGGAGGTAAAGGACGCGGCCGCCCGCGCCGACGGCCCGGCGGACCAGGGCTTGGAAGGCCGCCTGCCGACGAAGCGCGGAGCCGAAAAGATACCAGGCCCCGGAACCTCCGTCGGCGACGGCCGCTTCGACCGGGGCCAAGCCGCCGGTTTCGCGGGGCGATCCGGGGAAGGACAGCCCCAGCTGGATGGAGCCTCGACCGGCGGCCGCCGGGGGGGGCCCGGGCGGCGCGGCGAAGGTCCGTTCGACCGTGACGAACCCGGCTTTTTCCATCCGGGTCACCAGACCGGAGACGTCGGCGCCCCCGATCTTCCGGCGCAGGAAGAGCGGGCTCCGTCCCTTCGGGGCCACGGCCAAAGCGGCCGCGAGCAGGCGGGCCTTCGGCCCCAGCCCGCCCCCGTTCAGGGCCTCCTCACCGGCCGGCGCCAGGCGGACAATAACCTTGGTCTTCCCGGCGAGCGAGGGCGGCAGGGCCGTTTGGAGGATCTCGCCCCAGGAGGAGCGGTGCTCCCGGCTGAGGCGCCCGGTGAAAGCGAGGAAGCGCTCGTCCCGGAAGGGCCGGTCGTCAAGGACCTGAACGAGCTCCTTGACCTTGACCTTCGCCGCCGGCGACTCGGCCGTGATCTCGACGATGAAGCCGTTCTGCCGTCGTGCGCCCAGAGGGGCGACGACGCGGGCGCCGGGCCTGGCGGCCGCCCGGCAGGCCTCGGGCACGGCGTAAAGAAAGGACTGTTCGAGCGGCAGGGGGAAGACGACGCGGGCGAAGAGGGTCATTTTCTGCCGAGCAGGGCCATGACCTTCTGCATGTCCTCCCAGACCATGCGCTTGAGCTCGCGGTTCCCTTCGTTGCGAACGAGATAGGAGGGATGGAAGGTCGGCATGACCGGGATGCCGATATAGCTGCCGAAATGGCCGCGCCGGGCGGTCATGCCTTCGCGGCCCGGGACGAAGTGGTCGGTCGGGGTCTTGCCCAGGGTGACGATGACCTTGGGCCGGATGAGCTCGATCTGGCGGATGAGATAGCGCGAGCAGACCTCGATCTCGTCGTCATGGGGCACGCGGTTCTCCGGCGGCCGGCACTTGACCATGTTGGTGATGTAGACCTCGTCCTCGCGGAAGGTCATGGCCGCGATGATCTTGCGCAGCAGCTGCCCGGCCCGGCCGACGAAGGGACGGCCCTGGAGGTCTTCGTCCCGGCCCGGGCCCTCGCCGATGAACATCAGCTCGGCCTCCCAGTCCCCCTCCCCGGGCACGGCCTGGGTCCGGAGCTTGTGGAGATCGCAGAGCGTGCAAGAGCGGACCCGGCGGTCGATGTCGGTCAAGGCCTCCTTCTCGCCCGCCGTCTGCGGCGGCCTCTCGGCCAGGACGGGCTGTCCGGGCGGCGGGACAGACTGCGCCCCGGCGCGGTCCTGGCCGTCCGGGCGACGGACGACGAAGCCGGCCCCGGACTCGACCAGGAAGTCGACGTGGGCTTTGAGGTCCTCGCGGATCTCAGCGGCGCTTCTTTTCAAGCAGAGCCTCGATGCGGTCGAAGACGATGCGGCTCACTTCGCGCTTGCTCAGGAGGCCGGTCTCCTGGACCGGCCCGGCGGGGGCGATGATCTGGACGACGTTCACGTCCGTGCCGAAACCCTTCCCTCCGCCCACCGTGTTGGCGACCATCAGGTCGGCCTTCTTGGCGGTCATCTTGCGCCGGGCATGGGCGACGGCCTCGTGAGTTTCGGCGGCGAAGCCGACCAGGACCTGCCCCGGCCTCTTCTTGCGGCCGAGCAGGGCCAGGATGTCGGTCGTCCGCTCGATGGCCAGCTGGCCGCCGATCTCGTCCTTGGCCGCCTTGCGCGCCCGCGGGGCCTTGAACCGGAAGTCCGAAACGGCCGCGGCCATGACGACGATGTCGGCTTTGGGGAAGGCCTTGAGGACGGCCCGTTCCATCTCGGCCGCCGTCGTGACCTGCTCCGTCCGGGCCTCGCACGGCGGGACCAGCGTCGTCGGTCCCGAGATGAGGATTGTCTTGGCGCCGCGGCCGATGGCCTCGCGGGCCAGCTCATAGCCCATCTTCCCGGATGACGGGTTGGACAGGAAGCGCACCGGATCGAGCGGCTCGCGGGTCGGGCCGGCCGTGACCAGGACCGTCCGGCCCTTGAGGCTGGCGCTCCGGGTCAGGATGCGCAGCCCATCGCGGACGATCGCTTCCGGCTCCGCCAGGCGGCCCCAGCCGGTGTCGCCGCAGGCGAGATAGCCCCGCTCCGTCTCCACGAACTCGGCGCCGAGGGCCTTGAGGCGGGCCATATTGGTCTGGGTCTTGGGATCGAGGTACATGGCCTCGTTCATGGCCGGCGCGATGAGGATCGGCGCCGACGTGGCCAGGTAAAGGGTCGTCAGGAAATCGTCGGCCACGCCGCCCGCGAACTTGCCGATGACATTGGCCGTGGCCGGGGCGACGCACAGCAGGGCGATCTCCTTGGCCAGGGCGATGTGCCGAATGCGCCGGGTGGCGGGCTCCTCGAAGAGGTCGACGATCGTCTTCGTCCCGGCCAGCGAGCTGAACAGGAGGGGCGAGATGAGCTTGGCCGCGTTCGGGGTCATGACGACCTGGACCTGCACGCCCGTCTTCTGGAAGCCGCGGACGACCTCGCAGGCCTTGTAGAGCCCGATCGAGGACGAGACGCCCAACGCGATCTTCGGGGTCATGAGCGGCCTCGCGCGAAGCTCCGGAGGATCGGCCTCAGGCCGTCCGCCATGGCGTCAGGCCGATGCCGGGCGGCCCGGATGACGGTCTTGAGATCGGCGGCGGCCCGATCGAGGTCGTCGTTGACGACGACGTAATCGAACTCGGCATAGGCCCGAACCTCGGTCCGGGCGTTGCGCAGCCGCCGGGCCACGTCCTCGCGGCTGTCCTCGCGGCGGCCGAGGAGCCGGCGGCGCAGCTCGGCGGCGACCGGCGGCATGACGAAGATGAGCACCGCCCCGGGGACGCGGGCCCGGACCTGGCGGGCCCCCTGGACGTCGATATCGAGAAGGATATCCTGGAGGCGGCTTTTGGCCTCGACCTCGGCCCGGGAGGTGCCGTAGAGATGGCCGTGGACGCGGGCGTGCTCGAGGAAGCGCTTCTCCCGGACCAGTCGCTCGAAGACGCGCTCGGAGACGAAGTGATAGTCGACGCCGTCCCGCTCCGACGGCCGGCGGGCCCGGGTCGTATGGGAGACCGAGAAGGCGAGATCGCCGAGCGCTCGGCGGACCTTCTTGATGAGCGTCGATTTGCCGCTGCCGGACGGGCCGGTGATGACGAACAGCATGGACGCGACTCCCCTACTCGATGTTCTGGACGTGCTGGCGGATGCTCTCGAGCTCGTTCTTGATGGCCAGGCTAGCCCGGGTGATACGGATGTCCTGCGATTTCGAGGCCAGGGTGTTGGCCTCCCGGTTGAGCTCCTGGGCCAGGAAGTCGAGCTGGCGGCCGACGGGCTCGCCGACCTTGGGCGAGAGGAAGGCCTCGAAAGAGTCGAGATGCGTCTTGAGCCGGCCGATCTCTTCGGCCAGATCGTAGCGTTGGGCCAGGAACGAGGCCTCCTCGGCCAGCTTGTTCTCTGAGACCGGCGCGCCGCCGTTGAGATCGGCCAGCCGCTTCCGGATCTTGGCCTTGAGGAGGGACGGCTGGCGCTTGAATTGGGCCTCGGCCCGGTCTACGAAGCGGCGCACGGCGGCGAGATGGAGTCCCAGCTGGCGGGCCGTCTCCCGTCCTTCCCGGCGCCGCAGGACCATGACGTCGTCGAGCGTGCGGGCGAAGCTCCGCTCGATGAAAGCCGTCTCCGCGGGCCCGAGGGCCTTGCGGCCGACCTCGACCAACTGCGGGACGCGGAACAGGCTGTCCAGGGAGATGTCGAGGCGGAGCCCGGTGCGCCGCGTGACCGGGGCCAGGGAGGTCAGGACCTTCTCGAGGAGACCCTCGTTGAGGTGGAAGTCCCAGCTCTCGGGACCGAGCGGCGTGACATCGAGATAAACCTCGACCCGGCCGCGGCGGATGCGCTTCTGGCAGAGAGCCCGGATCCGGTTCTCGGACTCACCCAGAGGAGCGCCCTTGTACGACCAGTCGAAGAAGCGGTGGTTGAGCGTCTTGACGCAGACCTTCAGGCGCAGCGCGGGCGAGGTGAAGCTCTTCTCGGCGAATCCGGTCATGCCCAGGATCATCGCGTCTTCTCCTTGATCGTTCCGGCGGTCCACCCGTCCATCAGGCGACCTCGAACAGGGATCGCGTAATGCCGTAGGCGTTGAGGCCCGAGCCCACGGTCAGGTTGTCGGCGACGGCCCAGACCCAGTAGCTCCGGGCGACGGCCGGGTCCTTCTTGACCGGGCCGAGATGGATGCGGTCTTTGCCGGCGACGGCGGCCGGCGAGATCGCGGCCATCTCCCCGGCCGCTGCGGGCCGGAAGATGTCGTTCGCCTTCAGACAGGCCTCGACCTCGGCCGCGGGGACGTCGCCCTGGAGTTCGAAGTGGGTCATGATCGAGTAGGTGTGGAAGACCGGGGCCAGGATGACGACCAGCGAGAGGGGCGGCGCGGCGGCGCCGAGCACGCGCCGGGTCTCGGCCGCGACCCGGTTCTCGAGGGGCGAGAAGCCGTTTCGCTCGGGCTTGATCGTCCGGGCCAGGAGGTTGAAGGCGACCTGGTCGGGGAAGACCTTCTTCGTGAGCGCGGCCCCTCCAAGCAGGGCATAGCTCTGTTCGGCCAGCTCCCGGATGCCCGCCTCGGCGTAGGCCGAAACGGGCTCGAGGACGACCGACGCGGCCCGGGCCACGCCGAGTCCCGCGCCCAAGGCGGCCAGGAGGTGGGAGAGCATGATCGTCGCCGCGTGCGGGTTGGCGATGAGCGGCGGCGGGGCATGCCGCAGGACGGCGTCATTGACCCCGGCCACGACGAGCGGCACCTTCGCGTCGGCGTTGAAGGTCTCCGTCAGATCGAGGGCGTGATAGTCCCTTTCGGCCGCGAGAAGGCCGTAGCGGCGGTTCGTCTTCTCGTCGGCCGCCAGGAAGACGAGATCCAGGCCCTCGAGGGCTTCGGGCGTCAGGGCGTGGACGACCCGGGCCTCGCCCCGGAACTGGCCGAGCTTGCTGTATTCCGTCTCGACGTCGGGATCGAACAGCTCGAAGGACGCGATCGGGAACTTCTTGGCCGCGAAGGTGTTGAGGATCTCTTTGCCTTTGAGCGATTCCGAGCCCACGAGCGCGAGACGGGGCTTGCGGGACTTGGCCGTGGGCATGGAGGTCCCCTACCGGGTCCGGAGGTAGTCGGCCATGAGCCGATACATCCGGTCCTTGAGCGCCAGCTTCTTTTTCTTGAGCTCCCGCTCCTCGTCCGCGTCGGCGGCCGTCGGGTGGCTCTTGCCGCGGACTTCTTCCAGAGCCCGTTCGCAGGCCTGGTGATCGTCGTGGGCCCGGCGAAATTCAGCGTTTTCCCTGAGGAGAAGCTCCTTCAGCGCCTGTTCATCCATCCGGCACGTTCCTCCGCGGTCAGGATAACATACGACCGTCAGAACGTCCAGGGTGGGCGCATCGGACGGTCCAGGCGCCGGGAGGCCTCGGGATCGCCGATGATGCGCTCGGCCACGGGATCCCAGCGGACCGGCCGGCCGAGCCGGATCGAGATGTCCGACATGTGGCTGATCGTGTCCGAGCGGATGGCCGATTCGAGCGGGTTCACGGTCGGGCGCCGCGTCCTCATGGACTCGACGAAGTTCCGCCCCTGGCTCGTGCTCCGCGTGACCGGCTTCTCGTCATCACGGATGTGCGTCGTCTGGAGCGACTTGGGGCTGGCGTAGAGCGCGCCCCGGCTGACGCTGATCCATCCGCCTTCGCCCCAGAAGGTCGTGCCATGGTCCATGTACGGCCGCTTCTTGGGATCGTCCATGAGGCCGGGCACATCCTTGGCGACACGGTCGGACATGAACCTGAGAGTCAGCCCGTCGGCGTAGCGGCAGGCCACGTCCCAGTTCTCCACGGTGTCGAAGAGCCCACCGGTCGGGATCTCGCCCCGGCCCTCGTAGTAGACCGGGCTCGTGCCGTCACGGTCGAGGCCCCACTGGGCGATGTCGAGCGGATGGGCGCCCCAGCCAGCGATGAAGCCGAGAGCGTAATCGTAGATGTGATAAGCGCCCCACTCCGTGCAGCGCGACTTGGTGTAGGGCTTCATCGCCGCCGGTCCGATCCAGGTCTCGTAATCGAGGTCGGCCGGCACCGGCGCGGGCTCGGTGTCCTTGAAGCGCTCGGCGAATACATCGGCATACGAGCCCGCTGACCTCATGTCCGAGCACCAGGCATCGACGTGCGTGATCTTCCCGATGTAGCCGTTGCGGACGAGCTCCACGGCCCGGGTGAATTCGGCCGAGGAACGCTGCTGGGTACCGTACTGAAAGATGACCTTTTTGGCGGCCACGGCCTGACGCAGCTTCCAGGCCCAGGCCATGGCCACGCCGAGCGGCTTCTCGACATACATGTCCTTGCCGGCCATGGCCGCGTGATAGGCCAGCGGCACATGCCAATGGTCCGGTGTGCTGATGATGACGCCGTCGATATCTTTGCGGGCCAAGACCTCACGCCAATCGGCCATAGGAAAGCAGACTTTGGCGCCGTAATGTCCGTTGACCTTGGCCGCAAAATCGTCGCGGCGGGAGGCGAAACAATCGCAAGCGGCGACGACGCGGATGTCATCCTGGGTCGTGACGAAATCGGTCCAGACGTTGCCGCCGCCGCGGTTGCCGACCCCGATCGCGGCCAGGGCGATCCGGTCGCTCGGCGCTTTGGGGCCGAAGACGGATGATGGCACGATGGCCGGGGCGGAAACAACGGCCGCGGCCCGCTTCAGGAAGTCCCGCCGACTCAAGAGCCCTTTTCTCATACGATAACTCCTGGAATGACTTGGCGGCCGGCCCGGAGTACCGCGCCGCTTCGCGCTTCAGGCGGGCCTCGTCCCAGCGCCCGGGGTGGACCAGCACCCGATAGCGCAGGACGACGACATCGCCGGCCCGGAGCGCGAGCGGCTGGAAGCAGAGGACGGCCGGCGTGAAAAAGCTCATCTCGGCTGAGCGGATGACGTACCAGGGCGAGGGGGACCGGGGGTTCGCGGGGTGATCGAGAATGGCCACGCCCGCGGCCTCGCCATCGACGAGCCCCGAATAATCAAGGGCGGCATGCCGGCCGCGGTAGCGGTCCTCGGTCCAGGTCTCGATCGTCCCGTCGCTGGTCGTTGCCTTCCGGTCCGTCAGCGCCTGGGCCAGGCGAAGCGACAGCCCCGCATAGCCGCCCCAAGTCTGGCCGCCGATCTCGCCCGGAAGCGGCGTCCGGTCGAGAACGACTGTCACTATGGCCTTGAAAGTACAGGTCCAATTCAGGGCATAGACACCCTCGGCGTCGGGCGGCGAGATCTCGATAGTCCTCTTCTCGACGAGGACCGGCGCCGCGACGCCGGCGGGCCTGTAGGCCAGGTCCAAGTCGATGCGGGCCCTGTCGTTCCGGCTCGTCGTGACGCGGACGTTCGACCAGGACGTCTTGCCGGCCGGATGTCCGGTCGTGGCGTCGATCTCCCAGTAATTGACCTTGTTGATGAACTTCCAGCCGAACCAGAGGCCGTGATGCCAGAGGTGATCGGGCGGCCTATCCCAGGTCAGGAGGCGGCCCTCCACCGTTTTCAGCGGATGAAAATAGGGGACGTCGAGATCTCGCGCATAGCGGAACTGCCAGAGAGGGCCGCCCGGACCGGCGAGCGCCAGGCTCGAGCCCGGCGCCTTTTCCCAGCGCCACGGCCCAGCGGGCTGGGAAGGCCGGCTCTCCGTGACGCGGCCGGTGGCGGCCCATTCGACAGCTCTCACGAGGAGCTTCTGGAAGCCCGGGTTATCCATGGCCGCGGCGTCGTGGCCCAGGAGGATGGTCAGGGTCCGGCCCCGACCGAATGACCCGGCCAGGACGGAGGGCTCCCACCGGCCCGTGCCGCCTTTGTCCATGCCCGAGAAGGACGAGGCCAGGACCTCGGCGCCCTGGGCCAGGACGGGCTCATTCCACAGCTCGTCCGTGGTCGTGAACGACGCGAGGCCTTCGGTGACGGGATGCCGGACCTTCTCGATCCGGACCGGGAACTCGTGGATGGGCCCATGACTCGTCTGCCCGTTCTTCCACGTGGCGAGGGTCAGGCGGTTATAGTCGGTCCAATCCGGGAAAGACGCGCTGCCGGCATGGACGACGACGTGCCCCTTCCCCTGCTTGACGAAGTCGAGATAGGCCTTGCGGGCGGGCTCCGGCCAGGCCGAGGTCTTGGCATCGAGGCCGAAGGCGTTCCAGTTGCTGAGGATGACGTCGTAGGAACCGAGGCTTTCGGCCGTCAAGGCGCCGGGATGGTCAAAGACCTGGACCTCGAAACGGCCGCTTTCCTTCAGGATCTCGACAAGCTTGGGCGTCGTCGCCTTCCAGTCGTGGTTGTTCTGGCCGCTGAGGACAAGGACCCGGACGAGGCCTTGGGGAACGGGAGCCTGGGGGCCGACGGACGACCCATAAATGGCGATACCGAGGATCGCGGCTGAGACGGTCCAGGTTCCGGATCGATGGCTCATCGGGAGGCCTCCCGGCGGGTCCGATGATAACCGATATCCCGTTGACTTGAAAGGGCCGAATGGCTATACTTGTCGGGCGTTCGGCGGTCGCCGGACGGCAAATGGCTAGGTAGCTCAGTCGGTAGAGCGAAGGACTGAAAATCCTTGCGTCGGCGGTTCGATTCCGTCCCTAGCCATTTTTCTTTTCCCGCCTCTACTTCTTCCCGAACGTGATCTCGCCCTTCTTATCAGCGCCGACGACCACGGTGTCACCTTCGCCGTACTCCCCAGCCAGGATCTTCATGGCCAGCGGGTTCTGCACGTCCCTTTGGATCGTCCGCTTGAGCGGCCGGGCGCCGTAGACCGGGTCGAAGCCCCGTTCCGCCAGCAGCTCCTTGGCCTCCTTTGTCACCTCGAGCCCGATCTTGCGTTCGGCGAGCCTTTTCGCCAGCAGATCGAGCTGGAGTCCGACGATCTTGAGAATGGCCTCCTTCGGCAGCGGCTTGAAGATGATGATCTCGTCGATGCGGTTCAGGAACTCGGGCTTGAAATGGCTTTCGAGGACCTTGCGGACCTCCTTTTCCATGGCCTCGTAATCCCGGCTGAGGTCCTTGATGACCTGGCTCCCGAGGTTCGAGGTCATGATGACGAGAGTGTTCTTGAAATCGACCGTCCGGCCCTGGCCGTCGGTCAGGCGCCCGTCCTCGAGGATCTGAAGCAGGACGTTGAAGACGTCGGGGTGGGCCTTCTCGATCTCGTCGAGAAGGATGATCGAATAAGGCCGGCGCTTGACCGCTTCGGTCAGCTGGCCGCCTTCCTCGTAGCCGACATAGCCGGGCGGCGCTCCGATGAGCCGGCTGACCGTGTGCTTTTCCATGTATTCGGACATGTCCAGCCGGACCATGGCCTTCTCGTCGTCGAACAGGAACTCGGCCAGGGACCGGGCCAACTCGGTCTTCCCCACGCCCGTCGGGCCGAGGAAGATGAAGGAGCCGATGGGCCGGCCCGCCTCCTGGATCCCGGCCCGCGAGCGCCGCACCGTGGCGGCGACGGCCTGGATGGCCGCCTCCTGGCCGATGACCCGCTTCCCCAGGATCTCCTCCATGTGGATAAGCCGGTCCACTTCGCCCTCGAGCATCTTGGCCACGGGGATGCCGGTCCACTTGGAGACGACCTGGGCGATATCCTCCTCGTCGACCTCCTCCTTGAGCATCCGGCCCTTGGTCTGGAGCTTGGCCAGATCGGCCGCCGCCTTGTCCATCTGCTTCCGGACCTCGATCGTCCGGCCGTAGCGGATCTCCGCGGCTTTCTCTAGGTCGCCGCGCCGCTCGGCGCTCTGCTCCTCGATCTTGAGGGCGTCCATCTTCTCCTTGAGCTTGCCGGCCGCCTCGATCGTTTCCTTTTCCTTGAGCCAGCGGGTCCGAAGCGCCGAGGATTTCTCCTTGAGGTTGGCGAGCTCGGCCTCGATCCCCTGCAGACGCTCCTTCGAGGCCGGGTCCTTCTCCTTCTTCAGGGCCTGGCGCTCGATCTCGAGCTGGAGCGTCCGGCGGTCGAGCTCGTCGAGCTCCTCCGGCAGGCTGTCGATCTGGATGCGGATGCGCGAGGCGGCCTCGTCGACGAGGTCGATGGCCTTATCCGGCAGGAACCGGTTGGTGATGTAGCGCGACGACAGCGTCGCCGCGGCGACCAGGGCCGAGTCCTTGATCCTGACGCCGTGGTGGATCTCGTATCTCTCCTTGAGCCCGCGCAGGATCGAGATCGTCTCCTCGACCGACGGCTCGCCGACATAAACCTGCTGAAAGCGGCGCTCGAGCGCGGCGTCCTTCTCGATGTGCTTCTTGTACTCGTCGAGAGTGGTCGCCCCGATGCACCGCAGCTCGCCCCGGGCCAGGGCCGGCTTGAGCATGTTCGAGGCGTCGATCGCGCCTTCGGCCGCGCCGGCGCCCATGATCGTGTGCAGCTCGTCGATGAACAGGACGACCTCGCCGCCCGACTCGCCGATCTCCTTGAGGACGGCCTTGAGCCGGTCCTCGAACTCGCCGCGGAACTTCGTCCCGGCGACGAGGGAGCCCATGTCGAGGGCGAGCAGGCGCTTGTTCTTGAGCGACTGCGGCACGTCCCCGTTGGCGATCCTCTGGGCCAGGCCCTCGACGACGGCCGTCTTGCCGACGCCGGCCTCGCCGATGAGCACGGGATTGTTCTTGGTGCGGCGCGACAGGACCTGGATGACCCGCCGGATCTCGTCTTCGCGGCCGATGACCGGGTCGAGCTTGCCCTGGCGGGCCAGGGCGGTCAGGTCGCGGGTATACTTTTCGAGGACCTGGTACTTGCCTTCCGGCTCGGGGTCGGTCACGCGCTGCGAGCCGCGGACGGCGGCCAGGGCCTTGAGCACGTCATCCTCGCCGACGCCGTTCCCGCGCAGGATCCGGGACGCCTCGTTCGTCCGGTCCTGAAGCATGGCCAAGAAGAGATGCTCGGTGGAGATGTACTCGTCCTTGAGCTCGTCGGCGACCCGGCGCGCGTCGTCGAGGACCTGCCGCAGGGCCGGCGAGAGGGCCGCCTCCCCTCCCCCGCTGACTTTGGGCAGGCGTTCGAGCGAGGCGTCGACGTCGGCGCGGATCTTGGCCGCCGGGGCGCCGATCTTGGCCAGAACGGCGTTGACGACGTTCTCGCCCTGGGCGAGAAAGCTGGCCAGCAGGTGCTCGGGCCGGATCTCGGCGTGGCCCTTCTCCGCGGCCAGCGCCTGCGACTTCTGGATGGCGTCCTGCGACATGACTGTGAACTGGTCCCAACGCATCGAACGCGCCTCCCTTCGAGTCTATCCTTTCTATTAAAGGCGTCGGAGGAAGGGCTGTCAAGGCACCGGAAATCGTCCGGAATTGTCACAGGATCGAAGGATCAATGAAAGCGCATCACCGGTGCGCGATTCGCTATGGGCCTTACTCGCAGTCGCCGTTATGACAGGTGATCGTGCAAAGCGTCAAATCATAGGTGACGCCACCGTCCTTGCAGCACTTGGAGGCGATGCATGGCGGGTTTTCCGGTTGAACTACCTGCGCGAGCCAACACAGTGGGGGGCACGCGGGGGCCGACATGATCAGAGCATCGTCCCGAACGTTCCCGAGGTAGAGGCGACCCCGGCGTGGAGTCGAGGCGGGATCGAACTTCAAGTAGAAAATGACAGGGCCATCGACGCCGTTCCGAAACCTAAGAACGACAGCGGGATTGGCGCTGATGGATCCCGGGAGGATAACGGTCATGCCCGGCGGCGCGCTCGCGTCCATACCAGAGGCGGGGGTCAGGCCGAGCCGGCTGAGCACTTTGGCCGTAGAACGGTCATCCGATACGCATTCGAGGCAGATCGCGGTAAAACCCTTAATATCGCGAAAATCGACACAGAGAGCTCCATCAGTCTGTCGATCCAGAGTGTATTCCATCGAGAAATGAACGATCCCCGTCATTTGGGCCGCGGGCGCCGGCGCAGCGGGGCTCGACGAAAGGCCAGACAGGGCCAAAAACGCTCCCAACATTATGAATAAAGACGCCTTACGCATGGAAGACCTCCTTCTTGGCTGAGAGGCAAGGATACCACTCGGATTAGGGCCCGTCAATGCCGAAGGACGCCCGTAAACGCGATGTGATTATGTCCGGTCTTCAGAAAAAAGAAAATGTCCGGTTGTCGACATTTCTGCCCATTTCCGAAGAGCTGATGCCGCCAGGGTCGGGCCTCGACGGGGGGCCCTTGACATGCGCATAAAAATGTTTATTTATGTCAGTAGAGGCGCTTCATGGAAGAGTTGGAAGTCACGAGCTGGCAGACTCTCGACGCGATCCGGAAATCGAAGGGTGCGGAGATCGTCGAGACCGTCGGCAACCTGCAGACCGGACATTCGAAGTCCGTGTTCCTGGTCATCGAGGAGGACTTCCTCGAGCTCGTTTACAGCGACGCCTCCTCCAACATCCTCCGGCGCTTCGACGACCGCGACGAGCTCGACGAGGCCGTCGAGGAACGCAAGGAGGACGACGGCGAAGCGCACTTCTCCAACGACGGGGACAAGGACTACGACGAGGACGCGGACGATGACGACGACAAAGAGGACATCGAAGACGGGTTCTCCGTCGAGGATGAGTCCGACACCTACTGACCTATTCGCAAAAACGCCCTTCTTCTTTATCTCTTTTTATTGGGCGTTCTTGCCCTCCGGGCGAACCGATCCGGCCCCATCTGCTTCGTTCTCAGGGATTCGCAGTACCAAAGAGTACAGCGTCACCCCTCGGGCCTCGCATCTGGGGCCGCCTCGATTCGTGAATAGGCCAGGTTAGTCGGACGGTCCGGACCCGGTCCGGCCTTTGAGACCGGCCAGGATATTCAACGCGTCGAGGGGGGTCAGGGCCGAGAGGTCGAGCCCCTCGATCTCATCCCGCATCTCGCGCAGCAGGGTGAACTCCCGGTCCTCGGCGAACAGCAGCATCTGGTTCCGGTCGCCGGGGGGCCGCCCGTGGCGGGCCAGGCGCGGCTGGCCGGCCTCGTCGAGCTCCTGCTTCTCCAGATTGAACAGGATCTCCCGGGCCCGGTCGATGACGTCGCGCGGGATGCCGGCCAGCTTGGCGACGTGGATGCCGTAGCTCCGGTCCGACGGACCGGGCACGATCTTGCGCAGGAAAACCACCTCGTCCTTCCATTCCCGGACCGAGACGTGGTAGTTCTTGATGCGCGGCAGGGTCAGGGCCAGCTCCGTCAGCTCGTGGTAATGGGTGGCGAACAGGGTCTTGGGCCGAACGTCCTCGCGCTCGTGGAGCCGCTCGGCCACGGCCCAGGCGATGCTCAGGCCGTCGAAGGTGCTCGTGCCCCGGCCGACCTCGTCGAGGAGTATCAGGCTGCGGGCCGTGGCGTTGTGGAGGATGGCGGCGGTCTCCAGCATTTCGACCATGAAGGTCGACTGCCCGACGCTGAGGAAGTCCATGGCCCCGATACGGGTGAAGATGCGGTCGACCAGGCCGACCCGGGCCGCCTTGGCCGGGACGAAGGCGCCCATCTGGGCCAGGAGGACGATCAGCGCGGCCTGCCGCAGGAAGGTCGATTTGCCGCCCATGTTCGGGCCGGTGATGATCAGGATCTGGTTCGACGCGGCGTCGATCTCGAGGTCGTTGGGGATGAAGGGCTCGGCCTGGCTCGTTTCGATGACCGGGTGACGGCCGGCCTCGATCCGGATCGCGTCGCCCTCGTCGACCACCGGCCGGACATAGCCGCGGCGGGCGGCGCACTCGGCCAGGGCCAGCAGGACATCCAGGGCGGCGACGTCGGCGGCGATCCGCTGCAGGCGCGGGGTCTCGCGGGCCACGGCCTCGCGGACCTCGAGGAAGAGGCGGTTCTCGAGGGCGCCGATCTTCTCCTCGGCGTGAAGGACCTTGTCTTCATACTCCTTGAGCTCGGGCGTCAGGAAGCGCTCGGAACCGACCCGGGT
>Ga0326726_10001076_pt1 | contig 25129 bp, 27 predicted proteins | sample MHFenrmetagenome_2_FD_207603 | JGI IMG/M metagenome (GOLD analysis project Ga0326726, IMG submission 207603) | Lab enriched peat soil microbial communities from Michigan Hollow, Ithaca, NY, United States - MHF15MN | ecosystem: Environmental > Terrestrial > Soil > Wetlands > Peat | place: USA... | reverse complement strand
AGTTCATATAAGTTTCGGGATTTTTAATGAGCATTTTCATGAGTGAGGCAAAAACAAGGGCCCAGTCTGAAAAAAGATGGCAGGATAGCGCTTTGCAGGCCCCCTCCTTTTATGAGTACCACGGCGACATGACGGATTAACGCTAAAACTCTTTTCCGGAAAAGGACAGGAATTCTGAAGGATCCAAATAAAAACAGAAAAACGGGCCTGAAGGGATTTGAACCCTTGACCTGCGGATTAAGAGTCCGCCGCTATGCCGAACTAAGCTACAGACCCACGCTCGTTAGACCTAGTAATGTAGTTGATAATGCCGAATAAATGTTTTGGAGATGATTGCATTGGAATCCCTTAATACGCTGGAATGATACATCTTTGAGTAACATGCCACAGGAAGCCCCGTTTGAGCAGCCGGGAATGACAAAATATTGCATTTTCGGGTGCGGAACCAACGGTTACAACATCATTCTGGAACTCGCAAAAGAGAATGAGCGCGTGATCGTGGTTGACAGGGATGATACACGCGTCCGTAACCTCCGTGACCAGAAGTATGATGCGTACCTGAGGGACATCACCTCGCCGGATATGCTGAGCGGACTCCCTGTTTTCGAGATCGCTTTCGTGATGACCGGTAATGGTGATGCCAACCTCGCAGCAGTTCTCACCATCAAAAGACGATATCCGGCCGCTCTGGTGGTCGTGCGTTCGATCGATCCGGTAAATGGGCAGATGCTCACGGCTGCCGGAGCAGAATTTGTGCTCTACCCTCAGGAAGTGGTTGCACGGTCAGCGATCCTTCAGATAAAAAAGCAGCACTCGAGCAGGATTTCCCAGCGGCTCTTTACCCTGCTTGCCAGCTGGGAGGGCACATTGGGGATCATCACCCACAAGAATCCGGATCCGGATGCGATCTCGTCTGCCATGGCCCTTGCCGAGATCGCAAAACATGCGAACCCCAAGTCACTTACAACACGGATCTTCTACGAAGGTAGTATAGGCCACCAGGAAAACAGGACGTTTGTCAACCTGCTCGACATCAAAATGGAGCATATGACTGCAGAAGCTCTCCAGAAATGTACCTATCTTGCTCTTGTAGATAGTTCGGGACCCGGTGCGAACAATGACGTGCCTCCGCAGACCAAAATTAATATTATCATCGACCACCACAAGGAGGGCAAGCACTTGGCGACGCAGACCACGTTCGTCGATATCCGCCCTGGTGTAGGTGCAACCGCAAGCATCCTGACCCAGTACCTGCAGGAGCTTGATGTCCCTGTTGACAAGCGGGTCGCGACCGCACTTCTCTATGGTATCCGTACGGATACCAAGGAGTTCAAGCGTAATGTAACGCCGCAGGATCTCAACTATGCAGGCTTCCTCCTTACGCTCACGGACGCTGACCTGCTCGATAAGATCATGTCACCTTCCATGTCGCAGGAAACCCTTGACGTGATTGGCTCCGCTATTACCCGGCGCAGGGTGCAGAGCGGGTATCTCTTTGCCAATGTTGGCTATGTTATGAACCGGGATGCACTTCCCCAGGCTGCTGACCTTCTTATCACTCTTGAAGGAGTGAATACAGCTCTCGTCTATGGTATCACCGATAACGCGATTGTTATCTCTGCCCGCAACCGCGATATCAGGCTGCATATCGGCAATGCACTCTCAGAAGCGTTCGGAGAGATGGGCGATGCAGGTGGTCACCCGAATATGGCTGCAGCCACCCTCCCCCTCCATTACTTTGGCAAAGTCGAGAACAAAGACCAGTTGCTTGAGTTTGTTATCGAACCAATCCTGCAGAAGTTCAAGAACCTTGTCGGGCTGGAGAACGAGGGAAGGAAGAATGGAGTTTAACCGGCAGCAATTACAGGAAAATTCAATATGGGACAGGGAAATTTTTTGAAAATTGTGCTTGAACTATAAGGCAAAGGAATTATTGCATTCATCAGACCTGCCTTCTGGAGAAGTCATGATGAAGTGATGAATGCAGACCAGAGATAAAAGCCGTATAAGAAAATAAAGTTCATTAAAAGTCAGAGGTTGACGATGGATTTTGACGTGTGGGAACCCTATTACTGCGAAATTCTGGAATATTTCGGGTTCGATCGTACCCAGGACGAAGAAGCGGCCCGCGTGCTTGCCTCACTTATGACACGCGATAATCTTCTCTCACTGACTGCGCTCACCTGCGGTAATGCCGTCACTGTCTGCGGAAATGCTCCCTGCCTGAAAGATGAGCTTGCCAGGATTCAGGGTATTGTATTCGCAGCGGATGCAGCGGCTGAAGTGCTCGATGCACACGATATCCGTCCGGATGCGGTTTTTACCGATCTTGACGGCGCGACGGACCGGCTCCTTGCGTTGAATGAATCGGGTACGATTATCATAATTCATGCGCATGGTGATAACATACCCCTGCTCAGATACTGGGTGCCGCGATTTCAGGGCCCGGTTGTCGCCACTACGCAGAGCACCCCGCTCCCGCATGTCCACAATTTTGGCGGATTTTCTGACGGTGACCGGGCAGTTTTTGCAGCTGATGAACTCGGTGCAGAACATATCACGCTCATCGGGTTTGACCTGGATGATAAAAATGTAAACCCGGTGAAGCGGGGCAAACTTCTCTGGGCGCGGAAACTCCTTTCCCTGATCGGTCATGCCTGCTGAAGCCTATATCCTTGACGGATACGTGGACGAGCCTGCCTGCCTTGGCGTGCCGCCGTACGTGTCTCCCTACATTCGCACCGTAGCCGGTGCGTTGATCGGGCACAAGTACACGGTGAGGTATCTTACTATTGACCAGCTCCGGAAAGACCCGCATCTTATCAATAAGCTGGACCATGCGAACCTGCTGGTCATGATAGCAGGTGTTACTGTACCGGGGAAATATCTCGGGGGCACCCCGGCTACGCTCAACGAGATCCAGCAGGTTGGGCACATGCTCCGGGGACCAAAAAAACTGATCGGGGGGCCGATAGGGTTCGGTTACGCACCAGAAGGCGGGCAGCGGGCGATCAAACAGGTTATCAGTGGTTTTGACGTCCTGCTCAAGGATGAGCCGGCCATTGCACTGGACAATTATCTTGAGGGGAACGAACCTGTTGGGGCGCTCGATTACTCTCGCACTGACCCGTGGAGTGTTACCGGCAGCGGTATTATTGAGCAGCATCCGGATTATCCGTATGTGATGTGCGAGCTTGAGACTGCACGGGGCTGCCCGCATGGTGCATCGGGGGGTTGTTCGTTCTGCACCGAACCCTTCTATGGCATGCCGAAGTATCGGACCATTGAAAGTATTAAAAATGAAGTTGCATCCCTCTATGCACACGGAGCTAGGCATTTCAGGGTTGGACGGCAGCCTGACATCCTTGCCTATGGTGCAGGTGCCGGAGAGTTTCCCGCACCGCGCCCGGATCTTCTGGAGACTCTCTTCTCTTCGATCCGAAGTGCAGCACCTGACTTAAAAACCCTGCATATTGACAACACGAACCCTGCGACAATTGCGAGGCATGAAGAGGAAAGCCGTGAGGCATTACGGGCAATCATACGGCATCACACCTCAGGTGATGTCGCTGCGTTTGGTATGGAAACTGCAGATCCTGAGGTTGTTGTCGCAAACAACCTAAAGGCTCACGCGGAGGAAGTCTTCAGGGCTATCCGGATCGTAAATGAAGAGGGCGGTATGAGAAGAGACAATGTACCCGAACTGCTGCCGGGGCTTAACTTCGTCTGCGGTCTGGCCGGAGAGACTGCGAGAACTTACGATCTGAACGAACAGTTCCTTGTCCGGGTGCGTGATGCCGGGCTGTCAGTCCGGCGCGTGAACATCAGGCAGGTAATGCCGTTTGAAGGTACAGCTGCGTATACAAACAATACTCTTGGAAAATTTGTTCACCGCTTCAGGCTTTTCAAGGAATTTGTGCGGCAGAAGATTGATCTCCCGATGCTCCAGCGGGTCTACCCCCTCGGTACTGTGCTCCACGATGTTCTTATCGAAGTCTCCGGGGATCTTTCTTTCGGGAGGCAGATGGGCTCGTATCCGATCCTTGTCGGCATTCCGGTCCGGCTTACCCTACGGAGTAGTATTGATGCTGTTGTGGTTGACTGGGGAATGCGTTCGGTGACAGCCCTGCCGGTCCCCATCGAGATCAACTCGCTTCCTGCACCTGCAATAAAATGGCTGCCCGGTATCGGGAAAAAAAAAGTAGCGGCGGTGCTGGTGAAACGGCCATTCAAAAATCTCGAGGCTTACCGGAACGTCGTGGGAAGTTCACGAATCGATCCACTGCTGAAATTCTCTTAAAAAAGCTAGATCTGTTTCAGTTCTGTTACTTTGATGATATCTGTCCGGGTTACGATCCCGAGAATTTTGCCATCCTGTACGATCGGGATCCTGCCGAAGTTTCGTGCTGACATGATCTTCAGCGCATCAATCACCGGAGCCGTTGGAGGGAGCGTAACCGGGTCGCGGGTCATGATGTCCCGGACCTGCATCGCCTCACGATCTATCGGAGTCGTTCGGTTTACATCAGCAAGTGTCACCATACCGATCAATGAATCCCGCTCGACAACAGGAAACCCGAGATGCTTGCTTGAGTACATCATGATGATCACCTGGCTGACGGGAAGAGTGGGAGCGACGGTTGTTACCGGGCTGCTCATCATGTCGCCAACGGTTACATCATGCAACAGGTAACTGTACTTCACTGCCGTCGACTCCATGCTCGCGCCGATATAGATAAAGAGTGCGATAAGTATCAGGAACGGGGAGAAGAAAAAAAGGCCGACAAGGCCAAATACAATTGCAAAGCCTTTGCCTATGTCAGCTGCAATCTTTGTCGCACGATGAATTGGCATTCTTTCGGCCAGCCATGCACGCAGCACCCTGCCCCCATCCATCGGAAATGCAGGCAAGAGATTAAATGCAAACAGTATGATGTTGAGCACCCCCAGGTACCCGAACACGAAGATCACTATACCGGCGATTGGGGGGTTCTTTATGACAGCGGGGGTTGCATACGCAATTCCCATGCAGACCAGACCGATAACAAGACTGGCGATTGGTCCTACCAGCGCCATGGGCAGTTCGGCTTTCGGATCCGGAGTCCCTTCTTCCATGCTCGCGATACCGCCGAAGATCATGAGCGTGATGCTGTTGATCTTAATCCCTTTGCGGCGGGCGACCACTGAATGGGCGAGTTCGTGTAAGAGGACTCCCCCGAAAAGACCGAGAGCAACAACGGTGCCAAGAATCCAGGGCATTATCCCTTCGGAGATGTACGAGGTATCGATAGGGACAGAAAAGAATCCCTGCAGCATAGTGGTGGTGACTATAATCTCGCTTCCGATGATCCAGGCAAAAAGGGGAATGACCAGGATAAATGAATAGTGGATCAGGATCGGAATCCCAAAGACGCGCCCGATCCTAAACGATCCGTCCATAACAAAGGATTATCTTTTTAACTCTTAAGTATATACTTTCATCTGATAACGATGGAAACCCAGATTACGGAGTTGTTCGGGCTTCAGATCTATACGGACAAGGGCATGTTTGTCGGCGAAGTCGAAGATGTTCTCATTGATGTGGATCAGAAGAAGATAGATTCAATTGTAGTCAGCAAGGTCAACGACCAGCTCTTTGAGCTGAAAAATTTCAAAGGTCTCAAGATCCCCTACCGAATCATCAGCGCGATAGACGATATCGTTCTGATCCGCCACCTGCCTGGAGCCTTCACGGGCGGCAGTGTGGAAGAGTAAGAAAGATATCAGGGTGCTTGAGGGAGAATCATTCATATTTTCTTTACTCCCGCATGGTTGTTGTATGGAAAACCGGGAAATATTTTCAACTATCACCACGATTCCCCCCGTTTTTGTCAGGCTCGACGGCCGTGCATTTCACCGGCTTGCAGAGAATCTTATCCTGAAAAAGCCGTTTGATGACCGGTTCAGCGATGCAATGGTTCATGTCTGTACGGCGCTCGTGGCCGACAGCGGGCTCTGTCCCGATTTTGCATTTACCTTCTCGGATGAGATCAGCCTCTATTATACCAAACTCCCGTTCAATGGGCGTGTGGAAAAGATTGACTCGGTATCCGCATCCTTTGCAGCAAGTTCCCTCACCCTTACCCTCGGTGTGGCAATCCCCCTGGCATTCGATGCACGGGTCATTCCGGCAACCCGCGAATTTGCCATCGAATATCTGACCAACCGGCAGAACGAGGCATGGCGCAATCACATAAACGGCTATTGCCAGCGGGCGTTGATTGAAGAAGGGATGAGTGCAAAAAAAGCCGCTGAACAGCTTAAAGACCTGCCGTCAAAAAGCCTCCACGAGATGATGCACCAGCGGGGCTTCAACCTTGCCATGACCCCTGCCTGGCAGCGGCGGGGTATTCTGATCTACAAGAAGATCACGGAAAAGGAAGGGTTCAATCCGATCACACAACAGACAGTAGTAGCCGAACGCAGTGCGGTTACGGTTGATCGGGATCTTCCGTTGTTCACAAGCCCCGAAGGAAAAGAGTTTTTGGGAAAATTAGTTGCCTGCCCGTGAGACGGGAACATTCTCTTTCCGACCCACACCCTAGGGTCATAAACAATCATATTTATCCACAGTGTCGAGGTTAGGAGGATAGTTATCCCCCCTCCATTGGCAGATCTGCATATACTTCTATTGCGGATTAGCAGATTAAGAACGGGTTCTCATTATCTAAAAAAAATCAGTAGATAAGATTATTAGCAGTAATAATGGAGGGTGTTGTTTTCGAAAATGGATAGGTGGCACCAACGCCCGGACGTATTTCAATATTTATTTTCGTATCATGGGGAACTGCGGTTATATTCATTTGTATTTCCACCTGGTCGCCGGATGTCATGGCTGATTGGGAGGTACCTACGCCATTTTTCAAGGCAATAAAGTTCGTGTCTTTCGTTGAAGAAGTCGCATTAGTCCATGCCAATGTTCTTGGACCGACCGTTGGTGTGGAGATGACGATATTCATCTTTTCCAGATTGACAGACTGAGTACCCGGGACAAGACCGATCGTTAATCTGATCTGATCAATTCCTTCTGTCGAATTTGATGCTAATCCGTAAACATTGCCTACCAACTGGACATTGGTGGTTGATTGTTCAATACCCCTGTACACCGTCTCCTGGGCCTTTTGGGTTGTGAAGAACCCGGCGCCAAGAACAACATACGAGAACACCGAGGCCACAACAATAAATGCAATAAGCACAATCGCTGCCTCAAGACCGGTGAACCCTTCTTCATTACCCTTTCCATTGCACATAGAACCATCTCAAATTAATACATAGACATTGGAATAATCCAATGCTCATTACCACCTAATCAACCATTATAGTATATAAATTTATTTATTTTAATAAAATAGATTTAAAGCCTTTTTTTATTTTTTTAAAACCAAAAAAACGGCTAAATCATAAAATTCCTGACGATGATAAAAAAGAGATCTCTCCAAGCCCGTAACCCTTGCTTTTCGAAGGATTCTGAAGGTGAAGTAAGGAGGTGAAAAAATTAATCCCTGGCACGTGAGATCCCTATTTTCAGTCCGATGGTCTCATGTGCTCCCTCAATTTCCCAGTCCTTTATTGAATCATGCGGTTTCAGTGAATCGCCGGGTTTGAGTAGGGTAAGCAGGACTCCTTTGCCCGGAACTACCGCTAAAACCTCCCCTGCAATAGCGTGTCCGCTGGTAGTATTGAGGAGCTCGTAGACTCTCCTGTCATTGACCAGTACTTCCACTGAAATGAACTCGCTGACGACAAGATCAAGTTGTTTGCGCATTTCCTGGATCCGGCGGATGACCTCGCGTTCATACCCTTCCCTTTCGAGATCTTCATCGAGTCTGACATCCACATACACCGTTGCGTCCTGCATCGGGGCGGAAAATACCTCTGCGGGGAGCTTTTCGGTAAAAGTAACGTGGGAGGTATTTATCTCGTATCCTCCATCGGCATCCCTTAGTGTTACTGTCCGTCCCGCATCGATTTCATCTTTAAGGAAATTGCCGTCTGCACTTTCAATGAGTGTCTTGACTCTGGGAGAATTTTTGCCAAACCCGGGCCCCAGGGCTTTCATCACCGGTTCTGCATGCCAGCCGATCCGCTCCCACCTTCCCATTATAACCAATACTTTGCGGGCATTCGCCCGGTCCATGCAGACTGCATTCAACTGTTCGATTGCATCCTTCACCGGTTCAGCGTTCGTAACCACGACCACTTCTGATACCGGCCAGCGGAGTTTTCGCTTGCCCGCCTGCCGGGCATTTGCACATGCATCGTCAAATGATCGGACGATTTCAACCGCACGTTCGAGAGATCCGTCAACGAGTGCCGGGTCCCCGGCATTCCAGTCCAGCAGGTGGATGCTTGCAGGATCATTCCTGCACCTGAGGTTCTGGTAGATCTCATCGGTGAGGTGGGGGCAGAACGGTGCAAGGAGCCCGGTGAGTCGCCGCATGACATAATACATCGTTTCATAGGCATGACGCTTGTCAACCGATTCCCCCTCGGACCACATGCGGGGGCGGACGAGCTGTACATACCAGCGGGAGAGATCTTCCAGGATGAAGTTCACCAGTTCCCGGGTTGCCCGGTGGAGCTGGCATTCCTTCAACGTTGTATCAACGGTGGCAGCGACCGAGTTGATACGGGATATGATGAAACGGTCCTCGTCGGGTATATGACTGAGGTGAGCCCGGATGTACGCACCATCCCAGACACCATCCCTGTTTGACGGTTCGAATGAGTCGAGAATCATATACGGGAGCGGGAAACGGTACACGTTCCAGAGGATGTTCACTGCACGGTTGGTGGTGCCGACCCCCTCCCAGTTAAATTTGAGATCGTCCCATGGAGCCGACGAGGAAAGGACGTAGAGGCGGAGCACATCGACACCGACTTTTGCGATGACTTCTTCGGGGGTTACGACATTGCCAAGGCTTTTTGACATCTTCTTTCCTTCAGCATCGAGAGCAAACCCGTGCATGCAGACGTGCCTGTACGGTGCTTTGCCAAATGCAATCGTGCTGGCTCCGAGCTGGGAGTAGAACCAGCCCCGGGTCTGGTCCTGACCTTCGGTGATGAAGTCTGCAGGCCAGAGTTCTTCAAACTCTGCGGTTTTACTAGGAAACCCGAGCGTAGCCCACGATGCAACGGCCGAGTCGAACCAGACATCGAAGATATCCTCAACACGTTTCATCGTGCCACCGCAGGTGCACGGGATCGTAACAGCATCAACGTAAGGGCGGTGCGGATCCGCGAGCGGCCTGCCGCTGCGTTCTTCGAGTTCACTGATGGTACCTATCACCCGGTAGGCATCGCATTTGGGGCAGACCCAGACAGGGATCGGTATGCCCCAGTAGCGCTGGCGTGAGATGCACCAGTCGCGGGCCTCCTTGATCCAGTCGTAGAACCGGGCGCTTCCCGCCCATTCCGGGTACCAGGTGACCTTTGCCACTTCCTTCAGCATCAGGTCCCGCATCTCGGAGATCTTTAAGAACCACTGTGAAGTGGCCCGGAAGATGATCGGCGTCTTGCAGCGCCAGCAGTGACCATAGCGGTGGGTGACGATCTCTTTTGCAAACAGGTGATCGCCGAGCGCCACCAGCACATTCTCATTGGAATCCCGCACGAACTGACCGGCAAAGATCCCGGCCTCTCCCTTGAATTTCCCGGCACCATCCACCGGACAGACAATGACGAGCCCTTCCTTTGACCCGAGTACAAAGTCGTCCCAGCCATGGCCGGGGGCGATGTGGACCATACCGGTATTCTCGAGCGCAACGAAATCAGCTGAGAGAACCTTGTGATCGATCTCACTCTGGAGCGGCACGGAGGAGGAGAGCGGTGATTCATACCCCCATCCTACGAGATCTGCTCCCTTCTTTGTTTCAAGAACGGCATAGTCCTTACAGCGTCCCTTCTTGAGCACCGCTTTTACCAATGGTTCGGCGATCCAGAGGAGTGTTTCCGTATTGTCTTTTTTGGCGAGCACTTTTGCATACTCGATATCCTTATCCACGGCAACAGCCACGTTTGCCGGCAGCGTCCACGGGGTTGTCGTCCAGATAACAAGGAACTCGTTTATCTTACCTTTGAGGGGGAACTTGACGAAAACCGAGGGGTCGTTCTCGTCCCAGTACTCCACTTCAGCGTCGGCAATCGCTGTCTCGCACCGGGGACACCAGTTGACAACCCGGTACCCGCGTTCGAGCATGCCCTTTTCCTCTGCACGTGCGAGTGTCCACCAAGCCGCCTCGATGTATTCAGGCATCACCGTCTGATATGCGCCGGGGAAGTCCAGCCAGATGCCGAGGCTTGCAAACTGGTCATCCATAAGGAGCTTGTTCTTGAGCGCAAACTCCCGGCACTGCTCAATGAACTTCCGGATACCGTACTTCTCGATATCCTTTTTTGACTCAAATCCGAGTGCCTGCTCAACTTTTACTTCGATGGGCAGGCCATGCATATCGTAGCCGGCCCGGTCTATCACATGCCGGCCGTTCATGCGGTGATAACGCAGGATCGAGTCTTTTAGTATTTTGTTCCACGCGGTTCCGAGGTGAATGGTCCCCGTGGTATAGGGTGGACCGTCGACAAAAAAGAACGGTTTGCCACTACTGCGGTGCTGTTTTACGGTTGCGTAAGTATCGTTGGTGTGCCAGTGTTCCTGCACCGCACACTCGATCGACTGTGCATTGAAGTTTGCAGTGACTTCCTTCACAAAACCCCTCGTGTAGTAGTATCGGACGCAGATTGCGTGCGTGAAGGAATGTTGGCTTCCCTGCACAAAGTAGTTTTTCTCTCATCCTTGTATACCGGGATTTCCGGCAGCTCCGAAAAAACGGAGTACCTGGCGAATCGGAATCGTAACAATTATAAGCGTCACTTTTATATTGAACATCATGAGATTCGAACGATACTCTCTCCTTATTGCAGTAATGGTGATCCTGCTTGCATGTGTTTGTGGCTGTACTACGACACCGAATTCGACATCGTTGCCTGCGGCCACAACAGCTCCCGGTGTTCCTCCGGTTCCCTCGTATACCCAGGTAACTTCTGCATACCAGGCGGCAAAAAGCAGCGGTGTGGACACCACCATCGACATCCATTATAATGACTTTTACTGTCTTGACATCCAGAAGCAACTCGGTGTGGATTACCTTTACCCGGATCAGAAGTATACTATATGGGCGACTTCTCCGGGGAGCGGGACAATAAATGTAAATATCCTGCTTCTTAAGGTTGATGATTATGAAAAGATCCAGGTAGTCAGACCGACATGGGACGTGGTAAAGAAGACCTGGGTTTATGACGGGATATCACCCCTAATCCAGCTCAATGACATCTCCATACCCCAGGAAAAGACCATAACGATAAAGAACCAGGGTAAGTATTTCCTGTGTGCTGATGACCGGAAGGAGTCCGGCGTTAATGATGCCATCTTCCGCGTACCGGTAAAAATAACCCGGCTTTGATAGTGATAAAAAAAACGGATCCGGAGTAGAATCCCAATAACAAACTAAACGCTCACGGGTGTTCCAACCATCGTAATATAAAGGAATTTTATGGGGTTAAAAAACAATTCTATCTTTCTTTGATCAGGTCGTGACGAGTGCCGGCCGGCAGCTGTATTGCGCCATCATCCTGTTTGATACAAACGCAACGGGACTATTGGTGGGAACGCAATTTAGTGGCACGAAAAAGAGACGGGAACAAATTGGAAAAACAGTAGGATGATTGTCAGCAATGACAGATCACCCAAATCTCCCGGCAGGTCAGGAGATCTCCTTTACCAGAAATAATCTGATCCTGAACCCTAAATGGAGATCACCAGAGATATCCGGAGAATTACAGGTCTAAGTCGGATAGTCCGGGGTGATTTTCCGGGCGGGGTCCCAGCGGCCAGTGATACTTCCGGTCTGCCTCCTTGATCGGCAGGTCGTTGATGCTCGCAAAACGCCGCTGCATCTGACCGTTTGGGGCAAACTCCCAGTTCTCGTTGCCATAGGAGCGGAACCAGTTGCCGGCATCGTCGTGCCACTCGTACGCGAACCGGACAGCGATTCGGTTGTCGGTGTACGCCCAGACTTCTTTTATCAGCCGGTAATCGAGCTCTTTTGCCCACTTCCGTCGCAGGAATGCAATAATCTCCTGGCGGCCATGGACGAACTCGGCCCGGTTGCGCCAGAAGCTGTCGGGGGTATAGACAAGCGATACCTTCTCGGGATCGCGTGAGTTCCATCCGTTTTCGGCCATGCGGACTTTCTGAGCCGCCGTCTCCTTGGTGAACGGTGGCAAGGGTGGCTTGTTTTCTTCTGCCATGTGTTGTTCATATTCCGTCCCCATTGATAAAATGTGTCTTTCGTACAAGGTTAAGAGAGAAAAGTTAACGTCACTCTGAAGAAATACCGACTTGTACGTGATGAGAAACGGTTCCTTTGTAGTGGAGGCCGGCATTTCCCTGTGTGAGAAAACAACCTTTTCTCTGCATTTGAGTACCCTAACGAAACAGTGAGATTGGGACTATAAGACTATGGGACAGATTGGAGTAATCGGTGCTTCTGATGCCTCACCGGAAGAATACGAGGCAGCGCGGACTGTTGGAAACCTGATTGCAGAAAACCACGAAACACTGGTCTGCGGGGGCCTCTCCGGCGTGATGGAAGCAGCCTGTAAGGGTGCAAAGGAGCGGGACGGATTAACGGTTGGTATCGTACCCGATACCGGAAATGGAAACCAGTACCTGGATGTTGTTATCCGCACTGGACAGGGACATTCACGGAATGTGCTTGTTGTCCAGTCTGCCGATGCGGTCATTGCGGTCGGAGGAGGTTACGGGACGCTGTCTGAAATTGCAATCGCGTTAAGGATGCAACGTCCGGTATTTGGCATTAACACTTGGGATATACCGGGAGTGAAGCAATGTGCAACACCTGAAGAAGCGGTGCTTATGGCAGTGAACGCCGTACTCCTGTCTCTCTCGTATCGTATCCCCCAAGATGGTCCAGGATCTCCTTAAATGCCGGCGAGACCAGTGTATCGCAGAGTTCCGCTACCCTTGGATCCTCAAGATGCTCGCGGCGTATTGCGATCTCGTAGCGTTCCGATGCTACCGGTGTAAACCGGAGCCCGAGTGCCTTTGCTGCACTATAGACGCACATCCCCACATCAGCTTCTCCGGATTTCACGGCAAGGGCCACGGCAAGATGGGTGGTTACCTCACGTTCGTACCCCTGGATCTGCGTTGGGTCGATACGGTTCTTCCCCAGCAGATGATCGAGCAGCATCCGGGTGCCGGAACCCCGCTGCCTGTTTACAAATGTGTGGCTGGACAATCCACTGAATCCGATCCCATCTTTTGAGACTATTCCCTGCTGCCGATCAGTGACGCAGATAAGAACAATGTCCTGCCCCGGGAGGTATTTACGCAGGAACGGGATATTGTAATCTCCGTCTTCGGCCAGCAGGTGCATCGGGGCTGCGTGGCACTCGTTCTTTTTCAGGGCAAGGATCCCTCCCATACTTCCCACGTGGGTGGAGTGAAGTTCGACTCCCTTTTGCGAGAGGAGATCTGCAAGATAATCAACAAGGGGATCGTGGCTCCCTGTTAGAAGGAGTGCCCTTTCTGCCTCTGCCAGTGAGACGGTCAGAGTTGCGGGCACTCGTGTTCCTGCTTCGTACCCTTCGACACCGGCCGGAATTTTCAGGAATGCATTTGACCGCACTGCACTCATCTGCACTCCGGCTCCCCGTGATAAGGGAGACAGAACCCAGCGGTCACCCACATGTCCCAGTGAGCACAGGATAAACTCGTCACTCCCGATATCCTTTGAGACAGAAGCGGTGAAACGGGCTTCAGCCGAACCAAACGAGGCTACAGGAAGTCCGAAACGGTGAACAAGCGGTGTCACGATCTCCCGGAGTACCGTCAACGCCGACAGGGGATATCCCGGCATGCCGATGACCGGTTTTTTATCGATCCGCCCGATGATTGCTGGTTTACCGGGTTTGATGGCAACCCCGTGTACCAGCACCTCCCCGAGGTCTGCGATCACATCTGCAGTGAAGTCTTTTGTGCCGGCCGATGAGCCTGCAGAGATGATTACAAGATCATTCTCCTCAACCGCACGCTGCAGCGTTTTCCTGATCTGCGCCGGGTCATCCTTCACCATTGGGTAGCGAGTGCAGCGTGCCCCGAGCGTTGCCAGCATCGCTTCGGCCATCACGGTGTTGCTCTCTACTACCTGCCCGGGTGCAGGGAGATCACCATGGCGGACAAGCTCACTTCCTGTCGGGATCAACCCGATCCTCACCGTGATCACTGGCACTTCAGTGATACCATACGCGGCGAGAGCACCGAGATCAGGCGGGCGAATCAGGTGGTGTGACGGCAGCGCCATCTCAGACTCTCCAATGTCTTCTCCTGCAGGGCGAACATGCTGCCATGGCGGGGCCGCCTTCCGGATAGTAAACCGCTCATGGTCGATATGTACATCCTCGATCATGATCACGGCATCATAGTCGGGTGGCACTACATTACCGGTGTTCACTCTCACTGCCTGCTTCAGCGTAACCGGGTGCTGCTCGCTTGCTCCCCGGGTTTCTTTGCTTTCAACAGCGATACCATCCATCGCGGCAAGGTGCACCTCAGGTACCGAGTACCGGGCAAAGATGGGTTCTGCAGTTACCCTACCGACAGATTTGAGCAGAGGGACCATTTCGCGTGTCGGAGTGCAGGCAAACCCGCTGTGAAGGAGTGAAAGAGTTTCGGTCAGAGAAGTCACGGTGAGATATCTTTTTACCACACAATCACCTCGACCAGTGTTCCGGTTTCCAACCCCTCACTTTCAGCGGGAATCCGTATGACACCGGTGCTTTTTACCAGGGTATTGAGCAGCCCGGATTTTCCGAACAGGGGAGTTGCGATCCCGTCACGGACAGCGACCCGCACATACTCCTCCCTGCCTTTTGACGATGACACATTCTGACCAAGCGTTGCCTGTATTGATCGCACTCCGCTATCCGTATCCCCGGTCATTCCTGCAAACAGGTGACGGATGATTGCAACGAGCACGATGAAAGCTGATGCAGGGTGGCCGGGCAGTCCGATGACCGGTATGTTCCCATATCTCCCGATAATGGTGGGTTTGCCGGGAGAAATTGCGATGCCGTGAATCAGGACCTCTCCCTCCCTACTGATAATCGCCGCTACCATATCGCGGTCATCTTTGGAACTGCCTCCGGAAATCAGGACAGCATCGCATTCTGCAGTCGCCTGGCTGATAGCCGAACGAAGTGTCTCCCGGTTATCCCGCACAATCCCATAGAGGATCGGGGTGCATCCCTGTTCATGTACGAACGAGGCAACTACATACGAATTGACATCCCGCACTTGTCCGGGTAATGGCCGCACGTTCACGGGCACCAGTTCGTCCCCGGTAGAGAGTATCCCGATTTTTGGCATCCTGACAACCGGTACGTCAATGCACCCCGCAGCGGCAAGTACGCCAATATCCTGTGGTGAAAGTCTTCGCCCTTTTTTTAAAACAATGTCTCCTGATGAAAAATCCTCATTGAAAAAGAGGACGTTTTCACCGTGAGCTACAGGTTTTTTAATCAGGATTTCCTTGCCGATCTGCTCGGCATGTTCAATCATGACCACCGCGTCGGCACCTTGTGGAAGGATCCCCCCGGTAGGAACGTAGATACATTCCCCCGATTGCAGGAGGTTGCCAAAAGATGCTCCCATAGCAACTCTTCCCTGAAGGGGTAACATAGAGGGGATGGCATCGCTCGAACCTGTCGTATCAGCAGCTCTCACTGCGTACCCGTCCACGACAGACCTGGTAAAGCCTGGAATGTCGACATCTGAAAAAACATCCTCTGCAAGTATGCGGTGGAGTGTCTCCATGAGAGGGACAGGTTCAGATCCACATCGTTCCGCAAGATTCCTGATCTCTTCGATCGCTTTCGAAACTGAAACTACCTGTAAAAAAAGACTCATTTGAAGCAGCCCAGCTGACAGCCGCGGATTTTGATACCGTGTGCATTACAGTACTCGCTGATCTCCTTTTTGGGGATTCGGTACTTTGCAGCGATGGAAAATGCCTCCGGGCAGGTGATGCTTTTCTCGATTCCTGCACTCTTGAATGCCTGTTCAATCTTGTCTGCGTCCATGGTAACACTATGCTGTGTACTTCATCATAGTGTTTACCTTTCATTCACCATGAGACTTTTAATCGTGATGAACTGCTAATCTATCCACAATGAAGGTCGCTCTCATCAACTCACAGCAGGACAAGGCGGGAGTGAACATCCGGCACCATATCGAACAACTTCTTGATACGATTATTCAATGCGGAGACAGGGATCTGGATCGTACCTATGATTTTTATGATGTGGCTGAGCGCCTAATCCATGCTGAAAATATTGATACACAGATTGATGCGGATCTCCTGATCTTTCTCTCACGGCATTACAGTGCCAATCCCGTTCCGGTCCTCACCGTGCACGTGACCGGAAATTTTGGCACTGCAGATGTTGGAGGAACTCCCCGCACCCTCGCGCCTGCAGCCCCGGCGATGATGCAGGCAACACTCCGTTCGCTCAGGAAACACTGTCCTGAAGGATATCGGGTATCCTATGAAGTCACCCACCACGGACCTACCGGACTTTCACACCCCTCATTTTTTGTCGAAATCGGGAGTACAGAGAAGGAATGGACCGATCCTGTCGCGGCCAGAGCGGTAGCTGAGAGCGTTTTGTCTGCGTCTCCAATGAATCCTGTGCCGCTTATAGGGTTTGGTGGTACCCACTATGCGACACGGGAGACTGAGATTGCTCTTACCTCCCGCGGGGCATTCGGGCATATCGCCCATACCCGGGAAATTCCGATGCTGGATGAGGAGATGGTGAAGGCAATGATGGTAAAAAGCGGGGCAGTTGCCGCATATATTGACCGGAAAGCGTTGGATAGCAAAGAACTCCACAATCTGGCCGCAATGCTCACCCGGCTCTCGATTCTCCGGCTTTCGGAAAGTGAGATCATGGCGATCGGGCACCTATCCTGGAACACTTACCAGGCAGTCCGGGGGATGGCAGAGAAGATCTCGTCAGGTGCACGGTGCTACATCCATAATCTGCAGGGGGAGGGGACACTTTGTACGGTCAGGGTAAATCCGGATCTGATTGGTGAAACCGTGAAATCTGATGAGACGGGCCTGATACAATCGCTTAACAACCTGCCGGTCGTTCATCTTTCAACGCACGATAACCGCCTTCTTCCGGAATTTATCACGTATGAAGACCATTCTTCACAAATAATAAATGATTTAAATACATTGTGCGTGAAAATCATACGTAACAAAGAGATCACTGCAACGGAGAAAGATATCCTGATCATACAGAAGGTAAGGTTCGACCCCCATAAAGCGCGCAACCTGGGGGTACCCGCAGGACCTTCCTTTAAACACTTGGTGGCGGGTCAGGCAATCGAGATCGATGGCAGGATGATTACTCCTGACATGGTGTCTTCCTGCAGTGAAATTAAAATCCACATCCCGGGGTTGGAGAAGTTTTCATGAGGTCAATTGTTGAAGAGGCACTTACTAAGGCGAGGGACGAAACCGTTTCACCCTCGCAGAATAACGAAGACCTCGACCAGATCCTGGCCGAGCTCAAGACCGAGATCACAGTGATTGGTTGTGGTGGTGGGGGATCGAACACGATCTCCCGCATGATGGAGGAAGGTATCCACGGGGCAAAGCTCATCGCTATCAATACGGATGCCCAGCACCTGATCCGCACGCAGGCGGATCAGCGTATTCTGGTCGGCAGGCAGCGAACCCGGGGTCTCGGTGCCGGTTCCATTCCCCAGATTGGAGAAGAGGCTGCGCTGGAAAACGAGGCGGAGATCCGTGCGGTTGTTTCCGGTTCCGATATGGTCTTTATTACCGTCGGTCTCGGTGGCGGTACCGGGACAGGTGTCGCCCCGGTTGTTGCGAAGGCTGCCCGGGAAGAAGGGGCACTGACCATCGCAATCGTCACCCTGCCCTTTTCTGCGGAAGGTGCCATCCGCATGGAGAATGCAGAGGCAGGGCTTGAACGCCTCAGGGATGTGGCAGACACGGTTATTGTTGTGCCGAATGACCGGCTGCTCGAAGTCGTACCCAAGCTCCCCCTCTATGCCGCCTTCAAGGTTGCCGATGAAGTTCTCATGCGTGCGGTTAAGGGAATTACTGAACTGATAACTATGCCCGGGTTAGTCAACCTGGATTTTGCAGACGTGCGCACAGTTATGGAACGTGGCGGTGTTGCCATGATTGGCATGGGAGAGAGTGACAGCGAGGACAAAGCGGCTGACTCTGTCAAAAAAGCGATTCGCTCTCCTCTCCTTGATGTGGATATCAGCGGTGCAACCGCTGCACTTGTTAACGTTGTTGGCGGGCCGGATATGACAATGGAAGAGGCAGAAGGTGTTGTGCAGGAAGTCTACAACCGTGTTGACCCGGGTGCGCGGATCATCTGGGGGGCACAGATCGACCCCGCCATGCAGTGTAAGATGCGGACTCTGCTGGTAGTCACGGGCGTACGGTCGCCACAAATATATGGTCGTAATGAGAAGCTTACCCCCAAAGTACAGAAACAGTTTGAGATCGATTTTCTCAAGTGAGCAGATATGGAAATTTCAAAACCTGACTTCAAAGTTGATATACTCCACGAGGAGCTATTCCGCAAATACTGGCGGGTATTAAAACTCGCTCGTACCCCCACCCGGGAAGAGTTTACCAAGATCGCGACCGTCGCTGCCGCGGGTATCTTACTCGTCGGTCTGATTGGATTCATTATCTACGAGTTATTCTTATTATTGCCGGCCTGATGGATATGACACAACCTACACCTGCCGCTCCCAGAGCGCCGCAGCTTCCCGCAGAACCTGAGGTCTTTATCAACCGGATCTTTGCGATTAAAACGACCTCTAAACAGGAGCGGACCGTAGCTGATAATATATTAAAAGCGATAGAAACCAAGGCGACAGATGTCAAAGTTACCGCTATCATCGTACCCAATGAACTGCAGGGTTATGTGCTCGTAGAAACTCCCGAAAAGCTAAACAGGATTGAACAGCTCGTGGAAAAGGTTGCACACGCGCGTACGGTCATCAAAGGTGAAACGAACCTCGCAGAAGTCGGGCACTTCCTCATTCCAAAACCCGTTGTCGCCGGTATTGATGAAGGCACGATCGTTGAACTGATCGCCGGACCGTTCAAAGGCGAGAAAGCAGTCGTTAAACGCGTAGACTCGGCAAAAGAAGAGATCACCGTCGAGCTGTACGAAAGTATAGTCCCTATCCCGATCACCGTAAGGGGCGACAATGTCCGTGTGGTCGAGAAGTTCAAAGACCGGTAATCACTCAACTCTTTTTTAATCGGGGCTCCTTCCGGAGCAACAGCGGCCATCAACGGGATCTTTATTAAACGAGGCCGGGATTTGGGAATGAGGAGATAAGGTAATATGATTCCTTGTAGTTTCCTAAAAATATATACAGGAAATATTCTATTTCGATACATGCTTGTGCCAAGGGACAATAAGCAGTCATTGTTCCGGTCAATGCAGATAAGATGTCCGCCTGCCATCTTGATTGTTGACTTGTTACGTGATACGAATGCCCGGAATTTGCCGGGTGATGTATTTTGAAATTTCCCTGTGCCGGAGTTATTACGATTCTTCTTGTAATAGGTGCGGTAGTATTTACCGGATGTACCGACTTCGCCCCGACAGAACCTTCGTTTACTCCGCCACAAATCACCGTAACTGTGGCAAAAAGTACTGCCTCACCCGCGGTAACCACAGCCCGGCAACCGGTCACTTCCGTAAAAGTTAAAACAACGGAGAATCCGGTCAAGATTTTCAACGGGGATTATTACTGGGTCGAATACCGGGAAAATAATACGGTAACTATGCCGCCAAATCCCCGCTACCAGTGGGAGTATGCCCTTAAGACAGAACGCACCAATGGCAACTATAAGGGAATTCCTGCCATTCACCTCAGGATCACTTCAACTTCTGATTATGCGGAATGGGTCGGCGATAAACTTGTGTATACAGCAAACGGGCGGATTGCCGTCTCAGATACATACTATACTATTTCAACAAATAAGTTCATCGGCGGAACATGGACCGAGACAATTAAAGGAATCGTAAAACCTGCAACAGAGCTCCCGGTTAATGAACAATCCAGACGAGAGGACAAACCTGGAGGAGATATGGGTATCACGCCATTCGGCGAAATGAATATCACACTCACCGATCAGGGAACGGAATCCGTGACAGTTCCTGCGGGTACCTATCCTGATGCCCGAAAATACACTGGTAATTTCCGCGATGGTACCCCGATTACGTTCTGGGTTGTGCTGGGTGTACCCGTGCCGGTCCAGTATCAATTCCCGAATAAATATCTGGACGGAGTAGATCCCTTTCAGTCGTATGAACTGAAAAGCTGGGGATGAGCCGGCCGCCGATGTTTTGTCGCTTTGGATAAAGTATTAAACTGATAAAAAGTATCCATGGAAAATAAAGGAGATTACTATGGCAAAAGAACGTCAGCCCAAAAAAGGGAACGATTTGACCATCACCCGCATTTTCGATGCACCCTGTGAGCTCGTATGGAGGGCATGGACAGTACCTGAGCTCGTTATGCGATGGTGGGGACCGGAAGGATTCACATGCCCGGTTGCGAAAGTCGATCTCCGCGTCGGTGGAAAGTATCTCTACGCGATGCGATCTCCTGAAGGCAAGGATTTCTGGAGTACGGGGGTCTATCGCGAGATCGTTCCCCCTGAGAGAATCGTGGCCACGGATAGTTTCGCAGATGAGAAGGGCAATGTCGTGCCTGCATCGTACTATGGTATGACGGGAGAATGGCCATCAGAGTTACTGGTAACGATCACCTTCGAGGAACAGAAAGGTAAAACGAAGTTTACCCTTAAACATGAAGGTCTCCCCGGAGGAATGATGCTCGATATGACCCGGGCTGGCTGGAACGGCTCCTTTGATAAACTCGCTGAAGTCCTGGAAGAGGAGAAGCCAGGATCTCCGAAAACCCGGCTTATTGCTGAACCGGGAAAACAGGAGGTGGCGATTGTCCGCATTTTCGACGCGCCGCGTGAGAGGGTCTTCAAGGCCTATACCGATCCAAAGCTCATGATCCAGTGGTGGGCACCGAGAAGGTTTACAATCATCGTTGACAAGATGGACGTAAGACCGGGTGGCGTCTGGCGCATCCTCAACCGTGACACCGAAGGAAAAGAGTTTGGGTTCCATGGCGTCTATCATGAGGTTTCTTCGCCTTCAAGGCTGGTCTACACATTTGAATTCGAAGGGATGCCGGGCCATGTACTTCTGGGGATCGTCACGTTCGAAGATCGGGATGGGAAGACGAAGGTGACGGAAAAATCTGTCTTTGAGTCGGTCTGGGATCGCGACGGGATGCTCAAGTCGGGAATGGAGGAAGGTGGGCCGGAGACCATGGACCGTCTCGCCGATCTTGTGGAAAAAAAATGAGCAGATGAGGGCTAAAATCCCAGAATAACGTTGTTGTTTATGGCAGCCCTGATTAGAAAATGTCAGAATGCGACAATGAGAACTAAGGAGTGAAGGATGTATGGTAAGGAGTGAAGGATGTATGATCGGGAACAATAGGGAGATGATCATTGTATGAACAGGATTATACATTTCGAGATACACGCAGGAGATCCGGAACGGGCTGTGAAGTTTTACAAAGATGTATTTGGCTGGGAGATACACGAGTGGGTTATGCCCGGGGGCCAGATGAAAAGATGAAGATCGTTACTGGCTTGCAACGACAGGACCCGAAACTGAATCTGGTATCAACGGGGGCATCGTGTTCCGCCGTGGTCCGGCGCCTTTCGATGGACAGGCAGTTAACGCTTATATCTGTACGCTTGGCGTTGCTGACCTGGAAGAATCCGTTGACAAAGTGCTCAAATCCGGCGGGAGCATCGCACTCAATAGGATGCCGGTAAAAGGAATCGGCTGGTGGGCGTCCTGCAAGGACACCGAGGGAAACATCTTTGGCATGATGCAGGAGGATCCGAACGCCCGGTAGCAGATTAAGCCGGCTGGAACGAATCCTTCGACAAGCTCGAAAAAGCTTTGGAAAAGAAATTCCTAATAATAATGGTCGTTGATTCCCGGAGAACGAGATATGAACGTCGACGAGTTTGTGAAGACCGGGGTTCTGCCTGAATTGCAACCCGTTGTGGCGATGGTGCGTGAGCTGATGCATGAGATGGCCCCGGATGCAACAGAAGCAATACGTTACGGCATTCCCTCCTATAAGGGCAGGAAAATATTTGCCGTCATCAGCCCGACAAAGAAGGATATTACCCTCTCTTTTTCCCACGGGGGGGAGTTCGAAGATAAATTTGATATGCTCCGGGGTCAGGGAAAAGTGTCAAAACATGTCAAAATCAAAAATCTTCAGAGTGTAAACAAGGACGCATTACGCTATTATATCAGGCAGGCTCTTGAGATCGACGCGAAATGAAACTTTCACAAACAAATCATATGTTCTCCCTCCCGTTTCCGGGAGATCACCTTTATTTCCCTTCACGTCAAAATATACAGACCCAAGCTTAGTGCCCATTTACGGGACGGCATGGTGCAAAGACTATGGCAGAAGTGGTCGAGGTTTTAGTACCCGGCGGAAAGGCTACCGCTGGTCCCCCCTTGGGACCGTCGCTCGGACCACTCGGTATCAACGTGAAGGCAGTTGTCGACGAGATCAACAAGAAGACCGCCACATTCAACGGAATGCAGGTCCCGGTCAAGATCGAAGTTGACGCAAAGAAGAACTTCACCGTCACGGTGGGTATACCGCCCACTACGGCGCTCATTAAAAAAGAGGCTAATATCGAGAAAGGTTCCGCAGAGCCCAACGTCAAAGTGGTAGGGAATCTACCATTTGAGGCCGCTGTCAGAATTGCCAACATGAAACTCGAAGGCATGCTCGCTTACGAGCTGAAGACCGCGGTAAAAGAGGTCGTCGGCACGTGTGTGAGTATGGGAGTAAACGTTGACGGTAAGCGCCCGAAAGAAGTGCTCGCCGCCATCGCTGAAGGCAAATATGACAGTGTTCTCGTGAAATAACATGAGAAAACCATAGGAGATCGAAAGGTCGCGAACTATGGAGGAATCTGATGGTTGATAGAGCCAAAATTTTACAAGCCGTGAAAACGGCGATTGAAAAGGCGCCAGAGCGTAAATTCTCTGAGAGCATCGATATTACCATCAATCTCAAGAATATCGATATGGCGCAGCCGAAAAATCGTATTGACGAGACGATTCTTCTTCCCCACGGGATCGGCGAAAAGATCGGGATCTGTGTAATCGGGAAAGGAGATATTGTCACCCAGGCAAAGGATGCCAAGGTCGATCTGATTATCGGCCCTGAAGAAGTTGAGCGGCTTGGCGGTGCACCCCGCGAGGCACGGAGAGTTGCCAGTAAATACCGGTACTTCCTTGCTGAGATGGCGGTAATGCCACAGGTCGGACGTTTCTTAGGTCCCCGGCTCGGTCCGCGTGGCAGGATGCCGATGCCGATTGCCGGTAGCACGGATATCCGCCCGATTGTCGAGCGTCTGCGGAACTCAGTAAAGATCAGGACAAAAGACAAGACGGTCTTTTCTACAAAGGTCGGAACAACAGCGATGAAGCCTGAACAGGTAGCAGAGAATATCGAAGCTATCGTCAAGAGGATTGAAGCTGTTCTCGAACAAGGTCCGCTGAATGTCCGTTCTGTGTTTGTCAAGACGACCATGGGTCCTGCAGTGAGGTTGGAATAATGGCGTTGTATACACACCACCTCCCCTCCTGGAAGAAGGATGAGGTCGCTGATATCAAGGAGAACGCAAAAAAGTTCGCGCTGATCGGGCTTGTCGATATGTACGGTATCCCGGCACAGCAGGTGCAGCAGATCCGCAGGAACCTCCGCGGTAAAGCTGTTATCAAGATGACCAGGAACACGCTGATCAAGCACGCGTTCGAAGAGATTGGCGGCGATGTGAAAGGACTCACAAAATATGTGTCCGGCCACTCGGCACTCATCTTCACCAACGACAACCCGTTCAAACTCTTTAAGCAGCTGGAAAAGACCAAGACAAAGATGGCGGCAAAGGCCGGCGAAAAAGCGCCGGAGGATATCGTTATCGAGAAGGGTCCGACCAGTTTCAAGCCGGGTCCGATTGTCGGTGAGCTTCAGCAGGCCGGTATTCCCGCAGCAATTGAAGGTGGGAAGGTCAAGATCCGCGAGACCAAGACAGTCGTCAAGAAAGGCGGTGTCATCTCGGCTAAGCTTGCAACAATCCTGGCCAAGCTCGATATTAAGCCCATGGATGTCGGACTTGCACTGCAGGTCGCATACCATGACGGCGATATCTTTGAGCCATCCGTGCTTGCCGTTGACGAGACCGTTATCCTCGGCCAGATCCAGCTCGCGGGCCTGCAGGCGTTCAACCTGTCGGTTAACGCAGCGATCCCGACGAAGGATACGATGGGTGCGATTCTGACAAAAGCAGTCAGGGATGCACGAGGGCTTGCAGTTGAAGCAGCGATCTATGAAAAAGACGTTGTTGATGCGATTATTGGTAAAGCGTACAGAGAAAGCCAGGCAGTTAAAAGCCTGGTAAAATAAGTATCAGATATTGAGGTGAACATAATGGAGTATATCTATGCAGCACTTCTCCTGCACAAAGCAGGTAAGAAGGTCGATGAGAATGGCGTCAAGGCAGTCCTTACCGCCGCAGGTGTAAAAGCAGACGAATCACGCGTAAAGGCACTCATTGCAGCGCTCGATGGCGTAAACATCGAGGATGCAATCAGCAAGGCTGCCGTAGCACCGGTTGCAGCCGCAGCAGCAGCACCCGCAGCAGCAGGGAAGGCAGCTCCCGCAGCAAAGGAAGAAGCACCAGAAGAGCACAAGAAGGAAGACGAAGAGAGCGGCATGGCAGGGCTCGGTGCCCTGTTCGGATAATTCTCTTTTTTCCTATCTTTGGCAGATTGTCGTTTCCCAGTTTTTATCCTTTTA
>Ga0326726_10001075_pt1 | contig 25146 bp, 20 predicted proteins | sample MHFenrmetagenome_2_FD_207603 | JGI IMG/M metagenome (GOLD analysis project Ga0326726, IMG submission 207603) | Lab enriched peat soil microbial communities from Michigan Hollow, Ithaca, NY, United States - MHF15MN | ecosystem: Environmental > Terrestrial > Soil > Wetlands > Peat | place: USA... | reverse complement strand
TCCGCTGACGACATCGCGCTCGCCGACAAGATGAAGCGCGGCCGGCAGCAGATCATCGACGAGCTCGCCAAGCGCATCGTCGGCCAGGCCGACGTCATCGAGCTCGTCCTGCTGTCGCTGTTCGTGGGCGGCAACAGCCTGATCGTCGGCGTGCCCGGACTGGCGAAGACGCTGCTCATCGCCACGCTCGCCAAGGTCCTGGAGCTGAAGTTCAACCGCATCCAGTTCACACCGGACCTGATGCCGTCGGACATCACCGGCACCGACATCATCAACGAAGACGTCGCGACCGGACGCCGGCAGATGGTGTTCGCGCCCGGGCCCATCTTCGCGAACATCGTCCTCGCCGACGAAATCAACCGGACCCCGCCCAAGACGCAGTCGGCGCTGCTCGAAGCGATGCAGGAGCACCGCGTCACGATTCAGGGCCGGACGTACGAGCTCACCGAGCCGTTCTTCGTCTTCGCCACGCAGAACCCGATCGAGCTCGAAGGCACGTATCCCCTGCCCGAGGCGCAGCTCGACCGCTTCATGTTCCACATCGTCATCGAGCATCCGCCTGAAGATGAAGAGTTCGACGTCGTCCGGACGACGACGGCGATCATCGATCCGCATTTCCAGCGGCCGGTGAACGGCGACGACCTCGTCGCGTTCCAGCGGCTCGTGCGGCGCGTGCCCGTGGCGGAGGCCGTCATTCGCTACGCGCTCCATCTGGTGCGCACCAGCCGGCCGAAATCGAGCCAGGCGCCGGAGTCGGTGAAGAAGTTCGTCGCGTTCGGCGCGAGCGTTCGCGCGGCGCAGTACCTCGTGCTCGGCGCGAAGGCGCGCGCGCTGACGCAGGGCCGCTACCACGTGAGCTTCGAGGACATCCGCGCGCTGGCGCATCCCGTGCTGCGGCACCGCGTGCTGACCAACTTCCGCGCGGAATCGGAAGGGATCACGTCGGATTCGTTGATTGACGATCTGCTCGCCGCCGTCCCAGTGCCCAGGAGTGGGATGTAGTCATTTCATGGAGCAACACAACCAGATTCCCGGCGCGCGGTTCGTCGATCCGAAGGTCCTCGGACGGATCGGCAACCTCGAACTGCTCGCGCGCACGGTCGTTGAGGGCTTCATCAACGGCCTCCACCGCGCGCCGTTCTTCGGCGCGTCGATCGACTTCGCCGAGCACCGGGGCTACGTCGCGGGCGACGACATCCGCCGCGTGGACTGGCGGCTGTACGCGCGCACCGATCGCTACTACGTCAAGCAGTACGAAGCGGACACCAACACGAACCTCTCGATCCTGCTCGACGTCTCGCGGTCGATGCAGTTCGCGAGCAAGGGCGGCGTCTCCAAACTGGACTACGCGTCCTACGTCGGCGCGTGCCTCGCCTATCTCGCACAGCGGCAGCGCGACCGCGTCGGCATGATCTCGTTCGACCAGGACATCGTCTCGCACGTGCCGCCGTCGGCGAAACACTTCAACGTCGTGCTTCACACGCTGGACCGCGCGCGCGCCGAGCGCTCCGGCAATCTCGCGGTGCCGCTCAACAAGATGGCGGAGCACTTCAAGCGCCGCGGCATCCTCGTCCTGATCTCGGACTTCTACGAGGAGCCCGAATCGATCCTCGAGGCCATCAAGCCGCTCAAGTTCCTCGGCAACGACCTGATCGTGTTTCACGTCCTCGACGATGCCGAACTGAACTTCGGCTACGAGGACGCCTCGAGCTTCGAGGATCTCGAGAGCGGCGAGCAGGTGCCCGTCGTGCCCGAGTCGCTCGTGAAGGAATACCGCGCGATGATCAACGCGCACATCGAGTCGCTGACGACGAAGTTCTCGGAGCATCGCATCGACTACACCGTGCTGAACACGTCCGAGCCGCTCGACCGCGCGCTCTTCAGCTATCTATCGAGCCGGGAACGGCTCATGAGAGTCCGATGACCCGTCAGCCATCAGCCGTCAGCCATCAGCCATCCTGATGTCATTTCTCACCCCGTTCTTCTTCGTCGCCCTCGGCTCCCTGGCCATTCCAGTACTGATCCATCTCGTCCAGCGCGAGAAGAAGCACGTCGTGCAGTTCCCGTCGCTGATGTTCGTGCGGCGGATTCCATATCAATCCGTGCGGCGGCGGCGCATCCGCCACTGGTTCCTGCTGCTGCTGCGCGCGGCCGCAATCGCGCTCGTCGTGGCGGCGTTCGCGCGCCCGTTCCTGCGCCAGAACGCGGCGGCCCAGGTGATCAGCGGCGGCGCGCGCGAGGTCGTCATCCTGCTCGATCAATCCGCCAGCATGGGCTACGGCGATCACTGGACCCGCGCCCAGGGCGCGGCCAGAAGCGTCGTCGACAGCCTCGGCGCCGACGACAAGGCGACGCTCGTGCTCTTCGCGAAGAACGCCGAAGAGAACATGCGCGCGACATCGGATCGGTTCCGGCTGGACGGCGCCATCAACGCCGCGAGAGTCGGGTCCGGCGCGACGCGCTACGGGCCCGCGCTCAAACTCGCCGACAGCATCCTGGGCCGGTCGTCGCTCAAGCGCCGGCAGGTCGTCCTGATCAGCGATTTCCAGAAAACCGGCTGGAGCGGATCGGAAGAGGTCCGCTTCCCCGACGGCGTCACGGTGAGCACCGTGTCCGTCGCGTCTGCGGACGCGGCGAATCTCGCGGTGCCGTCGGTCTCGTTCGCGCGCGCCAACTTCTCAGGCCAGGAGCGCATCACCGTCACGGCCGGGCTCAGCAACAAAGGCGACGCGGCGCTCAAGGACGTCCCCGTCACGCTGACGGTCGACGGCCACGAGATCGAAACCGTGAAGGCGACGGTGCAGCCGCACGCCGCGGGCTCGGTCGCCTTCACGCAGTTCACGCTCGTCGGACCGAACGTCCGCGGCTCGGTGCGCGCCGGCACCGACCCGCTGCCCGCCGACAACGTGTTCCACTTCGTCCTGTCTCCCGCCGTGCCGGTGTCGCTGCAGATCGTCAACGGCGCCGAGAGCAGCAGCGACGCCAGCCTGTTCCTTTCGAAGGCGCTGTCCATCGGGACGAATCCGCTCTTCCAGATCGACGTGACGACCGCCTCGCGCGCCACGCCCGCGTCGTTCGACAAGCGCGCCGTGATCATCCTCAACGACACGATGTTTCCGCCGGCCGGCGCGAGCGGCGTGCTGAAGAAGTTCGTGGAGCGCGGCGGCGGACTGCTGATCGTGACCGGCGATCGCAGCGCGTGGCCCCAGGGGGCAACGTCCGAAGCGGACCTCTTTCCCGGCAAGCTCGGCCAGGCCGTCGACCGCGCGTCCGGCAAGGGCGCGACGCTCGGCTTCCTCGACTACAGCCACGCGGTCTTCGAAGTGTTCAAGGCGCCACGCAGCGGCGACTTCTCCGCCGCGCACGTCTTCAAGTACCGCGCGCTCCAGCCGGGCCCGGCCGATCGCGTCCTCGCGCGGTTCGACGACGGCGCGGTCGCGGCGGTGGAACGCAAGGTCGGCGCGGGCCGCGTGATCGCCTGGACCACGACGCTCGACGACTCGTGGACCGACATTGCGGTCAAGCCGGTGTACCTGCCCCTCGTGCAGCAGCTCGTGCGCTACCTCGCCAACTACGAGACCCCCACGTCCTGGATGACGGTCGGCCAGGTGCTCGATCTCTCCGCCCGCGCCAAGACGAAAGCCGATCGCATCGTCGTCACGCCGTCGGGCCAGCGCGTGACCCAGCGCGGAACGAGCGAGTCGGGAGCCGAAGGCCTGCTCGAGCTGAACGAGCAGGGCGTGTACGAGATTCGTCCCGCGGGCACCACCACCGGACGGCCCGAGTCGATCGCCGTCAACCTCGACCCGCCGGAGTCGGACCTCGCGCCGCTGGATCCGACCGAACTGGTGGCCGCAGTGACCGGACACGCGACATCGGTCGCTTCCGAACCGGCGGCGGCACAGGAAATGACACGCGAGGAGGCCGAGCGGCGGCAGGGCCTGTGGTGGTACCTGCTGCTCACCGGCCTGCTCCTGCTGGCCGTCGAGACCATGATTTCGAACCAGCTGTCCCGAAACGAGAAGTTCCTGTAGGGCGGGTCCTTTCGGACCCGCCTCGCTTTTTTCTTGGCCGGTCCGGTCCTTTTGGACCCGCCAGATGCTACTCTTCCACTCAAAGGGAGACCGGCGACATGGACCATCGCGCTGAGCTCGTCGATGTCATTCGCGGGGTGAGGAATCGCTGGCGGCAGCGGCTCGCCTTGCGTGGCGTAGTCATCGTCGTCGTGGGCACGGTCGCGGCGCTCCTGCTCTCGGCGCAGGGCCTCGAGTCCTTCCGTTTCAGCCCCGTCTCCATCATCTCGTTCCGGGTGATCGCGCTTCTCGTGTTCCTCGCGCTCATCTACTTCGGTCTGGTGCTCCCGCTCCGCCGGCGCGTGTCGGACGGCCAGGTCGCGATGTACCTCGAAGAAGGCGACCCTCGGCTCGAAGCCGCGCTGATCAGCGCCGTCGAAGCGACCGGCCTGCACGGCACGCCGTCGGATTCGCACTCGCCGCACCTCGTCGAAAAGCTCGTCGAACAGGCGGTCGAACAGGCCCGCGTTCACGAGCACGGGCATCACGTCGATCGCGCCGCGTTCAAGCGTCACGCGTATACGCTGGCCGGCGTCGCCGTCGTCACGGCGCTCGTCTTCGCCCTCGGCCCCGCGTTCCTGCGGCATGGCCTCTCGGCACTGCTGATCGTCTCACGCAGCATCGAAGCGTCGAGTCCGTACAAGATTGAGGTCCACCCCGGCAGCGCGAAGGTGCCGCGCGGCGCGGATCAGGCGGTCAGCGCCAAACTGATCGGCTTCACCGCGAAAGACGTGACGGTGATGATGCGGCCGTCCGCGGCCGTGCCCTACGAGCGCGTCTCGCTGATCGCCGGCGCGCAGCCGGGGACGTTCGAGGGCATGCTCTTCCACCTCGAGAAACCGGTCGATTACTTCATCGAGTCGAACGGCGTGCGCTCGCCGTCGTTCAGGCTGGACGTCGTCGATCTGCCGACCGTGTCGCAGATGGATCTCGAGTACCGCTTTCCCGCGTACACGAACCTGGCGCCGCGCAAGCAGGACGGCGGCGGCGACGTCGCCGCGATCCGCGGCACCGACGTGTGGCTCCACATCACGCCGACGATGGCGACGCCGAACGGGCGGATTCTGCTGAACGACGGCGGCGCGGAGCCGCTGACGAAGCAGGCGGACGGCACGCTGACGGGCATCTTCAAGATCAAGGGCCAGGGGTTCTATCGCATCGAGCTGACAGGCCCGCACGGCGAGAAGGTGGACGCGTCGCAGCAGTACACGATCGACGTCATCGACGATCAGATGCCCGCGGTGCACTTCACCAAGCCGGGCCGCGATTCGCAGGCGACGCCGGTCGAGGATCTGTTCCTCGAGGCGCGCGCCGATGACGACTACGGCGTCAAGCAGCTGCAACTGTTCTACTCGGTCAACGGCGGCGCGCCGAAATCCGTGAATCTGTTCGGCGGGCCGAAGCCGCTGACCGAGGTCAGCGCCGGCCACACCATCTATCTCGAAGAGCTCGGGCTGAAGCCGGGCGACTTCGTCTCCTACTACGCGAAGGCGACCGACACCGACGTCGTGCAGGGCCCCAAGGTCGCGACAAGCGACATCTACTTCGTCCAGATTCGCCCGTTCAAGAAGGACTACAAGCCGTCGCAGTCGCAGGCGGGCGGCGGCGGGGGCGGCGGCGGACAGGGCCAGCAGGTCGGCCAGCTGTCGCAACAGCAGCGCGAAATCGTCGCGGCGACGTTCAACCAGGTGCGCGACAAGGCGAAGACCAAGCCCGAGAAGTTCCGTGAGAACGTCGTTTTCCTGAACCTCGCGCAGGCGAAGCTCCGCGAGCAGGTGGAAGAGCTCGTCGGCAAGCTGAAGTCGCGGCTCGGGTCGGTCGATCCGTCCTACAACAAGATCGCCGAGATCCTCCCGAAGGCCGTCGACGAGATGAAGTCGGCGGAGACGGATCTGCGCACGCTCAAAGCCGACGAAGCGCTGCAACCCGAACAGAAGGCGCTGAAGATTCTGCAGGAGGCCGAGCAGCAGTACGAGCTGCAGGTCCAGATGCAGAACGGCGGAGGCGGAGGCGGCGGCGGTCAGCAGAACCAGCTCGCCGAAGATCTCGCGGACCTCTTCGAGCTGGAGCTCGACAAGCTCGCGAATCAGTACGAGATGCAGCAGCGCGCCGAGCAGCAGCAGAACGATCGGCAGATCGACGATCTCGCCGACAAGCTGAAGGAGCTCGCGCGGCGGCAGCAGCAGGAAATCGAGCGGCAGCGCCGCATGGCGCAGGCCGGCCAGCAGTCGCAGGGCGGCGGCAGCGCCAGCCAGCGCGCGCTCGCCGACGAGCTCGAGAAGGCCGCGCGCCAGCTGCAGCAGCTGTCACGCGATCAGCCGCAGCAGCGGCAGGATCTGCAGGACGCCGCCAAGCGCATGCAGGACGCGGCGGACGCGATGCGCCGCGCGGCGGCGAGCGGGGCGAAGGACGGCGGCGCGCAGGCCACCGAAGCGCTGAACCGGCTGAAGGAAGCGCAGGACAAGCTGCAGCGCAATCAGGGCGGGCGCGGCGAGCGCGACCTGCAGAACGCGCAGCGGCAGGCGCAGGAGCTCGCGAACGAACAGAAGGAAGTCGCGAACGACGTCAACGCGCTCGAGAATGCGGGGGCCGGACGCGACGCGAAGGCGCAGGCGATCGGCCAGCGCAAGGATCAGATGGACGCGAAGGTCGCGGACCTGCAGAACCAGCTCGAAAAGCTGGCGAATCAGATCCGGCCCAACGAGCGCGACGCGGCACGCAAGCTCGATGATGCCGCCGGCAGCATTCGCGACAAGCGGGTGCGCGAGAAGATCCGCTATTCGAAGGGCGCGCTGCAGGGATCGCCGTCGCAGTACGCGCGCGCGATGGAAGAAGACATCGGCGCCAACCTTGACGCGCTGGGGAAGAAGATCGGCGAGGCGGCGTCGGCCATAGGCAAATCCGCGAAGCAGGACGCCCAGTCGCGCGCGGCGGACCGGGCGCGCGATCTGGTCCGCGGCATGGAGTCGGCGGATCAGCGCATGCGCGATCGATCGCAGCAGAATCAGCGCGGTCAACAGGGCCAACAGGGTCAACAGGGGCAGCAGAATTCACAGAACCAGCAGGGTCAACAAGGCCAGCAGGGTCAGCAAGGCCAGCAGGGTCAGCAAGGCCAGCAGGGCCAGCAAGGCTCACAAGGTCAGCAGGGCTCGCAGGGCCAGCAGGCGCAGGGCGGACAGCAAGGCGGCGGCAACCGCGGCGACAACAACGGTCCGCGCGGCGGCGGCGCCTATAACGGCGACGCGCGGAACTGGGGCGGCGGCTACTGGAACGGCGGCGTCTGGAATCCGGACGACATCCGCCAGTGGCGCGGGCAGTACCGCGAGTGGCTGAACGACGCGCAGGCGCTGCGGCAGCAGCTGCAGGCGACCGGCGTCGATCCGCGCCCGCTCGACGACATCATCCGCGACCTGCAGCGGTTCGACAACGACAAGGTCTACGCGGATCCGCGGGGGCTCGAGCAGCTTCAGGCGTCGGCGCTCGAGAAGATGAAGAAGTTCGAGTTCAACCTGCGGCGCAGCGTCGAGCAAGGCAACGAATCGCTGTCGCTTTCAGGATCCGATCAGGTGCCTGAAGGCTTCCGGCAGTCGATCGAGGAATACTACCGCTCGCTCGCCAAGAAACCGCAGCGCTGAGCGCGCTGCCGGAATTCCGGCGGCCGCCGCCGTGCATTCGGCGGCGGCCGGTTCCCTCATCCCGGCCGCGACGCGTCCCCGCCCGTAATTGAACGCACGTTCAAACCCGCGGTGTCCCCCGAAGCGGTACGCGCATTGCCTCTCGCGGTCCCATGCACGCACACGGGCTGGTGCTGACGGCGCCGCGCGAGCTGGCGCTCCACTCTTTTGAACTGCCGCCGCTGGGTGCGGGTGACGCGCGCGTCCGCGTGGCCGGCTGCGGCCTCTGCCACACCGACATCGGCTTCTACACCGGGCAGGTCCGCACCCGCCACGCGCTCCCCCTCGTCCTCGGCCACGAGATCGCCGGCACCGTGGTCGATACGGGACCGTCGCATCGCGCGCTCGTCGGGCGCGACGTCATCGTCCCGGCCGTGCTCCCCTGCGCCGACTGCGCGCTGTGCCGCACGGGGCACGACAACGCGTGCCTCAACCAGATCATGCCCGGCAACCACGTCCATGGCGGGTTCGCGGATGAGATCGTGGTGCCGGCGCGCCATCTCGTGGCGCTCGGCGCCGATCGCGGCGGCTACGCCCTCGCCGATCTCGCCGTGGTCGCCGACGCAGTGACGACGCCGTACCAGGCGATGGTGCGGGCGGGCGTGGACCGCGACGATCTGGTGATCATCGTCGGCGCCGGCGGCATCGGGACGTACGCGGTGCAGATCGCGCGCGCGCGCGGCGCACGCGTGGCGGTCGTGGACGTCGATGCGGCGAAGCTCGAGCGGCTCGCGGCGTTCGGCGTCGAGTGGCGGTTCAACGCGCGAGAGACCGACGGCCCCGCCATCAAGAAGCGCCTGGGCGCGGACAGCGGCGTCGCCACGAGCTGGAAGATCTTCGAGATGAGCGGAACGCTGGCCGGACAGGAGCTCGCGTGGAGTCTGCTCGTGCCGGCGGCGACGCTCGGCGTCATCGGCTTCACGATGGACAAGCCGCAGGTGCGCCTCTCCAACCTGATGGCGCTCGACGCGCAGGCCTTCGGCAGCTGGGGCTGCAGTCCCTCGCTGTACGTCGAGGCGATCGCGCTCGTCACCTCGGGACAGGTGACGCTGCGGCCGTTCATCGAACGGCGGCCGATCGCCGACGGCCCGGACCTCTTTGCGCAGCTGGCGGACTCGCACGCGGGCCCGGAACGGCGCGCCATCCTCATTCCAGACGAAACGGAGGCCCCGTGAGCACTGTGAAGGGATCGACGGTCCGGCTGAAGCCGGACGCCACACCGCTGAAGGACCATCGCCTGGTCCCCGATGCGCGATTCGAGCACATCCTCTACGAACGTCGACCGGCGCGCGACCTCGACGGCCGTCTCGTGCCGGATCTCCACGACGTCTGGATCTGGCTCAACAATCCGACGCAGCTGAACAGCTACACGACGGCGGCGCTGCGCGAGCTGATTCTTGCGTTTCGTGAAGCGTCCACGGATCGCAGCGCGGTGAGCGTCGTCCTGACGGCCGTCGGCGATCGGGCGTTCTGCTCGGGCGGCAACACGAAGGAGTACGCCGAGTACTACGGCGGCAGGCCGGGTGAATACAAGCAGTACATGCGGCTCTTCAACGACACCGTCACCGGCATCCTGACGTGCGACAAGCCCGTCATCAACAGGGTGAACGGCCTGCGCGTCGGCGGCGGACAAGAGATCGGGATGGCGTGCGACTTCTCGATCGCCTCCGATCTCGCGCGATTCGGGCAGGCCGGTCCGCGCCACGGATCGGCGCCCGATGGCGGATCGACCGACTTCCTGCACCTTTACGTCGGCTTCGCGCAGGCGATCGAGAGCTGCACGCTGTGCGAGCCATGGTCCGCGCACAAGGCGATGCGGCTCGGCCTGCTGAATCAGATCGTCCCTGCGCTCGTGCACGACGGCGGCTTCATTCCCAATCCGCTCGTGGTGACCGACCGCTGGATCGATGCCAACGGCGCGATCGTCTACGGAGAGCCCGTGCCGCCCGACCACGCGCCCGCGGCCAAGGCGCTGATGGCGGCGTCGAAGGTCGACCTCAGCCGCCTCGATGCCGCGGTCGCCACGTGGTCGGCCAAACTGCTGCACACCTTCCCCGACTGTCTGCACAAGACGATCGAGAGCCTGCGCAAGAAGAAGCTCGAGCACTGGCAGCAGAACTGCGAGACCAATCGCAGCTGGCTCGCGCTGAACATGATGACCGAGGGCCGCGCGGGATTCCGCGCGTTCAACGACGGCCCGCCCGGACACCGCGAAGCGGATTTCGCCGAGCTGCGGCGGCGGCTGGCGCGGGGCGACGGCTGGACCGACGAATTGTCCGACGCGATTCAGCCGAACGCGGAGGCCGTGCATGGTCACCACTGAAATCCGCCACGGCGGCGGTCACGTGCGGCTGGTCATCGATGCGCCCAAGGCGAATCTCGTGTCGATCGCCGTCATGCGCGAGCTGCGCCGCGCGCTCGCGGGCGTGCCGGCCATGCCGGCGGTCAAGCTCGTGACCGTCGAGGGCGCGGGCGATCACTTCAGCTTCGGCGCGAGCGTCGAGGAGCACCGGCCCGGCGTCATTCGCGCCGCCCTCACCGAGCTCCACGGATTGATCGGCGAGCTGCTGGCCCTGACCGCGCCGACGGCGGCTGTCGTCCGCGGTCGTTGTCTCGGCGGCGGCTTCGAGCTGGCGCTGGCATGCGACTTCGTGTTCGCCGGCACCACGGCGACCTTCGGCGTGCCGGAGATCGCGCTCGGCGTCTTTCCGCCCGCCGCGGCGGCGTTGCTGCCGTTGCGGGTCGGCGCGTCGCGCGCCGCGAGTGCGGTCCTGACCGGTCGCGTGTCGCCGGCGGACGCCTGGGCGGCCGCGGGCCTGATCGAAGTCACGGCGCCGCCGCAGGAGCTCGGGACGGCCGTCGATCACTGGTTCGAGGCCCACCTGGCGCCACGTTCGGCAGCCGCGCTGCGCTGCGCGGCGCTGGCCAGCCGCGCGACGCTGCGACGTCAGGTGAGCCTGGTGCTTCCCGATCTCGAGCGTCTGTATCTCGACACGCTGATGCGCACGCACGACGCCGTCGAAGGCATCGAGGCGTTCCTGGACAAGCGCGCGCCCGTGTGGAGCCACGCATGAGCATCCTCGGCAACGTCCCCCTCGAGCCTCTGGATGCCGCGCTCGGCGCGCTGCGAGACGTGCTCGAGGACGCGGAGTACCCGACCGTGAAGCGTTGGCGCGCGGACGGCGGCAAGGTCGTCGGGCACTTCCAGGTGTACTTCCCCGAAGAGATCGCGCACGCGGCCGGACTGCTGCCGCTCAAGATCCACGGCGCGCCGATCGAGCCGCGGCAGGCCGAAGCGCGGTTCGGCTCGTACCTGTGCTCGATCGTCAAGACGTCGCTCGAACTCGCGCTGAGCGGCCACGTCGAGCTCGATCTGTTCGTCACGCATCCGATCTGCGACGCGGCGCGCAACCTCGCGGCCGTCTGGGGGCGCAACGTCAGCTACCCGTGCGAGATTCTGTATCTGCCGCAGAACGCCAATTCCACGCAGGCCGCCGACTACCTGCGCCACGAGTACGACCGGCTCCGCCGCCTCGTCGAAGAGATCGCGGGCCGTGCCGTCACGGACGACGGCCTGCGGCGGTCCATCGGCGTCTTCAACGAGAATCGCCGGCTGCTGCGCGCGCTCTACGCGCTCAGGCGCGAGCGGCCGTGGCTGATCGCGGCGGACGAAGCCTGGGTCGTCATGGCGATCGGAGGCGCGATCCCGCGCGAAGAACACAACGCGCTGCTGCGGGCGCTGTTGCCGCAGATCGAGCGGCGCGCCGCCCGCCCGCAAGATCGCCTACGCGTCGTGTTCGAAGGCGGCTTCTGCGAGCAGCCGCCGCTCGATCTGCTCCGGACGATCGCCCAGTCCTGCTACGTCGTCGACGACGACCTGATGATCGGCCTGCGGTGGATCACGAGCGACGTCAGCGCGAAGGGCGATCCGCTCCACAACCTGGCGAGCGCCTACCTCGAGCACTCCTCCTACAGCCCGGTCCAGCACGACCTGCGGAAGCCCAAGGAGCGGATGCTGCTCGATCGGATCAGGTCGTCGGGCGCCGGCGCCGCGATCGTCACGGCCGCGAAGATGTGCGAGCCTGGCCTCGAGGAGCAGGTCGCGTATGCCAGAGCCCTCGACGACGCCCACGTGCCGTACTTCATCAGTGAGTTCGAGGAGAACATGACGAGCTTCGAGCACCTGCAGATTCAGCTGGAGACGTTCGTGGAGAACGTGTTGTTCGCATGACTCCGGATCACCCTGAGGCCATCGTCGGGCGCGGCGTCACCGCGGGCGCGGCACTGTTCCGCAGCTGGTTCGATCGCCTGACGGCGGCCGCGCACTCGAACCATCCGACGGCCTATGTCTTCGTGATGGGCAGCCTGGCCGAACTCCTGCGCGTCTTCGACTTCGAGCTCAGCTTTCCGGAAATCAACTCGCTCCAGACGGCCGTGCGGCGTGTGGCGCACGAGTACCTGAATCAGGCCGAGGACTACGGCTACTCCCCCGACATCTGCGGCTACGTGAAAGCCGATGTCGCGGTGCAATTGCGCAAGGGCGCGCATCCGATGGGCACGCTGCCGCCCCCGTCGCTCGCGGTCGCCACCAACGCATGCAATACGTACGTGAAGTGGGCCGAGATCTGGGAGCGGTTCTATCACGTTCCGGTGTTCACGCTCGACGTGCCCGGCACGCGCCGCGCGGGCGGTCAGACGTGGCCCGGCGACGTGGACTTCGCGGCCGACTGCAAGTACGTGGCCGCACAGATCCAGGAACTGATTGGGCTGTGCGAACACGTGACCGACAAGCGCTTCGACATCGACCGGCTGCGCGAGGTGCTCGCCCACGCCAACGCGATGAGCGCGTCATGGCGGCGCGTGATCGCGCTCAATCGGCACGAGCCGGCCGTGTTCGGCGCCCTGACCGACGGCACGGTGTACCTCGGCGTGGCGAACGGATTTCGCGGCACGGTGGAAGGACGGCGCTACTTCGAGGAACTGGTCGAAGAAATGGAGCACAAGGCCGCGCGCGGGCTCGGCACGATCGACGCCGAACGCCACCGCCTGGTCTTCGTCGGCGTGCCGTGCTATCCCATCTTCAGGCGTTTCAACGAGATGTTCTCGGAGTGGGGCGGCGTGTTCGTCAACTCGACGTACCTGTGGTTCGCGTCTGGCGGCGCGGATCTCGGCTTCGAGTACGACCTCGCCCGCCCGCTCGAGAGCCTCGCCGAAGGCGTGCTGATCTCGGTGCGCCACGCGATGGACAGCATGTTCCACCAGGATCGCGCCATCGGCGAGATTCTCGAGCCGTTCCACGTCGACGGCGTCGTGTACCACCCGATCAAGAGTTGCCGCACCGTATCTACCGGTCTGGCGGATAGCCGTCGCGCGCTGATGGCCCGCACCGATATCCCGAGCCTGTTCATCGAATCCGACATGATGGACAAGCGCGTCGTCTCGGAAGCGCAGCTCAAGAACCGGATCGACGCGTTCTTCGAAGGACTCGAGTCTCGGAGCGCGAGTCTCAGGGCGTAGCGCGACGCTTCGGGGCGCAGCGCGAGGCTTCGGGGCGTAGCGCGAGGCTTCGGGGCGTAGCGCGAGGCTTTAGCCGAGCGAACCACATATGGCATACGCAGCAGGCGTGGACGTCGGATCGACGCAGACCAAAGCCATCGTCGTCGACGAACGCGGCGCCATCGCCGGCCGCGCCCTCATCGACACGGGCGCGAACGTCGTCGTCGCGGCGGAGACCGCCTACGTGCAGGCCCTGGCCGACGCGCGCATCCAGGAAGAAGAGGTCGGCTACGTCGTCGGCACCGGCTACGGGCGGTATCGCGTGACGTTCGGCAACACGCAGGTCACCGAAATCAGCTGCCACGGCCGGGGCGCCGTGCACCTGTTTCCGGGGACGCGGACCGTCGTGGACATGGGCGGACAGGATACGAAGGCGATTCGCATCGGGCCGACCGGCGAGATCGTCGACTTCTGCATGAACGACAAGTGCGCCGCGGGCACCGGCCGGTTTCTCGGCGCGGTGGCGTCGGCGCTGGACATCCCGCTGCAGGATCTCGGCGTGATCGCGTTGCAATCCGACAAGCCCGTGAAGATCACGACGACGTGCACCGTCTTCGCCGAATCCGAAGTGCTGTCGTGGCTCGGCCGCGGCAAGAAAGTCGAGGACATCCTGCTCGGCATTCACCGATCGATGGTGTCCCGATCGGTCGGACTCATGAGGCGGGTCGGCATCGAGCAGGAGGTCACGTTCACCGGCGGCGTGACCAGGAACGTCGGCATGGTACGCGAATTGAACGAGGCGCTCGGCTTCGACGTGAACGTGAGCGACGAGGCGCACTTCATGGGCGCGATCGGCGCCGCGTTGTTTGCGCGCGACCACATCGTTGGCAACCGGGAGATTTCAGATTTCAGAGTTCAGAATTCAGATTTGAAAGCGCGGAACCTATGACGTTCACGGCCGGCATCGACGTCGGGTCGACGTACACGAAGGCCGCGATTCTCGGCGACGACGCCCACTTGGCCGGCCGGGCGCTCGTCAAGACGGGATTCAAACTGGCCGACGCGGCGCGACGCGCGTACGATACCGCGCTCGCGGACGCCGGGATCCACGAAAGCGACGTCACGTATCTCATCGCCACCGGCTACGGCCGGCATCAAGTGGCGTTCGCCGACGTGCACGTCACCGATCTGACGGCCGCGGCGCGCGGAGCCGCGCTGCTCTATCCCGGCACGCGCACGATTCTCGACGTCGGCGGCCAGACGATGAAGGCCACGCGCGTCGACGCGCTGGCCAAGGTGCGGTCGTTCCGGCTGAACGACAAATGCGCGGCGGGCACGGGCGCGTTTCTGGAAAAGACCGCGCGCTACATGGGCTTCGGCACCGAGGAGATTGGACCGCTGGCGGCGATGTCCAAGACGCCGGCGACGATCTCCGGCGTCTGCGCGGTGTTCGCGGAATCCGAGGTCATCAATCACCTGTCGCAGGGAACGTCGCCGTCCGACATCATGCAGGGCGCGATACTGTCGCTGGTGGAGCGCTCGATTCAGCTGATGCGGCGCGTGCAGCTCGAGCCCGAGTACACGCTCGTCGGCGGGATCCTCCGGTTCGAATCGATGGGACGCCTGCTGGCGGCGCGTCTCGGCGCCGCGGTCAATCTGCCCGCGCCCGATCTCGTGCAGTTCGTCGGCGCACTGGGCGCGGCGCGGCTCGGTCAGCTCAGGGCAGCGTTACGCGAACGCCCACACGCCACGTCCGAGGCCACCCGATCTTCGTGAGCGGCGGGTTGCCGGTCTTGCCGGTCTGATATTCCGTATCGAACACGTTCTCGCACGCGGCGAACGCGTCCAGCCCTCGCGCGATTGCGCGGCTCGCGTACACGTCCAGCACGCCGTACCCGTCCAGCGGCAGCGTGTTCAGATCGTCCTCGAACTGCCGGTTCGACCCGCGCCACTGCGCGGAGACCGTCAGCGCGCGCATGCCCGTCCAGGTGACGGCGCCGTTGAACTGGACCGACGGGATCTGAGGCACCTGCAGTCCTTCGAGCGCCGGCACCGCGACTTCGTTCCGGAAGCGCGACGACGTGAACACGACGCCCGCGTTCATCTTCAGAGCCTGGAACGGCCGGACGTCGGCGTCGAGCTCGAGGCCCTGCGCGCGCACGTTGTCGGCATTCTGCTTCTGCCGCGTGACCTGCGTCGCCGTCGTGCCGATGGTGATGTTCGTGATCGCGTGCGTCAGATCGTTCCAGAACCACGTCGCGCGCATCGACGTCCGCGCGCGCATCAGCGTCACGCCCGCCTCGAGGCCGGTCAGGCGCTCGGGATCGAGCAGCGGATTGCCCAGCTGAAGCGTGTTGCCGATGCGGGAGCTTCGATGCAATTCATCCAGCGTCGGCGTGCGGGACGCGCGTGTCGCCGAGGCGCGGACGGCAATCGTCTCGCTCGCCTGCCAGGCCGCCGACACGCGTGGGCTGAAGAAGTTCGCGGCGTGCGTCGGCGCCGTGGTCTCCTGCGGCGTCGACGTCCAGAAATCAGCGCGGGCGCCCGCAATGACGGTGAGCCGCGGCGCCGCGAGGAGCGCCGCGCGTCCGTACACCGACTCCACATGCTCCAGGCCTCCAGAGACGACGGTCGGCCCCGGCACGCCCGTGAGGGAGAAGGGCGTGTCGTTTACGGTGCCCTCGGTGCGCTTCGCCTCGGCGCCGATCAGGAACACGTGGGACCTCCACGGCTTCACCCATTGCACGACGCCGGTCTCGAACGTCGAAGGCACGCGCTGGTCGCTCGTGAGGCGCTCGGTGAGACGGGTCGCCGGAATCGACGAAAAGTTATTGAAGTAGTGCTGACGTCCACCGCTGCCCTGCATCGACCACATACCGCCGGCCAGATTGCCCGATGCCGCACCGGAGAACTGGCGCCAATTCGTGTCGTTCGTGACCAGCAGCGTCCCGTTGCCGCGCGCTTCCTGGTACGCGGAGATGCGGCCGCTCGCCCGCCATCCGTTTCCTTCGTACCCGAGCGTGGCGAGCCCGCCGCGGTAGTTGCTGTACGCCGGCACGTCGACGGGGCCGCGCTCGGCCGCGGCGACCACCGGCTCGCCGTCGGTGTGGACCCACTCGCCCGCGATCGACGCGCTCCAGGCGTCCCGTCGCCCGCCGCCGAACAGGGACGCACGCTGGGTGTTCGCCGAGCCGGCGTCCAGCGTGGCGCGCGCGCGCGGTTTCGCCGGCGAGAACGTCAGCAACTGGATCACGCCGCTGATGGCGTCGCCGCCGTACAGATCGCCGGCGGCGCCACGCACGACTTCGATCCGATCGATGGCCGCCTCCGGAATCCGATTCCAGTACACCCATCCGCCGAACGGATCGTTGAGCGGCAGGCCGTCGGCGAGCACCAGCGTACGGCTGCCGGCGTTCCCGGCGAGCCCCCGCATCGACACGCCCTGCGACGACGGATTGGCGACGCGCGACGACGATCGACGCGTCAGTCCGAACCCCGGCGTGTTGCGCAGCGCGTCGTCGACGGGACCCGCGGCGGCGCTCGTCAATTCCGCCGAACTCAGCACGGTCGTCGCGGCCGGCGTCGCCAGGCGCTCATCGCTGCGCGACGCCGTCACCGTCACGGTTTCGAACAGGCCCGCCGGCTGCAGCACGACGCGCAGCGATCCGCCGCGGGCGGACTCGTCGACAGCCATCAGCGCGTCGGCGAAGCCAGTCGCCGTCACCCGCAAAACGAGCACACCGGCCGGTGGATCTGGAATGATGAAACGCCCATCCACGGAGGTGCGCACGGCCACTGTGCGTCCGCCGTCACCCTCGACGATCACGACCGCGGCGACCACGACTGCGTCTGATGGGTCGACCACGACGCCGGTAATCGGACTCCGGCGCTCCTGTCCGGCGGCGGGAGCGGCGGATGCGAATCCGGTGGCGATCAGGAGCACGATTGCAGCGCGGCCGATCATGGTCGTTCTGTCGGAAAGGCGACGAAGATCGCGAAGTTCGAAGAGGGTGGGGCAATTCGGATGCCGCCCCAGAACGGGCGGTGCGCGCGAGACGTTACTTGATCTGGACCCGCTCGACGACAAACAGCGCGACGCGGTCGTAGAACATCACGCCGGCGACTCCGGCACCTGCGAGGAGTCCGAGGATCAGGACAAGCAGCACCAGCCGTCGCGGTACCTGGCCTCGCGATCGCTCATCAGCGGCCGTCTTGGACTGATCGCGTTGCTGCTGGTGGTGGTATTCCGGCTCGAGCGCGCGTTCGAGCGCCACGTGCGCGCGGTGGCGGGCCGTTTCGTCGAACGCGGAAACCGGCGGACGGGAGCCTGTCGCCGTCGCCTTCGGCGCGCGCTTCAGGTATTCGAGCCGCTCGAGTTCCGCGAGAAACCCGGCGTCGTCAAGTAACGTCGGAGGTTCGGCAGGCGCCATCCTGTCTAGAATCATAAGCGGTCTTCATGCCGCCGGCGCCATACGAGAATTCCCGCAACTGCGCGGATCGTGAAGCTGGATCAGGTCTGTGCTTAGCGCCTTGCCGCGGACGCCTTGTTACCTGATGTGGATCCGCTCGACGACAACCAGCGTGACGCGGTCGTGGAACATCAAACCGGCCACTCCGGCGCCCGCGATGAATCCAAGGACCATGACGAGCACCGCCAGCACTTGCGGTATCTGGCCGTGCGACCGCTCTCTGGCCTGCGAGTGGGAATGATGGTGCTGCTGGTCGTATTCCGGCTCCAACGCGCGCTCGAGTGCGGCGTGCGCGCGGAGTCGGGCCGCGTCGTTGAACGTCGAGGTCGCTGGATTCGCCGGCCGGCGCGACGCTCCGTCGATCGCCGCTAAATGGTCATCGGCAATCGGCGCCGGGCCAGAACTCGGCAGGCGATCGGTCTGCTCGAGTTCCGCGAGAAAGCCCGCGTCGTCAAGTAGCGACGGAAATTCGGCAGCCGGCATACTGCACACCGGCCGTGTGCGCGGGAGTACACGGCGAAGACCTGGACCTGCTTCGTCCGATTTCCGCTACGGGTTCGTCCAGGCGGAGACGATCTGGGCGGCGCGATCGTAGAACACGAAGGTCGCCGCGGTTGCGCCAGCGGCGAGGCCGATCACGATCGCGATGGCAACGGCGAACGAGGGCGCCGCGTCGCGTCGCGCAGTGCGATCGCTCGTGTGACGTGACTCACTTCGCGCGCTGACCTGCCCAGCGACGGCGGCGTCGTGCATCGGGTGGAACTCGGGCGGGTTGCGGGCCGAGCCCGGCGAGGGCGTGAGCGTATCGCCCCCGGCCCCGACGAATGCGAACGCCTTATCGAGAGGATCGAAGCGATCCGGGAGTCGACGAGACTGGCCCGCCGGCATTCGCACCGAGCCGTCGAAGCTCGAAAGCTGGGCCTCAAACGCGGCGTCGTCGAGCGTGTCGCCTGATGCGGTGGTTGGCATGTCGGCTCGACTCCTGCCGATTCCATGCCGCCGCCGCGGCTTGCGACTTGCCGCGAATCTGCGCGCATTCCGAGAGTTCTCGCAACCAACCTCGGCGTCGCGACGTTCGCACGGTCAATTTCTGAACACGCCCGCACACTTCTGTCGCGAAGCGGCGCGGCGAGGGTATGATCGAATCAGTCGGGGCGTAGCGCAGCCTGGTAGCGCACCTGCCTTGGGCGCAGGGGGTCGCTGGTTCGAATCCAGTCGCCCCGACCATTTCTCCTCGAATCTCTAACCTTACCTAGGGCAGTCGCGCGGCGGCACTCTCCGACAAGGTCTTGAGCTTCTCCATGGGGACGCTCGGTTTCGATGACGCCGAGGTCATGACCAGCATCTCCTTGACCACCGTGCCGCAGATCGTCGCAAACTGACTATTCGTATCTCCGGGCGGCGGCGTCAGCAGCGAGCAACTCGTGCCTCCGAATTCCTTCTTCTCGTACTTCCAGCCTTGGCCCTTGAGTGCATCGTACATGCTGTTCATGTAGTCCAGCAGCTCCCGGGTACTCATCTTCGGGTTCGGTACCTTGCCGACGGATAGATAGAAAGTCCCGCCCGTCATGGCCAACGCGCACACTCTCCTGAGCGGGTTCGCGCCGCGTCCAGAGCCAGGCATGTCGCCCTCTTGCGTTGCCCCCAAAGTTCCCAGGGCGGCGCTCAGTTGGGCCGTCGTGAGAAGCTTGCAGGGATGCAAGGCGTCCCCCGTTTGCGCGGCCACCCGTGCTGTTGCGACTGGCAGAAATAACACTGCCAGCCCCAGAATGCGCCAGTGCATCACGGACCTCCACCGGGCTTCTCGCTCGCGCGGTGCACACTCGCCCTTTCGACAACGCGGATTCGCCGCCTCGTTGCACGGGCATTATCGCAAATTGAGGCTCGACGCGCACGTGGAGATGTCACCGTCATCGCGTCCGCGAGCCGGTTGAATTTCTCCGCCGCCGGGTTGCGACGCGGCCATCTCGTCTTTTCACACTATCCCTTGACCTTGAAGCGGAGCCGGCGAACGCCCATGAGAACGCCGCTGCCAAGGAGGACGAGCGACGCCGGTTCTGGAACGGCCGGCAGGGCGGGCGCGCCTTCCCGGAACCACAGATCGACGGTCGCGTTCGGCACGCCTTGGAATATTTGCCGGCCGCCGGCGTAATTGTTGCCTCCGCTGAGGACGGCCCAGTTGTCCCCGTTCGCGCGCACCTCGAGCACGTAGAGGTTTCCGGCAACCAGATTTGTGAGCCCGAAGTCGAAGTGGGTCACGCCGCTGAAGCCGTTGCCAAGGACAACAGCGCTCAAGGCGATCACGTTGCCGCCAAGGCCGCCCTCGTGGATGAAGACGGTGAGCGTGGCGCCCGCAGAATGGCTTACGTCGAAATCTTCGGTGGTCAACTCGACGTCACTCAAGCTGTTGAGAGTGGGTGTGAACTCCTGGCCTAGGGGTCCGAGCAACTGAATGCTCTGAAAGGGGCCACCGCCGACCGTATTGAACTGATCGACCGTGAACGGATCCGCCGACGCGGTTACCGGAAGACCCAGAAGTACGATCAGGCAACCGGCGCAGACGGAAAGGAGGGCAAGTTTCGTGGCGCGGTCCATTTCAGTTCTCCTTTTGTACTGTAATCACTCGCATGAAGAGGCTCCCTCAGCCGAACAAGCGGAAACGGCCGGAGAGTTTTGCACGGGGCGCCGGCTGCATTAGAGCTACAGTTGGACGACGAGTCGACTCGTGGACGACGCCGGAAACCGTGAGGAGAGAATCATCATGAAGTGCAAGGATGCGTTCCAGAAGCACGTGGAGATCCTCGTGGCCGTCAACTTTGGCGGCGAGAATGGAGTGTTTCAGGTTCCGAAGGGAAAGTGCCTTGTCATCGACTACGTGTCGGGCGAGGCATTCATGCCGCGTGGACAGAAAGCACTCTTCGGAATCATCACGACGGCCGGAGGCGTTCAGGTGCGGCACTATCTGGGCACCAACGCGGTGGGCGCGTTCGGCGGGCAGGACTACTTCTGGGTCAGCGGCCCGGCACACATCTACGCGGACCCCGGCAGCAACGTCACGCTCCGCGCCGACCGCGACATCGCGACCGGAGCGGCCACGTTCCGATTCAGCGTTTCCGGGCATCTGGTGTAGAGCCGCTGACCCGCAGGGCGTAGGTTAGCGTCCGGCCACGACTTCGGTCGTCCAGCCGACCTCGCCGGGCGCGAGATCGAGCGTCCTTTCCGGCTCGGGCGGTTGTCCGTCTCCCGTCTGAAACCGGATGGCGGCCCGGCACGCGTCCTGCCGGCTGGCGGCCACCGTCACGCGCATGATCTGCGCGAACGATCCTCCCAGGATCGGGAATTCTGGCTCGGGCGGGTCGTTGGCAGACGCGGTTCCCGCCCAGCCGAACACCAGGGTCAACAGGACTGTAAGCACGCGCATTGAGGAGGCTCCTTCAGCCGGACAAGCGGAAACGGCCGCGGAGTTCTGCAGGGGCGCGAGGCTACACTAAGCGCGTGAGCCAGGACGCGCGCGTGAGCCCCGGTGGCGACGTCACCCAATTGCTCGCCCGGTGGGCCGGCGGGGACCGCGCGGCGCTCGATGCGCTCATGTCGGTCGTCTACGCCGAGCTTCGGAAGATCGCCGACGCGTACCTGCGGCGGGAGCGGAGCGGCCACACGCTGCAGCCGACGGCGCTCGTCAACGAAGCGTGGCTCCGGCTCGTCCGGCAGGACGAGCTGCAGTTCGACCACCGCAAGCAGTTCTACGCGCTGGCCGCGCAGGTGATGCGGCGGATCCTCGTCGATCACGCGCGCGCGCTCGCGGCGGACAAACGCGGCGGCTGCTCGCTGAAGACGACGCTCGACGCCGAGGTCAGCGCCGGCGTCAACCGAACCATCGAACTGCTCGCGCTCGACGAGGCGCTCGATCAGCTGGCGAGGGTCAGTCCGCGGCAGGCACAGGTCATCGAGCTCAGGTATTTCGCGGGCCTGACGGTCGAGGAGATCGGCGATCTGGTCGGCGTCTCGGCGGCCACGATCAGTCGGGATCAGAAGACGGCGGAGGCCTGGCTGGGCCACGCGATGTCAGATCCGCCGGCGTGAGAGCCCGGCGCTGAAATTCCGCTTGTCCAGGAGAAGCCTGTTGGCCGCTCCACTCACCGAAGATCGCTGGCGCCGCCTGGAAGCCCTCTTCCTCGCTGGGGCGGAGCTCCCGCCGGGCGAGCGTGACGGCTTCATCGCGCGCGAAACCGCGGGCGACCCCGGCCTCGCGCGCGAGCTTGCGGGCATGCTCGCGCACGCGTCCGACGGCGGACCGCGCATCGCCCGCGCCATCGTCGACATCGCGAGCGCGGTCGTTCCGCCAGGCGACTGGGTCGGCCGCCGGGTCGGCGCCTACCGCATCATCCGCGAGATCGGCCGCGGCGGCATGGGCCTCGTCTTCGAGGCGGTGCGCGACGACGACGAGTACCGCAAGACGGTGGCGCTCAAGATCGCCCCGCTCTGGCGCGACCGGTCGGTCGTCGCCGAGCGCTTCCGGCTCGAGCGCCAGATTCTCGCGCAGCTCGAGCATCCGCACATCGCCAGATTTCTCGACGGCGGCACCGACGACGGCGTGCCGTACTTCGTCATGGAGTACGTCGAGGGGCTGCCGATTACGGCGTACTGCGAAGCGCGCCATCTGGATCTGCCGGCCCGTCTGGCCCTCTTCCGCCAGGTCTGCGGCGCCGTCCACTTCGCGCACGAGAACCTCGTCGTCCACCGCGATCTCAAGCCGGCCAACATCCTCGTCTCCGCCTCGGGCGAGCCCAAGCTGCTGGACTTCGGCATCGCCAAACTGCTCGAGCCCCTGTCCGCGGCCAACTCGACGGCGACCATCGAGACGCGGTGGACGCCGGACTACACGAGCCCCGAGCAGGTCCGCGGCCGTGCCGTGACGACGCGCACGGACGTGTACTCGCTGGGGCTGATCCTGTACGAGCTGCTGACCGGCGAGCGGGCACAGATCGCGGATCCCACGTCGCCGCTGACGCTCGACAGATCTATCTGCGAGACCGAGCCGCTCCGTCCGAGCGAGCGCGCCGCGGCGGGCGGCGATCGCGCGCTGGCAGGCCGGCTCCGCGGCGATCTCGACACGATCGTCCTGACCGCGATCCGCAAGGAACCCGAGCGGCGTTACGGCACAGCGGCCGCGCTCAGCGACGACGTCGGGCGGTTTCTGGAAGGCCGTCCGATTCTCGCGCGGCCGAGCACCGCGTGGTATCGCACGGCAAAGTTCCTCCGCCGCCACCGGGCCAGCGTCGCCGCCGCCGCGCTCATCGCCATCAGCCTCGTCGGCGGACTCGGCGCCGCCGTGTACGAGGCACGCCGCGCGGATCGGCGGTTTCAGCAGGTGCGCGCGCTGGCCAACGCATTCGTGTTCGACGTGCACGACCGCATTCAAACACTCCCCGGCTCGACCGAAGCCCGCAAGGTCATCGTCCAGACCGCGCTCACGTATCTCGAGAGTCTTCGCGCCGACGCGGGCAGCGATGATTCGCTGGCGCGGGAACTTGCGGCCGCGTACGAAAAAATCGGGCACGTGCAGGGCGATCCGCTGACGACGAACCTGGGCGACACGCCCGGCGCGATCGCGAGCTTCACGAGAGCGCAGGAGATCCTCGCGCCAATCGCGCGCCGCGGCGATCGCGCCGCGCGGCGTCAGCTCGCGGCGATTTCGTCCGCGCTGGCGACCGTGCGCCGCGCGAAGGGCGATACGACGACGGCCGCGGCCGACCTGACCCGAGGGCGGGATCTTGCCGAGCGGCTTCTGATCGAAATCCCCGACGACCGCCAACTGCTGACGACACTCGCCGAGATCCATAGTTCTGCCGCTCGAGCCGCCATTGGCGTGGCAGATTACCCGCAGGCGGAGCAGGCCGCGCGGCGCTGCGTGGAGTTGACGACGCACCTTGTTCAACTGGCGCCCGCCGATCCCGACTATCGCAATCAGATGGCCTCGGCGCACAACGCGCTCGGTCAGGCGCTTCACGCGTCAGGCCGTCTGGAGGAGGCGGCCGCGCAGTTCAGGGCCGGGATCGACGCGCGCGAGCAGCTCGTCACCGACGCGCCCACCAACGTCGAGTACCGTCACAACCTGATGATCGGCTACGGCAATCTCGGCGACGTGCTGTGGTTGCAATCGGGCGGGAACCTCGGCGACGTCGCCGGCGCCGAGGCGGCGTTCGCGCGCGCGGTGGCGATCGCCGAGTGGGAGCGTCAGCGCGACCCGGCCGATCGCCGGGCGTGGTTCGATCTGGTCAACTCGAAGATGCGGCTGGGCTCGACGCTCGTCGAGGACCCGCCGCGCGTCGCCGACGGCCTGCGCCAGCTCGACGACAGCGAGCGTCTCAACGCCCAGCTGCTGATGCCGGATTCGACCAACGCCCGCTACGGCTACCTGGCGGTCGCCATCGGCCATCGCATCGGCGACACGCTGATGGCGCTGGGAAGAACGCCGGAAGCCGTTCGCCGCTTCGAATCCGCACGGACGACCGCCAGCCGCCTGCTGAAAGGTCCGACGTCGTCGCAAGCGCGCGGCCAGTGGATCTTCATGACGCTGCACCTGGCGCTGGCGCGCGCGGAAACCGGCGATCCTCGCGCGGTCGATCTCGTCGAGACGGCGTCGCGTGAACTGGCGGCGAAGCCGCTGGGCACCGCGTTCGATAACGCCAACGCGTACGGCGAGCTGGGCAAGGCGTACGCACAACTTGCGACGCACGGAGTCGCATCGGAGCGGGCGGACTGGCGGCGCCTGGCGATTGACACGCTGGAGAACAGCAGGGCACGCTGGCAGTCCCTGACGATCGCGCCTGCGGCTGAACCGCGCCGGCAGAAGGAGCTGCGGGCTATAGAGGCGGCACTCGCGGCATGTCGTGCCAGTCAGGCGGCGGGCGAACCGCCACTCGACACGAGCGCGCGGACGCGATCGAGCACCAGACGGCCGGCCTCGCCCGCATCGTGACCCGCAAAACCCTGCGGCAACTCAATCACGGTCATCGCGTCCGCGAGCCGATTGAATTTTTCAGCCGTCGGCGTCCCGTGCGTCGCTCGCAATTCCGCTCCCACGACGACGAGCTTCGGTCCGGTCGCCTGCATCAGGATCAGCGCGTCGGGCAGGTTCCCCGCGGTCATCACGCCATAACCCGCGTGTGCGAGCAGCTCGCGGATGTACGCTTGCACGTCCGCGGACCGATCGACGATCAGCACGTCCCTTCCCAGCGAGTGCGGGGCGCCCGCGGCGTCGGTCCGCTGATAGAACGCGGCGATCGCCTCAGCCTCGGACGCGTAGGCGTCGAACAGCGTCCTCAGCCGTGTGATCCGCAGTATCTCGTCGAGCTTCTCCGGGACGGCGCACAGCTTCAGATTGCCGTGTCCGTTTCTCGTACGGGTGAGATACCGCACCAGCAGACCAAG